>JABAHS010000686.1_pt7 | contig 12191 bp, 11 predicted proteins | sample 7062111 | NCBI WGS metagenome assembly JABAHS01 (sample SAMN14534600, study PRJNA622989) | marine sediment metagenome | biome: marine biome [ENVO:00000428]; feature: marine pelagic biome [ENVO:01000023]; material: deep marine sediment [ENVO:00002113]; isolation source: pool of 4 deep marine... | reverse complement strand
ACATCAGCACCCTCTGCCAGCAGAGCCTCCACGGCCTCAGTATCGCCACTGAACGCTGCGTCGAGGAAGGCCCTATTTACCGCTGACGTGGCACCTGTGTCGGTAAGAGGAGTGAAGAAAACCACTACCATGACAGAAACCATCAGTATCAGTTGCCAGACAGTCCTTCCTGTAACCCTTTTTCGTCTCATCATATAAGTTCCCCCTCAGTTTGTGGCAATATAGCCCGGATATTTCATGAATCACTTGCTGCGACCACGAAACTGGGAACCCGCTTGCGGGACTGAGCGGAGCGCAGCGAGCGCGAATTATATGGCCGTCCTTCCTGGCGTCCTCGGGTGTCGGCACCTGCGACCTACCGTTCAGGTACGGAAACCAACACCCTGCGGTTGCCCGGTGGCACGCCCATCTGCGTGATCTCGCGACAGGAATTCATGAATTGTCCGGGCTAGCCTACCCTAAGATCAACGACAAAAGAATGTTTGTCAATAAAGAAGTGTAAAGAGTGACGTCATTTGGCTTCTTGATCTATAGAAGACTTATACCATTCCTCAACACTGCTTCAAAGGAATTCAAAATACTGGAGAATTGAGCGGAGTCTTGACAATGTGGAGAGTTACGTTGTCGGAGAGGTGGAGAGTTTTTTTAATGTTAGTCCGGAAGCACTTGACTTTCATCGACGTACTCTGAAAGCTCCTCGGCTTTGGCGAGATCCTCTCGGTATCGGCGATCTTTTCCTATCTTTAACCACAGTCCTGCTCGATATTTGTATAAAATCGCATCCAGCCAAACCTGGTGGTTTTTTTCTAATGCCTTGCCGCAGTCTTTGATAGCCTTGTCAAGGTTCCCCTTTTCTTCCCAGGCCCTTGCCCGAAAGTAATAAGCGATAGCATCATCTCTGTCTATCTCTATGGCCTTGCTGCAGTCAGTGATAGCTTGGTCATAGTCGCCTTTCTTTCTGTAAAGGTTGCCTCGAAAATAGTAAGCCTTAGCATCATCTGGGTTTATCTCTATGGCCTTGGTGCAGTCGGCGATAGCTTGGTCATAGTTGCCTTGCTCACTGTAGAGGTAGCTTCGCAAATAGTAGAGATTGACATCACGCTGGTCTAGTTCGATAGCCTTGCTATAGTCGGCGATAGCTCGGTCATAGTCACCTTTCTCTTCCCAGGCTCTCGCGCGTTCACGGTAGGCATCAGCATCATCCGGATTTTTCTCTATGGCTTTCGTGCTGTCAGCGATTATATGGTCATAGTTGGTTGAACATCCGGGAATAATGAGGCCCAGAGCGATTGCTAAAGTCAGAGTTACGACAATGATTATATTTTTCATCTCATATAACCTCAGAAATGAAACCGGATCTTAAAGTCTATTCTTGTTCTCAAAAACTTGCCCATAACAGCCTTCAACTAGAATTAGAATAGGAGTAACTTAAAAATCCTGTCAAGGGAAGACCCACCATCATTGATGATGGGCTAATAGCACAGCTCTTTCTTTTCAACGAGGTCAAGATTTGCCTCTCGTTTGTAAGAGAAAAAGTTATTAAACTTTCAATAACCGAAGTCCTCTTAGTCCAACTCATGCCTGATTCGGGCGATTGCATCTGGTGTTGGTTTGGGAAGACCAGCAATCTTCCAAGCCTTGAGCGGATCGATGAACTGCTCGTAGAGGCATTCGTTCTCCTGATGGACGTTCTTGCAGACGTGGCGAACAATAGGGAATGATTCGAATCGCTTATAGTAGTCTCTCATAAACCTGAGGATTTCTATCCTCTCGTCTGTAATATCGCAATCATCCACGTCCTCTACTGTTTGGGTCAAAGCGCAGGCAACCTTCTCATCCCATTCTTCTGTATTGAGAAGGTATCCTTCATCGTCAACGTTGATCGTTATGTCATCATATTTAATCGTAGGCATGTTCCACCTCCTGTATCATTCGATCTCTTAATCTCTTCTTTCGAATACCCAACCTCTGTGGTTCAAACCACATTATGCTGAAGTCTCCAATCTCACGTATTGGCATCGCGGTTCCCTATTATGTAATAAGTTAGTCCTACTGTCCCTGTCGGTTATTAGGATATTTACTCACTAAAGTAAGAAGATAACTATAAAAGTCAAGAGCACTCAATCCCCAAAAGAGCGCATGACTAAAGGCATTTGGAGAGTTCCAAATGGTTTCCATTGGTTATCAATGTGGCAAGTTTTAGTGTTGTAGACACTTTCTTACGGCTGGTAGGGTGGAAGCCTTAAATAATTTTAAGGGTTCGCACTTAATTCCGAAAATTGGACAGACCTCAAAACCAATGCCAGAAAGCCTACCTAGTTGAAATCTCTCATATTCTTACCTTTTGGCATCACTTTTGCTTCTAGACTTGATTACAAGCGACGAGGGAACGGGATTTAGACAACTAGACTGAAGATCGACTAGTTGTCATATTCTCTGTGGTTTCGTGTGCTTACAGATTGGAGTCTGGCGATTGTGTTGGCTGAACGCTGGGTGCGTCCTCCTCTTCTCAAGAGCTTCATCCCTCATGGTGGCCCGTTTTCCTGTCGCGTTTAGAATGAAGGAGAAAAGTTAATGAGAATGAAGCGAACATATCTCCTGCTATTAGGGCTTGGACTCTGTTTCTCTCTACAAGCAGGGGGGGGGATCGCTTGGTCGCAAGTAACTGAGCGGGTGAGTGTGGACTCAGCCGGCGCCGAAGTGGACGATCCTAGCTATTCCCCCTCCATCTCTGCCGATGGCAGATATATAGCCTTTGAGTCCATCTCCCCCGATCTGGTGACTGGTGATACCAACGGGAAAATTGACATCTTTGTTCACGACCGCGATGCAGATGGAAACGGGACATACGATGAGCCCGGACCCGTTGGAATCTCTACTGTCCGGGTGAGTGTTGATTCAGCCGGCGTCGAAGTGGACGATCCAAGCTATGCCCCCTCCATCTCCGCCGACGGCAGATACGTGGCCTTTGAATCCATCTCCCCAGACCTGGTGGCTGGTGATGGCAATGGGCAAGTTGACATCTTTGTTCACGACCGCGATGCCGATGGAAATGGGACATACGATGAGCCCGGACCCGTTGGAATCTCTACTGTAAGGGTGAGTGTGGACTCAGGGGGCAGTGAAGTAAATGGCGATAGCTATGCCGCCTCTATCTCTGACGACGGCAGATACGTGGCCTTCGTTTCTGATGCCCCTGACCTGGTGGCTGATGATACCAACCTCAGGACTGACGTTTTCGTTCACGATCGGCAGACGGGAGCTACCACCCGGGTGAGCGTGAATTTAACCGGCGTCGAAGGAAACAATAATAGCAATAACCCCTCCATCTCTGCCGACGGTAGTTCTGTGGCCTTTGTTTCTGATGCCACCAACCTTGTGGGTGATGATACCAATGGAGTTCCTGACATCTTTGTTGATGACCTGCAGGCAGCAGGCGGAGAAGATGAGGGTGGCGGAAACGGAAATAGTAGTAGCGGATGCTTCATCGACACAGCAAGATACTCGTCTCGTGTGGCAAAAGAAGTGAAATGAACTAAAATGCCTAACGTGCCTAAAATGTCTAAAATTTGAAATGTGTTATGTATTATCTCAAATCCGCAATCCTCAATCCTTAATCCGCAGCCGAAAATCTCAAGAGATCAACTCTTTGAGATCCCTGGTTGATCAAGCCAATATGGATGAATCAGATCTTCATAGATGCTCATAGCCGCCTCAGCACCCTGACCCACTGCGGTCACGATCTGCTTGTAGCCTCCTTCCACATCTCCTGCTGAATAGATACCAGGTATGTTTGTGCGGTGGTGTTCATCACGCTTGATAAATCCTTCGGGTGTAAGTTCCACCCCAAGTTTCTTCGCCAACCCCACGGCGGGAAGGTAACCGATGGCAATAAAGACCCCGTCTATGGGCAAGGTTCTGCTTTCCTGAGTGACATTATCGTAGAGGAGAACCTCTTGGACTTTTTCCTCTCCCCGTATCTCTTCTACTTCAGTGTTCCAGAGGACAGGAATGTTGGCGGAAAACAGATACTTGCTCAAATGTTCCTGCGCCCGCAAGGTGTCTCGACGGTGCACCAGGGTGACATCAGCACCAACATTATGCAGATAGAGGGCCTCGGTGACGGCGCTGTTGCCGCCTCCTACCATGATCACCTTTTTCCCTTTAAAGAGAGGTCCGTCACACGTGCTGCAATAGGTGACTCCTCGACCGGAGAAGCTGGATTCTCCAGGAACTCCGAGGAGTTTGTGAGTTGCCCCAGTGGCCAAAAGAACAGCCTTGGTCTTGAAGCGCCTTCTGCTGGTAAGGACGGTGATCCCTTCTCCAGTTTCAATGTCCACTACCTCTTCTCCCTGGAAAATTGTTACATACTCCAGAGCATGGCTTACGAGCAGGTCAACCAGGGCCTTGCCGCCCACCTGGGTGAAACCGGGGTAGTTTTCCACCAGGGGTGTTATTGCTACCTGTCCCCCAAGAGTATCGCGCTCCACCACCGCTGCGTTGAGCCCACTGCGAACTGCATAGATAGCTGCGGTGAGCCCGGCTGGTCCTCCTCCCACGATGACCAGATCATTTTCAACCAGCTCGGTGTCGATATCCGGAATAAATACGGTCTGCTCCTCCATCTTTTGCAGAGAGAGTATGAAGAGCTCTTCTGGCTGAGCTCCCTGGGCAATCAAGGTATCATTGGCAAAAGTTTGAGGAACACTGTGAGCAGAATAAAGGTCGGCGAGATGGGGGTTAGCCTGGATGTCGACGATCTCCAAAGAAATCAATTCGGGTTTGGCAATTGCAGCTTTGAGAGCGCTGACCGCCTGCTGTGGGCAATATGGGCAGGTGGGGCTGGAAAATACTTTCACCATCCGAGGGGAAGTGATCTTCTCTATAATCTTGAGAGACTGTTCGCTGAGATTGCTACGCCGAAGTCCAATGAGGACGACTGCTTCAAGGAGGGTCCTCCCTTCCTCACCCATAGGAGCCCCGAGGAAACGGATAGAATAACGCTCGGGATCAAAGAGAATGGTTGGAGAGATATCCACCTGCCACTTCTGGGCAAGTTCATGATCGAAGTCCATTTCGTGAAGTTCAATGTTTTTTCCCAGTCCAGCAAAGGCACGAACAATCTCTCTGGCGGCCTGATTGTAGATGTCGTTTTGGCCCTCTTTCGTAAAAAGATAGAGAGGGACGGGATGAGGCAATTGATCCAATACGGATCTCAGTTGGTGCTGGACCTCGGGAGGAATCGGGCTTTGTGAACTGGAAAAGGGTTGATCTGAAATTGTCATAACATTTCCCCATTCGAAAAAAAGTTGCCAGCCTCGATCTCATTCAGTCTTCAGTAAACGGCAGGCAACTATAATATAAGACAATTTTTCATGAGCGCAAACTAGCAAAACCCAGCGGCGAGTGTCAATGATCAATGGAATCGAGTTCAGCTAACACGCCGGGCCTCTTTTCATACTCGCCGACGTGCATCAAACAAGTGGATCTTTGTTACATTCCTCCCACAAGAAAACGGGTTTTCAGGGAGTACTCCACTCCCGTACAGCCATACTGGCCTTGCGACTGCCCATTGACAACAGTTACATTCATACCTATTTTTCCGAACACATCATTTTTATAAAAAGGAGGTGTAACTATGGGCGAGGAATTTGCGTGTGTAGCGTGTGGTGAGGTACATGAAAAGGACGACATCTTAGCCCCGCACGAATGTAGAGTCTGCCGGCGAATGCATTGCGATGGCTGCATTGACGAGCACGGCGTGTGTGTAGAGTGCACTGATTAATTGACCGATTGTATACGTGCAAACAAAGTTTTGATCGAGACTGACCCTTATTTGAGCCGAACGAATGAAGTGAGCACGCAGCACTATACAGTTTAACTTTTCCATTTCAAGGTGGGGGCAGAGATCTTTCTGCCCTCTCATCAACAGACCACCACGAACTGAGCGGAGCTGAGAATGCATCAGCAAGCTTGGGTCTCTCAGGAACCAGCCCTGAAAACTGTTGTTTTGCTCGTTCTCTCCGTGATATAAAAACTTTCCCCTAATCATAAACAAGAGCAAAAACAGACACGAAGAAGAACGTGAAGACAAGTTTTTTTAAGGTAAAAACCCGCGAACAGGTGTGGGGTGAGTTTCAACGATTCCCTCTCCTCGATACTGAGGAGGTTCCTCTGGCTCAGGCTTTGAACCGAGTGCTAGCGGAACCCGTTGTTAGCAAGGAAGACCTACCACCCTTCATTCGCTCTACTGTTGACGGCTATGCGGTCAGAGCTCAGGATACCTTCGGTGCCTCAGAAAGTTTACCTGCCCTCCTAGAGATTGTTGGTGAGGTGGGCATGGGAGAGATCCCTCCACTCGAACTGAGCAACGGCAAGGCGGCCAGGATTCCCACTGGGGGCATGCTTCCTGCAGGCGCGGACAGTGTGGTCATGGTGGAATACACCGAAGAGCTGGACCAGAAGAGCGTGGCTATCAACCGTAGTGTGGCCCCGCTGGAAAACGTGATCCAACCCGGTGACGACTTTGGTGCCGGTCAGGTGGCATTGCAGGCAGGGAGGCGACTCAGAGCGCAGGAAATTGGTCTGCTGGCCGGGCTGGGACGAGAAAAGATAACAGTAAGGCGGCAACCGAGAGCGGCGATCATCAGTACCGGTGACGAGATCGTTCCCATTGAACAGGACCCCCGGCCAGGAGAACTACGAGACATCAATTCCCACAGTCTGGCAGCTATGGTGAGGGAGTGTGGAGGGATGCCGCTTCTGCTGGGGTTAGCTCCCGATCAGTTCTCGGAGCTGCGAACCAAATGTCAACAGGCACTCGATGATGCAGATGTCTGCCTTATCTCAGGCGGATCTTCGGTGGGCAGCCGCGATTTGACTCTGGACGTCTTAACCTCATTCAACCACAGTGAGGTCCTGGTCCATGGGGTGGCAATAAGTCCCGGCAAACCCACTATTTTGGTAAAAACAGGTGAAAAGGCCTTTTGGGGTCTTCCCGGGCATGTGGCTTCGGCAATGGTGGTTTTCCAGGTGTTGGTGCGTCCTTTCATGTCTTACCTGAGCGGCACTGATTTATCTCTCGGGGAATGGAAGCCGATTCAGGCTCGACTGGGTCGAAACGTGGCCTCAAAACAAGGGAGGGAAGACTTTGTCCGGGTGAGGCTGCGGCAGGAAGACAGCGGTCTCACAGCTGAGCCTATTTTTGGTGAGTCTGCTTTGATTTCCACCCTGGTACACGCTGATGGTCTTATTTGCATCCATCGACATGCCGAAGGACTGTATGAAGGGGAAACCGTAGAGGTGATAAGAATATAAGGATTGTAGATTGTAGATTTTGGATTGCAGATTGAGGAATTAAAGGTTTCAGGTGTCAGGTGTCAGGGAAGAAAAACAAAAAATCGAAATCCGAACACTGAAACCTAAGTCATTGTGATATGTAATTTCCATCAACTGCTGGCTACTGGATTCTTTGGTTCTTTTATTTCACTTTAGGCACTTTAGACATTTTAGTTCATTTTAGGCATTTAATTATGTCTCGCCGAATTTATTTAAAAATGAAGTCTCTGAAAGAGGCGCGAGAAATCTTCCTGGAATATTGGAATGTGGAAGGTATGCTTTCAGGGGAGACTGTAGCAAGTGTTGACTCTGTCGGTCGGGTGACCGCGGCCCCCGTTTTTGCACGTTTTTCAGCCCCAACCTTTCATTCAGCGGCTATGGATGGCATTTCGGTCCAAGCTGAACGTACCTTTGGCGCTACCCAGGAAAGCCCCATGCAGCTGGAACTGGGAACTGATGCCAACTGGATTAATACAGGCCAGCCCATACCTGCAGACGCCGATGCAGTCATCATGGTGGAGAATATCCACCAGATTGATGAGCAGAAGGTGGAGATCCAGGCAGCTGCCTACCCCTGGCAGCACCTGCGCAAAGTTGGCGAAGACATTGTGGCCACAGAGCTCCTGCTGCCTCAAAACCATCTGATTACTGCCTATGACTTAGGGGCCCTATTGGCAGCGGGCGTTCTGGAACTGAAGGTGAAGCGGCAGCCCCAGGTGCTGATCATCCCCACCGGCGATGAACTGTTGGAGGCTGAAGATATAGCGCAGATGGAGTCAGTACCTTCGGGAGAGATTGTTGAATTCAATTCTTGGGTGCTGGTGAATCTGGTTCGCCAATGGGGTGGAAAATGTGATCGTCACCCTATAATACCTGACGATCCTGATCAGTTGCGCCGGATGCTGTTGGAGGCGGTTGCCGGTAAATATGACGTAGTCATTATCAACGCCGGGTCGTCTGCCGGCTCTGAAGACCATACGGCGAACCTGATAGCAGAATTGGGAGAAGTCCTGGTGCACGGGGTGGCAATAATGCCGGGCAAACCAACTGTTCTGGGGGAGGTCCAGGGAAAGCCGGTGGTTGGCAATCCAGGCTATCCGGTTTCCGCGATCATCAGCATGGAGCAATTTGTTCGCCCACTCCTCTGCAGGATGCAAGGGTTAGAGGAGCCGGAACCCGAGCAGGTGGAAGCTTATCCATCTCAGAAGATCCCTTCCAAGCTGGGTGTTGAAGAATTTCTGCGAGTGAATCTGGGCAGGGTGGGTGAACACCTTGTGGCCACTCCATTGCCGAGGGGAGCAGGCTCTATCACCTCCCTGACACAGGCGAACGGTTATTTGAGAATCCCGGACACGGTGGAAGGTGTCACAGACTCAGAATCACACCCTGTCACCTTATTGACGAGCAGACAAGGAATTGAACGTACCCTGGTAGTGGTGGGCAGCCACGACATGACCTTGGATCTCATTGCCAACCTGTTGAACAAGCATGAGCCAAGAATTAACCTGGCTTCAAGCAATGTTGGCAGTCTGGGTGGTCTCCTGGCTTTGAGGAAAGGCACCGCGCATCTGGCCGGCTCCCACTTACTGGACACTGAAACCGGTGAATACAATATATCATATATCGATCGTTACCTGCCGGGAATCGAGGTATACTTGGTAACTCTGGTTCACCGGGAACAGGGACTGATAGTTGCGCCCGGGAATCCAAAGTCCATCAACGGTTTGGAAGATCTCTGCCGGGATGAGATTGGTTTCGTGAATCGGCAGTCAGGCTCTGGCACGAGGATTCTTCTGGATTGGCAACTTGGACAATTAGGTATTGATCCTGCAAGTATTAACGGTTATCAACGGGAAGAGTACACCCACATGGCTGTGGCAGTTGATGTCTTGAGTGGCAGCGCTGACGTGGGTATGGGAATTCATGCAGCGGCTCAGGCCTTGAATCTGGATTTTATACCGGTAACCACTGAACGATATGATCTGGTAATTCCTGCGGTCCACTATGAGAATCCACTGGTGCAGAATCTTCTCGAGATAATAGAAACCAAAGAATTCAAGGACCAAGTGTTGGCACTTGGCGGCTATGATGTGCGGGAGACGGGGAGGAGATTGTAGATTTAAGATTGTAGATTTCGGATTGCGGATTGAGGAACTAAAGGTTTCAGGTGTCAGGGAAGAAAAACAAAAAATCTGAAATCTGATCCAAACGCTGAAGGAAAATTATTGTGTCAGACCATAAGCTCAAAGAACAAATCAAGAGGCTCAATCAGATTGGTATTGCCCTTACCAGTGAAACTCACCTGCCGACTCTGTTGGAGCTCATTGTCCGCGAGGTTCGTGGTTTTACCAGGGCTGACGCAGGAAGCCTTTATAGCGTAGACCGAAACCAATTACGCTTCGAGGTAGCTCAAAATGACACCCTTGCAGCCCGCAGGAATGAAGTCTACGAATCATTTAGACCGTATCCCATGCCACTGGACAAAACCAGCATCGCAGGCTACGTGGCAATTACCGGAGAGACATTGAACATCTCTGATGTTTACGATCTCACAGGGGAAGAGGAATATCGCTTCAACCCAGCCTTTGATGACCGCAACCGCTACCGCACCCGATCCATGCTGGTGGTGCCAATACGCACCCACCAGAATGAAATTCTCGGAGTCCTTCAACTAATCAATTCCTTGGACAAACAGAACAATGTTACCGTGTTTGACAGCGAACAAGAGGATTTGGTGGCATCACTGGCCTCACAGGCAGCCGCTACCATCCAGAATGCACGCCTCATTAATGCCGTTCATGAGATTTTTGCGGCTCTGGTGAGGTATTCGGCTTCTGCAATCGATGCTAGAAGTCCTCATACCGCTGGACACTCACGCCGAGTGGCCACCTATTCTATGCGGCTGGCCCGGTCGGTAAACGGGGAAACCGAGGGGACTCTGGAGGATGTGTTTTTCAGCGAAAAAGAACTGGATGAGCTCAACTACGCGGCCTGGCTGCATGATATAGGTAAGATAGGAGTGCGAGAAGAGTTGCTGGAAAGGGTCGACCGTCTTACTCCTTCGTCAATGGAGCTAATCTCGACTCGATTTGAAGCAATCAAGTTGGCTGTGGGCAGAGATTTCGAGAGGCAGCGGAGAGCTGAAGAAGGCTCAACAGAAACTGACCATACTGAACTTGAAAGGAGACTGCGGGAAGTCGATGAAGACTTGGGATTCATCAGGAAAATCAACAAGGCCATGCGGCTCAGTTCTGAGGAAATCCGGCGCATCGAGGAAATCCAAACAAAAAGTTTCCGAAATGCTCGGGGGGAGGTGAGGGCCTATCTCAGTGAAGAGGAGGTTCACCACCTGAGCTTACCTTCGGGAAACCTGACTGGCAAGGAGTTCCAAGAAGTCCGGGGCCACGTGCTCCAGACGCTGAATATTATCAATAAAATTCCTTTTACCAACGATCTCGAACGTATTCCAGTGATTGCTGCGGCCCATCACGAAAAACTGGATGGTTCGGGGTATCCGCTTGGCCTTACGGCTTCAGACATTACCATTCAGGCACGCATCCTGGGCATCGCAGACGTCTACGATGCCCTTACCGCGAGTGACCGCCCCTACCGAGGTGCGATGCCGGTACAAGAGGCTTTACAGCACTTGATCAAGGAAGCCGAAGAGGGAAAACTGGATCGTGATCTGGTAGACTTGTTTGTACGCAAGAAACTGTATGAAGGAGTGACATAGGAAACTAGGCACTAAGAACTAGGGACTAAGCTAAAATAGGACAAAATCAGTAATAATATAATCAAGGAAAAGCAGGCGGTAGACAGCAAGCAGTGAAGAGGGTGGGGAGAGAATGTCTAAGAAGAATGTTCTTGCAGCTTTGGAACGGGTAGCCGAGAAACGAATTAACGAGGCGATACAGCGCGGTGAATTTGACAACCTCCCCGGCAGTGGGGAGCCGCTCAACCTGGAAGACGACCGACAAATCCCAGATGATCTTCGTTTAGCTTATAAAGTTCTGAGGAACGCTGACTGCCTGCCCCCAGAGCTTGAGTTGAAAAAGGAGATCAGAACCGCTGAAGAATTACTAGACTCTCTAGAAGACGAGAGCTCCAAGTATCGGCAAATCAAAAAGATAAATTATCTCATTATGAAGTTGAACACAATGAGAGAAGGCTCAGTGCAGTGGGAAGAGAAACAGTTGTATTATGAGAAGATGGTGGACCGAGTGGGAGGTGGCAAAGACCCCGGTAAGTCAAAGTAAAGAGCCAAGTTCAAGGGGTGGAAGTTTTCTAGAATGCTGAAGTGAGTGAAAATTCCAAATAACAAATAACAAATTCCAAACAAATCACAATGACCGAAATTGCGGGTTTCAGGTTTCAGTTTCTATGTTTCTTTTTGCCGACACCTGACACCCGACACCTGAAACCTTAAGATTTAGTTCTAGCTAAAGCTAACGAATTCTGACACGTGGATAGCATCTGGCTAGACTAGCTTCAGTGAATTATGCACGAAATGTCTATCGCCCAGTCAATATTGGATATTATCCTGCAGGAGAGCGGGAATCACCAGGTCAGCCGCGTGCTTTCCGTTGCACTGAAAGTGGGAGAGTTGAGCGCTGTTGAGACTGAGTCACTTCGTTTTTGCTTCGAGCTTCTGACAAAGGGAACACCTGCCGAGGGGGCACGGCTGGATATTGAACGGGTCCAGGTGACATGCCGCTGCCAGGATTGCGGCTCGAATTTCACGGTACAGGAGTTGGTATTCAGCTGCCCTTCCTGCCAGGGTGTCAAAGTGGAAATGTTGAGTGGCCGGGAACTGAGTGTGGAGAGTTTTGAGGCTGAGTGAGCATAGCGCATAG
>JABAHS010132040.1_pt1 | contig 12201 bp, 17 predicted proteins | sample 7062111 | NCBI WGS metagenome assembly JABAHS01 (sample SAMN14534600, study PRJNA622989) | marine sediment metagenome | biome: marine biome [ENVO:00000428]; feature: marine pelagic biome [ENVO:01000023]; material: deep marine sediment [ENVO:00002113]; isolation source: pool of 4 deep marine... | reverse complement strand
CCACGCCGAGCCCCGTCAACTGGCTTTTGTCTAGAGAGGTGCAGAGATGATCGACTTTGTGCTCCAGGTGTTTAGAGATTATCAAGCCGGGCAGGTAGAGCCCATCGAGGGGATCGACGAGCTGGCGTCGATCACGGCGACGCGCATCGGGTTTGCGATGCCGGGGGCGTTGCTGACCGAACCGCTCGATACTCACCTCTACATTTCAGAGCAGAAGGACACGTGTGGGGCGGAGCTGGCGCTTCTTTCTCATTCGAGCCGCGTGTTGTCGGTCGTCCAGGCCGATACGGTTTCCCCTCACACGTGGCGTTTCGACGCTTGTCCCCTGTCGTCGATAGATCGCGTCAAGGGTTACGTCCGCCGAGAGGAGGAGACCTTGACCGTCTACCTGGAGGTGTACACAGTGGCGGGAGAGCGGTTTTGCCGGCTCCGGGCCGAAGGTCTGACCGAGCAGGATGCCCGGTTCGTGGCGCTGGCTCACTTTCAGGCCCGGCTGTGCGCTGCGTGGCTCGCCCCGGGACGCGATAAGAAAGGATTCCTGTGGTGGCGNNGGGACGCGATAAGAAGGGGTTCCGATGGTGGAGATGAACCGGAGGGACTTTATCAAGGGACTGTTGGCGACTTTCTTGCTGCCCAAGAGAACCATTTTCGATATGGCGGCCAATACGTGGCGCGAACATCAGCATGGACCGACGGTCCCGGTGACTCTAAAGTCGGGCTGGACCGTGTCGGCTACCGATCGATCCACGTGCCCGGTATGTCGCCAAATGTTTACAATGACCCATACGCACGTCTCGCCCAGTGGCTTGATGACGTTCATGCTGCTGAAGGGACAAAACGAACAGATCAGCCCCACGGCACAGATTATCAAGATCCCCCACGTCGACGTGCTGCACGGAATGCCCTGCCCGCCGATGGGGAGCGGGTATCTGCCCAGGCCGGTCGACCCGCCAAGGATGCCGCCCCGTTTCGCCGATGTCGTGGCGCAATCGAGGCTAAAGTGAATCCCTTCTATCGCGACGCCGCCGTGACGCTCTACCAGGGACACGCCCTGAAAGTGCTCGCACAACTCGAGGCCGAGAGTGTCCAGTGCTGCGTCACGTCGCCGCCCTACTGGGGGTTACGTGACTATGGCGTGCAAGCCGTGGAGTGGCCCGAGGTGTCCTATGCGCCTATGCCCGGACTGTCTCATGCTTACGTCGACCCACAGACGACCCGTCTCGGTCACGAGCCCACGCCGGCCGAGTACGTCGCTCACCTCGTGGCGGTGTTCCGCGAGGTACGGCGGGTGCTGCGCGATGATGGTACGCTGTGGCTCAACCTGGGATATAGCTATGCCGGGTCTCGGGGCAATGGCTCACAACGCGAGATTGTCAAGGGCTCGCACGTGGAAGACCCGGCGTACAAGGGGCTCGATAGCTGGAGGCCGCCGACCAGTCTGCCGTCGCCGTTCAAACGCAAGGATCTCGTGCCTATTCCCTGGATGGTCGCGCTGGCCATGCAGGCCGATGGCTGGTATTTGCGCTCTGACGTCATTTGGGCCAAGTCGGTGTCTTTCTGCCCAACCTATAACGGGACGTGTAAACCGGAGAGTGTCAAGGACCGTCCCACGAAGGCGCACGAGTACGTGCTGCTCTTTTCCAAGAACGAACACTATTACTATGACCAGGATGCGGTACGGGAGCCCCTGGCCGAGAGTACGCTGGCCGATGTCGCCGGCGGGTACGGCTGGAATGCCGATGCTAAACACGATACGACTTTACCCGGCGCGGTGCACGGCAAAGGCGGATTGAACGACCCGGACAAGTCCAGGGCCGATATTCTCAACTTCGAGGGGCGTAACCTGCGCACGGTGTGGACGGTGAATCCGGGCAGTTATGGAGGCGCTCACTTTGCCACGTTTCCGCCCGACCTGATCCGCCCGATGATCCGGGCAGGATCGAGGCCCGGCGATACGGTGCTCGACCCCTTTGCCGGGACCGGCACGACGGGACAGGTCGCCGTGGAGGAAAGACGCAAGGCGCTGCTGATCGAGCTGTCAGTGGAATATTGCGCCGAGCACATCATGGCCCGATTTTCAAAGGGTATCGAGGTACGGCTGGTATGACGCTCACCGATAAGACGCTCCAGGCGCTGCGCATTCTCAAAGAACACGGACCGCTCGCGCCCCGCCGCTTTGCTAAGCACATGTGGCCCGAGAGTGCGGGCTGGCGACGGTATACCAATTGCGGACCGTATGGCGTAACCCGTGGCGGAGGAATGAATCTCGCCGCCGGTGGGTTCCTGGGCAAGCTGCGACGGCGCGGGCTGGTGGACTGGAGGCCGCGCGACAGGATGCCCAAAGCCCCTTACGTGTACGCCCTGTCTGAGAAAGGACGTAAGGCATTAGATGACTGAGCAAGAGGTGTTGACCCTGGCCGGATTGGTGCAGGAGGCAAGCGCAACGTTGTGGGCTATTGCCCTCGCCAAAGTGTACTCTCAGGCTATCGTGCACGCCGTCTGGGCGGTGGCCTTCTTTTGCGGCTGGCCGATCTTGACCGTCTTTGCCCTGCGACGGGCCGCATACCACAAAGACGGGGTGCTGGAGGAGGGGGATAATATCCTGATCGGCTTGCTATTAGGTGTCTCGCTCGTGTGCCTGTTGGCCGGGGTGGCTTGTGCTGCCGGTGCGCTGGCCCGTTTCGTGGCTCCCCAATATTATGCCGTGCTCGTGATCCAGGGGTTACTGTGAACGCATCCTTTTACGCTTTGCTGTGGCACGCCAACAGGCCCGATGGGGACGGAGAGACGGTAACTTTGGACGACCTGGAGCGCATTTCCAAAGCCATGACCGGCCCGCTGCCCATCAAGGTCGAGTTCGACGAATCGGTGCCCCCGGTAGGCTACGTGATGGCCATGACGTGCCTGGGCGGTGCGCTCCTGACCTATGGCGTGCTGAACGAGGAAGGCCGAAAAGCCGTAGAATTCGGCAACCTGCGACCTGTGCCCGGCTACATACGGGACATGGATACACAAGAGATTCTCAAGCTGTATGCCGTGGGACTGACCGCCCATCCCGCTATACCCGATACCTGGATCGTGATCCAATGACTGTGAACAGGTGGCAAGCGAAACGACTCAAGAGCGGCTGGATAAAGAGCCACGTCGCGCACTGGATACAGGGGGATACGGCGATGGTATCCGTCGTCTTTTCCTGGGACCTGCCCAAAGCACGGGAGGTGGCCCGCTATTATCAAAGCCGAGGTTTCGACGTGCAGGCCGGCGGACCCGCCGTCACCATGCAACCCGAGGCCCTGGCCGACGTGGCGACCGTGGACCCCCAGGCCCAGGTACACGCCCTACAACATCATAACCCCAGAGCTACCTTTACCAGTCGCGGCTGCATCCGCTCGTGCCCCTTTTGCGCTGTGCCCAGGCTGGAGGGGAACCTTGTCGAATTGCCGGACGAGGCATGGGAGCCCAAACCCCTGATCTGCGACAATAACTTGCTGGCCTGCTCTATGGCCCACTTTGACCACGTGATCGACAGACTCCAGGCCGCCAACGTCAAGGGCGTGGATTTCAACCAGGGACTTGACCCCCGCCTGCTGACTCCCTACCACGCGAGACGTGTCGCCGAATTGGATCTGTCCCGTGTTCGTCTCGCCTGGGATGATGTCGGCCAAGAGGTCCGCTTTATCAAGGCATGGGAGACGTTGCACAAGGCCCACATCCCCAAGAGAACGATAGGTGTCTACTGCCTGATCGGTTTCGACGACACGCCGGAGGATGCACTATACCGCCTCAAGACAGTGGCCGACCTGGGATCGCTCCCTTATCCCATGCGTTATCAACCTGTCACGGCAAAAACACGCAACGAATACGTGGGACCCGGATGGACACACGAAGCCCTGACCAAGATGTGCAAGTATTGGGGAGACCTGCGTAATAGGGCTGTTCCTTTCACAGAATGGAGCCTTGCCCGTACCAATGGACGAAAACGGATACCCAAAAGTCAGTTGCGCATGGGGTTCGGCCTATGACACAAGTTTTTCCGGAAAAAGTGAGATGACCGAGCATATTCTCAAGACATGGCCTATCTATTTCAACGCTATGTGGGACCGCCGCAAACGGTTCGAGGTCCGTGTGAACGACCGGGAGTTCCGGAGTGGTGAATTGCTACGCCTGCACGAGTACGACCCAGAGACCGAGAGGTATAGCGGACGCTTTATCAAGGCCCGCATAGGGTACATGATGACCGCCCCACACTTGCCCGAATTGCTTGGGACCGACGTTGTCGTGATCCAGCTCGAACAGATGCGAAACGGCGATGTCTGCGGATTGGTGCAATGGAGGGGTATGTAATGATTGTGGTGGTACAGGCAAGTGCGAGTATTGCCGGGGAGAGGGGATAGACGGATCTTGTGGCTTTTGCAATGGGGGAGAGTGTAGGGAGTGTGATGGTACGGGTAAGTGCTCAGAATGCAGAGGACTCGGTAGGGTCTTGTGCTGAGATGAAGCACGGTGACCACGAGGGGATTTATAAGGGTCACGTGCGGATGCTCATTCATACGCTGTGGTATGCCTTATCCGTAAATAGGCAATTAGATGACATGGCCGGCAGGGGAGAGCTGCGTGAGGGACACTGGAAAACCATGCGAATGGCACGCAAGGGTCGGTTGGCATGGGCTCGATTTTACCGAATACGGCGCGGTTTGGGATCTAGGTGTGGATAAGTGGGTGCTGCGCTTGGGATATTCCCAAACCGATACCCCAAGTTTTTCCGGAAAAAGTCGTGATGAGTCTGTTTTTTGTCGGCCTTAATCCTAGATGGCAGATGTATAAGTTTCTCCCTTATGGGGTGAATGTAATGTATTCTGCTGCTGGGGCATGGGACGAGACAAAAAGGAAATGGAGACCTATACGATTTCCAAAGCAGGCTAACCTTCGCTGGCTCGATATGGGAGGCTTTACGGCTCTGAATAGGTGGGGAGACTATCCTTTTACCATAGGGAATGCGCTAAATCTCGTGGCACTCATTGCCCCGAATTTCTATTCTACGCTCGATTATCCTTGTGAGCCCGACATTGCTCGTAAGGCTGTCCTACAGACGAATGTAGAGCGGATCGAGGCAACTGTCCAGAATGCTGTCGAGATGGCCTGTTGGGAGTGTCTCGTCCCCTCTGCTACTATGGTGCCTGTTATCCAAGGGTACACACTAGAGGAGTATTGTCGTTGTATTGACTTGTATGCGGCAAAGGGCCTTGTTCGTCCTTATATGGCAGTAGGATCGATGTGTCGCCAGCTTAGCAATCAGGAACTGCATGCTTTGATCCCTGGTATCTATGCGTATGCCTGTAAAGCTGGGTGTGAATACCTTCACTTTTTTGGCTTGAAACTCTCTCCTGCTCTGAGGGACCTGTCGCGCTACATATGGAGCCGGGATAGTGCTGTCGCCCTGGATGCCTACGATGCAGAAATACGAACATGTCAGGGGGGCAGACGTTGGCCCAGAGGGCAAGAAGAAAAGGCCGTACGATTCGAGGCGTTCCGGCGTAGGGTGTGGGCGATGGGCTTACAGTTCGAGGGAGATTCTCTGGTGCCTATAGGAAATGTACCATCGGATTTGCTTGACCTGTTCGATCCGGGAGTTGTCTACGATGACAAGCATACAGGGTTTATTGATACCGGGACAATGGCACACTTGCAGGAAATGATGATTTGGGATAACCCAAGTCCGAATTTGGGATAGTTTGGGATTTTTAGGGTAGAGACTATGTTGAGATGGCGGCAGAGGGTCACGCAGGCCCAGGATTATCAAAAAGAGTCCGATAAACCGCCCCGCCGCGCGTGCGCGCGCCGGGTTCTGGCCGGTCGCGTTCGCCGTCTCTGGCGGTCCTGGCTCCTGGCCCAGGGCGTCCCGGCCCACGACCTGTCCCGGTGGTACGATCCGACTCGGTTCTACCCCTACCCGCCCAAGTGCATCCTATGCGGGGAACGGTGGAGGCCGGGCGATCCTGAGTACGTCGCCGTATTTGGTCGGATACTGGTCGCGGGATCTGCCCAGCATGGGGACATAATACGACCCGAGCGGGGACTCTACACCATGTCGGTCCTGGAATGGGGCGATCCGACTCCCAGGGTATTCTACCCGTTTCATGCCTATCCCTACGCTAATCTGGAGCGGGCCAGTATCGAGCCCCACGACATTTTCAATCGGCCCGAATTCCTGTGGTACTGGGATCGTGGTGGTGTCATCGGCACGACGGGTCATCTGGGCGATCACATCCGCCACTTGTGCCGGTATCACGGTTATCAGTGGCCCACAGTCATTGATTGTGAGACCGGTCTCACGGTCCACTTGTACGATCCGACCGACAGAAAGGTGCAGGCCGGCAAGTGCTGGGCCCGGTGGCTGCATACGTTCAAGACCCTTTTGCGATTCCCCGTCGAACTGGGCAGGGACGTGATTTCACACAACTGGCATAGCCCAGGGGGATAATATGGCGAAACGAGCAGACAACACAAGAACGATCACACTGGACGGTGTTCAAGCTGCATCCGTCCAGCGTATGCCGGGTGTCGATGAATACTCGCATCCCGTGGTTTTTATGTTCGCCCAAAAGGCGGACGAGTGCCCCGAGTGGTGGACGCCTCACCGTGATTACTACTTGAGGAAATTCTGGCCGACCGAGCCATTTCTCGCGTCGACCATTTACTCGATAGCGGCGCGCAACGCCGCTTTCCGCTACGAGTTCCAAGGTCCGGAGAAGGACGTCGAATACTGCCAAGAGCTGTTTGCTCAGGCCGAAATGGGGGCCGGTTGGCATGCGATGATTCTCAAGGTGACCGTTGATCTGCTTACCCAGGACAACGGCGCTTTCATCGAGGTGATCAGGCCGGCCAAGGTTCGCGTCAAATCGTTCACGGGCGACCTGTCGCGGTACAACGGCGTGCCCTTGGAGGCTGCAAAGGTCGGGATCGTCGATATGGGCAACGGGTGGGGCGCAAAGCTGGCCGAGATGGGCGCCCCGGTGCCGGATGAAATCAAGGAGGCTGAGGTTCCGGTCTGGGCCGCGATCTTGCCCAACGGGCAGGCGGTCAACCTGCTGGGGCACGAGTACAAAGTTGCCGACTCGCCGCTTGATCTGCCCATTGGCCTTGCTCACCTGGATGCTGGCCGGTGCCGGCGGACCGGCAATCCAGAATTTCCGGTTTGCTATACCGACATAGATGGGCAGGAGCATCGTCTTGCGTGGTATCAAGTGCTTACGCTGGAGGACCTGCCCAGTCCCATAGAGGACATGCGGGGCGTGGGTTACTGCTTTGTGACCCGCGTCTTTCGTGCCGCGCAGACGATGCGCGACATGGAGATCCTAAAGCAAGAGAAGGCAAGCGGGCGCTTTGCCGGCAGTGTCTACTTGACGAACGTTTCCGCCGAGGCGGTGCAGGATGCCGTCGACATGAGCGCCGAGGCCGCCGATCAGCGGGGGCTTACCCGGTACATGCCGCCGATCATCGCGGATATCCAAGATCCGAGCCATGTGCCGGCGGTGGCCCGCATCGATCTGGCGTCTTTGCCTGAAGGCTACAATGAGGCGCAAAGCCTGGAGTGGTATGTTGCCGTGCAGGCCATGGGATCGGGTGTGGACTATGGATTCCTGGCTCCCTTGCCCGGCAAGGGGCTGGGCACGGCGTCGCAGTCTGAACAGATGGCGAAGCAGGCCAAGGGCAAAAGCTCGCGTCTGTTCATGTCGACCATGGAGCAAAAGATCAACTATGGCGGGATCTTGCCCAGGTCGGTTACTATGGCCTTTAAGGAGGCCGATGCCGAGGAAGAGATCGCGCGGGATCAGGGCCGCTCGACCAGAGCCAACACGCGAAAAGTGATGATCGAGAGTGGGGAGATCACGCCGGCCATGGCCCGTCAAATGGCGATAGATGACGGCGACTATGACCGGTCTTTGCTGAAGTATTTTGACGAGGAAGATGTTACGCCGGCGATCCATCGGGGCGATACGGAACGGGTTACGGCTGAACTGGAGCGATTGGGGCAAATGAAGCCGATTCCCAAAAAGGAGCCGCCGGCGCAAGCTCTGCCCCAGGCTCAGGAGGAAAAGGGCGGCCCAGAATCGGGTCATCATGAGCATGTGGGTCGACCTGGAGAGCAAGGGGGGTCGTCTCCAGGCTGGCTGTCCTCAACTAAAGGGCTGCCGGTCTATCATGGAACTGCCCCATGGATCGCTGCAAAAATCAAGGAGGAAGGCATTCGTCGAGGCTCGGAATGGTCTGGACGTCCCCCGTCGGTTTATTTTGCGGACTCGATAGAAGGGGCACACTTTTATGGTGAACTGTTCGGCGGGTCGACTTATGCAGTTATCGAATTCGGGGTACCGACAGGGGCTCAAGTCATCGATGATCCAGAACACCCTAACGCATGGCGCGTCGAACAGGATATCCCGCCGGGGGCGATTCGGGATGTACGCATCTTTTCCCGTGGGCAAGAGTATACTTTGGAGACAATGCCGGAGTATCTGCGCAAGGCGAAACGTCTCGGGTACGCTGTTGTGGGGTTCGTTCTGGAAAAAGAAGGAAAGAAGGGTGGGCCGGGATCGGGCAATTGGGCTCACACGGGCGATAGTGACCAGCATGGGGGGTCGGATGAGGGCGGCGGGATCTCGGCTTTGGGGGTGCCGGCGGACTCGACCGTTCAGGATCGGCGTCGCCGTGCCCGGATTATCACTGGTCATCGAAGGCGGGATCGTTGGAACAAGAGTAAGCGCAATCTGGCAAAGCGCATGGTGAACGAGGAGACCCGCCCGCAGGCTGAGGCTTATGCCGATTCGCAGATCAGTATGGTGGCGGGGTATACTTCCGGTGTTTCTGAGGCTCAGCTTAGTGACACATTAACCAAAGCAACAGAGGAGGCGATCCGGGATGCCCCTTTGACGGTCGCGGCAAGTCCGTCTGTAGCGATGAAGATCTTTGAGGCTGAGCAGTTCAAAAATCAGCACGAGGTCGGGATTTCTGGGGGGATGCTCAATCCAGCACGGCGAAAACAGGTCGAGCGGAACGCTTTTACCATTTCTGAGGGAGATGCTCCGGAGGACTATCCGATCTATGGCTATCTGGACAGCCCGAAGGCCGATAATATGGTGGGGCAGTACGGTTATGTTCGCTTCGTGCTAAAGGATTCGGCCAAGGGACGGGCGACCTATACGGTCGGGGACTCTCTCTTATCCTTTGAGGAAAAACGCGCCGTTGGACTTCCTGTTAACGGTCCTGTGAGCAAGGCAAACTGGGATCGGCAAGTTGACGATATGCTTATGCAAGCGCAAACGGGCAGCCCGCGAATCTATTACTATGAGGCACAGATCCATGGCGGCGTTTCGATCTTTGACGTTGAGCGGATATGGTTTGCTAGTCCCCGAAATGGGTCGTATAAAACCGAATATGACGCAGTCGAGCGGATGGCCCAAAAGTACGGCATTCCTGTGGGTACTCGTGAGGGAGGATAGACATGCTCTATAAGGTTGTAGCTAAGCGGGGGAATTCTGACTTTTTGGTGGTCAAGCCCGATACGAACGTACAGGACACAAACGCCAAGGGGCATGTCTATGAAGCAAAGACAGGGAAGCTGTTCGAGGCGACGTTGATTCAGGTGATCCTAAAGTGGGGTTACTGGGAGAACGCCGAGGGGACCATAGAGGTCGAGGCTAAGGCCGGCGCAAAGCAGGCCGAACGTGTGCAGGTGGACGGGGCTCCCTTGCCCAGGTGGAGACGTGAGGGGGTAGACATAGATGCCGAGGACGTGGAACGTGCCATGCAGGAATGGAACGAGGACGTTGCTCCTGAAGGTCGAGACTTGCTACTTGCTACTGGCCCAACGGCTGAGGAGATGGACGAGATACGCCGGCGTATACAGGGGCAGGCATGAGGGCGCTGGCCATGTCCCTGATTCTTGTGGGGGTGGCGACCCGATATGCTGAGCCTATGGGGTCCCCTCTATACTGTGACCAGTTTATGGGCAATGCCGGCACTCTTGTGTACAGGGATACAGGACTCCCCTTTGTGGCGCTGCCCCCTGATGCGTATGGGCGACTGGTCATGCCCGGTGATCTGGTATGGCTCGTGTACCCGGAGGCCGATGCCGAGCCATTGCTGGCCCAGGCTCTGGATGCTGGGCCATTTGGTCCAGGTACTGGGCTGTATGTGGAGGATTGGGGTAGGCGTCCGATAGTGGCCGATGTGCCGAGCCATTGGGCTACGTGGCCATGGCTGAGCACGCCGGTATGGGTCTATCGGGTCGAGGCCCTGGCGCGCTAGAGGGCTGGATTTGAGGGGGTAGGGGTGGCCCGGAGGGCGGGGAGAGGGGACGAGAGGGCGGTCGGCGACGCGAAAAACTCTGCGACCGCCCAGGCGGCATGAGGGTCACTTTGTCGTGCGTTATTTTTCAATTTTTCTGGAAAAAGAAAGGTCTCTCCAATGAAAGCATCTACAACCCGCCGTCCCGCTGTCTGGAAAGCAAAGGACAAGCTGGATCACGCTATCGAGGATCTCAGTGAAGCCCTGCAAGAATTGGACGACGCCCTATCCCCCGTATTGAGGAAAGCGGACACGGGGACAGTAGTTACCCAAGATGACAGTGCCGTGGTCTGTCCTTTGTCTGGGGCCATAGAGGAAGCCGCGAATCGTGTCGGGCATATAGCGGTAGGCGTTCGTCATCTGAGATCGCGGCTGGAGATATAGAATGGTCAAGTACCTATGTGACGAGCCAACATGTCCCCAGTCCCAAGAGCCCTCGGCCGACGGGCCGGGGCGGATAAACTTTCGCGTCATTGACGGCGTGATCCAGGTCACCGTACATGGGGAGGAAGGGATATCTGTCCGTCATATGGATGCCCTGGATTTCTGTTCCGTCTCCTGTCTCGTGAGCTATGTAACCGGGCCGTCGGTGGGGTCATGTACTTGTACCTGCAAAGAGCGGGGACTCATCGTGGGTGTGATAACCGACAACGGCACAGCGGAACATCACTTTTCTCGTGCGCGGCGCTGGTTTCGTAGCGACGACGGCACGTTGCTTCTGTACGACGAGGATGCAGAGCGTGCGATAGCGCAAATAGACGCGGGCCGGTGGGGCTATGTGAGGCAAGAATGCTGAAATGCGACAACACGAACTGTCCCCAGCGTGCCGGCGGGGGAAGCGTTGCGGACCTTCCGGGGCTCATCCAGATATGGGGGACGGATACAGAACGAGCCGTACACATAAAAGCGGGTTCGGAGACACGGGACGAGTGGGGATTTGACTTCTGTTCCCTGGGGTGTCTCTGCGCTTACATTGGTAGGCTCCTGGGAGAAGAGAGGGACTTTCCCGGTGAGCGGGTCGTGATCGGGATAAGCAAGGAAGGGCGGTCCTTTGAGGTGCTGTGGGACGCATCGGAGTGGTACATAACTCCTGACTCGACACTCATATTGAAACGAGCGGGTACGATTGCAGGTCGGATCAATGCGGGAGTGTGGAAGTACATCCTTCCAATAAGTATAGAGAGGCCACATGTATGCAACGTGGGTTGACCTGTACGAGGAGCGGAACCGGCGCATAACTGCTATGGGCGGCTACGTTTGGGGAAGTCCCCAGGCCCTGATCTTGGAAGCGTGGTACGACAGAGAATACTCACGGTTGTGCACAGGATGGGAAGTACCCAGTGCGGAGGGCAGTTTTTCAATAGATGGGTGGTGTGACGGCTGAGTCAAGAGGGTGAGCAATGGTACGAGACCACAAGCGTTTCACACTGATAGACCACACGATCACAGTAGGCAGCGGCCAAGACTTTGCTACGATCCAGGGAGCGATAGACTGGGTCAAGGGCAATTCTCTGCAGGGGCTGGTCAAGATCTCGGTAGACGCCGGCACCTATGCTGAGGCATTGGACCTGGAGGATCTGAACGTCTTGGATGGGGCGACCNNNGGGGGACACGCGCGTTTTGGCTGGACTGGCCTACGTGGACGGGATGGATGCCAACACGGGCGGATTGACGAACGGCGGGTCTGGGGTGGTGACATTATCAAATGCGGGTAGCGTCATCACGGTCACGTGTGCCACGACAAACCCGGACTTTGACGCCGACTCCTGGGGCAACGGGGACGGCTTGCTCGTGTACGACAACACGGGGACTTTGACCGAGTACACCATTAGCTCGACCCTGAACAACGCGATCACG
>JABAHS010147045.1_pt2 | contig 12213 bp, 8 predicted proteins | sample 7062111 | NCBI WGS metagenome assembly JABAHS01 (sample SAMN14534600, study PRJNA622989) | marine sediment metagenome | biome: marine biome [ENVO:00000428]; feature: marine pelagic biome [ENVO:01000023]; material: deep marine sediment [ENVO:00002113]; isolation source: pool of 4 deep marine... | reverse complement strand
AATGATTGTTTATATAATCAACTAATTCTCCTGAAGCATAATTGCATCAACCCGCCCATTCTTAACGTAGACGTTGATTGGTTCGGGAACAGCTAATTTGGCATTTGTTTTCGCACGTTTTGTATAGACCCATTCCTCAACGCCTTGAAACTGTTCCGATTCCAGGGAATTGACTTTATCCGGTTCACCGAAAATCGATGTTAGTTGGTCGGCTTGCATGCCTACAACGACTTTCTGATTCAGGGCTGTGCGAACCGGGTCGCCTTTGGCAAACGCATAACCCGCCAAAGAAATCTTATTCAACTGACCTGCAATTTGGCCGAGGGCAAACCAGGTTTGCTGATCATCCGGATTCAACTTGATCGCTTTTTCGAGATAGGGTTGAGCCTTCTTAAAGTCTTCTTTATAAGACATGTCCTCTGAATCTTCCGGCAGGGAATCGTGTTTCGCAACCCCCCGGTTCAGATAGGCGGCACCAAGATTGTAGTTGAGCTCCGGAGTCTCGGGATTCAATTCATAAGCTTTAGATAAGTGTTTGATGGCACCATCATATTCCTGCGCCTCAAGCAAAACGGTGCCATAATTATAACGGAAGTTGTAATTATCCGGATTCTCCTCGATGGCTTTCTTATATATGCCTTTTGCCTTTTCAGTCTCGTCTGCATTAAGATAAGCCCGAGATAGGAACTCCGCAACTTCCTCGGAGTGATGCCCCTTTTCCCAGAGCTCTGCCAGTAACGGTATGGCTAAACTGTCCTGGGAAGTGATCATGTAGTTCTGTGCCAATAGGGTGGCCACTTCTACATTATCCGGATCGCGGTTCAGAGCCTCCTGCAACGGTTCAAGGCTCTCTTCATATTTTCCCATGTTCATCAGACTCGCCGACAGGTTTCGATAACCCATGATGCTGTCTGGCATGATCTCCGTTGTCAGTTTGAACTTCCTGGCCGCCTCTTCAAAGCTCTTTGTTTTTTCAGCTTCGTCAACGGCGTTTAAGGCATCATTGAAATTTTTAACACCGGCATTAAACACGTCCGACCATATAATGCTCTTAATCATTTCTGTGCCGAATTCAGAGCGGAATCTCGTACCGGTATCTTTGCTTACATCCACGCCTTCGCCTTCTTTCTTAAATTCTGGCTTCAATTCAACGGCTTTGTCGAAGGCCACCATCATGGAGTCATACTTTGCTCGTCTTGCATAGATGTAACCCAACAAATACCATGCATCCTCATTGTTGGGATCCTCTTCATTCAACTCCTTGTACAAAACTCTTGCCGCGTCGTCCAATTTGTTTTGTTGAATGTAAATCTTGGCACCGGTCACGTATTTACCCCCACCTGCATATAGAAACGATGCCATCACAAATAGCCCGAGAAAGAGAAGCAGAATTTTCGAAACATTCTTCACGGAACAACTCTGCGACCTCCCTACTCTAAAAACCTTCATTTTTCCTCCTACAATAGAGATTGGTAATAACTGGAGTTAAATTATGACAAAATAAAAAAAAGCAAAACTGAAGTCAATAAAAATAATAATGTTGTCCTTTAGGCCTCAGTAAAAACAATCTGTTCGAATCCCACATTGGGATAAAGCTAAAATCAACCGAAATGACCACCTCGCTTTCGTTCTAAACATCATTCAATTAAATTTGAATAGATGAAATAAGTTCCAGAGGATGCAGAATTTCCATTCCTGTGCCTTCTTCTAATTGCATGGTACAGACACCGCTTTCGGTAATGATGGCATCAACAGCACTGCGCTTGAATAACTCGAACAGCGGTTCGCCCACTGTCGTGGACAACTCATACCCCAGCGAACCGGTTTTTAGCCCGAACGTGCCAGCCATGCCACAGCAGGTTCCGGTTTCAATGATTTGAACGTCGTAACCCAGTGCTTTCAGCAAACCCATCGTATGATGCCCAGAACTCAGGCCCCTTTGATGACAAGGGATGTGGTATCCGAACTTGCGGCCTTCTGTGATTTGCGGCGGAATAAGCAATCGCCCTTCCTGGTTCAGTTTGATGACATATTCGAAAAATTCGTATGTTCTTTGAGCCACATGCCGACTTTCATCCGAGTAATCCAGTAATTTTGGATAGAGGTGTTTCAAGGCATAAGCTGCTGTCGGTTCAGTAGTAATTAAGTCGAATCCTTCTGCAACATACGGATAGAATTGCCGGACATTGAAGCGAGCAACTTTTTTGGCTTTTTCCAGCTCACCGTATGAAATGTATGGATAGCCGCTGGATTTCTGGTTCGGGAGTACAACTTCGACCTCTGCTTTTTCCAAAAATCTCATCGCCGATTCGGCAATTTCAGGCTTGACATAATTGGCAAAATAATCAACAAAAAACCCCACTCTTCGTGCAGGATCCGGAACACTTTTTCGGCTCTTTTTGAATCGTCTCTTGAAGCTCCGGCGCTGAAAGCTCGGCATGCTTCTGCGTTTATCAATTCCGAAGATTTTTTCGCCAAAATATTTTGCAGGTCTGCTGCGCAAAACCCAGTTGGAAAGAGGAGCTGTGGCACATGCAAACCTGGCAAAAGTTTCGCTGGCCATCAAAACTCTATTTGCCAGCGATTGCGATTCGATCTCCAGGGCCTCGTACTTGACTTTGGTGATCATCAGCGGGATGTCAATCTCCGCCGGACAGATCTCTTTGCACAAACCACACGAAATGCACAGGTCGCTGAATTTGGCTGCCTGTTCGAGTCCGTGAACCTGAGCTGTCCAGGGAATCCCGATGGGCCCCGGATAGATATGGCCAAAAACATGGCCGCCGAGTACGCCATAGGTCGGACAAATATTCATGCACGCGCCGCAGCGAATACAATTCAACGCATCTCGATACCAGTCATCGCGGCGCATTTCTTCTCGGCCATTGTCCAAAATCACAATGTGAAGTTCGCGTTCGTCATTGCCAAGTGCAGACCGGCCCGCCATGAACGAAACATACGTGGTCAGCATCTGGCCCACCGCACTCACCGGATGGGCCAAAATCATTTTCAACGCATCATCGACGCTCTCCACGATCTTCTCCACGCCCATGATGCAAACGTGAACGGGCGGGATGCTGCTTACAAGCCTGCCATTGCCTTCATTGGTTTCGATGATGATGGCACCGGTTTCGGCAATGGCCACATTGGCACCCGTGATTCCCATATCCGCATTCAGAAAAATCGGACGCAGCGTGCGACGCATCAACGCCATGATATCTTTGAGTTCGCTTGTCACTTTTTCGCCCGTGGATCGACCAAACAGCTCCGCCACCTGGTCTGCGGTTTTGTGCACTGCGGGAAACACCAGATGGTAGGGCAGTTCGCCAGCCATCTGAATGATCCGCTCGCCCAGGTCCGTTTCGATGACCTGCAAACCCGCTGCTTCCAGGGGGTGATTCAGCTCAATTTCTTCGGTCGTGAGCGATTTCGATTTCGTAATGACCCGTGCGTTCTTTTCCCCGGCCAAATTCAAGACATAATCACAGGCGTCTTTGCCTGTTTTGGCGAAGAAAATCTTCGCTCCACGAGCTTTCGCTTTTTCAGAGAACCGGGAGAGCAGTTCGTCAATCTTGGCGATACATCTTTTTTTCACCGCACGCACGTCTCGCTGAAAGCTCTCGGAATGGGGCAGTTCCGACAATGCTTTACTGCGCGCATCCCGCCCGCGCTTGACAGCGCTCAATAGTGCATGCCTCTGGCGATCCTGCGTTAACGTCTGGCGAATCTTCTGTTTCAAATCTTGACGAAGGTTGGCAGTCATTCGACTCGTAGCTCAAATAAAGTCCGTCATTTAATCCCAGTCGCAAACGACGACGTGCGACTCCTGCGGACCGTGAACACCCAGGAACAGTTTCATTTCAATGTCGGCCGTCCGACTCGGCCCGGAGATAAAGGTCATGTTGCAATCGGATCCGTGCCGTTGATAAATTTTCTTGATCTTTGATCCCGCTTCCTCTAATGATAAGAGGAGGTTCGATTTTTTCACAAAAGCAATGTGAACCCTTGGCAAAGATGAAATCAAACGGCACGTGTCGTCGGTACTCACTTCCACGATGGTGCCTGTTTCTGCGATGGCAAATTCTGCCGGAGTCATTCCGACTTCGGCTTCGTTGATTTGATACGCAACCTTGCCTTCTGTTGGCTTTAAGACAATCTTGTTGAATTTGCTGTTGACGAAAAGAAGGTCTAACCCTTTATTTAATTCAGGAAATGTCGGAAATACAGCAACTTTCGCCGCCTTTGAGGAAGAACATATTTTTTCAGCGGTTTTCGTCGCTTGAGCGGGATTGCGCACCAAATAAACCCGGCCAGCCAATCCTTCGTACTTGCTCTTAAAAACGGCGACGATGTCGTCTTTCTTGGAAGTCATGCAAATGATGTGACGCTGAAACTCAATTCACTTTTTTGGAAAATGATCATACCCCACGCGCTGCAATTCGGTTTGGGTTCCATCTCGCTTTGACAACACGATCCCTCGGGACTTGGCCGTGATTCGACCAATTTTAGCGCAACCGCTATCGAATGTTGCATCGAATTTCTCCAGCAGTTCCGTTGCGGCATTTTCTGAAACGGTAAAAATCAATTCAAAGTCTTCGCCGCCATACAAGGCATACTCTATGCCGTTCTCTTCAAAATGCTTCGCAACAGCGCCTGTCGCTTGATCCATTGGAATGGCGGCTTCATGCAGCACGGCACCAACACCGCTGTGCTTGCAAATGTGATTGATTTCGGAAGCCAGGCCATCGCTGACGTCGATCATGGCGTGAATCTTAAAATTCTCGACCAGAAACCTCGCCTCTTCGACTCGGGGATTTGGCGTGAGATGTCGTTCAACAGCCGAGGCAAAGCCTTCCTTTGAAATGTTTGGAGACGTGAGCGCCTTTAAACCTGCCTGCGCCCCGCCAAGCGCTCCGGTGACAAAAATGGCGTCGCCAACCTGAGCACCGGCCCGCAAAGTGAGTTTATCCGTTTCGGCTTCGCCCAGCACCGTCAAAGAAATGTAGATTCGCTCGGAGGAATGCGTGGTGTCTCCTCCGACAATTCGAATATCAAACGAGTCCGCTAACCTTTGCATTCCACGATATAAATCGAGGGCGTTTTCCACCTGTGTGTGCGGCGGCAATCCGAGCGTGACCAAAGCGTATTTCGGCCATCCGCCCATCGCTGCGATGTCGCTCAGGTTCGCGGCCATGGCGCGCCATCCTAATTGATAGAAATTGAAATAGCTTAAATTAAAATGGACGTCCTCGATGAGGGCATCGGTGGTGAGAAGCAGGATGTGCTGCTTTGAAAGCTCAATGGCGGCCGCATCGTCGTCAATCCCCACAAGCACATTTTCAGGTGGGCGACCAACGACGGTCTTTATTTCCTCGATAAGGCCGAATTCACCAATTTCCCGGATGTTCATTCACTTTAGCTGACTTGTACCAACAGACGCCGTGATCTCGGGCCATCGAACTCGCAGAAGAAAATGGCCTGCCAGGTGCCCAGCAGCAACTTTCCATCCTGGACAAAAACGGAGGCGGAAGACCCCATCAGACTTGCCTTGATGTGGGCCGCGGAATTTCCTTCCCTGTGCAAGTAATCGTTGTCCACAAACGGGACGGTTCGGTTCATCACCATAATGATGTCGCTTACGACATGCGGATCCGCACCCTCGTTGATGGTCACGCCGGCGGTGGTGTGCGGCACGTACACATGGCAATGACCCTCCTTAACGCCGCTTTCTTTGACGACTTTCTTGACCTCATCCGTGATGTTGACAAAATGTACTTGTTTGCTGGTTGAGACGGAAACTTCTTTAACCATTGGATTCCTCGGGATTGGACCAATGAAAAATTTACACAAATTAAATCAAAATTCCCGGAAATGTCAAGGGAAAACGGTGGGAAATGGGAAATGTAAAACCTCAGTCTTGGGTATGAAAATTACCAATAGGAGAAGAAAGTGGTTTGTATTCCTTAGTTTTCTCCCTTTAATAAGGGAGATTAAGAAGGCGGTTTAAATAAACAAGCAAACCACTTTTGATCGCTTGGTAAGTGTTTATCCTGAGCGGAAAATCAACCGGGACATCTGCTCCAGCCACATCTCATAAGGGATTAACATCTCAATCCATTACAGAGTTCGTAGTGACGCCGTCAAACAGCTTTTGGGAACCCCCGCGCACTTCTCCATTCCCGACCACGTCTTTCTGTTGCTCGTGCCCAAGCTCCGGCCTGGGCACACACTTGCCTTGGAAGCTCTGCTTCTCACGTCTTGCGCTTTTTCTTCTTGGCGGCGGGAAACAAAATGTTGTTCAAAATCAGACGATAGCCGGGGGAATTTTTGTGGAGCGAAAGCTGCGTGGGCGGATCGTAAACAAAATGCTGGTAGTCTTCGGGATCGTGGCCGCCATAAAATGTGAACGTCCCGCGACCGAGATTGCCGTGAATGTACTTCACTTCGTTCGTGCCCTCGGCTTCGGCCATAATCGTCACCGACTTCTTAATGAGATTTCGATTAAAGGCGGTCAACTGCCCCATGAATCCTTTCACCACGGAAACATGGTTCTGAGTGAGCATGGTCGGGACCGGGTCGTACTTGGCCGAAAACTCGAACAAGGTAAAATAGTCGGTCTCGGCATTTCGAACGCGTGGCATGTTGCTCGGCGGAACGTCGATGTCAGAGTGTTCGTACACCATTGGATTGAGCTCCACCGTGAAATTCTCAAACGCAAATGATTTGGAATAGTCCAGCTTGGACTGGCAGCCGGGTTCGGGCGGATCGCCATCAAACACGTCGGCGACAATGTCGGTGTTTTGGGCCGCCAACGCAATATCGATGGTATCAGTGGCGGAACACATGGCAAACAAAAAGCCGCCACGCGCCACATAGTCTTTAATTTTGCGCGCCACAGCCTTCTTTTCTTCTGATACTTTGTCAAAGCCGTACGTCTTGGCTAACTTTTCATTCTTCATGACTTCTTCGATGTACCAGGGCGCATTGCGGAAATTTGCGTAGAATTTCCCAAACTGGCCTGTAAAGTCTTCGTGGTGCAGATGCAGCCAGTCGTATTTTTGCAATTCACCGTTCAGTACTTCTTCGTCCCACAGGGTCTCATACGGAATTTCGGCATAAGTGAGCGCCAGGGTCACGGCATCATCCCACACCTGTTTGTTCGGCGGCGTGTAAACGGCAATCTTGGGCGCTTTCTCCAAGAGCACGACGTCCATGTTGCCTTCTTCGATTTCAGCATAAACCTGCGCAGTCTGTGCCCCGTCGATGGTTGAAAACGCCACGCCTCGTAACCGGAGTTCACGCTCAACCGCGGGGTAAAAATCCATCATGAAGGAGCCGCCGCGGTAGTTCAAAAGCCACTCCACATTGATGGAGCGCTCGAGACACCAGTAAGCCACGCCGTACGCCTTTAAGTGGTCCGTTTGTTTCAAGTCCATGTAGACAAGTATTTTTTGAGCATTCGCCTCGCTGGCGATGCCACAAATGGAAAAAAATGCGAATACCAAACATTGAAAGAATCGTCGTCTCATCATAACATCTCTACTTTTATCTGTTTCAGGTTCATGATTCTTTCGATTCTGAACGAATTGCCTTTTTCAGCTATCCAAGTCATCTTACCAAGCATCTGGCGGTTTTCCTTCATAAGAGAACAATTGTACATTGCCACAATGAGAACATGTGAAAATTTTCCATCTACGATCTCCACTAGGAGTAAAACCAAAATTGCTGACACCGGTGGTATCTTCATTTACAATCAATTCATAATGACCAACACCGCAAACCTTGCATCTTCTCTCTACTTCTAGATCGACTCGGTCGGCGTTATTTTCTATAATCGACAATACTTCATCAATCTCCTCCAGCAGAGCAGAAGCGTCTGGGAGACAATTTTCTTCGTCTTCTACAATGCACTTTCTAAGTAACGGATTTGCGAATTTAATAAATCGGTCTTCCGGGAACAAACTCTCTACGTTGTCCTGCGGTTTATCAAAATACCACAGTAGGAGCTTTGGCAGGCCTGAGACAAGAGACCACAAGAGCTTTCCAAGAGAGAAGACATCGAAGGTTGGTTTAATATCTTCAATCCGCACACCTTGGGCCCATGCAGGCATCCAGTCTCGACTACCTACATTTTCTAATGTTTTAGAGATTCGTGTTTTGTCATCGTCATTGAAGAATACCAGTCCAAAATCTCCCAGGACTAACTTGTTGCTAGAATCTAAAAAGACATTTTCTGGTTTGATGTCTCGGTGGACTATGTTTTTCTTATGTAGCTCGGCTACCCCCTCAACTAACGGGCGGAAGGCTTTTAGAGCTTCTGAGAAGTTGCCGGCAAAAATGTCTCTATTTTTTGAAACTGAACCTCTCAGAAAGTATTCAGAAACGAACCATTTTGAATCTAAATCATATTCTACAATCTTTAGCAGGTTAGGGTGAGTAATTTCTGCCATTGCTTTTATTTCATTCTTTATACGTTCTTCGGCTAATTCAGCATCTCTAGCCTCCTCTGGCTTATGTAGGACTTTTAACGCCTTATGATTCGAACTATTCTCTCTTTCGAGAAGCGTAAACAGGCTTTTACGAAATAACTCATACTTTTGCCTTCTATAATCATCACCAGAATTTGGATTACCTATTTCCTTCACCGTGTGAATAATGTTCATATCAATCGGGTAACCCATTGACTTTGGAATGACACGGTAGACCTTTCCTTGACCGCCCTCACCGAGTTCGTCGATTATTTCCCATTTTTCATTATAGTCCATCTCCTAATCTCCCTACGTCTCTTCAAAGGCCGAATAAGTAACGTCTATTCTCATCATAACATCTCTACTCTCTCTGTTTCAGGCTCATGGCTTCTTTCGATTCGGGCGAAATGGTTTTGACCATCCCAGGCCAGCGGTTGTCTTTATGTTACTTTTGAATGCTTCGAGGGTTCCTTATCAATTGCCCTGGTGCCTTCGAAAATCTCCTGCACCCATTCTCATCCAAGAACCTACGTTTGGTCTTGTCGCTTTGCGTATCCTGTCCCTTGGTTTCTAAGACGAGATGAGCGCCGTTTGCCAAACGGATGAGAAGATCGGATCGGTATTTCTTGGCAGACAAGAAGTAACATCTGGGAATAAAAGCAGTATATGCATGTAATCTAAACATCTCACATTTCAAAATTTCAAAGATTTCAAAAGAGTTCGGAGGACAAATCGATGCACCGTAAGCTACGAAGTATCCTCTTCGTTCTGCTCTGCGTCTTCGCCTCGGCGGTTTACCCACAGGGCAGCGACAACGTCACCCTGATTGCCAACGTTAACGACTATCCGCAAAACGGCTACACGGACTGCTGGGGATACACCGACCCGGATGGCCGCGAATACGCCATCCTGTGCGTAGACCATGGCACCAGCATCATCGATATCACCGAAAACAACAATATACGAGAGGTCGCCTTCATCCCCAGCGACGGCACCAAAGACTTCAAAACCTATCGGCACTATGCCTATGGCGTGAACGAGAACATCGATTCTTTCGGGATGGTCATCATCGAACTCTCGGACTTGCCCAACTCGGCACGGCTGGTGAAGCAATTCTTCGGGTTCCGAGGGTCGCACAATATTTTCATCGATGAGGCCAATGGCGTGCTGTATGCCCAGAACCGAAATAACACCACGAACAACGACGCCGTTCGCGTCTTGAGTCTGGCCGACCCGGAAAACCCGGTCGAGATCGCCACCTTCGGTCTCGGCTGTCACGACATTTTTGCCCGAGGAAATATTGCCTACATTTCAGAATCCAACAATTCGTCGGTGGGGATCTACGATCTAACCAGCACGACGCAACCCACTTTCCGGCACAGAATTCCGTTTCCCGGCAATGGTTTCTCACACAACGCCTGGCTCACCGACAACGGCAACTTCCTCATCACCACCGAGGAAACCAACGGCCACACGGTCAAGCTCTGGGACATCCGCGACCCGGAAAATCCCGAAATCGCCAGCGAGTTTCTCGCCGCCGACGGAACGGCCCACAACGCGTTCATCAAGGGGAACTTCGCTTATATATCTCATTACACAGATGGATTGCGTATTCTCGACATCAGCGATCGGTTCGACATGAAGGAGGTGGGTTTCTACGACACTTTCCCTGAAACGAATCCGGGACGATTCGCCGGGGCGTGGGGTGTCTACCCTTTCTTCAATTCCGGTAAAGTCCTGATTTCCGACATGAAGACCGGCCTCTATGTGGTGTTTTTCGACGACGCCTCCGGGGCCAGCGCCCTGGACCCGAGGCCACCGGCGCACGCGGGGGCGTACAGCGACTTCCGTACGCCAACCTCGGTTCGCTTGAACTGGCAGGACCCGGAATCTTACGTCGGTGGCGCTCCCCTCACCGACTTTACTATCGAGATTCATCGCGACGGCGTTCCTGTTGCAAGTGTGGCGGCAGGCGTCGAAACGTTCGAAGACCACGGGTTGGTGGACGGACAAAAATATTTCTATTCACTGTTTGCCAAGGACCAAAACGATAGCCTGAGCGTCGCAAATAATGTTTCTGCTTACGCCGGTGGGGCGCCCAAACCGAAACCGCCGTTGGATGCGTTCTTTTCGGGAAGGGGGCCGGACAGCCTGGTGCTACACTGGCAAAACCCGAACCAAAACATCGATGGTACGCCCCTGGATGATTTCGCCGGCGTTAATGTGTTCCGGGACGGGCTACAAATCGCACAACTGGTCCGGACCAACGCCGACACCAGTCGACGTGATTCCCTAGTCGTTGAACGACTCTCGCAGTCGATGGCTTTTCGGCTTTCCAGTATTGACAACGAAAGCCCGTTCAACGAATCGGAACGGAGTTCGGCCGTATTCTCTCCGCATGGCTTACCCTTCGTTGATACCTTTGAGAACCAGGATCGCAACAATCCAACCTTTTGGTCGACGTTCGATGCGGAGCTCAGCACACGCAGCGTGAACCCCCCTTCGCCCAATACAGCGATTCACCTGGACGGTTGGGATAACGGCGGCGACGAGATCGAGTCGGTACCCCTCGACCTGAGCGGAGGGGTGAACTCGGAAGCCTATCTTGTGTCTTTCTGGTTCGAAACTCAGGGACAACACGGGCCTAATACCGGCCCCCGCGACACGATGATCGTGGAATTCAAAAACAGTCTGGGGGAATGGCGCGAGGTGCGCAGGTATCAGGGCAACGTCAGCGTGCGCTTCTTTACGCCGGTAACCATCCACGTGGCAGACGAGAATCCGGGCCCCGGAGCCACCTTTTTTCATTTCGATTTCAAGATCCGCTTTCGCACAGCTATGCCGTACATCGCCACAGGAGGCGATTTCTTTGTCGATAATGTGCGCGTGGGAATCGACAGCACGGTGGTCTCGGTGGCGGAAGCCGAGACGGGATTACCGGAGAGCTTTGCCCTGTTTCAAAACTACCCAAACCCGTTTAATCCCACCACAGTCATCACCTACCACCTGCCTCGCCGGGAATACGTTGAGCTGAACCTGTTCAACACCAGGGGACAGTTAATTCGCAGATTGGTCGATGCGGCTCAGGACGCCGGTACCCACCGGGTCGTCTGGGATGGCAGAGACGACGCCGGTCAGAAAGTGCCATCGGCCGTGTATTTCTACCGGCTGCAGGCTGGAGACTTCAGCCAGGCCCGACGGCTGCTGGTGTTGCACTGAAAAAAACCTTCGGGAAGGAAATCGCCATGCACACTGTCATACGGTTAATTTCACAGACAAAACTCCCATTTCTACTTTTCGGGATATTGACTATAAATCTCGGCGTAAAGAACCTGCCTGCGAAAAAACCCGGCTCGATTACCTTGTTGGGGCAGCTAAGCTTGCCCGATTCCATAGCTGCTCAAGACCTTTGGGGATATTTCGAGCCATCCACGGGTGAAGAGTACGCAGTGGTCGGGTATGTCAGCAAACGGAATTTCCCGGAAGGCGGCTTCGTTCTGGTCAAGGTAACCGATCCATCGAATCCCGTGCAGGTTGCACAGGTTCACTCCGGCTCCGGGTTTGATGTCAAAGTGTGGCAATCCTACGTTTATACAGTAAATGGAAAAGAAACCGGAACCGGCACGATCGTGGATATTTCTGATATCGAAAGTCCCAGGATAGTCGGGAGCTTTCCGTCGGCACACAACATTTTTATTGCAGAAAACGGGTATATGTACCTTGAAAGGCCTGGATTGCGCATTTT
>JABAHS010033307.1_pt1 | contig 12215 bp, 14 predicted proteins | sample 7062111 | NCBI WGS metagenome assembly JABAHS01 (sample SAMN14534600, study PRJNA622989) | marine sediment metagenome | biome: marine biome [ENVO:00000428]; feature: marine pelagic biome [ENVO:01000023]; material: deep marine sediment [ENVO:00002113]; isolation source: pool of 4 deep marine... | reverse complement strand
TGAGCGTTGAAAACCGCTCCCAACCTGAGCAAAAATAGTTTGTATCAAACATGCGCGCGCACGCACAATACATATTAATGCGTTATGGATTACGTGCGTGTATTTTCGTGTTTATAATTTGGCAGATTTTTTCTGGATTATTTGAAGAGAAAACGAATGTTCTGCCTTTCTTTGGAACAATCTCTACCGCATTGCCAAATGACGTTGTATAGGCCCAAGAACCATCAATACCATAGCGGACTCCCACACCACCAAATCTTCCAAAAGATGCTTTTGCTATATTACAAGAAACAATGTCATCCATCCTAATAGACTTGTGATTAAATGAACCGTAATCAACTATAAGCTCTTCAGAACTGAGTTGAATTTTGATGCCTCTGAAATTTAAGAACAAAATTAGAATAAACATCAAAGTCAATATTGAAACTCCGAATCCAATAGGGCCTTCAGTGTTTAATGGATGAAGAAAGGCAGCTAGTATCAGCAGCAAAAAGACAATTGATGATGCTACCGCTAATATGGTAACTTTCACAAATGCCCCAGTTGGAACCCATTCATAATAAACTGTCTGTTCCATGTCAGAAATATTCGACAAATAATCAATTAACTTTTTGGAATTCAACATGCGCGCGATTGGATCATAAGATTAGGTTTTAAGAATTGACCCGTATTTGCTCAGAACTAGTTAGACGATAATTACTGTAAGTTTTCATGGGAAACCATTATTATTCTCGCCAACAATAACTGTGCTACTTAAGAGTGGTTCAAGTTGGGTTTTGTTGATAGCATCGAAAAACTGTCAAAAACGTTGAAACCCGCATCAGAAAAGCAAGATGCAGACGCTGCGGTTGCGTTGTTATTGAAATCTGTGAACCAAATCCTTTTTGTAAAGAGAGTTGAGAACTCTGCTGATCCTTGGTCTGGACAGATGGCTCTCCCTGGAGGAAAACGTGACGTGACGGACCAGAATTTGAAGCAGACTGTGGTTAGGGAAACTTTGGAAGAAACCAACATAAAACTTCTTGGTCGATGTCGCTTTCTCGGAGTAATCGAACCTTTAAGATCAACGCAAAGACCTGAAATGAAAGTTCTTCCCTTCGTCATCCTTCTTGAGCATGAGCCAATAATAAAATTGAATGAGGAGTTGGAAGGATTTGTTTGGATTTCGCTAGAAGAACTTCTTCAACACAAAGGTACAGTCAAATTTAGTTTTGGAGAGTTTCCTGCCTACATTGTTGGGGACACTATCATTTGGGGATTAACGTATAGGATTCTTGAGAAGTTTATTCACATCCTTAATCATTAGCGTCATTCTCATTTCTGAGTCTTCAAAACATACAAGCACACGCATCTCCATAGGTCTAGAGTTTTGGTGAACTCACTATCTTTCGAGGAAGTTCCTCACGTATCTGCCCTATTATAAAATTGGCAAGGTCTTCTACGGAAACACGTCTAGTACCTCGCTCATGGGCGATTTGCATTTCCACACTGTTCCCTTGAAATACAAAGCGAAGCAAGTGATAATCAAACTTTAATGGTACACGTCTTCCTTCTTTTAGAGTATGGTAACGGACGACACAGAAAAAATCAAGTGTCGACAACGCTTCTTTTGCAATGTCTTTTCGGAATCGTTTCAGTTCCTCTTCATCTAAATAATTGAAAGTGTTGTCTTCAGCCACTCCGAACTCGAAACTAACTTCACATTTTGATTTAAAAAAAGGTGATAGAACGTTTAAATCACGTTTTTCTTGGTTCAATCGATGGAAAACACGAAGAATAGCCAACTGCAACTTTTTTTCTGTGGATTGATGAGTAAACTTTGAAACGTTATGAATCACTGTTGGAAAGTTTTCATAATGACCCAGCACCCGCAACCCTTCACTACTCATCAGTTATGTTCTCTTCATTTTTCTTATCTTTTCAAGGTTTTCAAGCAACGTAGAAAGAAGCCCACTCAACTTTTGCAACTCATGAGGGTCCGTTTCACTCTTAATCTTCTTCTCAATCTCCTGCATCTTCCCGAGAACAGTAGACTCTAAGGTACCGAGAAGCGCAGAACTCGCTGCCTCTGGCGGTGAAGTTCCCTCCTTTACAATAACCACGCGTTTTTGACACTTGACACACCAGAGTTCTTTGCTCTTCAGTTTAAATATGGGTGAAGAGCATACGGGACATGAAAACTGTGTGAGGGTGGCGCCCTGTCTGAGCAGGTTTGCCATGGATTGGATAGGTTCTGTGTCTTTAGGCAACTTTACGTTCCATCCTAGCCGTGTGGATAAATGTCTCTTTGCTGCTAATTTATACCTTCCCTTTTCATCTTTGAAGGCTGGACTAATTTGTAATAAGTATTCTGTATTCATCAAGTCTATATGTGTTGCACGAAAACTTATTGATGAGTGAAAAATGTTTCAATCTGATGCGGGATTAAAAAGACCGAGAAAACCAAAGAGGCTCAGACAAGACTTGAAACGCATTTGACAACCCTATCTTTCACTTTTTTTAGGAATCTCCTAAAACATTATTTGTAACGGCAACTACTAAATGTCAACAATAACAAAGTATAAACTACTGCTTAGATAATAATGGATAAAAAGACATCCGCTTAACTGTTCTGTTTGGAGGCTTCTAATATGGTGCGTAAAAAAAAGTTGATGGAGTATGAGGAGAGAATAAAACAAGCGTTATCTATTCTTGGACTGATTTCTGAAGACAATACTACTCCTAGAAACATAAGGAGAACTGCGAAAGAATCAATGGATGCTCTGCAAATAACGAAATACAGTCCAGCGGTGAGAGCGTCCAACGCCATATCCCGTCTTGACGAAATTCTGCAGGACCCCAACATGCCACCCTACACGCGGGTAAAACTTTGGAATGTTATGAGTCTGCTTGAAGCAATCAAGGATTAAAATCTCATGCTACATCACGTTCAGATTCGCGGTTGACGAATATTTTGTCAGCGGTAAGCCTCTTAAAAATTAACAAATCAACTGTTCATTAAAACATATATTACAGTTATGACATGTAGGTTTGGGTCTTTGGAGGATACTCCGTTGCAGTTTGATGTTATAATCGTTGGTGCAGGTCCAGCCGGCATATTTTCTGCTCTTGAACTAACTGAGAATGCAAATCTAAACTTGCTTATATTAGATAAAGGTCCCGACATTGACAAGCGCAAGTGTCCAGCAAACCGAGGGTTAGGATGCATAAACTGTGATCCTTGCACGCTCTTGTCAGGTTGGGGTGGTGCTGGCGCGTTTAGTGATGGAAAACTTACTTTGTCCACTGAAGTTGGAGGTTGGCTTAGCCAATATTGCGGTCAAGAAAAACTCGTTGAGCTCCTAAACTATGCAGACAATATTTACCGGAAGTTTGGGGCGCCCGGACACCTTTACGGAACTGACCTTGACAAGATTGAGGAAATCGAGCGGAGAGCTTCCTTCGCTGGGCTACAGTTAATTTCTCAAAAAATTCGTCATTTAGGCACTGATACCTGTGCTGACGTGCTTCGCAAAATGCGTAGTTACTTGAAAGGTAAGGTTGAGGTTAAAACCAAAACTGAAGTGAAAGGGCTTCTGGTAAAAAACCGTAATGTTGAAGGGGTGGAAACCACTAAAGGTGAAAAGATTTACGGAAAATACGTTATTGTAGCGCCGGGCAGAATTGGAGCTGAATGGTTGAAGGTTGAAGCTCAGTCGCTGGGACTGAAAACGTTTAACAACCCTGTTGATGTGGGTGTCAGGGTTGAGGTGTTAGCGCCAGTTTTGGAGGAGCTTGCACGTGTTTTGTATGAACCTAAACTTATCTATTATTCTAAGTTGTTTGATGATCAGGTGAGAACTTTTTGTGTTGCGCCTGAAGGCGAAGTTATCACAGAATCATACGATGGTATTTTAACAGTTAACGGTCAGAGCTACGCTGAGAGGAAGACTGGAAACACTAACTTTGCTATTTTAGTTAGCACTTCTTTCACTGAACCGTTTAGAGAACCCATTGCCTACGGAAAATATCTCGCCCGACTCGCTAACCTTCTCAGTGGAAGCGTCATCATTCAGAGATTGGGCGACTTACAGGCTGGGAGGCGGTCAACTGAAGAACGGCTCCAAAGAAGCGTGGTTGTTCCAACATTGAAGAATGCTACCCCTGGCGATCTTAGTTTTGTTCTGCCTTACCGCTATTTAGCGGATATTCGTGAGATGCTTGAGGCGTTGGATCAGCTTGCACCGGGAGTGAATTCTAAGCATACGTTGCTGTATGGTTTAGAGGTTAAGTTCTATTCGTCTAGGCTGCAACTGAATGATAACCTAGAAACGGAGATTCGCAACTTATTTACGATAGGCGACGGAGCTGGAGTGACGAGGGGGCTTATTCAAGCCTCGGTTTCAGGAGTAATCGCTGCCAGAGAAATAGTAAAGAGAGAAAAAATCGCAAACTAACAGTTATTAAAATCGGAAACTCTACAGTATGAAAAATCATTCCAAATCATACTTTTTCATATTTACGATGCTATCTGACTCAGAAAAACAACCTAATTCTTTCCAAAATACCCTAATGTAAAAGCAACAAAATTCACATGTTTTTTGGCACTCGCTAACCAGTAAAGCTAATCTTATACTGGTATTTCCATTTTTATAAGGAGAGGGAAGAGGTTATGCCAGCAAAAAAGAAGAGTTGGACAGAGAAACTGGCAGATAGTAAAGGTCTACCAAAAGTAGAAAAAATTACTGAAAAAATGAGTAAAAAATGGGGCACGGGCACAGTAGCTATCCCAGCACCAATCGAAGTGGACGCTATGATGAAAAAAGTACCCGAAGGCAAACTAATTACCATAAATGAAATTCGCGAAGCTCTAGCGAAAAAACACAACGCAACAATTGGTTGCCCGATGACAACTGGAATTTTTGCTTGGGTTGCCGCCCATGCTGCTGAAGAACAAAGGCAACAGGGTGAAAAAAACATTACCCCTTACTGGCGTACTTTGAAAACTGGCGGAGTGATAAACGTGAAGTATCCAGGCGGAGTTGAAGGACAGAAGAAACTTCTAGAAAAAGAGGGGCATCAAGTAATTCAAAAAGGCAAAAAACACGTTGTTGCTGATTACGAAAAATCATTGATGAGGCTTTAAACTCTTAACAAACCCGCAAAATGCGCGCGTTAGGGTGGAGAATGAAAGAAAAAATATTTTCTTCAAAAGTAGGTTCGCTCCCAGTCATACATGATGACTTTTTAGAGTGCTTCTTGAAATTGGAATGCAACAACCCATCGGGTAGCCATAAGGATAGAGAAACATTTCACTTAATTAACAAATTTGGCCGAGAAAAAAAGTATTTCATAGCTTCAACTGGTAGCGCAGGCATTTCTTTAGCTTACTGGATGAGAGAGAAAGCTGTTGTTTTAGTCCCAGAAATAATTCCGAAACGTGCAACATGCATCCATTTATAAATCGCCAAAAAATTACATTGTCAAGGGGTTATTCCTGTGACTAAAGCATTGTATTTGGAGGATAGCTACCGCAGAGAATGCGATGCTGTCGTAGTTTCGGTTAAACATGGGAAATATGTAGTTTTGAATCAAACAATCTTCTACCCTAAAGGTGGAGGTCAACCATGGGATACTGGGAAGATCATGAAAGGAACTGAAGAATACAATGTTGTTTACGTTGCCAAGTTCTCTGAGGAGATATCGCATGAGGTTGATCGAGCTGGCTTAATAGAGGGAGACAAAGTTCATTGTGTCTTAAATTGGGCACGAAGATACAAACTTATGCGAAGCCACACTGCAGCTCATGTATTCGCTTCGCTTCTATGCACGGGTACAGGCGCTCTTGTCACTGGCAACCAACTTGAGGAGGATAAGATTCGTTTCGATTTTAGCTTGGAAAAGTACGATCGAGAAATCCTCAACAAATACATAGATAAGGCGAACAATTTGTTCAGAAAAGACATCTCTGTAAAGTGGTATGAGCTGCCTAAAAAAGAAGCTCTAAAAATTCCAGGCGTAATAAAAATGGCTGAGGCCCTCCCACCAGACATTCCCAATCTCCGCATTGTAGAGGTAGTCGGTATGGATAAACAAGCTGACGGAGGAACACACGTTAAAAACCTAAAAGAAATTGGGCAAATAAATTTACTTAAAACTAAAAACAAAGGGAAAAATAACCGGCGAGTTTACTTCACACTTATATAAATATGCGCCCGAATTGTATTTATATTGAAGTTAGCACTCATTTTGGTGTTGTCACTCGGCTACCATGAAGAGGAGGTGAAGATTAATGGCTTTGCCAATAGAACTTTTGGTAATATTCTTGAGAGACTTTATCATTTTTCTTGCAATCTATCTTGTGGTAGCGCTGAGCCTCAACCTTGAATACGGCTACGCTGGGGTTCCTAACTTTGGCAAAGTGCTGGCTGTGGCTGGAGGTGCCTTCACTGTTGGTTTCTTTCCCGGTAGGTTAGCAGCTTGGCTCTTCAACATAGGCACCGCCGAGTATAACGGCCTCGCAGATTTTGCCACCTTAGATTATCATGCAACCATAGTCAACGAAGTGAACAAAGTGCTTACGACAAATCCGGTACTCTCCATAGCAATATTTTTCGCCACTCTAATCGTTGCCGCACTGGTCGGTGCGGCGCTAGGATACATAGCTTCCTATCCGGCCATAAGGCTTCGCGAAGACTATCTGGCCATAATGCTGCTCGCAATGGGAGAGGCCATCAGAGTCATAGGCCATAACTATACTCCAATCATCAGGGGAAACATTGGTGCCTTGGTGCCTGATCCCTTTGGGTGGGCTGGAGAACTTAGGTATATAGTAGTGTTATTATTCATAGTTGGTGTATGCCTTATGGTGCTATTTTACCTTGAGCGTTTAGTAAGAACTCCATTAGGTAGAATGTTAAGGGCGACTAGAGATAATGAGGACGTAGCAGAGTCGCTTGGCAAAGACGTTACTCGCATAAGGATGAAGGTCATTATAATAGCCTCGATGATCGGAGCCATCGCTGGTGCGTTNNTATCACAGACAGACATGGACGTTCTGGCCTTGGGTCATGGTGATCTTGGGAGGTGCCGCCAACAACATGGGCATTGTAGTAGGGGCTTTCGCCTTCACAAGTCTCAGAAGGCTCATAGACTATTTCAAGGGATATCTCGATCCCTTCGTTCCCTTTAGTGTCGTATGGCTTGAGCCACTTCTACTCGGAATAATGCTAATATTAATACTGATGTACAGACCTGGAGGCCTAGTACCGGAGAAGCCAACTCCGACATTGAGCAGAGAGAAGCTGGAGAAGATAGCTAGCTCACAAGCAGTTTCTTCCTCAAAAACCGAGGATTCTACAAGCGGCGACTAGCGTAGCTAATTCTCTACTTTTAAACGTGCTTTCCACAATTCTTTAAACAGAGGTAAAAACAGTGAGACAGGCTCGTATTTGTCTGGTGGTCATGCAGAGAACAAGACAAAAATTCCAGCTACAACACAAAAACACGTGGCTCCCAATACGAAAGCAGCAACAGCCCTCCCCATGGAAACTTCATGCATTTGCTTGATTCCTATGATTGATACTACCATTGACCATATTACAAATACTATTCCCAGAAACGGTATCCAGCCTAATAGAAGCAACGGAGTACTCCCGTACGCCATAGATTTTATTGTTTGTCCTACCTCTTTTTTACCTCCAAGAACAATAGCCCAGATATGTGTCAAGAGGCTAACTCCAAGTATAGCAATCAATCCTCCCATAAAGATGTAGATAAATCCCAGAAGAGTGGGCCATTGAGTATAGAAATTCACGGGAACGAATGTTGTAATGAAAGACATAACTATGGTATAGTATTGTGGTATAGTTGTGAAAAGTAATGTTTGTAGTATGGCAAAGATAATCAACAATTTCAAACAATGCTTTATCGAATTAGTTCCCAAGGAATCTTCATCCTTTACACCGTTAAACGTTTCTGTCGGAGATCGCACAAACCCTACAATCTTATTCCAGATTCCCTTCGTTACACCTAGCCAGTTAACCCCTGTGAGCCCCTTGGAAGCTAGGAGTAGGGTAATTGCTATCGCGATGAGGGGTATCAAAGGTCTGTAGGGTATTACCCAAGATCCTAATTCAAAGGCCAACGCTCTGGTTCCGAGTAATTCAGCAAGTCCTATCAAAAAACCCCCTAAAACAGCACCATAAACGCTCCCAATTCCTCCTACTATGCTGGCTGCGAACACGCTTACTATGACTTTGGAACCCATGTCTGGGTTGCCTGGTAACCATAGTGGAAGAAGTGCTCCTGAAAGACCTCCAAGCGCGCCCGCTATAAACCATGAAACCGCATAAACCCTGTTGACATCTACGCCCACCACACTGGCTAGAGACGGATCCTCAATAGCTGCTCTCATCGCAATCCCAAACTTCGTTCTAGTTAGAGCTAGGTACAGTAACGTAACCATAACCGCAGCTAGCGTTGGAGAAACGATTAAGAGACCTTTGTTACCTGCAACATCGAAATCCTCACCCGCAAGTAAGAAGAATCTTGATCTGATCTTGAATTGACTCGACAAGTAGTCGGCATAAATGTTCATTGCGGCCAACAATATAAATTCGATGGCAAGCGTGGCTATCATCAGCCCAACAACAGTGGCTCCCCTTCGTATAAGAGGTCTAAACACGATAAGATACTGAGCTAGCCCGATCATTCCACCGATTATTAAGGCCAAGAAGAGAAAATGATATGGATTTCCCCCCCACAGCCTAACCGCCGTCAAAGTGACATATGCTCCCACCGCTGCGAAGGTTCCGTGAGCAAAGTTAGGAACCTTTGTGGTTAAATAAGTGAGTGTCAGTCCAATACTCAAAAGCGTGAGAAGACTGCTGAAAATAATTGCTCTACTGAATAAAATGAAGTCAATCATGTCATTTAGTGAACAATAGAGGGACAAATTAAGTTTACTGTCGACGAGACGAAAGATAAACATCGACGCTTCGAGTCTTTACGATCGATCGCATTTGTTTCCATGAATTTATTTCGGATTACACTTCTTCAAAAGCTAGTCACAAAGTTTATAAATACAGACCGTGGAACCTAGGACTGGTTCTAAGGTGAAAAACATGAAAAAAAGAGGAGTCAAAGGAATCAGTACAATAATAACTGTTGTGTTAGCAATAGTCCTACTCGTCGTAGGACTCTTTGTAGGCATGGTAATAGAGGGCACATCAAGAATTCTGTACCCTATTCCAGAAACACAGGAATTGGAAGACAGAGTAGCCGAATTGGAGGACATAGTAGATAGTTGGAACGCTACCCTTGTTCCGATGATCGTGGCTGAAGCTCAATATATAGCAAGCGCCTTGGACGTTACTTTTCCTCTAACCTTAACTGGTGACATTGAACTTGGTGCGATACTATCGTTGACCGGAGACTTGGCCACTTTTGGTGAGAATGAAAAGATTGCGGCTGAATTTGCGGCTGAACAGGTTAACGTGTTGCTTGAGGCGCTTGGAGCAAATTGGACTCTGAAAATCGTTTCCGAGGACACCCAAACTGATCCTGACCTTGCCTTAGAGAAGGTAGAGAGCCTCGCGGCAAGAGGCATAGAGCTCATCATAGGTCCATTAAGCAGTGCAGAGGTTCGATCCATTAAGCAATATTGCGACCAAAACAAGATATTGGCGATAAGTCAGTCCTCAACCGCGCCAGACCTCGCTATAGCAGACGACTACATCCTCAGATTCTGTCCCACCGACAAGTTGGGACAAGGACCAGCAATTGCTAGGATAATGTACGACGATGGAAAGAGGTACGTTATTCCAGTGACGAGAAACGACGCTTGGGGAGCAGGACTACAGGAGGCTACGAAAGATAAATTTGTTGATGTGCTAGGCGGAACCTTCCTCGATGGCGTATTATACGACCCTGACGCAACGGAATTCTCGACTGAGGCATCTGATCTGGCTACAAAAGTTTCAGACGCAATTGCAACGTATGGAGCGGACGAAGTAGCCATATTGCACATATCCTTTGAAGAGGTCACCACCTTCATGACCGCCTGCTTGGCATACTCTGGACTTGAAGACGTTAAGTGGTACGGAAGCGACGGAACAGCTACAAGCGGAGCAATGCTTGACGACGAGGATGTGCGAGACTTTGCCGTGTCGGTCGAATATCCTTGCACAATCTTCGGCCCCGCACCGATCGGCGTTAAATGGGGAATGGTTCGCAACCGCGGCTTAGACGTGTTAGGAAGGGAACCAGAATCCTATTCGTACGCGATCTACGACATAGTTTGGGCATATGCTTATGCCCTCTTAATTGTAGACGAATACGACGCTGAGGCAATAAGGGATATTATACCCGACATAGTCGCAGTGGAAGGATACATTGGCGCTTCAGGCAAGGTCGAGCTTGATGAGTTTGGTGACAGGAAAGCCGGAGACTACGACATATGGCAGATCACGGAAATAACCGCGGGCGAATACGACTGGAAGAATATAGGCAGTTGGATCATGGCAACAGACTCCGTAGACTGGAAGTAGATTTATCTACCCCCTCTCCTTTTTTTATGTGAAAGATAATGGAAAACATACTCACAGTCAAAGGTGTCAGAAAGACCTTTGGCGGCCTAGTTGCCCTAGACGACGTCAACATTAGCGTCGAAAAAGGACAAATGACAATGTTAATAGGCCCCAATGGTAGTGGCAAAACCACTCTCATAAACTGCGTCACTGGGTTCTATAAACCTGATAGAGGCAGAGTATGGTTCAAAGGTAAGGAGATCACTGAATGGTCCCCCCATAAAGTATACGAAGAAGGCCTCGTAAGAACCTTCCAGATCCCACAGCCCTTCCAAAACCTCACAGTCCTAGAAAACATGCTCACAGCCTACAGGGGCAACCCAGGCGAAAGCTTCTTGAAAGCTTTATACAGAAAAGCGTGGGTCAATGAAGAGGAGAAAGCAACGAAAATGGCCTTAGAGTTTCTAGAATTCCTCAAACTCGATCACATGTGGAACCGACCGGCCACCCACCTAAGCGGGGGACAGATGAAGCTAATTGAGGCTGGAAGAGCCATCATGAGCGGCGCCAAAATGATACTCATGGACGAACCAGCTGCAGGCATATACCCAAAATTAGCCCACGAAGTCTTTTCACAACTCACCGAAATGAAAAACAAACTTGGAGTTACCTTTCTGATCGTAGAGCACAGACTTGAACTAGTCCTACCCTATGTTGATTACGTCTACGCCATGTCAGCAGGGAAAATCATCTCAGAAGGAAAGCACAAAAAAGTCTTGAACGATCCAACCGTAATAGACAGTTATTTAGGCGGATGAAACATGCTGGAAATCCAAGACATCAACGCGGGCTATGGTAGACTTCATGTGCTCTTCGATATCAGTGCAAAGATGAAAGACAAGGATATTATCGTTATTGTAGGTCCCAATGGAAGCGGAAAAAGCACATTACTCAAAACAGTTATGGGAATAACACAAGTGTACTCAGGAAAAATACTTTTCAACGGGAGGAACATACTAGGACTGCCGCCCCATGTAGTGACAAGACTAGGCGTAGCTTATCTACCTCAAGTTGACAATGTCTTTGCAGATCTTAAAGTTAATGAAAACCTACTCATGGCTGGCTATTCTTTAGGAAAGAATGAAGCAAAAGAACGCGCAAAAGAGGTCTTAGGCGAGTTTCCAGTTCTGAACGAGTACATGAGCAGAAAGGCGGGTACACTTAGCGGTGGAGAAAGACAGATGCTGGCAATGGCAATGGCAACGATGAGAAAACCCAAAATCATGCTATTCGACGAGCCAACTGGCAGTCTCGCTCCAAAAATGGCTCTTGAAGTGATTGATAGAATAGTGAAACTAAGAGACGATTATGGAGTAACCTTGGTGTTGGCTGAGCAGAACGCCAGAAGAGCTCTTGAATATGGGGACGAAGCGATTCTTCTAGTCAGTGGGAGAGTAACGTACGAAGGTAACTCGCAGGAGCTTCTGAAACACCCGGAGCTCGGCCAAGTTTATTTGGGCATCAAAGAATCATGAGCAGAAATCTTTCTGCAACCGATTTTTTTTGAATATTTGAGTCTAGCCTTCGCTTACATTTACGACTTCCGCGTTTGTTAACCTCTTTACATCCTGCGGGTTTATTTCTAGGAGAGCGTTTATTGCCCCGCCTCCTCCATAAACCCTTTCAAAAGCCATCACCTTAGGGTCG
>JABAHS010154345.1_pt1 | contig 12218 bp, 12 predicted proteins | sample 7062111 | NCBI WGS metagenome assembly JABAHS01 (sample SAMN14534600, study PRJNA622989) | marine sediment metagenome | biome: marine biome [ENVO:00000428]; feature: marine pelagic biome [ENVO:01000023]; material: deep marine sediment [ENVO:00002113]; isolation source: pool of 4 deep marine... | reverse complement strand
AGTTGCCTCTCATTCTTAGCACGAGTAGCTTCCTCTCCGATGAAGTCTCCGCCAAAAGGAAAAGCTTTTGGGACACCCTGAGAGTTCGATTTAAGTCGATTAAGTCCTTGACACAGTGACTCAACTGCTCCACAATCGTGCGTAAGTAGCCTCGCTCCCGTACCATTCGCTCCTCTACCTGTGAATCATCTCTCCGAATCGCAGGCCGAGGCTTGGAGGTTCACAATGGCAATCAGGATATCAGGAATTTCGTTTCTTGTCTTTTTTCTGTTTTCCCTAGTGACTTCTAGTGCAGCACAGGCCCAGCTCGTTGCTCGTCAGATCACATTAGAGACGGCAGGGACAGATCTCTTTCTCGGCAGCGATCCTCAAGGTGGGGTAGGCGATTGGTATCTCTCCAACGGCAGTGTCCAAGCCATTATCGACAATGTCGGTTTACAGGAAGACATATTGGCGGCGACCGGTGGTGTAGTTGCCTTACCCATAACAAATGGAACTGCACCCAGCGGCGGCACGTTGATTGACCTCGGTTTGGTGGGGAGAAACAACGACCAGCTGGACCAGATATTTCAGCTCGTGAACTTCAGCGCACTTAACCCTATTGTTTACGTGCCGGCCTCTCAGGCGCTCGGCAATCCGTCGCTGCCGCCGATTCTGGCAAGTGTGACGAGTAGTCAAGCTTCCTTAACCGTGTTCGGGTTCGTATTGATGCCCCCAATATCGCTCCCAGGAAGTCCCGCCTTACTTGCAGTTACGGAATACAGCTTGCGCACTGGGGAGAATTTTCTCCGTATCAGAACCACCGTGACTAACAACAGTGGAGCGCCCCTTCTCCTCTTCAGCATAGTCGACGCCATGGTGCTGGGTGGGCGCTCAAACCTACCTTTTGCTGTCTTTCCGGGGCGGGGCTTCGATCATCCCCCCTTGGATCTCACGGACCCCCTCCCAGCTGTAGGAATTTACCCGTACGTAAGTGCTACCGGGCGGCTAGGACCATCCGACGGCATTGCGGACACCGTGGCCATGGTACCAGCCGAAGAGGTTTCCTACACGGTACTCACGCCGCCTGGGCTACTTTTTGGTGTCAATAGCGACTTGGTCTCAGCAACCGGGAATTTCCCCGATTTCACACCGCTTGGTATTGGTCAAAGCCGAGTCTATGAACGGCGCGTGATCGTCGGGGAGCGGAATGATGTGGCAGCGAGCGCCGACTTTGCGCTGGCGCAACTGTCCCCCCTCTTTGGTTTTCCACTTGGTGGTGTCGAAGGTACATTGGTAGCACCAGATGGGTTACCTTTCCGGGCTAGCCTCGATATCATCCAAATCGATCTGAATCCTCTTACAGCCGAGCCAGAGACGCTCCTATCCGCGATCTTGGGCGACACTTCGCCTTTGCCTCTCAGTCACGTCATCACGGAGTCAAGCCGCGACGGCAAGTTCGAGGCCGTACTTCCGGCGGGGCTATACCATGTCACCATCACAACGGAGGAAAGAGGCGACATCGGCCCCATTCCCTTCGTGGTGCAGCCGGGCTCGACAACTGATCTGGGCGAGATCTTTCTCAGTGCGCCCGGGCGACTCCTCGTCAACGTAGTACCTCCCGGACCAGCCAAGATCACCTTCAAGGGGGCATCAGGTTCACCCGACCCGAACTTCGGTGTGCCGGTTGAGGTTACGGTGGGCGGAGCTACGGTGGCTGGTCGAGCCGACGTTTCCAGTCCCGCGTTGAATGTGATCTATACGGCTACCGGGCAAGTCGAAACAATCATCCGACCGGGATCCTATAGGCTTCTGGCCTCTCGGGGACTGGAATATACAGTGGACTCGCAGTCCGTCGTTGTGGGTCCGGGCCAAACTCTAGAGGTGAAGCTGGCTATCCAGCGCGCCATCGAAACCGAAGGCTTCCTCTCCGCTGACTTCCACGTCCACACTGCCCGAAGTCTTGATTCCTCAATTCCGCCGCGCGACCGTATCCTCAGCTTCACAGCATCGGGAGTGGAAGTGCTGGTATCTACCGATCATGACTTCATCTTCGACTACCAACCCGTTATCGAGGAGCTAGGCTTGGCCGGGGAGATAACCTCCATGGTGGGCGATGAGGTGACAACTGGGCTGTTCCCCACCAATTTTGGGCATTTTAATGGCTGGCCGCTGCCGGTGCAGCCACAAGCACGCAGAGATGGAGCTCCCGAGGATGAGTTCGTGGAACCGAATGTGATCTTTGACCGGCTGCGCGCATTGGGGGCCGAGGTAGTACAGGTCAATCACCCTGAAAGTCCTCTGTTTGGCTTTTTCAACTTCTTCGGCTACAACTCCAACCAGTCAATCACGGCACCGCCCAACACCTTCCTGTTGAACCAGGCCATTACGGGCTCGGGCACGAGAAACGTCGATTTCGACGCGCTCGAAATTTACAATGGACGCTCAATCCCAGAGTATGTGCTGTCGCGCCAGGACTGGTTCAGCCTTCTCAACCAGGGCATACTTAAGGTGGCAACTGCGGTCTCGGATTCGCATCGCGTGGTGGCGGCGGAGGCGGGCTTTCCCCGCAGCTTCGTTGAATCGCGAACGCGCAACCTGGGGGAGTTTGACCCCAACGAGTTCAACGCCAATTTGAAATCGATGCGAGCCATTGGTACCTCGGGGCCAGTCCTCAATGTGCAGGTACTGGGCGCGGGAAGAGGATTCCCGGCTGGAGACCGTGCTCAAGGACCGTCCGATATCGGGCGACTAATTCAGGTAGGGCGAGGAGGCATTGCCCACTTGCTCATCAAGGTGCAGGCGGCACCCTGGATCCCTGTCGAGGAGATTCGCGTCTTCGTCAATGGGCAGCTGGTGAGGCGCGTGCCCGTGGTACCAAGCACATTTTCGCTGCGCTTCTTCGGCACGATCGCACTCGCCCAGCTAACGCAAGATGCCTACGTGGTCGTTGAAGCGGGGCAGGTTCTCCCTGAGGACCCGACCGTTCAGCCACCTTCGCTGGGACTGCTGGGAGTCGTTGAGCCCGGAGTAGTGTCGCTGGCTTTCACGAACCCCATCTTTCTCGATGTGGATGGTAACGGGCAGTTTGACCCGCCCGGCGTGCCACCACCGGCACTTGACACCGCGCGACTCCGGCACGTGATTCGCAGCCGGACACCGGTTGAAGAGCACTGGGAAGGCTTCTGGCCCCAGTTTCAAATAACGCCCGAGCAAGCTGAAAACGCAGCGGAGCGACTGACGGGGCGAGGTAGGAGGTGATAAGTGGAGAGCGCAACCTCAGCACACCGCTTCAGGTCGATGCCGAGACGAAAAGTTTTGCTTTGGAGTTGCCTCACGCTACTCTTTCCGTTGCTGGCTGGCTGGACGGCGGTCGCTCATCACCTAACAAGGCAACAAGTGATTGCTCTGCTCAACGGTGCCGAAGTAAAGCGACAAGGAGGCATCGTCGAAGTAGCGGTTGATAAGAGCCTTGACAGGCTACTAGTCATTCGCGTGGGTCTGCGTTGGTATCGGCTATCCGAGGCCGACCGCAAGCGGTTGGCCAGCTCCTGGCACTCCCTGTGGAGGAATGCTGTCCCTCACGGTAGCCTCGCTGTTGTCGACTCCGAAACCCATGACCCAGTCGTGAATTTCCAGTCATCAGGCAGGATCACCCTCCTGAACAGGAGCAAAGTCGTGGCAGATTGAGTGATGCTCTTTACGTGCACGAACTCAATGAGCCCGCTGTAGCCGTATGCAATTTGCTCTTTGTTTCACACCTATCCAACAGCGTGAAATCCCCCGAGTAGCCAGCGAGTGTACTAAAGGCAAGGTTTCTGCACAGTCTGCATTAACTGTGCCCGCGCGGGTGAGCTAAGGTCGTCCTCGAAGGACAGGAGCGCCACCACGTAGGGTGGGAAGAATGTCCCGGACCTTACTCACGACCGTTTGCCAGGACCAAGGCTTCTATGACTACTTTCGGGGATAGTGGAGAAGGCCCTGTCGGCAAGGCGGGAAGTGCCCAGCTGTTCGGCTCCTTTCCCCGCACAAGCCCTTTGACGTTGTACCTGTGTCCAGGCATACTATAGGCAATTGGCCGGGGGTGGTGAGCTCCAGGCGAAATCTCCCAATATTCCTCTCTTCGACGCGAGCAACCCGGCGAGGAGGGTCACCATGCTTTCTCCAGCCTCCTCTCGTCCTTCCCCCCTACGCGCTTTCTGGCTTCTCGGAAGTTGGCTCGGTCTAGGGCTAGTTTTGCTGGCGCTTGTGCTGCTTGACCCCAGTCCTGTCCTTCCGAAAACAATGGCGAGAGAGCTGCCTGAACCGGCCCAGCAGCAGGCCGTGAGGGTCTCCGACCCCCTGCCTCTGAGCTTTGAATCCAACCAGGGCCAGACTGATGCCCAGGTCAACTTCCTCGCCCGCGGCCCTGGCACCACTTTGTTTCTGACTCCTACCGAAGCTGTACTCGTCTTCCAAAATTCAAGAATCGAAAAGCGAAATTGGAAAAGCGCGGCTCAGCTGACCTCCCTGTCTAGCGAGTCTCCCTCAGGGCAAGGGCGACAGTCACGGATCGCGGGCCGCAGGCCACAACTCACCGGTCGCGAGAAACAAAGCACCGCTCTGGCTGTGCTGCGCATGCAGCTCCACGGCGTTAACCCCAACCCGCGGGTCTCTGGCCTCGACAAGCTGCCCGGCAAGAGCCACTACTTTCTTGGCAACGACCCCGAGAAGTGGCACACCAATGTCCCGAACTACGCGAAGGTGCAATACGATGATGTTTACCCCGGCATCGACTTGGTCTACTACGGCAGCAATTCCCGGCGGTTCGAATTCGACTTCTATGTCGCCCCTGGCGCTGACCCGGGTAACATCCGGCTGGCCCCGGAGGGCGCCGACCACATCGAACTCGACCCCGACGGTGACCTCATCCTCCACATTGCCGGAGGCGAGCTCCGCCTCCACAAACCCCGTATCTACCAGCTGACCAAGCGAGTCGAGCAACCTCCGATTTTCGCTCACGAGGCACGTATCTCTGGCGGCTACGTGCTCAACGGGGATAATCAGGTGACCTTTGAAGTAGGCACATACGATACGGCCAAGCCTCTCATTATCGATCCCGTGTTGAGCTACTCCACGTACCTCGGCGGCAGTGACTTCGATGAAGGCATGGGCATCGCCGTGGACGCTTCGGGCAACGCCTACGTGGCGGGGGACACCACTTCGACCGACTTCCCCACCACTGTAGGGGGGGCTGCTTTCGCCGGCGGGCAGGACGCCTTCATCGCGAAGCTCGATGCCACGGGCTCGGCCCTCGTCTATTCCACGTACCTCGGCGGCAACGGTACCGAAGAACTGACTGCCATCACCATTGACACTTCCGGCAACGCCTACGTGGCCGGCTGGACCGGTTCGTTCAACTTTCCCACGGTGAATCCCTTCCAGCCCGAAATCGGCGGTGCCGGTCCTGTCCGTTCCCCCGACGCCTTCGTAACCAAGTTCAACGCTGACGGTTCTGTCCTCGTCTATTCCACTTACCTCGGTGGCAGCGATACGGACAATGGCCGCGCCATCGCCGTGGATGGCGCCGGCAACGCCTATGTCACGGGCGTCACCGAGTCGACCAACTTCCCTACCGCCAGTCCCTTCCAGCCCGCTTCCCGCGGTGGCGGCGACGCCTTCGTGACAAAGCTCGATGCCACGGGCTCGGCGCTGGTCTTCTCCACCTACCTGGGCGGCAGCTTCTCTGAGGAAGGCCTGGGCATCGCCGTGGATGGGGCTGGCAACGCCTACGTCACGGGTCAAACATTTTCCACCGGCTTTCCCACGGTGAATCCCATCCAGGCCGCTTTGGGCGGTGACGGCGATGCCTTCGTGACAAAGCTCGATGCCACGGGCTCGGCGCTGGTCTTCTCCACCTTCCTGGGGGGCAGCGACGAGGACTTCGGTGGCGGTATGGCCGTGGACTCCTCCGGCAATATCTATCTGGCGGGGGAGACCGATTCGCCTAACTTCCCCACGGTGAATNNGGCCGGCTGGACCGATTCGCCCAACTTCCCCACGGTGAATCCCTTCCAAGCCGCTCCCAGCAGCTTGAACGACGCCTTTGTGGCCAAGATTAGTCCGGATCGACGCTCCTGCGGTTGCTCTGGGGCCAGGAAGCCTGACTCTGCAGGCAGTCGTTGGCACTACGAGCCCCCCGCAGTCAGTGACCTTGACCAACGCCGGCAGCGCTCTGTTGACCATTACCAGCATTGTCGCGAGCGGCGACTTTGACCGGACGAACACCTGCGGCGGCACCGTCGCCCCAGCGGCCAACTGCACGATCAGCGTGACCTTCACCCCTACGACGACCGGGAGCCGCACCGGGGAGGTGACTATCACAGACAATGCAGCGGGCAGCCCGCACGCGGTTGGGCTGACGGGCATTGGAACCAACGACTTTGCTATCGATATCTCGCCCGCCAGCGCGACCGTCACTGCCGGTCAGTCAGCCACATACACTGTTACCCTCACCCCGCAAGGCGGTCCCTTCGACGACCCCATCTCGCTTTCTTGCTCCACCCCGCCCTTTGCGGCCCTCCTTTGTTCCTTCTCTCCTAGCACTGTGACGCCGGGCGCAAGCCCCGGAACGTCGACTCTCACTGTCAGCACGGCTGCTCCGTCAGCCTTCCTCGCGCCGCCCTTCAGCCCGCAAGATGATGTGCCCCTCTACGCCCTCTGGCTTGCTGTCTCTGGGCTGGTTCTGGTCGGTCTGGCTCGCGCAGGACACGATTTCAGCAAGAAGAGGCTTGGGTTCTACTTGTCGCTGGGCCTACTCCTTGCTTCGCTGACGCTCATCTCCTGCGGGGACGTTGATGTTGGTGGGTTTCTTATGGGGCCTCCGTTTCCCGGAACAGCCCCTGGCACCTATACCATTACCGTCACGGGCGCCTTCGGCTCGCTCCAGCACTCCAGCACGGTTACCCTCATCGTGCAGTAGCCTGCCGCGCTATGGAGCGTCGAGCCGGTAGGAGGCTAGTCGAGAGCAACTTGAATAGAAGTCACTCTCTCTACCTACGCCAGCGCTTCACTGGCGAAAAAAGGATGCTCCTGCGGTGGGTGAACTTTCTGGAGTAGCCTTCACAAGCAGGTCAGATTTTTTCGTGGGGGAGCGTGTCCAAACCGTGTGGTTTCGACACGAACGGGACTGTGACAGGGCTCGCCTCTTGAATCACCAAGTTACGGACTGATCTTACCAAACCCTTTTGGTGCGCTCTCAGAGAGTCGACCTTCTTTCCCTATCCATCCTAGACAGAATCGAAAGCCCCAACTTCGCGATGCTATGGCATTGAGCAGCATCGTTTCGTGAATGTTTGGTGTCTCCCCAATGCAAGACTTTGTTGCGGGGCCAAAAGAGTTCCGTTTGAAAATCTTTGGGGAGCGACCCAACACGAATGCTTGTAAACCCTTCGTCCATTTCCCGGCGCAAGTCTAGGCAAGAGGAAACAAAATCATCCATCCTTTTCCCAACCAGCAGTGTCGACACTGCGTCAATCTTCCTCTCGATTGTCTTCAGGTCGCGAAGTTCCTTTTCACATTGCTCCCGGCTGAAGATACCTCCGGCTTTCTGCGCATCGATCTGCTTCCACTTACCAAACAAGCGCGACAGCTCGCATTCAAGAGCCATCGCCGCCATGACTATCGCCATTGAAAAATCTTCTTCGTGGACAAGCTCGTACCTACTTCGCTCGAGAAGAAGGTATCCGATGGTCACATCCGTTCCGAAGAAACTTGGATGATCGTTGCCACAATTGCTGCATCGCCAATCAAAGGACGTGGCATCTAGATGAATCTTTACAGTGGCTGGAGTGTGGCATTTGTGACATTCGAGCTGGAGGGGCACCTTCATTGGTTGTTTGGTGGGTGAACCAGCCATGCATTGGATTATAGCGCGAAGGGAACGAGCGTCTCCGTCCTAACAGTCAATGGACAACTAGGGGGTAGATGTCCGTGTGCCAATAAGGCCTCTTAGAAGGCGGCGCCCAAGTTGTTGAAAGGGCGAGGTTAGAATCTAGCTAGGTCCCCTGGGTCAAAACCACATGGTTTCGGCACGCCTCGCGTTGACGAGGTTAGTGATACCAAACCCCTGTTTCTAACCGCACCCCCACCGGTGTGCGGTTAGAGGTACGGGCCGATGCGCTATGCAGTCATGCCAAGTAGTCAGTTACGAAGTCGCGAACGTGCCGAAGCATATTCTCGACGTCTGCCGAGGAGAAATCTGACCACTGGGCATGAGCAGCTTTATTCCTTATGTCAGCCAACAAAGTAACGCGCTTTTGCACCAAGGTATTGTACGCGCCCTTCTTCACGAGTTCTGCATTCATCCCGTCTAGCTTGGGTTTGTCAGGGAGAGTTATGCCGTTCCGCTCGCACAATTTCCGCAGTGCGTCCTCCAAGATGCCGCCGGCTAGGACAGCCGCAGGTTGATAGTACCCTTGGTCAAATAGATGCTGTGCCTGTTCAAGGAAGTCATCGAACACTTCAGCTCTGATCAGCATCTTTGTTTCAATGAGATAGCCCTTTGAATAGTCATTCCAGACGGCTCTTAACACGGCCATCCCCCGCCTCATGTCAGTCTCATAACCAGGATGCTTAAAGGCTTCTTGGAAGCGCTTATAATATTCACTGTCACGACCGAGCAGGCTCCCTATGAGCTGTGAAGTGCTGGTCGCCCACTCTTGCGACTTGTCGATATCAACCCGGTAATCTCCAATAACATTCGGCGGTGGAGATCTTCTGGTCCCGAAGATTTCATTACCAAGATCAAGTAGCTCGGCAAATCGACAATCAATCTTCTCAGTCTTTTTCATTAGAATCTTGTCTATGCTACCGTGAGCCTCTGGATTAATTCACGGACCCCACGAACTACAACTCGTGCATCGCGTGTTGAGATCGGCTTAGGTGTGTGAACAGCCGCATTGCGGACCCTCAACCAAGTTTGGATCTGCTCCGCAGCCCTCTGGCCAATGACTTCTCTGGTCGACGCTAATCTTACGAGTTGAGCCAGGCTCATTGGGCGAGCTGGCTGAGTGGTCAAGTCCAGTTTCTTTCGCAATTGTACTTCAAGCAATGTGATGGCGGCGATGACTGCCGCTCGCGGTGATCCCATCTCAAGCAGTCGCTCAGGTTCTTCATCAAGTGTCAGGCGAATNNGCGAAGGGGGCATCTGGACGCCTCAAGACGATTATCCGTTCGGAGGGTAGCAAGACGTCTTTCAGAGCCGAGTTGGTTGCTAACACATCGCCTTTATCACTAATGGCAAGAATTCGATCCGGCCCAAGTTTCGATAACGCAATTCCAAGCTCAAACTGGGCCCATTCAGAGCTCGCGTCAACAACAGCCACATTCACCTTGGCTAGAACTGCATCGATTTTTGCCGCCAGTTAATCACCAAGCGATACGACCGTCTCTGCGGTAATCGGCACGAATCCGTATTGCTGAGCAATCGGGAACAACAATTCCTTGTAGAGTGAACTCAACTCGAACGGCACCGCAAAATAACAGAGACGAGTAACCGCACCAGTCGGCAGCTTAAGTTCTCGGAGTGCAGCTTCGTCTGTAATCTGGCTGGCCGCAATGACGGCTGATTCTTGATAAGCTCGCAACTCATTGAACACGGCAGTCAGAATCTCCCCGTATTTGGACTTCTTGCCCGGAATATTGATGACCTTGACGCCGCGACGTTCAAACCTCGCAACTTCCTGTGGATTGCTGCCAATCCGAATCGCATAGGCCGGCCGTCTGGATTTCCCTGACCGATCAATAACTAGCCGGAATACCTGCCTCAGATCGGGATCATCTAGACTGTAACCGATGAAAACCGCTGTTTTTGTAATCAGCAAATTTGCCAAAAACGTTGCGACTAACGGATAGCGTTGAAGAAACCCGTCGTAATCCTCCTCAGTCGTTATGAGCCTATCCGGATGATGAACATCGCCATGCAGCTTTAGTAACAGAACACTTGGTTCAAGGGTTGGAATGCTGAGCTGATCTTCGTACATCACTGGCCGACAGTAATACGGATTTGAGTCGTACTGTTTTTCAAGCAAGAAATCAAGATTTGTGGTGCATACGATTGGGAATTTGATCGAACAGAATGCTCTGTGTGCATCGCCAGGTTTAGCACTGTGGACGAGCAACAAATGGGAAAGTCGTTCAACAAGTTTGGCCCTCGAGAATTGTTGGCTGTATGCGGATATGGCATCAAGAGCACTGGTGTAATCATAATGCCGCATCTCAGAAGCAATGGACCGACCCAAATCCTCCCAAAGTGGCATTTTCTTCCCCGGAGGCACGACTGCGTTGAGAGACATGCCCGCACCGATCACAGGCAGCCATCTTCCCTCAACGAGTTCGTCAAGAAGAGGTTTACGGAATATGCTTATGTACGTTCGGGCCATTCTTCAGCTATCTATGATAGGCGCTACTGAGTTTCCCCAAGCCGAACCTGCGCACATCTACTCCGTGGAACCCGAAGAAAAAGGCCACGTTCCCACCATCCGGGAGTCAGGGCGCGACAGAATGCTTGTATGCCTTGTCGAGTTTTCTATGTACCAATGACGCCATCGTGAGTATGTCCAGGGCGTCCTGCTCCGACATATTCCACTCAATCTTCGGATTGTGAGCGATCGGGTTTCTGATTGTGCCAAACAGCCCCACTAGCAGGTTAGCAAAACCCCTTTGCTCACCCTTATCTGTTTCGGTCTTGAGTGGGTTGATCGCAAGTAGCGGTCTGTCAGTTTGGCCAGATGAAAAAGCCTGCTGAACTAGCTTGGCGCCGTCCGTCGTGAGACCAGAGAGGGTGCGGATTTTGGCCGCGATGCTCTTCATCGCCTCAAACACAGCGTGGAAGTAATTCTCCTGGAGCAGCTCGGCCTTGCAAAACTTCAAGACATCAGCATGAACCTTGCGCGCTGTGAGCGCAGATCGAAGCCTGCTTGCCCGCTCCATGGCATCCTGCAGGCTCGTAGCACGAGGAGCCCTACGGACTTTGCCGTCCTCGCCCACGGTCATGCCAGAAAAAGCAAGGATCGTGTTCAGTTGGTCTCTTCTCTCTGCAAAGACATCGGGCGAGCTAGTGTACAGAGTTGGATTCATGGCGCGATTAATGAACATGAGGACGCCGTTTCCGAGGTGCTTCTTGTTCTGGAACCCCACGAAGGCGTTGAACAGGCGTTTCCACTTGGTCATGTCTGGGCTCACGTCCGAGATTTTGCAGTCGCGGAGCAGGTACTCGATCTCAGGCCCAGTCAGCCCAGCGCTCGTGTCGCCCAAAACCTTGGCGATTGAGGTAAGCTGCTGCGCGTCAAATGGAGGCACTCGTTCCATGCTTCTAAACCACCCTCGCGACCAGTATGCTGGTCAGCATACCTTGGTCTGAAACTTTCCACCTTCGAAACACATTCCTCAACGTGCTCCAGCACATAGATATGAGAGCCCAACTATATAAGCCCAGAGCAAACACTGCAGCCTTTGTGGCCGCGTATTCCGCCTATGGTCGCTACATGTCGCCGCCCCCCCAGGTGTTCGCCCCGAGCGTAATAGATCTCGTCCGTCCCACCGGCGCGCCGGTCTTTCTCGACGATGGGATAGTGCGCGAGGGTCTCACCAATAACGAGGAGAGAATCTCCCCTCACAGCCACGGTTGAAAACCATCCTAGCCGTGGTCAGCAGGCGAGTCAACGCGGGAGGAAGCCTTCATGGCGTGCCAAAACCGTTTCTTTTTAGTCACTGTTACCTGGCTCTCTTCATTCGCAGATTTTGAGCACAACGAGCAGGGCCTGTCTTCCCCAAAGACACGCGTTTCGCCTTGCGCTCAGGGACGAAATAGAAAATAACAGTCAAAAAGGGGACTCGTTAGTTCCCTGCCATTTGGCGAAGCCGAGCGCTGGCGCCTGCGTACTCATGGTAGTGGAAAACCTTCGTGTCGAGGACCTTTGCAAAAAACTCTTTCGCTTTGGAGCGGTCACCCGCCAGCAAGGCGTTCATGCCCACGTAGAAGTACGCTTCGCACTCCTGCAGACGGTTCTGGACGTTGGCCAAGAGTTCGTCTTCGCTCAATCTTCCCGCGTAGTAGTCGAGCAACGTGCGCCCCCACTCATCGCTTACGTCCTGAGCGTGCTTGTCTAGCAACTCTCTTGCCTGCTCCGATTGCCCGAAGTAGCGCAGCAGCCAATGCTGCCGTAGTAGGGCATACGTGTTGGGTTTGTCCGCTTGCT
>JABAHS010023504.1_pt1 | contig 12219 bp, 14 predicted proteins | sample 7062111 | NCBI WGS metagenome assembly JABAHS01 (sample SAMN14534600, study PRJNA622989) | marine sediment metagenome | biome: marine biome [ENVO:00000428]; feature: marine pelagic biome [ENVO:01000023]; material: deep marine sediment [ENVO:00002113]; isolation source: pool of 4 deep marine... | reverse complement strand
AAGAGTGAGGGACTAGGGACTAGGGACTAGGGACTAGGGACTAGGGACTAGGGACTAGGGACTAGGGACTAGGTGTTTGGGGTTGGCCCCGGCTCGCCGCGCAACACTTCGATCACCGGCGCCGTCTCCGGTTCGAAACCCGTCCAGATCCGGAAACTCTCCGCCGCCTGCTCCACGAGCATACCCAGGCCATCGCGGAAGGCGATGTCGTTCTCCGTGCACCAGTCTCTCAGTACCGAACTGGTCCGGCCGTAGTTGAGGTCGTAGCAAATGCCGCCCGGCGCAAACAGGTTTCTGGAGATCGGCGGTAACTTCCGCGCGTGACCGGCCGAGGTGGCATTGATCACCAGGTCGAACGGCTGGGTGGCGGACGGGTCGTGGCTCTGCGCGTGGGCGATGGCGCCCAGTCCGCTGTGCAGCCTCGCCAGTTCCCGCGCCCGCTCGGCGGTGCGGTTGTACACCGTGAGCATGTCCGGCGCCTGTTGCAGCAGGTCGTATAGGATGCCGGCCGCCGCGCCGCCGGCGCCGAGCACGCAGATGCGCCGGCCCGTCAGTTCCACCTCCAGGTTTTCCGTGAGATCACAGACCAGCCCGACGCCATCGGTGTTGTCGCCCGCCCAGTTCGACGGGCTGTCGAAACGGAGCGTGTTGACCGCGCCGGCTCTCCGGGCGCGCTCGGAGGTCCCGCTGGCCAGTTCGAAGGCCCGGTGCTTGAGCGGCAGGGTGATGTTGCAGCCGCGTCCGCCGGGTTCATCGGCCAGGCGCTGGACCTCGCGGGCGAGGAATTCTTCCGAGCACTCGATGGCGGTGTAGCTGGCGTCCAGCCCCGCCTGTTCCGCGAACAGAGCGTGGATGCAGGGGGACAGCGAGTGCCTGACCGGTGACCCGAAAAGCGCGAACTTCAGCGTTTGCGATCCCTGAGCCATGCCGCCGCCTGCAGCGCGTAGTAAGTGAGAATTCCGTCCGCCCCGGCCCGCTTGATGGAGGTCAGCGCCTCCATGACGACTGCCTCCTCGTCCAGCCAGCCGTTCTGGCTGGCGGCCTTGAGCATGGCGTATTCGCCGGAGACCTGGTAGACGAAGGTGGGCACGCCGAACTCGTCCTTCACCCGGCGCACGATGTCGAGGTAGGGCATGCCGGGCTTGACCATGACCATGTCCGCGCCTTCTTCCAGGTCCAGACCGACCTCGTTGAGCGCCTCGTCGGAATTGGCCGGGTCCATCTGGTAGGTGTACTTGTTGCCGCCGCCCAGGTTGCCCGCGGAGCCCACGGCATCGCGGAACGGTCCATAGAAACTGGATGCGTACTTGGCCGAATAGGCCAGGATCCGCGTGTTGACGTGATCCGCTTCCTCCAGCGCCTCGCGGATGGCGCCGATCCGGCCGTCCATCATGTCGGACGGGGCGACCACGTCGGCGCCCGCCTCGGCGTGGGACAGGGCCTGCTTGACCAGCACGTCGACGGTCTCGTCGTTGACCACGTAGCCGCTGTCGTCGATCAGGCCGTCCTGGCCGTGGGTGGTGAACGGGTCGAGCGCCACGTCGGTGATCACGCCCAGCTCCGGGAAACGGTCTTTCAGGGCGCGCACCGCGCGCTGGGCCAGGCCGTCGGGATTGTAGGCCTCGCGCGCGTCCTCGGTCTTGACCTCCAGCGGGGTGACCGGGAACAGCGCCATGGCCGGAACGCCGAGTTCGACGCACTCCGCGGCGCGGCCCAGCAGCAGGTCGATGCTCAGGCGTTCGACGCCCGGCATGGACTCGACCGCTTCGGTCTGGCCTTCGCCTTCGAGCACGAAAACGGGCCAGATCAGGTCGTCCGTGGTCAGGGCGTTTTCGCGCATCAGCCGGCGCGAGAATTCGTCGGCGCGCATGCGCCGCATGCGGGTGAACGGGAAACTCATAGTCGTTGATTCCGGTTGTTTTGCATAAGTTTAATGAAGCGGCGGTTGCCTGTCAGTGGATATCCGTCCCGTCGTGATCCCGGTCATATTCGAACCAGTCGGAAAGAACGCCCACGAGGTCTTCGAGCCCGGCCCTGCTCTTCGCGGAAAACACCTGCGCGCTGGCCAGCGCGGGCAGTTCCCGGCGGACCTTCAGCAACGTGGACCGGGCCGGCNNCCACCACCAGCACCACGCCCCGCAGGCATTGCCGCCGCTCGAAATAAGCCTGCATGACCGTGCGCCAATGGTCGCGCAGCGACTGCGGGACCTTCGCGTAACCGTAGCCGGGCAGGTCGGCGATCCGGCGGTCCGCATCCAGTTCGAAGATGACGATCTGCTGGGTCCGCCCGGGCGTCTTGCTGGTGCGCGCCAGCGATTTCTGTTCGGTCAGCGCATTGAGGGCGCTGGACTTGCCGGCGTTCGAGCGACCGGCTATCGCCACCTCGATCCCGGCGTCGGCCGGCAGCTGCCGCAGGTGGTGTGCGGCGAGGGCATAGCGGGCCTGGCGGAAGGGGTTGGCTTTCATCATCAAAGGATCCGGCGCCCGTTCAATACGGGCGGATGCTGGTACGGCACGGGCTAAAACGGGATAATAGCGGCCCGTTTGGACTGAAGCCATCTCCGGAGATCGCTAAATGAACGTTGTTACGCGGGTCATGACCTGTCTGCTGCTGCTTGCCAGCCTGCCCGCCATGGCGGGTGGTGACGCCGCCGCCGGCAAGGAAAAGTCCGCCCTGTGCGCGGCCTGCCACGGCGTCGACGGCAACAGCAGCGTGGCCATGTGGCCGAAAATCGCCGGCCAGCACGCCGCATACATCGAGCGCCAGTTGGAGCTGATCAAGAGCGGTGCGCGCAATGTCCCGGAGATGGCCGGGATCGCGGCCGGGCTGTCCGAGCAGGACATGGCCGACCTTGCTGCCTACTACGCGAGCCAGGAGGTCAGCCCCGGGGTCGCCGATCCCGCGATGATCGAGGTGGGCGAGCGGCTTTACCGTGCCGGCAACGAGAAACGTGAAATTCCCGCGTGCATGGGTTGCCATGGCCCGGCGGGCGAGGGCAATCCCCTGGCCGGTTACCCGGCGCTGGCAGGCCAGCACGCAAGCTATACCGCGAAGATGCTGGCCTGGTTCGAATCCGGCGAGCGCTGGAGTGCGGATGACGCGCCCAGCACGATCATGACGGAAGTTTCGGACAGCCTGTCGAACGAGGAGATCGAGGCGCTGGCGAGTTACATTCAGGGTCTGTACCGCAAGACCGCAGAATAATGGCCTTGACCGGCGTGAACCGCGGGCCGGATTCGTGGTCTGTATGCGGGAGTGCCGGAAAGGCCGGGAGATCATACATGAAGAGATTCGTAATCATCGGAGTACTGTTCAGCCTGTGGTGCGGCGCCGCGTTCGCGCAGGTGATGCCGGGCAGGCAGTACCAGGAAGGCGTCCATTACTTCAAGGTGGACCAACTGCCCGTGCAGCGGGACACGGTCCAGGTGGTAGAGGTGTTCAGCTACCTGTGCAACCACTGCGCCACCTTCGAGCCCTACATCCAGAACTGGAAGACGCGCCTGCCCGAGAACGTCGAATTCGCCAGGATCCCGGTCCTGTTCGGGCGCCGAGCCTGGGAGATGTATGCGCGCAGCTACGTGGCCGCCAGCCTGATGGGCATCGAGGAAGAGAGCCATGTGGCCATGATGGACGCCATCTGGAAACAGCGGCGCCAGATGCGGAACATGGATGAACTGGCTGATTTTTACACCAGCTTCGGCGTGGACAAGGATTCATTCCTGGCGACCGCGAATTCCTTCGCCGTCGACGCACGCATGCGCCGCGAGCAGCGCGATGTCCAGGATTTCGGAATCAACGGGACCCCGGCAATNNGGACCCCGGCCATGCTGGTCAAGGGCGTCGGGGGCCAGTACCGCATCGTCAGCGGCCAGAATGTGCCGACTTTCGACACCATGCTGCAGATCGTGGATTTCCTGGTTGCGATGGAGCTCGCCAACCTGCAGCCGGCGTCGGACGCCGTGGCCGAAACGGCCGCGGAAACCGGCTCAGCCGCCAATTGAAGATCGAATTGCAACCCGGCGCGGCTCGTCCGCGCCGGGTTTTTTAATGCCCGTTGCAAAGGCGTGGCTAAAGAAACATTCGGACGGCAACCACCAACATGAAGCCTCCGAAAATCCTGCGCACCACGCCGGGCGGGCTGCGGTGCACGGCGGCTGCGCCCAGGGGCGCTGCCAGTACGCTGAACAGGACGACGCCCGCGAAGGCGGGCAAATGCACGTAGCCCAGGCTAGGCCCGGCGCCCGCGATGTCCTGGCCCAGCCAGATGAAAGAGACCGTGCCCGCCAGGGCGATGGGGTAGCCGCAGGCGGCCGCGGTGGCAACAGCGTTCTGCGCGCGCTTTCCGTGCCAGAGCAGCCACGGGGCGGTCATGCTGCCCCCGCCGATGCCAACCAGGCTCGAAATGGCGCCTATGATCCAGCCGACCAGGCCCTTGCCGGTCGCGCCGGGCAGCGGTTTCTCACCCCGTGCATCCGGGCTGGCGATCAACTGGATACCGGCCGAGAACGCGTACACGCCGAACACCGCGGCCAGTACACGGGTGCTCAGCCCGTCGGCGATGATGGCGCCGGAGACGGCGCCCGCCACGAGTCCCGGCGCCAGTTGACGGGTTATGGTCCAGTCAATTGCGCGGTGCCGGTGGTGGGCGATGATGGAACTGAGCGAGGTGACCAGCATGGTGGAGAGCGAAGTCGCCACCGCCACGTGGACGGCATGCGGGGCGAGACCTGCATCGCGGGTGAACAGCCAGGTCAGCGCGGGAACCAGGATCAGGCCGCCGCCGATGCCGAGATAACCGGCCGCGAAGCCCGCCAGCAGTCCGATCAGGGCGTAGTCAACCCAGATCATGGCAATCTGATGGCCGGATTCCGTGATGCGTCGAACCGGCTTGCCGGGCCGTGGGGCATTGCATAACAATCATACCGATGCGATCCAGGATGAAACCAAGCATAACCCAGCGCGGCCGCGTGCGGCAGGTGCTCTTGCGACTGCTTGTCGCACTCACGGTAACCGTCCTGGCGCAGGTGTCCGTTAACGCCGACGAGGCCGCCCAGAGAAGCCGATTCAGCCAGGCCTGGAACGCCGGGGCCCGGGGCGACCACGCGACCCTGCGCCGTCTTGCCATCGGGCTCGAGGATTACATCCTGTATCCATACCTGGATTATGAGGACCACCGCGTCAGGCGCGCCCGCATCCCCGCGGACGACATGGCCCGGTTCCTCTCGGAAACGGAGGAGTGGGCCTTCGCAGCCGGCCTTGAGACCGCCTGGCTCAAGACCCTGGGCGCGCGCCGGCGCTGGGACGACCTCCTTCAGCACGCGGAAGGATCGGCCGACACGGACGTGCGCTGCCTCCTGGCGCGGGCCAGGATCGAACGGGGCCGGGTCGACGGCCTGCTGGCGGAAGTCCAGTCCCTGTGGACGGTGGGCAAGTCGCAGCCGGACAGTTGCGACCCCGCGTTCGACTGGTTGGGCGACCAGGGAGGCATTACGCCTGCCCTGGCGCGGGAGCGGATACGCCTGGCCGTGCTGGCGGGAAATCCGCGTTTCGCCCTCTACGTGGCCCGATTCCTGCCCGAGGTCGAACAGCCCTGGGTGGAGCACTGGTACGAATTGAACCGCACGCGCTACCGGCGCCTGGAGCAGGCGAAGTCCTGGCCCGACGAAGCCGTCACACGGATGCTCGCCTCCGTGTCCCTGCAGCGCCTTGCGCGGCACGATGCGGACCGGGCGATGCGGGCGTACCGAAGCCTGGAGGGAGGATTCGGCTGGGATGATGGCGAACGCGGGACCATCCTTCGCGAGATCGCCTTCCGCGGCGCCCTGAGCCTGTCGGACGAGGCGCTTTCACACATGGATGCCGTGCCGCTGGCCGACCGCGACGAACAATTGCTCCAATGGTGGGCCAGGATCGCCATGGCGCGGGGGGAATGGAAAACGGTTGCCCGCGTGATCGATTCGATGCCGTCCGAGGCGCGGGCGGATGGCCGCTGGCGGTACTGGGCGGCCATCGCCGCCGAAAGGCTCGGCGATCCGGCCGGCGCCAGGGCCCTGATGGAGCCGCTCTCGGCAGAGGCCAGTTACCATGGCTTCCTGGCCGCCGACCGGCTCGACCGGCCTTACACGATCTGTCCACAGGAACCCGGTGTGGAGGCCGCCGATATCGGGCGTCTTCGTCAAAAACCGGATTTCGCCCGGGCGCTGGAACTGCGCCGCGTGGAGATCGGGAACTGGGCGCTCGCCGAATGGTCCCTGGCCACCACGCGTCTGGAGGTGCCGGAACTGCGCGCCGCGGCGGCGCTGGCGCGCGAGGAAGGCTGGCACGACCGCGCGATCTTCGCGCTCGGCGACAGCGGCGACCGGCGCTACTACGAGTGGCGGTTCCCCCTGCTCTGGGAACAGACCGTGGCGGCCGAGGCTGCCAGGAACGGCCTGGATGTCGCCTGGATCCACGGGGTCATGCGTTCCGAGAGCGCGCTATCAGAAACAGCCCGGTCGCCGGCCGGAGCGCTGGGGCTGATGCAGGTCACACCGGCAACCGCGCGGAGCCTGGCCCGCCGGCACGGCTTGCGCTACTCGGGCGCCGCGCAACTGCGGGAGGCGGATCACAACATCCGCTTCGGGACCACGTTCATGCGCGAGTTGCTGGATCGCTTCGGCCAGAATCCCGTACTGGCGGCCGGGGCCTACAATGCAGGGCCCGAGGCCGTGGAGCGCTGGCTGGACGAGCGGCCCGCGGGCGAGGCGGCGGTGTGGATCGAGAACATCCCCTATTTCGAAACCCGGGACTACATCCCGCGGGTTCTCGCTTTCACGGCCATCTACGACTGGCGGATGGGCCAGCCCGTCACGCGGATTTCGAGCCGTATGCCCGGCGTCGATTCCGGTAAACTGGGGGTCCGGAAAACCACGGAAGTGGTCTGTCTCGCTTCCGGTTGAGGGAGAGACATGAAAATTGTATTGATCGGGGGCAGTGGATTCGTTGGTCAATACCTCGTGCGGGAACTCGCCGCGGACGGTCACCACTGCGTCGCCCTGACGCGCTGCCGCTCGAAACGCAGGGAATTCACCCTGGAGCAGGGCGTGACCCTGGTGCAGGCCGACGTCTATTCCACCGATGCCCTGGACGAGCAAATGCGCGGGGCAGACGCCGTCGTGAGCATGGCCGGCATCCTCAACGAGCCGGGCTTTGGCGGCAAGGGCTTCCAGCGAGCCCACGTGGACCTGGCGCAGGGTATCGCCGAGGCGTGCGCGCGTACGGGCGTCACGCGCATGCTGCATGTCAGTGCGCTGAACGCCGGAGAGGGTAAGAGCCACTACCTGCAAAGCAAGGGCGCCGCCGAGGAAGTGCTGCGGGGCGCCGATCTGAACCTGACCATCTTCCGGCCTTCGGTGATTTTCGGGCCGGGCGACAAGTTCTTCAACCGCTTCTCCGACCTGCTGGAACTAGCGCCGGTATTGCCGCTGGCCTGCCCCAATGCGCGCCTTCAGCCGGTCTACGCGGGTGACGTGGCGGCCGCAATGGCCGCGGCGCTCGAGGACCCCGCGACCTTCGGAAGGACGTACGCGCTCGGCGGGCCGGGCCAGTACCGCCTGGTCGATCTGGTGCGCTGGATTGCGGAAATCCGCGGGCTCAGGCGCTGGGTGATGCCCCTGCCGGGTTTCGCCTCGCGAATCCAGGCGGCGTTAATGGATTTCGTGCCGGGCAAGCCGTTTTCGACCGACAACTACCACTCCCTGCAGCTCGATAACGTCACCGATGACAACGCTCTGCCGTATTTCGGCATCGTGCCGGGATCGGTGGAATCCATCGTGCCGGACTACCTCGGCGTCACGCGCCGCCAGCGCCGTCTGGCCAGGATCCGCGCGCGGGCCAGGCGCTGATGGCGGCAAGGGTCTACCTGGTCGGCGGCGCGGTTCGCGATGCCCTGCTGGGGCTTCCAGAAGGTGAGCGGGACTGGGTCGTCACGGGTTCGACCCCGGAGGAGTTGCTGGACCGGGGTTTTCGCCAGGTCGGCAGTTCCTTTCCCGTCTTCCTGCACCCGGAAACCGGCGAGGAATACGCGCTGGCCCGCACCGAGCGCAAGGCCGGGCACGGCTATCACGGGTTCAGCGTAGACTTCGAACCCGGGGTGACCATCGAGCAGGACCTGGAGCGGCGCGACCTCACTGTCAACGCTATGGCCAGGGACGAGTCGGGCCGGCTCATCGATCCCTACGGTGGGCAGCGCGACCTGGAAGCGCGCTGGCTGCGCCATGTTTCGCCGGCTTTCGCGGAAGACCCGCTGCGCGTGCTGCGGGTGGCGCGCTTCGCGGCGCGCTTCGCGCCGCTGGGTTTCCGCGTTCATGGGGATGGGGATACGCTGAAACTGATGCGGGAGATCACCGGTTCGGGCGAACTTTCCCACCTGGTGCCGGAGCGGAGCTGGAGCGAGATTTTCCGCGCGATGGAAACGGAGCAACCGAGCCGGTTCGTGCACGTGCTGCGCCAATGCGGCGCCCTGCGCGTCCTGCTGCCCGAGGTCGACGCGCTGTACGGCGTTCCGCAAAAGGCCGTTTATCACCCGGAGGTGGACGCCGGACACCACCTCGAGATGTCACTGGACATGGCGGCCCGTATCGGCTGCACGCCGGCTGCCGTGTTCGCGGTCCTGCTGCACGATGTGGGCAAGGGCGTCACGCCGGAAGATATGCTGCCCTCCCATCGCGGGCACGAACGCGTCGGCGTGCCGATGGTGGAGCGGATCTGCGAGCGCTTGCGCACCCCCACCGCCGTGCGCCGCCTGGCCCTGCAGGTTTGCGAACACCACCTGAGGTGCCACCGTATCCTCGAGGCAAAGCCCGCCGGGGTGCTGCGCCTGCTCGAGGTCCTGGACGCCCTGCGCCACGGGGATATTCATGATTTCACAGGTGCCTGCGAGGCCGATTACCGCGGCAGGGGGAATGGAGAGGAACGGGGCTACCCGCAGGGACCTTTCCTGGAGGCCTGCCTGGCCGCCGCGCGCGGAATTCGGGCCCGGGACCTGGAAACGGAGGGGCTGGACGGACGCGGGATCGGCGAAAAATTAAGGTGCGCCCGGATCGCGGCGATCGAAGAGCTTTCCGTCGACCCGGCCGAGTAGGCGGCCGGCCGGCGACCGCAGCAGGATACCCGCCAGTATCACCCCGGCCAGGTTGGCCAGCATGTCACGCCATTCCATGAAGCGGAACGGCAAGAGGCCCTGGGCCAGTTCCAGTAAGACCCCGAGCAGGGGCAGGACGGTCAGCCAGAATGCCCGCCGCGCGGGCTGCACCATGCCCCACCAGTACATCACCACGGCGTAGGCCAGCAGGTGCTGGAACTTGTCCGCGCCCGGCGCGGCGACCGGCTGATCGATGGGGACCAGCGAAACGGTGACCAGACCGGCGAGCAGCACCCAGCCGACGGCCAGCCACCAGCGGAGCCCTGCGTGCCCCGTGCTCACAGGCGGTGGCTCAGGTCGAGTTCCGAAAACCCGCGCAAGGGAAAATCGATCCCGCGGCTCAGCGCCATCACCTGGAACTTCTCGCCCATCGAGCCGGGCAGGGTGAGCTGGCGGACCTCGTTGCCCAGTCGCAGGCGCTCCGCGTCGTCGAGGTCCCCGGCATCGCGCAGCAGGTCCGGCAATCCGCAGCCGAACAGGAACATGGCCTGGCTCGTGTAGCCAGCGCAGTCGAATCCCGCGGCGTCCCCGGCCTCGGCGAGGGCCGTGAAGTCGACGAAGGCGCTGATGTCCTGCAGTCCGGGCCACCGGAACGGGTCGGTCACCGCGCGGTGGCGGTAGTGGCACACCAGGGTTCCGCTCACCCGTTCGGGCAGGTAGTACTCGCGGCGCGGGTAGCCGTAATCCACGAACAGGGCGCAGCCGTGCCGGAGGCTGCCGGCCACGCTGTCCAGCCACGCGCCGAGGTGCGGGTTGAACTCCGAACAGTAGCCACCGGGAAGTTCCGGAGGCAGTTCATGAGGCAGGGAATCCAGCAGGCCCGTGACCCGGCGCTGCCATGCATCGTCCGGCGTCATCGCCCGCCAGCCGAATCCCACGCTGCTTTCCACGACGTGCATGCGCTGCACGCCGTCGCCGTCCAGCCTGAACACCTCCACGGGCAGTGCGTCCAGGACCTCGTTGGCGACGATCACGCCTTGCCAGGGTTCTTCGGGCGGTCGGTCCAGCCAGCGCACGCTGTGCAGTGATTCCGGCGCCCGCCGGGCGATGGTTTCGCGCTGTTCCTGGCGCAGGTGGGCACTGCGCTCGAGGACGAGGTATTCGCGGGGCGGCCCGTCGGCCAGGGCGCCCAGCAGGTCGGCGGCCAGGCTGCCGTTGCCCGCGCCGATTTCCATGATCGTGTATGCGCCGATGCGTTCCGCCACCTCCCGGACCTGGGCGGCCAGGCAGCGGGCGAACACGGGGCCCAGTTCCGGCGCCGTGATGAAGTCGCCGCCCGGGCCGAACTTCCGCAGGCCGGCGCTGTAATAGCCGAGGCCCGGCTCGTACAGCGCCATCTCCATGTAATCGGGGAACGGCAGCGGCCCGCCGGCTGCGATCCGCGCCCGGATCCGAGCGCTCAACCGCTGGCTCAATTGCTTGAGGTCGTCCGGGGGTTCGGGCAGGATGGCCGGAGAATTCGGTTCAGGCATAGGGCAAGTTTCAGTGAGCGATCAGGCAAAGTCCAGAACCCCGGTGGCGCTGGTCACCGGCGCCGGGCGCCGCATCGGCGCCGCCATCGCCACGGCGCTGCACGGGCGGGGTTGCGAGGTGCTGCTCCACTACCGGGGCAGCGAGCCCGAGACGGCTGCCCTGGCGGCGTCGCTGAACGATCAGCGGCCCGGCTCCGCGCACACCGTCCAGGGCGACCTGTCCGCGCCCGACGGGCCGGAGCGCATCGCCGCGCAGGCCAGGAAATTCGCGACCCGGCTGGACGTGCTGGTCAACAATGCCTCGAGGTTCTACCCGACCCCTGTCGGCGACGTGTCCGGAGACACCTGGAAGGACCTGATGGGCAGCAACCTGCGCGGGCCCTTTTTCCTGAGCCAGGCGCTGTTGCCCGAACTGCGGGAGAGTCGTGGCGCAATCGTCAATATCGTTGACATCCACGCCGAACGCCCCATGCGGGGGCACGCCGTCTACTGCATGGCCAAGGCCGGCCTGGTCATGATGACCCGCAGCCTCGCCCGGGAACTGGGGCCGGAAATCCGCGTCAACGCCGTGGCGCCCGGGGCCATCCTGTGGCCGGAGGACGAGCCGTCAGAAGAAGTAAAAGAGAGTATCCTGGGCCGCACGGCCCTTCAGCGTCTCGGCGCTCCGGCCGACATCGCGGGCGCGGTGGCCTACCTGGCGCTCGACGCGCCCTACGTCACGGGGCAGGTGCTGGCGGTGGACGGCGGCCGGAGCCTGAACATTTGACCGTGATCCGGGACACGTGACTCGGGACTCGTGCGCCTTTGGCCAATTCGGTAACCTTCCCCCGAGTCCCGAGTCCCGAGCTCAACCAGCACCAAAATCCAGCTCGATCTCCTCCAGTCCGATCCCCTGCAATCCCGAGTCCGCCCACAGTTCCGCCGCCGTCCTGTTCTCGACGGGGTGCACGTAGTCCGGGGCCAGGTCCGCCAGCGGCCTGAGCACGTGGGCGAACTTGAGTATCTCGGGACGCGGCAATTTCAGCTCCGGGCTGTCGATCACGAGGTCGTCGTAGAGCAGGATGTCGATGTCGAGCGTCCTGTCCGAGAACTTGGGCTGGCTGCGGTCACGGCCGAAGCGGTCCTCGAGGTCGCGCAGGTAAAGGCGCAGGTCATCGGGGGACAGGTGGGTCCGGATGCTGGCCACGAGGTTGATGAAGTCGTCGCCCTCGAAACCCACCGCCGTGCTGCGGTATATCCTGGAGATCCGGCATTCGGCGAAGGTTGCGTTCAGCGCGCGGATCGCGGAGCAGATGTGGCGCTCGGCATCCACGTTGCTGCCGAGGCTGAGGTAAGCGGTGCTCACCTCATGTGCTCCGCTCGATGATCACGCCCACGGCGCTGGAGCCGCGCACGGCGCCCGGCTTGCTGAGCTTGAGCCGCACTTTGCTGACCGGGAACTCCGCCAGCACGATGCGCGCGCAGTGCTCGGCCAGCGACTCGACCAGCTGGAATTCACTGCCCTCGACGAACTGGATCAGGCGCTTGGAGACCGCCTTGTAATCGAGGGTGTCCTCGATCCGGTC
>JABAHS010133412.1_pt2 | contig 12222 bp, 3 predicted proteins | sample 7062111 | NCBI WGS metagenome assembly JABAHS01 (sample SAMN14534600, study PRJNA622989) | marine sediment metagenome | biome: marine biome [ENVO:00000428]; feature: marine pelagic biome [ENVO:01000023]; material: deep marine sediment [ENVO:00002113]; isolation source: pool of 4 deep marine... | reverse complement strand
AGTCATAAGGCTGGGCAATGTCTGCAAGCGGTTTCGCCAACGCAGGAATACATCGCGGCGGACATGCACGGATATCATCAACGTAGATAGTACCCGAACCACCTGGAACCATAGCGTCCCTGTCACCAAGGCCGATGTAGACCTTCTCGATAGAGTCCAGGTTTATACCGGTAAAGTCTGTCAGAGGTATATTCCACTCCTGCCAGTCTGTCAGAGTAGCGGCGTTGGGATCAGGATGATTGACTACTGTAGTATGGATGCCGTCATTGAGGGCTACATACAACTGCTCGGCGGAATTAGTGCCAATGTTGCCGAAGACCCAGTTCGGTGGCTGTGGACTTATCAGAACGTTGTTAAAGTCAGCCGAGCATACTTGATTAGCGTTATGGCTGGTCACCGCGCTACCGACATAGAGATTCGGCTCACCCATTGCAATGGCTATGGTTATCGGCTTCGAACCGGGAGCGTTCACATCCTCCCAGACAAAACCGTTGGCCGAGTGTTTAGCTTCAAACGCCCCGCTGATTGTACGGTCTAATTTCACATATTGAGGCATAGTGACGCCCGGCTTGATTATGCTGGTAGTGGGTCCGTCCTCAACATCACGGTACTGGAAGACAACTCCGTTATTGGGAGTCATGAACACCGCAGCGTACTTGGAGTAAGGCGTCAGATTCTCGCGAATCATAACGCCGGCCTTCGCCCGCGGGTCTGTGTTATCCATTCTGAGAACCTGGACCTGAACGGTGCCGGCACCGACAAATGGATACTGGCTGAGGAAATAGAACTCGTCGTGCCTTCCCCCGATATCACGACCACGACCTTTGACTGTATAAGTCGGCCAACCGAGGTCGGTATTGTAAGAACCATCTGATATCGGATGGCCCTGGAACCACAAAGAAAACGATTTAACGCCATCGGACTCCCAGTCCCGGCCGATGTCAAGGCTGTTCGGTCCGGTTGTACGGGCCTCAATCTCGGAGAAATAGCCATCAATACAATACCCCAAATTCATCGGTATCGGTCCCCAACCCCAAAAGGTATAACCACTGTTGTCGTAACGAAGTACCATCGCCTGGTAATTTAAGGGAGTTGGAGGAATCGGCCCTGTAGCTCCCTGATATGGACTCCCCACTGCTGTGGAAACGTTCAAATTCGAGCCGCTGCTTCCGCACCGAAGCACGCAATAAACAGGAGGACATTCCCAAATCACATCGGTATAACCGTCTCTCCACACTCGTCGTATATCCCTGCGGTCGTTGTAATCTTCCATATCGTCAATTGAAAGACAATCACTTATAGTAAATTCCCAGACACTTCGCGCATTCCACCTCTCGGAGGCACTATTGACCTCATCGACAAGCCAGTAGTAAGTCTTGTTTAATTCAAGTCGTTGGGCCGCTGGATAGGGTCGACACGGGTCGCTTAGAATCTCCTTGATAGCGGGATTGCGGTCGTTGACATCGTCATAGTCGGCGCTGAAGTACAACTCGTGAGTGGCCGCGTAAAAGCCGGGAATCCACTCAAGAGCAGGCTTCCTGTCATCGACTGTCGACCCATCAATCGGACGCGGACCGGAGGCAGACAAAGGCGGCCACAGCCATATTGGCGGAATAATCTGCTTTGGTATGACATCATCCGATGGATTTGTGGGAACCGCCGACCAAAGGAGATAGGCACTTGCACTATCTTCATGTTCATACATGTGCATCTCTATGTCGTGCATCCCGGCCGAAAGAATAACAGAGCTGCTAACCTCGGTCGGCCCCTGTTGCTGCCACGCAGCGTCAGGCAGGATCTGAACACCATCTATGAATAAACGCGCACCATCGTCTGTCTGTGTGTAGAAGGTATAATTAGCGTCCATCGGGCACTCGACGTGTCCGATCCATTTGACGGCAAAATTGTCAACATTGACGTTCGAATCCGGTGAGCCATTGCCCCAGTTGAAGTTGATTTCGGGATCTAAACGACTCATCACAAATATCTGGAAGGGATTTGGCGGACCGGGATAAGGTGGAAAAGCTGGAACCGGTGGAAGAGTAGCGGGATCCCAGTGATAGTACAAACCGAGCAGACCACCGGCAGCACCGGCCGCCCTGAACATCCAGGTCGGGCCCCGCCAAATACCCGGGTCAGGTCCGAAGTCATTGACCTCGTCAATCGCCCAGTAATATAACTGGCCCGTTGCAAGAGCGATGGGGCCATAAAAGTTCGGGTCAAAGCGTCCTTTATATGTACTCGCGTCACGAGCATCCACAAGGGCTTTGTCCGTACCGATGTATAGTTCGTGTTTGTCGACGTGGTCTCCCGGACCCCATTTTAGGGTAACCGGGGATGTGACAGATACCTGACCATTAACCGGATAAGGACTATGGGCCCATTTCTGCGCATACGGGGAGAGCCTGTCGCCTGGAATGATAGCAAAATCCTGACCGTCTACGGGCTCAAGTGGCTGGTCGGGGCCCTGCCATGCCACCATGCAATGGTCGCCTCCGCCACCTTCACGCCAGACCGCGTTGATGTAGTATTTTCGGCCGCCAACCAAGGGTATAAGATCGGACATACTCTCGTCATTATTCCACCTTAAGGGTGGAGTCCAGATGCTCTCTTTAGCAATCAATTTCGCATTGGACGGGGACTCATCGGTACTTAGATGCAGTTCACTGTTGTCATCCGAGCAGATCCAGAACCTGTAATCGCCTGAATTTTGCGGATGGAGCCAGCCGTGAATCATTCCTATATAGCCGTCGGCCAATCCAGTACCCGAATTGAATGACGTTAGGAACTGAGTCTCGAACGGCTCGTACGGATAGGGTGGATATGGATAGATGTACGGCAGTATAATCGGTCTATCCCACCACAAATCCATTCTGATTGAACCGACGCCTTCTGCAATAGTGGTAAAGCACCAGACATCGCCCTTGTAAAAAGCGGTAGGTATGAAGAAAGGCGGCATCCGGCCCTGGACCTCGTCAACACGCCAGTAGATCTTGGTGTTGTATGGCAGAGGGTCGACGACCTGATAGTTCGGCTCCGACCGCATGGCCACAAATTCCGGCGGAGGATTCATATAATCGTAAACAGCTTTGTTAACATCTTCCCAACTTGTGCCCATGTAAATCTCGTTACCTTCAACACCGAAACCAGGGCACCAGGAAAGGAGCGGAGTGACGCTTACGAATGTGGCCTCATTAGGCGGATTTGGGCAACCGGCCTTAAAGTCCTGAATGTAAAACTCCCAGACATCACCGGAGAATACATTGCACATTGCATCTTCGGCATCGACAGTCCAGTAATACCTATGGCCTCGAACAAGACTGTCTACAGTTAAATCAACCTGAGGATTACCTGCAAAAAACGCGTACTCCCAGCCCGGTACTTGTGCGTATGGCGGTGAGCCAAGGTTCACGTCCTGGGCGCGGGATTCCACTTTGCTGTAATCTTCGTGGAAGTAGCCCGTGTGCTTGGTAGCTGTCACTCCAGGGATGAAAGTAAGCTTAGTCCATATGTACCAGTTATCGCTACCCGGAGGATATTCCATCGTATCGCCTGTAATGACAGCGCCATCATAGGGATAGTCACACTTGGCCTCTCCGCGTATAGTCGTAAATTCCCAAACATCGCTTGGCCAGCTGTCAGGGCCATTGACCTCAACTATCTGCCAGTAGTAAGTAGTGCTTGCAACAAGGTCTCCGGTAGGGTCCCACCTCGGCGGAAACGGCGGCAGATTCATTATTGTGGTAACCTTAGTCAAAGCATAGGGATCGGTTCCGAAGTATACCTCGTCCTCAAGCGCACCATCTCCCCGACGCCAGCTAAGATTTGCATCTATGGGGACATCCTCGGCCCCATTATATGGGTCTGGACAACAAGGATACGGATCTGGAGGAGGCGGAGGAGGATAATGATCCATAATCATTCTAATCTCGTCCTCCGTCAGTACGCGTTTGAAAATCACGACGTCATCAATCAGGCCGTCCCAACCTGTGGCGGCGTGATCATCTTTACCGCCTCTGCCGACAATAAAGGTTGTACATTCACTTATAGTTCCGCCCGCATTCGCATTGTTGCGGCCCGTCGGTGTGTCCTCCACAGCGTTAACGTAAAACCTTATTAACCCTCCACTCTCCCAGGTCATGCTATAGTGCTGCCAGTCGGTTGTCTGGAGGCCGCTTGAACTCTCTAATTGCTGTACCATGTCGCTCGATGATACCGCCATCTTGAGCAGGTTCAAACCGCCGAAACTCGCACCCATTGCATCATAACGCATCGTTACCGAATTGTCACCGCCGAAAGGCTGTAGCGCGATGAGGAAGCCTCTATCCGTGTTGATCTGGCGAGATTTGACCCATGCACAAACGGTTAAAGCAGTCTGTCCATTAAGGTAGTTATCGCCGTCTGCGTCCTCCACGTAGTCGCCGGCGCCATCGAAATCCAGCGCACCACCATGCATGCCCCCACCTATCCACATTGGATCACCAACTAAAACACCATCATTTCCGTTACAGCTGTAGTCAAAGGCAACCGTGTCGGTCCCCTCATCGAACCTGTACCAGACGAGAAGGTCGGGGTCGCAGATGATCTGGGCTGTGCTCGACATAAAAAGACACAGCGCTAAAACGACGGAAGCAAAGTAAATTAGTTTTTTATTGCGCATAGCCAAGCCCTCCTTTCTCCAAGAAGGCCAAACCAACATTTATTCTTTCTCTATGATGAGTTCTGCCGATGTAGCTATCTTAAGCAATTCTACCAGTTAGCCCGCTCAAACACAAGCAATTTTTGAAAAATCTCGTATTGCGATGACTTTATTGGCTTGATTATACGAGCGTACAGCTACGGAAATGCTCTGTCCATGTGGAAACGAGAATCCTGAATTATTGGGGCTTTCCCTACAAATTTCCCTGCCAAACCGCATTCCTCCGAATATTGTTTGTCGGGGAACCGATCATATTAAGACTTTTTCGCCTTAAGTGCATTAAGCCGTTTGGCAAGCTGTGATTTCTTTCGTGCGACGGTTCTTTTATGCATGGTGCTCGTCGCAGCGGTCTTGTCTAATTTCTGGACAACCAGCCGGTACTGTTCGCTTGCTGCCTCTACGTCGCCGCTGCTTAGAGCTGTTTCGAAATGCTTGATTTGTGTCTTGATTTGACTTTTACGTCCGCGATTAATTGTCCTGCTTTTCGCGTTTTGTTTCACTCTTTTCTTTGCTGATAACGAATGTGCCACAATTTACTCCTAATAAACCATCATAGGTTTTTCAAAAACTTTCATCCCGACAATTCGGGATTTATTGCGGGCCCGGCCCGGCCCCTTTACTTCTCAGCTTATCTACCCGCCGGCGAACATCACGATATGCAAAATCAAGCTGAGCGATTTTGCGATAAATCTCCAGCGCCTTTTCTGCATCGCCCTTTTGTTCATAAGACCTCGCAAGATTATACCGTAAATCCTTCGCGACGCCATCATCTTTTATCTCGTAGGCATCTATAGCCTGTATGAAAATATCAATCGCATCCGCATACCAGCCTTTATAGAAAAAGCAAAGCCCTATCTTGTCCATCGATGAAATCTTATGCCGCGGGTCTTTTTGCGCCTCCTGGAAAAGGGGTATGGCATCATCGAACTTCCTATTACGAATCAAACGACCGCCGTATTCGAACTTGGCCTGCAAATCGGTCGGATAATTCTCCACACACAGACCATAATGCTCCAACTCGACACTATTTAGCCGGGCATTCAATTGAGAAAGCCTGGCCTTTGCTTCAGCATCATCGCTCTTGGCCTCAACCACCGCTTTTGCCCTTCTTATCTTGCGCCTCAGTTGCTTCATCCTAATCAGGCCTGCCCGCTGCTTATAGCTGAAATCCTTCTTGGTTTTATAAGCCTTTTCCAGCAGTTCTATCGCCTCGTTATCGGCCTTGCTCTCCTGCATCTCTGATAAGGCATCAGCCAATCCGAATATGTTTTTGGGCAGATTCGGGTCCTGCGTGTATGCTGCTCTGGCCTCGTCAACCGCCGACTGCTTATAATCCTCCGTCTTTACCACCGCCTGCTGAGATTGAAGTTTCTCTTGCTCCTCACGGTCCTTGATGGATTGCCTGAAATCACCCTCCTGGTCATATTTGCCTCTGGCCATTGTCAGCTCGGCCGTCAGGTTCTTAAACTCGTCCGCCAGATCCGCGTCCTGGGGCCTGAGTTTCGAGGCAAGTTGACAAGCTACAATCGCTTTGTCGTATTGGCCGATTGCCTTATAAGAATCTTTTAACAGCACATAAGTGCTTGCTGACGGCCTGCTGGAAAGATTATTGGCCTGAAAAACGAGATTTGCAATCCAACCTACAGTCCGCCGATAACCACCAGCCACAGCAGCTTTAAGCATCGCCTCAGCATAAGGAAGATGATCGGGGTCCTTCGCCAACAGATATTCGGCGTTAAGCATCTGTTCAAGCGGAGTCTTGCCACGCATATGCTTCATTCTCTCCATCATGGAAGGTTTTTTGCCGTCTTTACCCTGGCGCTTGAGGCCCAATTCGTAAAGCTTTAGATGCCCCTGCTCAAGCGCATCAGGGTCGTAGCGAAGCCCGTCCAGATACATTTCGATTGCGTAATCGAAATTCTGTGTATCCGCTGCTTTCCGCGCTCTTTCGAAAAAAGCGTATGCTTTAGCAGCATTAGCAACATCTTTTTCTGTCATAGTCTTATAAACGCTTCCTTTATAAGGACCTGAAATTAAACCTAAATAGTAACAATCGGCTAAAATTTGTCAACAAATAAATACTTGTATAAAAACTAATCCTGTGCTATAAAAAGCCCTACCTAATATAGATTAAGGAGTATCCGGTATGGTAACAGCTCTTGAGCAGTATGACCCGCAGATTTTCGAGCTTGTAAGGCAGGAAAGTGCAAGAGAAAGTTCTGTCATCCGCCTTATCCCGTCCGAAAACTACGTATCCAGGGCCGTTATGCAGGCCAGCGGAAGCTGTCTGACCAATAAATACGCCGAAGGCTACCCTGGCAGGCGGTATTACGAGGGACAGCAGGTGACCGACCTGATCGAACGCCTGGCACAGGAACGGGCGAAAAAAATATTCAAGGCCGACCACGCCAACGTCCAGCCCTATTCCGGCTCTGTAGCAAATTTGGCCGCATACGCGGCACTCATTGAGCCTGGCGACATGATTATGGGAATGTCCCTGACGGACGGTGGGCACCTTACCCATGGCTGGAATGTCTCTCTTTCAAGCAGATTCTTCAAATCCGTATCCTACCCGGTAAATCCCCAGACGGGCAGATTAGACTACGACCATATCGCAGATATGGCCAAAAAGCATAAGCCTAAGATAATTATCTCCGGTGCCACGGCATACCCCCGTGAGATTGATTTTGAGATATTCGGCCGGATTGCAAAAGACGTCGGAGCATACCACGTCAGCGATATCGCACATATCGCCGGTCTGGTCGTCGCCGGCCTACATAAAAGCCCTGTGCCATACGCCGACATCGTCTCCAGCACAACCCATAAGACGCTTCGAGGCGCTCGCGGCGGTATGCTGCTGTGCAAAGCAGAACACGCAGAAAAAGTGGACCGAGCCGTCTTCCCCGGACTGCAGGGCGGCCCCCACATGCACACACTCACGGCCATAGCGGTAGCGCTGGCCGAGGCCGACACGCCCGAGTTCGTCGCATACGCCAGGCAAATCGTCAAGAATTCAAAGGCCCTGGCCCGAAAGCTAATGGAATACGGCTTCAAGCTAATGTCCGACGGAACGGATAATCATCTCATCCTCATCGATTTGAGAAATAAAAAAGTGGGTGGTAAAAAAGCCGCAAAAGCCCTGGACCGCGCAAGAATTGTCTGTAACTACAATACGATACCGGGCGATACTGCGCCACCGGCCAATCCCAGTGGGCTGCGAATGGGAACGCCGGCAATGACCACGCGAGGAATGAAAGAACAGGACGCTGAGCAAATCGCCGGCTTTATAAACACTGTCGTCGAAAATATCAACAATGAGTCGGTAATTGAAAATGTCGCGAGAGAAGTGCTCCTGCTTTGCTCCCAGTTCCCCATCCCGGGTCATTTTATTATTCCAAACCAGAAAAATCCCGACTGGCTTCAGAATCCCGATATCAATACTCCGTGGCTGTTTTAATAAACAGGTCGGCGGTTGAATCACCATAAAGATATTCGGGAAAAGGCAATTGGGCAGCCCATTTAGAAAGAAAAAAAGCATTTGGCTAGAAATAACTGGCTTCAATAGACTGTCAAATTGGGAGAAATACGGAAAAAATCGTTGACAATCCCATAGCAAATGTAGTAATCTGAATACATTGGAGATGTTTTAAGCAGCGTATGTTCGTGAAGCCAAAAGCAGGGAAGCTTGCGCAACCACATACGTTTTGCGTGTTGTCGTGTTGATATTCTATAGTCTTTACTCTTGTTGGAGGTTGTTTGAAACAAACACGCAATAAATTGAGATGAGGATTATCGATACTCTGTGAAAATATAAAATGTTTCGGTGCGTCACCGAAGCACAGGCATTTTTTCCTTTTTTGGAGAAATATATTATATGTAGAAAAATTATTTTTAATTTTTCCTATGTCGGTGTTACGGTTGACTGCTATACAAACCCAGACTTTGGATCGTCTTCTCTAAAGGGATTCTCAATATCCAACGGACCGGACTGAAGGAACCGTAACCACAGCCATGCGATACTATCTTTAGACTGCCGATATTAATGCCTGTTGAAAACAACAGACGCTTTGGCTTAAGTGAAGCCAAAGATTTTATTCTAACATTCTTTATCTAAAGGAGGAACAAAATGAAGAAACTAATGTTGGTTTTCGTACTAGTACTTGCATTTTGCACGACGACTATGGCTGACATAGCAATATCAACACAGGCANNTCAACACAGGCAAACTGGTGGACCCAGGCTGCGGCTGACCGCGAAATGCAGGAAATTGTTGACAACGTAACAACTGTTCCTGTTGAAAGATTCAATGCAAGTCAACATGCTGCCCTTGCAACCTGGGTCGTAAACCACACAGGTAATGGTGCATCAGACCTTTTAATTCTTTGCGGTCAGTTCCCGTCCACTATTTACCCACCTGGTAATACACAGCCTGATGGTTCATTAGCCGAATTATTCTTAGATGATGGTAATGTCATTATCAACACCGGTGACTACATGTTCTATGTAGTAAATAGTGCCGGAACAAATGCCGAAGGTGGATTACAGAATATGATGGACATCCCCGGCATTACAATGTGGGACGACGATACTGCTGTTACGGTTACAGCCGATGGTCAGTTGTACACCCCGACTTTACAAAACTTCGCAACTGACCGCCCATTCCATCTTAATGAACTTACAGGCGACTGGTCTGCCGAACTGATTCTTGCCCAAAACGCTGCCGGAACAAGAGCCGATCCGGTTATCGTTCATAATTCAGCTACTGGCGGCCGCCTGGGCATTTTCTACCAGACAGCTGGGCAGGACAATGACCCACGCGGCGAAGTTATAAGCGAATGGATTAACAACTGGTATCTCATAAACGTTGCCGACTTAACAAAAGCCCGTCAACCTGATCCGGCCCATAGGGCCATAGACGTGCCGGTAGATGCAAACCTTGCCTGGATACGAGGAGATGGTGCCGTTCAGGACGATGTGTACTTCGGCACAGACCCGTGTGCATTGCCTAAGGTTACCACCATTTTGAGTGTGTTTCCACCGGAGTGGAACCCGCCCGGAGACCTTGTCGCCAGCACGACTTACTATTGGCGTATAGATGAGGTCAACGGACCCGACATCGTCACGGGCAATACGTGGGAATTTACAACCATACGTGGAGAGGCCCAGTGCGACTATCCTTATGATGGTGCTGTGATTTCAGGCGATTTGATTGAGTATCCTTCAGGTAGCAATAACTGGTATATATGGACCAAGCTCCAATTCATCCCGGGAGTGACAGCCACCAAGCACACCGGCTACTTCAACGAAGATTACAGCAAGGTCCAGTCCCGCGCCCAGGACGCAAACCTCGGCACGCCACCTTACGCATCGGTACCGGGGTGGGAATACACGTTTTTTGCAGGTAATCCACAGGTTCCCCCGGCCGATCAAACTCTTGTTCGAGGCATGAGGTACTACTGGACTGTCGATGTCGAAGATGCAGAGGGCAATGTATTCGGCGGTGATATCTGGGAATTTGCCATTCAGGGCTTTAAGGCCTTTGCTCCCAGCCCGCCTAATGAGGCCGTATTGGTAAGTCCTACACCGTTCCTTTCCTGGCTTCCTGGTTTTGGTGTTGAAGATCACGAGATTTACATGGGTACAAACTGGGAAGATGTGAACAATGCCGTTTATGATTACACCAATCCTCCGCCGGAATTTGTTACTGCCCGGTCGGAGCCGAACTATCAAGTCATCACCGCTCTGCCACCAAACACGAAGATCTACTGGCGTGTTGACGAGGTCCAGGGCCGTATGCCGCCTTTCTTCATACCTACCGCTTTTTACAAGGGCGATGTATGGTGCTTCACTACCGGACTTCCAGGAGGTGGTTTGTTAGGCGAATATTATCACCACACTGGTGCCGCTTCACCCGCCGGCTTTGAGACCTTCGTGGTTGACCGTATAGATCCTGTAATAAATTTTGGGTGGGGTGCAGGTCAACCGCATCCACTCGTGAACGCTGATGATTTCACAGTCAGATGGAGAGGGAAGGTTGGAGTGCCGTATTCAGGCTTAATTACCTTCTACGCCGCCAGTGACGATGGTGTGCGCCTGTGGGTGGATGACATGACAACACCCATCATAGACGATTGGGTAGATCGCGGGGAGACCGAATCCGCAGCACAGCCGATGTACCTTGACGCAGGGTATTATGAAATCAAAATGGAAATGTATGAAAATGGAGGAGATGCGGTGGCGCGCCTTCGCTGGTCAAGTGCATCCATACCCAAAAGCATCATTCCGACGCAGTACCTTGTGCCGTTTATACAGTTGTGGGCCCATGACCCGGATCCGAGGGACGGTCAGGCAAGTTTGCCGACATCATATACTCTCAGGTGGGGCCCGGGTAAATATGCCGCTCAGCACGATGTCTACTACGGCACGGATAAGGCGGCTGTAGAAAGTGCAACAACATCAACACCGGGCATATATAAGGGGCGCATTGGTCCTAACAGCTTAGGTCCCCTGGCGTTTGACGCAGCCAAGTTCTACTACTGGCGGATTGACGAAGTCAATCTTGCCGGTCCTGATCCCTGTGTGTGGAAAGGTTCTACCTGGACCTTCAGGACAGAAGGTGCCGCAGGCGGCCTGATGGGTCTATACTATCACTGGGATGGTCTCCTGCCGAATGATCCGCTTGGTCCGGATAATGCCTTCCAGATATTTGTGATGAGTCGGATAGATCCGGAAGTTAATTTTGGCTGGGGAACCGGTACACCCGATCCGAACGTCAACGTAGATGATTTTGCCTGCAGATGGGTCGGACACGTGGAGTGCCCGGTGGACGCCAACTATACCTTCTACACAACTACCGACGATGGGGCGAGGTTGTTCATAGATGGTGTAAAGATGCCTCTGGTCGATCCCGCCAATCCAGCGAACGATTCTTGGCGGCAGCAGGGTGATACCGAGTATAACGCTACGGTTACACTTTCGGCCGGTCTGCACGATATTGAGATGCACATGTATGAACATGAAGTTGGTGCAACAGCCCGACTTGCGTGGTCCGCGATTCCAACAAATCCGTCGGATGATCCCATATTGAAGCAGATAATTCCTGCGATATGGCTGTGGCCGCCGTTGTTTGCCTCCGGCCCGCGGCCGCCTGACGGGGCGACGATAGACGACAGGACGCCTGCACTTGAGTGGATAGCGGGAGTTAACGCTGATTATCACGAGCTGTACTTCAGCACCAGCTTTGACGATGTCAACAACCGCACCGCTACCAAGCAGATACTTGGCGATCCGTGTCGTCCATTTGTGGGTCCGCGACTTGAATTAGGCAAGACTTACTACTGGCTTGTCGATGAGGTCCAGGGCAGTCCCCCCGGCAGGTGGAATGCCCGGACCGTCTGGAGCTTTACGATAAGCGAGTGCCTGTCTCTTGACAACATGGAACTCTACAACGACCGCAACGACATACGAGTAGTGTGGAGAGACGGTAGTGCCGATGTTGTTTGGGGAGGAACATATCCCTATTG
>JABAHS010133227.1_pt1 | contig 12225 bp, 23 predicted proteins | sample 7062111 | NCBI WGS metagenome assembly JABAHS01 (sample SAMN14534600, study PRJNA622989) | marine sediment metagenome | biome: marine biome [ENVO:00000428]; feature: marine pelagic biome [ENVO:01000023]; material: deep marine sediment [ENVO:00002113]; isolation source: pool of 4 deep marine... | reverse complement strand
GGCACGCTTTCGAGCAGGGTAAGCACGGGGTCGGTTGCGGGGTTCGCGCTCGCGTTGAGTCCGGCGGTAAAGAAGAGCAGGGTGCCAGTAGTACCGCTAGGCCAGCCAGTGTGCCTAGCGCGGTACTCGCGCGTGTAATCCATGATTTGCACATACCGGTTCACCACGTCGGTTGCTATCCCGTCGGAGGTGTAGTCGTAGGGGTAGAAAAATAGCTGCTGATAGACGTCTACCGGGAAACCGTCATAGAACCCCGTCTCAATGAACAAGTCCCATTCGTCGACGCCGAGTGTCGTCTGGTCGATGGGGACAATGTAACGCTCGACATCAACCTGCCCCTGGTCGCCGTCCATGTGGAAGCGGTAACCGCGGATTGAAAAATCGACATAGTCCAGGGAGGTGGAATTGCCGGCATGCCTCCGGATGAGTAGGGGCTCGCGGCGAACGAGCGGGGCAAAGTTCGGCTCGGCAACCTTCGCGCGCCAGTCAGCCGGTCGTACATAGAGCGTCGCGCCCTGTCCCCGGAAGGGTTCCTTGTTCAGAACCCGGATTCGTTGCCCGGGCTCCACCCAGCGGCCGATACCGTTTTCTTCCTGCCGGCTCGGCCCTTTCTTGTTCGACCAGGTCACGGTTACACCCGCGCCAGCTTGGCCGCGAGCTTCATTGCGCGGCGCTTTTGTCCGCGTCGAAACAGGCGGTAGATGCGTGAGAGCACGCGGAGTTTCCGCCTTTCGATGGCCTTGGCCTCGACATGCGGAACGTTGACCTTACGGCTTTTGGTCTTCTTCCTTTTGGGCATGTCCTGTCCCTTCCCTTCTCTTCTTACCACAACCGGTCCCCGGTATTCGAGGGCCGAGCGAAATCTCGGACTGACAACGTGCTTTTCAACGAGGGCGTCTGCTCCCTTGTACTTGAATCCGAACCGTCCCCTTTTCGACCAGTCCACGGGGCGGGCCGGGCGGTTTCCCAGCTTCACCGCCGCTCGGCGGGCGGGGACAGTCCCGGGGTCGCCGTGTATCTTCGGTAGTCCCGTGCTCTTTATCTTGATGCCCCACGACTCCGGGCTTATCCGGTAGGGCTTGTCTCCATGGGTCGGGTTTTCAAGCTTGTTCGCGAAGTACCGGCGCAGCATGCCCGCATTCGTCTTTTGAAACCAGCGGGCCTGTTCCTCGGTGAGAGCGGGCACCAGGTACATAATGCATTCGTTTACGGCCTTGTAGAGGGCCTCGCTTCGGTAGGGTTCGTCTTCGGGGATGCCCCGCTTTGCCCTCGCAATCGTCGCGCCGAAACAGTCTGCGAATTCCCGTGCCCTTCGCTTCGGGCTCATCCACCAGTAGACCATTGGAAAAAAGAACGGCGGGAATATCTCGATAGCGGTTTTGCTGTTGGTGGCGCGTATCAGGTCGTTCGCGGTCATCGCGAATTTCGCGGCCGGCATGTTGAGGGCGTCCAGCATGTTGCCGGCATCGGTCATCACGGAGCCGATAAAGTCGGGCAGCAGGTCGGGCAGGTTTTTCAGCAGCTCGGGCGCGATACCGTCGAGGGCCTCGTTGACAAACCGTTCGAGTGCTTCACGTGACAGGCCGGAAACCGGGGGGATGTCCTTCCACTCGGGCACGTCGACGCCCGCGAATTTCCTATCGCGGGCGCCTACCCAAGCTCCGCACCCCTCGCAGCCCCCGGCGCCGGGGTCCGCGCAATATCCGGTGACGCACGGCACCTATCCTACCCCGAGGGCCTCCAAGTATTTCCCCTGGTCAATCCCGTCGGGCTTTTGCCGGTCGCGGGTGTAGAGCGGGTAACCCAGCTCCTTCGCCCGGGTCCGGGTTATCGGTCCCACGATACCGTCGGCCGGCTCCAGGCCCATGTAGAACTGAGCCAGGGAAACTACCTCGTCTTCGTTGCCCTTGTACCCCTGGTTTCCGCCATCCCGGGTGTAGAGGCGCAGCACCTGAGCGGCGCGGTCGGGGGCTACGGATACCTCGCGAGGGGGCTGTTCGGCGGGTTCCTCGGGGCCGGGCACATAGGGTTCGGGCTCGGGGTCGCCGGGAAGCGCGCGGTGCACGCGGGCCGCTCCCAGCGGGGAGTAGAAATTCGCAGTCGACGGTTGCCGGGTGGAGGTCAGGAAAGGCGAGACGCGGGTGCCCGGTCCGTCGGTCGGCTCGGGTTTCGGTTTCCTGGTCTTCTTCTTCTTCTTCGGCTTTTCGGCCCGGCGGCGGCGGCGCCTCTCGCGGCGGGCTCGGCGGCGGGCCTTCTCGCGCATCAACTTCCGTTCGGCCTTGCGCTGGCCGGGGTACCACTCCACCCGGCCGAGCAGCGCGAGCACGCGCGCCTCGGTGGTGGTGTCTACATAGCCCGTCTCGGGTACGCGGAGAATCTCTTGCAAGCGCGCTATCTTCTTTTCGCTGCGCCCGCCCTTGTAATAGTACTTCACCAGCTTTTTTGCCGCGGCCTTGAATACGCGATTCCAGCGCTTGCGGGTCTTGACATCCTTGCCGGGGTTTTTGCCTTGCGTGATTTTCTTCCGCTTCTCGCGCGTTGCCGCGCGGGCCGCGGGCGCGTTGGCGATGGCCGCGAGTAGCGCGATTGAGGTCAACAGGAATCCCATATTACTTCTCCGTATGCTGCTCGGTTTTTTGTTTCTGGCAGGGTTCGGGCGGACACGACTCGTTCACGACAATGGAAACGAGCAGGGCTACGCCAGCGAGAATCGAGACAATCATTCCATGCCCAGGGCTTTCGAGGGGTCGACGATACGCCCGTCGGGGAGGCGGACGACGATATGCCACATATTGCCGTCCCGGGTCTGGGGAACGGCATGCGCGCGGATGCCGCGCATCCGCAACTCGGCCGCGTACCAGCACGCGAGGTCTTCACAGTCGCCGCCCTTCCGTTCGAGAATCTCGGGGATGGTCCGCCATGGCTCTTGCCCGGCCGGGTCGCGGCGATAGCGTACCCCGGACTCCATCAAGCGCGGAGTCCGGGGGTGCTCTCGCAAGTAACGCTCGTTCGCGAGCGTCAGATACGAGCACGCCAGGGTCAGCCCCCGGTGGTCCAGCGGAACCCGGAGGTTGACCCCTATCGTGCGTTGCCGGCGCACTGGCGCCCGGCTATTGCTGCGTGGCGATGACCTTGGCGACGGCCCAGCAGTACACGGTGCCGCTGGTGTAGGCCACGAGGTTACAGTTCATGACCATCGTCCCGTTGGAGGTCAGCACGGCGAAGTCCCACGGGAGGTCTTCGCTCGGGGAGTCCTCCGCGAACGCGCTGGCGGGGATGAGCCCGGCGCCGAGCAGTTGGTTGATGCCCTGCACGGTGATGCCGTCCACGTTCACCTGCTCCACGCCCGCGGTGACCTGCGAATGGAACAGAATGATTTTGCACGGCTTGCAGGGCCGGTCCGCGGTGGCGGTGAGCACGAAGGCGCCGCCGGCGGTCAGGGTCTGCCCGTCGAAGGGAAGGGGCTGTACCCGGTACTTCCCCTTGGCGTAGTCCGTCAGGATGCGGACCTTGTTGGGGGCCTTGCGGGCGCCCACGATTGCGAGTTCCTCTTCCAGCTCATCGAGTCCGGAAACGTCGTATTCCATCTTTTGCCTCGTTCTACTTCGTTGTTTTTGGTTCTTGGGTTTTGGTTTGGGTTACTGCGTGAAAGCTACTCGGCGGGCTGGAGGTCTTCCTCGTCGCCCGAAACGTAGTCCTCCCAGCCCGCGACCGCGGAGCCGGTCTTGCCCGCGTTGTACGCGTAGCAGGTCAACAGGGCGTCGCCGGTCCTGCGCAGGGCGTGCCCCATGCGTCCGCGCACCATGGTGGAGGCGCCGACGGCCACGATGCCCAGGCCGAGCTTGGAGGGAAGGCCCACCACGGAGATGGGCAGCGTGCCGCGCCGCTCCATCGCGCCCGTTACCAGGCCGGTGGCGACGCCGATGGACGAGCCGACCAGGTCGCGCTCGCGCTGTTGGAAACGGGACCGCATGGACTGCGCCCGCTTTGCCAGACTTGATGCCATGATTCGAATTCCTTTTTTGAGGGGTTTCGTTCGGGCGGTAGTGGTGCCCGGGTTATGAAAAACGGTCGAATTTCATGTTGCGCCTAAAAAAGTAAGGCAATCAACAAAAAAACGAACATCGGTTTACATCCATCGATGTCGCGGAATGAACGAAATCATTACTGTTTTTCTACTTCGGTGAGGGAAACGGACCGGAAACGGACCGGAAACGGACAAAAAAGGCCCCCGGGTGGAGCGTCCCGGGGGCCCTGGAGGTGCCGCGCGGCGACTACGCGCGGGTTAGCGCTTTTTCTTCCCTGCCTTCTTCTTCGTGGCCTTCTTCTTCCTGGCCTTCTTCGGCGCGGCCGGAGCGGCCCCGCGGTTGAGCGGGAATCCCTTCGGTTGCCCGCTTTGCCTGTCTCGCGTGTTTCCCATCGTCAGACCTTTCCGGGGCTCTCGTCGTCTCGTGGGGCCCCTATCGTGTATTCGAACAGATTCCCCCGGCGCCGTCTACAGCGGACGAAGATGTCGGCCCGGCGCAGCTTGCGGATGGTCGCCGCTATGCCGGTATCCATACACTGGATTCCGTACTGCTCGCGGAGCACCTCTCCCAGCTCGGGCAGCGACCACCAACAAGGGGCCTCCAACAGCGTCTGTACCCGGTCGCGCATGGTGCCCGGGCGGGCGCGGCGGGGGTGCCGAGAAGGGGGTTTTGGGGGGTTGTGCGGGCAATCCGGGGGCACGGGGTTTGGGGGGGTTATGCTATCGGCCCATTCAAATAGGGTTTTCCGTTCCATTTTCACGCTCCGAGAATTCTTGTGTAACGATTATTCGGGGGTTTCGGGGGTCGGTGGGATTTCGCTTTTCAGCATGTGCAGCCCGCACATATCGGACGCTTGCATGGCCGGGTATCGCTCTACCGCTTTTCCGTTCCGGTCATAGACTAAAGCGTGTCTTTTGACACACTCGCCCGTTTCCGGGTTCGCGTCTCGCGCGAAAAACGCGCAACTTTCGCAGCGTCGGGGGTCGTTCATGGCTAGTCCCTCCATTTGTGGTCGCGCGGTGGCGGGTCGGCCGGGTTCGGCATGTCTGCCAGCGTTTTTGCCTCGTGGTTCCCGCACCATTCATAACCTTGGGCTACCGGATATCTCGCCACGATTGCCCCGGATTGGATGCGCGCCCTTGGCGAGTGCCAGCATTGCCCCTGCCCCTGGTTTCCGACGGGGAAGAAAAACCGGCAGTTTTTGCAGCGTCGCGCGGGGTCGTTCATGGGTATCCCGTCCTTCCGGCCCACTTCGTGAAACAGTCCGTGCATACGCAGGATTCGGGTGTGGCCAGCGCCTTCCCGCACTCCTCGCACAGCTCGTGTGGATAGCCGCAATTCGGGCATGTAGTCTCTGCGCAGCCCACCTCCTCGTCGCAGTGACGGCAGTACAGCTTTACGTGCTCGGGGTCGTTCATGGCGTGGCCTCGCGCACCCGGCGCCGCTTTTTCATCTCCTCAAGTCGGATGAAATTCAGCCCGTTAAAAAGAATCGTTCCGACCCCCGCAAGGGTCAGCAGGGTTCCGAGGCCGTCCCGTTTTACGTTCATGCCACCCCAAATCATCAGCGGGCCGATTATGAAAACGTCCGCCAGCCGCACCATCTGCGTTTTTGATAGGGGGTCCTGTTGGTTTCGTTCCATGGTTCACCTCATCCATTCGGGCCAGCGGAAATCGTTCACGATTTTACCTCCTGTAATTGCCGTTGCCGAGGGGGTTTAGGCGGGGGGCTATCATCCCGTCGTTCCGCAAGCGTATCGTGCCCTCGGGTTCCCGGGGGTCGGCGTCAGGGGATCGCCATGCCGGGTCGTGGGGCACGGCCTGAAAGGCTCCGCACCATTCGTCCGGGAGGGCCCGGGCCCCGGTCCCGGAGCACTTCCCGCTCTCAAAGTCGACGCGACGATAAAAGCGGCACGTCCTACAGCGTCCGCGCGCCTCCCGGGTCATGCGGCTTCCGGCTCGGGCTCGGGGGTCGGCTCGGGTTCCGGGGCGGGGGCGGGCTCGAATCGTCCGCACCACCAGTACTTTTCGACCAATGGAAAAACGGAGATGGTCTTGAAATCTCCGCGCACCACCGACGGCGGCGCACCCCGGCAAAGTCCCGTCCGGCGCCCTTGTTTCGAGAGGAAAAACCGGCAGTGCTCGCACTTATCCTTGTTGTTCATCGGTATCCTCGGGCGGGGGCTCGGGGGTCCAGCTGAGGGCCTCGGCGTTCTCCTCGCCAATGGTCTGGCATTCCGCGAACGACGCGGCCTCCATCAGGGCCCGCGCGAACGTCCGCGCCTCGGCCACGGTGAGCGGCACCTCGGCCCGCTCGGGGCCCGCCTCGGCGCCTATGACTACCATCCACTCGGGCGGGTCGTCGTCGTTCGGTCCGCAATTTACGGTGACTCCGTACCGGACCGGCTCGTTTGTCATCTCTAGTCCCATGGTCTTCTCCTAGCGGTTCAGGATGGTATCCGCCAACTCGTTCACCTTGCGGCGGATGCGGAGGGCAAGCTTTCGGGCGCGCTCGTCTTCCCGGCGGACATACTTGGCCGGGTCGCGGAGCACGCGAACGGTCTGGGCAATCACCTCCCACATCTGGGAATCGGAGAGGCCCTCTTCGTCGTCTATCTGGCGCCGTTTCATTTTTCGCATTCGTAACACGCCCCGGAACCGCTGGCCGAGGCTATGTTCTCGCAGCCAGGGTTTGAACAGTGGTGGGTTTCGCAAAGGCCGTGTGCTACGGGCTTGCGCCGGCAATTGGAAACGCGGCACTTGCCTAGAATCTCGGGGCGGTAGTGTTCCTCGCACCATACGCTATCCCGGCAGGCCGGGCGGTCGCAGCCGGGCCAGTCGCAAACCAGCTCGGCGGTGCTGCCCTCGGCCTGTTTGCCGCCCTCCTCGGCCGCGGCCGCGGCTTTGGGGCCGTTTTTCTTCGCCGCCTCCAGGGCCTTGCCCTCGCGGTTTGCCTTGTTGTGCGCGCGGCACATGCCGGTCTTTTTCGTCGCCGGCAGGTAGCAGTCCTCGACGGAGCAATGGGGCGGAATGTCATCGGGCTCGGGGTCGGTCTTTTCGGTGGGGTCGGGTTCGTGGGCCAGGCACAGGCCTGACTCGTCGCCGGCCGGGTTGTCGCACCCGGGCACGGAGCAGGGCCGTTCCTCGAAAAGCGGCAACTGCGACCGGTCGGGCCGGGCCATCTCCACGGCGTAGGTAACGAGGCTCAACACTACCGGGTGAGAATCGGGAATCTTCACCCGGAATTCCAGCGGTCCCCGTTCGGTTTCGGTTTTCAAATGGACTGTCGCCTTTCCCATCACGCTCCCTTTCTGGCGCGCTCCGCGCCGTCTGCGCCCTCGTCGGACGCGGAAACCAATCGGAGGTAACCCGCGCGGTTTGCCGAGATGGCGGCGCACAGGGGTTCTAGGCGCCCGCTCAGGCCAGAATCCCCGATGTCGGCCAGCTCGGCCCGCAACTCGGAAACGAAACGGGTACATTCCGGCCCCAACTCCCGGCCGAGGCGGTCCGCGATGGCGCCCGCGCCCTCGGCGTCGACGCGGTCCGCGAGGGCGTCCAGCCTTGTGCGGGCATTTTGGGGGCACGGAGAATCGGGAGGGCACGGCGTGCCCTCAGTGGGGGCATGATTCTCGGAACTCGGGTTTTCGGCCTTGTTTTTCCGGCCGGGGCCGGGGGTCGGATTCTCGGGGTTTGGCGGCTCTTTCTCGGGGTCGGTTTCGGGGTCGGTGGGCACGGGGGGCTCGAAAGCGGCGGGGACCAGGCCCCGGGCCCGGGCCGCGTAGTCCTCGGTGGTGCGCATGTCGGCATGTCCGACGAGGTCGGCCGCGCGGCGGGCGCCGATATCGGTCCGGTTGCTCCACTGTGAGAGGCGGGTATGTCTCAATTGGTAGAAAACGCAGTCGTCCGGTATACCGGCAGCACGGAAAACTTCCCGCCATGTCCTATCGTTCACCCATTTTTTACGCTTTTGATAGCTCCCGTCCGGGCGTCGAATCGGGAAGAGTAGTCCTGTGTCCCGCTCTTCGGGCGATAGTGAATCGATATGGGCCTGTAGTCGTTTTGCCAGCCCGGGAGGAATCGGGGCAAGGTGCTCGTGTCCTCCCTTTATCGGCGGGAAACGAATCACGAGCGCGCCCTCCGGGGCCCCGGGACAGAACCCGGCAGCGTCCCACACCTCCGAGATTTGAGCGGAGATAAGTTCCTTCGGGCGCAGGCCGGTCGTGGCCGACAACAGGAACCGCAACGCGAGGCTCCCGCCCTTCTTCTCCGCGGCCTCGAATACGGCTGAGAGTTCGGCCTCGGAGAGCGGGCGCCGTTTCTTGCGGGCCTGTCGCTGGCTCGGTATCCCCTTGGGGCGCGGCGACAGGCGCAGGGCCGATAGCGTGCCCTCAACAACGGCCTGCCTCATTATCTGCCTCAACAGCTCGTATGCATGGAGAATGTAGGATTTCGAGGCTTTCCCGCTGCCGCGGGGAGCCCGGCCCTCACCCGTCCAGAGTACCGAGGAGGCCCAGCGCGTGACGGCCTTGTCGTCGATTGCCGCGAGCGGCAACGGCCAGAGCGGTTTTAGAAGTAGCCAGGTCGAATTTCGCTCGGCGGTCCAGGGGAACGTTTTGCGGAATTTCCGGCTGTATTCGTCCAGGCTGGTTTTCGTCTCGGGTACCGCGAGTCCATCCTTGTATTGACGGGCGAGGGCTCGGAATTCCGACAAGACCTGTTCGGCGTGCTCCTCGGCCACTACCCGCTGTAGGCAGAACGGCACGCCGTCCGCGGTCTTGCCGCGCACCCGTACTTGTGCGCGCCCCGATGGCAGGCGCCGAACACTGCCGATTCTGCGGAGGCGCCTACGCGGCATAGCAAACCAAAAGCCAGAAACGAACCGTCGGAACGGGTAGGGGGGTGCCGAAGCCCGCACGGCGACGGTTCGTTTCTGACTTCAGGTTCGGATCGGCACCCACCACAGTCCCCGTTATCGGACGAAACGGGCGTGAGTGTCAAATTATTCTTCGTCGCTCTTCTTTTTGTCGCTTTTCACGGAGCGAACGAAATAGGCGATGGCCCCGACGAGGGCCGCGAGCGCGGTTATGATAGCGGCGGGGGTCATCCGGTCGGGGGCTCCACCCCGGGAATGCCGGGCCCGGTAGCGTCCATCCATCGCGCGGCGATGGGTATCACGTGCTCCGAGACGGCGTCCGAAAGCTTTATCAGCGCCTCGGCCTTGGCAATGCTCTCCGGGTCATCCCCGGTGGCCTCCTCGCGGGCCTGTGCGGCCTGGCGCAGCGCCTTTATCTGCTCGGATTGCATGGAGATGATTTGCGTTTGTGCGTCCAGCACGCCCCGCATGGAGCCGATTATCATCCGCGCGAATGCCTCGTTATGTCGCAGGCACTGCGCCACGATACCGGAACCCGACGGGTCGCCGTATTCCGGGTCCGTAGAACCGTCGGGCTTGTTTTTCATTACCAGCGATTGTAGCTCCGCATCCGCCTCCCCGAGCGCGCGGAGCAGGTAGCGCGACGCGAATTCCCGCTCGTTACAATCCTCTTGCGCAACTTCCAGAATTTCTTCGAGCAGTTGCCGCTCCGAGGCCCCTTGCGGCATCTCGCGCGGGCGCCAGTTGCGAACGGGTTCCTCGCCCTGGACGCCTACATAAAAGAGTGAAAGCTTTTCAACCTGCGGCAGGGGTAACCTGCCGTACCATTTGGCGAGCCGGGCGAAGTTCATGGGAGAAGAATAAACCCGGGGCCGTCAGGAACGCAACCACTCCCCAAACCCCTCCACCAGGCCGAGAATCAATCCCCCGGAGGGCGGTATCCTGCTGCCCCCCTTTTGCATGCGCGCCCAGACACCCACGATAAGCGCGATGATAACGAGCCCCACGTTTACGTCTATCTTCCCGAAAAACATCAGCAGGGTAACGGCGGCAATGCCGACCACGTCCACCACGGTATGGGCCCAGATACTCGCCTTCTTCGCATCCGGGGGAAGGGAATCCATCAGGGCACGTATGCCTCGGAGAGCAGGCCGTTGAATTGGTGTTGGCTATTGCGGTTCATGCCGTAATAGAGCAGGGACGCGGGGGTCGGGTATTGGTCCCACGGAGTGCCGGCAATCGTGCCGTCGCCGGCAGCGTAGCCCGCGAGCGTTAGATTCCCGGCGTCGGCCCGATGCGTATTTTCCTGCTCGGCCTGGCGGGCGACGGTACAGGGCGCCAGCACGTGCAGAATGGTTCCGCCGTTGGATGTCTGGATTTTTATCGATGTAATTGAATGGTCGTAAAGCTGGTAGGTCCGGCCGGCGGACGGCACTCCCGCGTCATAGAGTTCCCAGAAGAAATTGAAAGTGTCCTCGTTCGTGGCCCAGAACGGGACCGTGTTTACCTTCCCTTCTCCGATACGGAACCGCTCCGGTACGGCTGAGGCCGGGTAAATCAGGGAGTCGATATTGCGGGTGACTGCCGCGGCAACGGTGTGAATCGGGGACGAGGGGAATTGTCCTATTTCAACTTGGCTCATCCACAAGTCTACGCCCGAGGTGCCGTCTCCGGTAAACGTCTGATTCTGGCTATTGTCGAGAATTGAAATATCGGTTTTGGTATTGCCTCCGACGTCGGAGAGCGCGGTTACGGAGCATCGGTACCACCCGCCCCCGCAATCTATCATCTCGATTACACCGCCCCCGGTCAGGGTGACGGTACCGGTTTGCAGGTCGAAATTTGCCCACGGGGTCCCGACGAAATTGGCGGACGGCAACCACACCCGGATGTACCGGTAGCCGTTCGCCTTCGCGAAAACGGAATGCGTGTAGTACGAGGCGCCATCATAGGTCGGGTTTTGCTTGATAAAGTGCGTCCCGAGGCTAGCGGTCGGGATTACCTTGTCGGCGGTCGCGCCCCCTACCGGGTCGGTTTGCCCGGGGGTCACGGAATACAGATTACCGGTCCAGGCCGGGTCATCGTATTCCTGATTGCGCACCATGATGTTTTGCCGCTGTTCCTCAATCTGGATATAGCGGCGCCCGTCGGGCAGCGTCGCGATGGCGGGGACGTTGGCGGCAAACGGGCCGAGCACTTGCGGGGTCACACTATCAACGAGATAGCGCGGTGAAGCGTTTACATAATTCCCGTCCCCGAACGGCAGGGGCCCGGTCCAGTCAATCGGGCCCCGCCGCATGAAGCGGTTCGGGACTACGGTTCGGGTGCGGGTGCGTTGCGCCATCTACCGCGCGTGTTCTTCGGTAATGGCGTAGGCAAACCACTCGGTGTCTTCGTTTTCCCCGACGATTGCGAAATAGATAATTGTAAGGCTGTCGCTGGTTGCGTTGCCGGTGGCGGGGAGGTCGCGCCAGCCTTGCGGGATGTAAATCCGCGAAACCGTATCCTGCGCTATCCGGTCGGGGGAATCATCGTCGACGCCGAGCGCGGGCGGGGGCCCTCCCCCGGCATTCGTCGAATACGCCGTGGGGTCGGCAACCATGCCCGTGTTATTGCCGAATAGCACGTAGATATCGCCACCGACGGCGCCCATCAGGATATAGCTGTTTATCCACTGCGCCGGTATCTGCCAGATTTGGTGCACGTTGCCGTCGGCACGGCGGTATACGTTTCCCTCTATCGGGGGAAAGTCTCGCGCGTAAATATCTTTCATGATTTCACCTCTCGTAGGATGAGGTATCCGAGGCCGAGCAGCAGCAGCCAGCCCCACCAGGGCATCGTGCCAAACCCGGGACGGGCCCGGTCAATCTCCTCGACGGTTTTGGCGGCGGGTTCCTTTCCGAGAACCCCCTTGACGCGGGCGCGCTGCATCCCGTATTCCGCGCGCCATTCGTCGAAACGGTCCATTGTCTCGGCCTGGAATAGAAAGTCGGCCGGGCTCTTGAGCACATCGCGCACCCACGCGGAAAACCTCTCGGCGGTCTGGCGCGACGGGGGGTTCGGGTCCTTTGTCTTACCTATCTCCTCGCGGGCGAGAAGATTCCAGTTTTCCGCGAGCTGAATCATACGCTCGGCCAACTGGTTCGGGGTGAGAATAAACCCGACCTGCCCGGGGGCCATTCTTCGCTTTCTGATTATCTGGTTTGCCATAGCATCAACGGGATAAAGGCGAGGGCGAGCACTACGAGGGCCGGGGCACCCGTCTCTGCTCGACGGGGACGCGGAATGTCTCTGCTTTTGGGTCGGTGGGCTTTTTCCCGAATAC
>JABAHS010101049.1_pt3 | contig 12226 bp, 10 predicted proteins | sample 7062111 | NCBI WGS metagenome assembly JABAHS01 (sample SAMN14534600, study PRJNA622989) | marine sediment metagenome | biome: marine biome [ENVO:00000428]; feature: marine pelagic biome [ENVO:01000023]; material: deep marine sediment [ENVO:00002113]; isolation source: pool of 4 deep marine... | reverse complement strand
CGGCGCCCAGCCGGCCATCTGGCGTGATACCGCCGAGGCCCAGCGTTTTGTGAGTGTCTATAGCATCCGCCGCCAGTACAGCGTCATGCTACTGGACGCGCAGGGGAACCTGCTGGCTGCCAGCGAGCCCGACTATGACGGGCAGTTGGGACAGCCGCAGGATCTGCCCGAGCTTTCCTCCGCGCTGGCCGGCGAGCAAACGGTGCACGTGGGCTATGCCCGGGGCGTGCAGGCCGATGTCGTCCAGGTGCTCATCCCGGTGCGGGGCCCAAACCAGGAAGTTATGGGCGTGGTGCACATGTCCGAGCGGCTGTCCGACATGCAGGGCGAGCTGAACCGGCTGCGCTACCTGATTGCCGGAGTANNGCGAGTGGACGGTTCTACCCGAGGAGGGACCGGAGGAGATCCGCACCCTGCTCAGGGCCTTTAACACCCTGATCGAGCGGCTCCGGTTGTTGGAGGAATCGCGCCGCCGCCTGCTGGCGAACCTGGTCCACGAGCTGGGGCGCCCGCTGGGTGCCATGCAATCGGGCCTGCAGGCTCTGCTGAGCGGTGCGGATCGAGATCCCAAGCTGCGCCAGGAATTGCTGGAAGGCATGGACACCCAGGTCCGCCGCCTGCGCCCCCTGCTGGACAGCCTGACCGATCTGCATGCCCAGGTGCTGGGCACGCTGGAACTGAACCGGCAGCCAACCCCCTTGGGCGAGTGGCTGCGTCGCACCGTGACCCCCTGGCGCCAAGTGGCCCACGCTGAAGGCCTCCACTGGCGGATCGATATCCCCGACTCGCTCCCCGTCCTGAGGATTGACCAGGACCGCATCGCGCAGGCCCTGGGCAACCTGCTGAGCAATGCCATCAAATACACCCCCGAGGGCACCGTGTCAGTGGATGCCTTTGTGCGGGATAGCAGTGTCTGCATTGCCGTGGGGGATACGGGCATCGGCGTCGCGCCTTCCGAGCAGGACCAGATCTTTGAGCCCTTCTATCGCAGCCAGCGTGACAGGCGCTTTCCACAGGGAATGGGGCTGGGGTTAAGCATCGCGCGCGACCTGGTCCAGGCTCACGGGGGGAGCCTGAGCGTGCAGAGCGCCCCCGGCAAAGGCAGCCGCTTCACCATTCTTCTGCCGTTCGATTCTGTTGGCCCCTGATCGGGGCGCTACCGCCTCAGGCGGGTTTCACGCCACCGGATTTGACGCATCTTCATAGGAGGGGCAAGANNCGAACTGGCGCGGTGTGGCTTCCGGACTTGCGTCTCCCAGCCACACGCTGTCCTCGCCGCGGACCACGGCAATGCTCCAATAGTACGTGCCGCTCACCAGCTCACAGATGTCGAAATGGAAGATGGGTAGCTTGGTCCAGGCGATGCCATGGTGGGGTGCGCCCGGCTTCCATATGCGCACGTCGAACCACTCTCCGGGCTGCAAGGTACCGTCCCAGCTCCACCGCAGGAAATAGTCGCTGCCGCCGGCCTGCGACAGAAACGCGTTCTGCTGGGGCTGGACCAGTGAGGGCGCGGGATAGATGATGCTTGGTGTGGGTGTCTCTGTCGGCAGCGCCGTGATCGTGATGGTTGGCTCCGCCTGCCTGGCTGGCACAACCGTTCCGCTCTGCGGAACGGCTGTGTCGCTGGGCAGCGGTGTAGCCGTCGGGACGTCGGTAGCCGTTGGCTCGGGAGCCGCTGTTCGCGTGGCAGTGGCGCGGTCCGTGGGTGGGGGGCTGGGCGTGGGGGCGACCTTGGTGGGGGTGGCTGCCGTCGCGACGCCGTCCGCAGCCGCTCTGCCAGCCGTCTCGCTGCCGGTAGTCCCTGCCGCGGTGGCGGTCGGGCTGGCAGCGGTAGCCACCGTCGTGACCGTTGCCACGGTGGAGGCGATTGCATCCGTCGCGGGCGCCGTCGCCTGGCTGACCATCGCCGGGATCTCCGTCGGCGCTCTGCCAAACAGATCGGAGAGGGGGATCATCCGCAGCACAAAGTACAGCGCGATCAGGGCTACGATGATGAAGGCTATGATGAACCCCAGTATGAGCAACCGCCGGCCCCGCTCCGCCTTGGCTTGTGCCTGGGAGTTCTGCAAATAGTCGAGGCGGCGCCTGGCCTTGCTCAGGTCCTCTTCCAGCGATGGGTTCTCCTGGGGGCTCAGCCTCTTTGCCTTTTCAAGCAGGCGAACGCAGTCTTCCATCCTTCTACAGCGCTGCTCGAGCGTCAGCCCAAGCGTCTTGGTTTCCAGCAGCTCCTGGCCCTCGTTCCACAGGCGATCCCGCAAGCCTGGCAACTGGTCCCGCGCGCGCAGGAGCAGCGCCTGGATGACCGGGCTCCCGGGAAGCTGCTCCTCCAGCTTTTCCAGAGTGCTAATGGCCTTCATGATTGCGTCGGTTTGAGGTTCTGCCTTGGCATCAGGTGAGTCCAGGGCATCTCCTGCGGCCTTGACTGCCCGGCTGGCTGACTCTGCCAGGTCTCGCTGCTCCTGTGTGGCCGGTTCGGCCCCCATCTCGACTGCCAGCGTGTACTGGGTAAGCGCCCGTGCGAAATCATCGCTGGACAGCGCCTCAGCGCCGCGGCGCTGGGCGGTCTCCATGACCGCCTGCCGGTCAAACAGCTGCAGACCAGGTGAGTGGGCATGCAAGACCGGCGCGCCCCAGGATGGCGCGTCGCTTTGCTCCATCTGGATCGCCGTCCGCCCCTTGGTTGCGGCCAGGTCCAGTGGCATTGATGCGGCCAGGGCTGCGTAAAAGGCTTCGGTGAACGCTTCAGCCGCCGGGCTGTTGGTGCCCAGTTGTGCCGAGAGCACTGCCGGGATGCCCTTCTGCACCAGCAGGGCCGCGGTGTTGGTAAAGCGATCTGGTCTTTCACCCCGCGCCGCAGCGTGGGTATTCAGCCATACCAGCCGCAGCGAGTTGCATTTGGACAGCAGCCATCGGAGTTGCGTGGCGCTCAGGCGGCGGCTCTGTCCCGTGTCGTCGTCCACAATCACAAAGCCCTCGCCGGTGTTTCGGTCGAGCCCGCCATCCCCTAGGAAGTGGAAGGCATGCCACTCCTTGCTGGTGAGCTCTTGCACTAGGTCGCGCGCGCTCTGACCCTCCACCCACTCTAGCTCCACCAACTCGAGCGCCTGCAGGTGGCTGGTCGCCTCCTCAAGCTGGCGCTTTTCGTCCTCCGCGGTGGCTGCTGACCCCTCATCGGGATTGACGACCATGCCCAGGATGCGCAGTGGCGGTGTTGCGATGGGGGCTAGCTCGCTCTCCAGTAGTGCTATGTAGCGTACCAGCGGCGTGGTGTGGCAGACATACTCGGCGAGTTGCGCGTCGTAGAGGGACTCCCAGGGCAGGGATGCCAACTCCTGCGGCTCGATGCTCAACTCAATCCGGAGTAACTTGCCCTCTTCCCCTGCCTGGTAGCGGCTGGTGTTATAGAGCGCGCGCACCTCGCCTCTGAACAGGGCATCGAATAGGGCCTGCCCGAAGGCCTGTGCCTCCTGCTCCGGCTGGGGTTCTGCCTTGCGGCGCCGGTCCTCTCCAGTGCGGAGGGCAGCGCGCAATGCCTCTATCTCGCTCTCCAGGGCCTGGGGATCAAAGGGGAGGCGCATCATCTCCTGCGCGTGTCCCGCTGCCGAGGTGACGGCCACCGGGTACTCGCCGTCACGGCCCTGCTCGATCTGGATCTGAAACTCGAGGTACTCTATCGGTTCCACCTTTGGCGGTCGTCTCCTTTGCCCTTTGCTCCCGCGTGCGCAAAGGGCCGCCTGCAGCTCGAGCCGGAAACACCATCACGTCTCAAGGTGTTCTACTGTATTATACCCTAAAAACGCGTGGAGAGCAAGCTTCTTCCGGGAACTATGATGCTCCTGCAAATCCAATCCGAAATAGCCGGCATTCCCCCTGACGCCAGTTGGGTCCTGAAACCCAATACCTTGTTGCCTCATAAGGTTCCGTTAAGGTTGCAGTAACCTTACCTTAAGGACGCCGGAGGCTGCTTTGTGCTATTCTACGGATGGAGGGACCTCCCGCAGGGGCTGGAGAGACATGGCGGGCAAGCTGTGAGATTGGTTCGGGATCGGTTTGGTAGCTACCCCTGCGGGAGGCTGTTTCTCCAACACAACCCATATCGTGTCCTGTAGCGAGCACCGCGCTGCGAGGGCTGGAAAAGACAGGCAGGGCTCGCCACGTTGGGTCCTGCCTTGTAGCTTGTTGCCAGTGCCCTGCAGGGCACAGATCCTCTGGAAAGGACAGATGATGAACAAGAAAACCCTGGTTCTCACGTCGCTGCTTCTGCTCTCGCTTCTAGCACTGGCCTGGTACGGGCTCCCGGCTATCGGGCTGGTCCCTACTACGCCACTCACCGCCAATGCCCTGAATGCCGGTACTGTATTCGATGCCCTTGAGGATACCCTGGGCGAGATCTATGACCGGGTCAGCCCCTCAGTGGTCAACATCCAGGTTGTCCAGGATGCAGGGGCTCTGTCATCTGCAATCCCGCAGGTCCCCGGCATGCCCTTTGATCCCTCCGTGCCCCAGGAGCCGGTGCCCCAACAGGGGACCGGTTCGGGCTTTGTTTGGGACCGAGAGGGACACATCATCACCAACAACCACGTTGTGGAGGGCGCCGCCGAGATCACCGTTGTCTTCCCGGATGACACTACCGTGCCGGCCGAGGTGGTAGGCACAGATCCCCACAGCGACCTGGCTGTGATCAAGGTGGACCTGCTGCCTGAAAAGCTGATCCCGGTGCAGGTGGCCGACTCCACGCAGGTCCGGGTGGGGCAGTTGGCGGTCGCCATCGGCAATCCCTTCGGCCTGGAGGGTACCATGACCGTGGGCTTTGTCAGCGCCCTGGGCCGTTCCCTGCCGGTGGCCGCTGGCGGTTCGCCGGGGAGCAATCTGCTGGCCCCTTCCTACACCATCCCTGATATCATCCAGACCGACGCACCGATCAATCCCGGCAACTCGGGCGGCGTCCTTGTGGACGATGAGGGCCGCGTCATCGGCGTGCCCACAGCCATAGAATCCCCGGTGCGGGCCAATGCGGGCATCGGCTTTGCCGTGCCGTCAGTCATCGTGCAGAAGGTGGTTCCATCCCTGATTTCGGATGGCGGCTACGAGCATCCCTGGCTGGGCATCAGCGCCGCCACGCTCAATTCCGAGCTGGCGGAAGCCATGAACTTGGATGCCGACCAGCGCGGCGTCCTGGTCATCGAAGTAGAGCCCGAAAGCCCATCTGGCGAGGCCGGGCTGAGGGGCAGCGACCGCCAGGCAGAGATCGGCGGGGGCAAGGCTCGTGTCGGCGGCGACGTCATCGTGGCTATTGACGATCAAGCTGTGGAGGAATTCGATGATCTGGTCACCTACCTGGTCCGCCACACCAACGTCGGCGAGACCGCCGGCCTGACCATCCTGCGCGACGGGCGCGAGGAAACCGTCCAGGTGACGTTGGCTGCCCGGCCCGTAGAGCAAGAAGCGGCCAGCCCGGCGGCCCAGGCACGGGCAACCGGCGCCTGGCTGGGCATCCGTGGCCTCACGCTCACGCCCGAGATCGCCGGGGCGATGGATCTGCTTGCCGGTCAGCAGGGGGTCCTGGTCGCGGAGGTCATCGGCAATACCGCGGCCGATCGAGCCGGATTGCGCGGCGGCAATCAGGTGGTCGAGATCGACGGGCAGCAGGTACAGATCGGCGGTGACGTCATCGTTGCCGTGGACGGCGAAGCGATCGCGCGCTTCGAGGAACTGAAAGCGTACCTGGTGCAAGCCGAGCCCGGTTCTGAGACGACTTTCACCTTGCTGCGAGATGGCGACGAGGTCACCGTGGACGTAATGCTGGGCGAGCCACCCGAATCTATGCCCTAGAGGCACGGGCGGTTCCAGAGTCACACTGCGCGACCCTCCTGCGCGCCTGCTGCGACAGAGAAGTTGCGGCGCCCGTAGGGGGGTCGCACTATTTGAACCCGGACGAGGCGCTGCCTGGCAGGCCCAGCTTCTGATGCAGGGAGGTACGCCTCAGGGCTATCGGAAAGGCGTCTTGCCCTGCGCCCGGTGGTGTGCTATACTCTCGCCGTGGGAGTCCGCTCGACTGCGCGAGGGGCGAATCGGGATCGGCGACACAGGAGGCGTCGCGGTGGTTATCGTCGGTGAATTGATGGAAGTGATCCTATACGTCCAGAATATGGGCGCCCAGGTATCATTCTACCGGGATATACTGGGGCTCAAAGTGAAGGAACCCCAGGGCGATCGTGACTGGACCGGCATCCACTGGGCTGAGCTGGATACCGGGTCCTGCACCCTGGCCCTCCATGCAGGGGGGCAGCGCAGGCTGGGCAACGATGCGCCCAAGATCGTGTTTCGCGTTCCCGACGTGCCGGCGGCCCGCCAGGAACTCGTGCGGCGGGGTGTTTCCATGGGCGAGGTGCGCTATCCGGCGCCCGGCGTGCAGGTTTCTGATGGCGCGGACCCCGAGGGCAACAGGTTCTCCATCGAGTCCCGCGGCGGTGTAGGATCGTAATTGACATTTGTCCTATTTTGCGGTAAGATTGTCTTCAGTATCTCCTCGCCCGCGCCTTCCGGGGCACCTGAAAGCTGAAAGGAGTAGAACCATGTTCCAACGCGTAACCCTCATTGGCCGGGTCGGTCAGGACCCGCAGATGCGCTACACACCTGATGGCGTCGCCGTTACAAGCTTCAGCCTGGCTACAACTGAGACCATTTCCAAGACGACCTTCGACGGGCGCGACCGCACTTGTCCGCAGGGCTGGAAAGAGTCCTACAATGCCAAGAACTGGGAGCTGACGACCTGGTGGCGCGTGACTTGCTGGCGCAAGATGGCCGAGACGATCAACCAGTACCTCTCCAAGGGCCAGCAGGTCTTTGTGGAGGGCGTTGTCAGTGGCGAGGCGGCGGATGGCTCTCAGAATCCACGCGTCTGGACTGGCAATGACGGCGTCGCCCGGGCCAGCTTTGAGCTTACTGCTCGGGAGGTCAAGTTCCTGGGCAGCCGTGGCGACGCAGCGGCAGGCCCGCCCATGGGTGAGCCACCACCCGAAACCGGTCTTGAGGAGGACACGCTTCCTTTCTAGCCAAATCGGACGGGCCTTGGATCGGGCATGGCCCTCGACCTGAAGGCAAAAGCCAGAGATTCCAATCGGGCGGCGTTCGCCCCAGCGGGTGAGCGACGCCCGTGTTTGCATGAACGTCCTTCACCTGAATCGCGTTCCCGAGTTGGTCAAAGGGACCCTGTAATTGTGTGCGAGGTTAACCATGGAAAATCGTAACCGGCAGCCGTCTGCGGGACGCAGGCCGATCCAGATCGAGCTACCCGCCGATCTGGAGGCCACCTATGCCAACTTTGCCCTGATCACCCATTCGCTGTCAGAGCTGATCGTGGACTTTGCCCGCGTGCTGCCTAACCAGCCCAAGGCCAAGGTCTATGCCCGGGTCATCATGACACCCATGAACGCCAAGCTGCTGCACAAGGCTCTGGGCGAGAACCTGAACAAGTTCGAAGAAAAGTACGGCGAGATCAAGACGCCCGACCAAGGTTTTGAGCCGAACGTCGAGCGCATGGGATTCGTGCGCGATTAGCGCGCTGAGGATGCTGGGATGCCGCAACCGATCGTCGCCCTGGTGGGCCGCCCCAACGTAGGCAAGTCCACCCTCTTTAATCGCATCGTGGGCCAACGGCGAGCCATCGTCGAGGATCTGCCCGGCACCACCCGGGACCGCCTGTATGGGGAGGCCGAGTGGATCGGCCAGTTTTTCACCATCGTCGACACGGGCGGCCTGGAGATCATCGAAAGCCAGAAGGCGCGCAGGCCCCAGGACCAGCCGGCCCCTCTATCCTCCGCTTCCGTTGGCTTTATCGAGGAGATCCGGGAGCAGGCCCAGGTCGCCATCGATGAGGCGGACGTGATCATCATGTTGGTGGACGTCCTGGACGGCCTGACCCCGGCGGACGAGGACGTGGCCGAAGTGCTGCGCCGTGCCGACAGGCCGGTTCTGGTGGCTGCCAACAAGGCCGACAACCAGGCCCGCGAGCAGGCGGCCTTCGAGTTCTATGCCCTGGGACTGGGCGAGGTCTTTGCCCTTTCCGCGCTGCATGGTACCGGCGTCGGCGAGTTGCTGGATGCTATGGTTGCTGCGCTTCCACCCGCTGAAGAGGTGGAGGAACCCGAGGCGCTCCGCATCGCGCTGGTCGGCCGGCCCAACGTGGGCAAGTCCTCCCTGCTCAACAAGCTGCTGGGCGAGGAGCGGGCCATCGTCAGCGCCATCCCGGGCACCACCCGCGATGCCACCGACACCTACCTGACCTGGGAAGGCCAGCCGGTGCTGCTGATCGACACGGCCGGCATCCGCCGCCGGGGGCGCATCGAGCGGGGCATTGAGAAATACAGCGTCCTGCGCGCCATCAAGTCGATCGCGCGGGCCGACGTGGTGATGCTGCTGCTGGATGCCCAGGACCTGGTCACGGCCCAGGATGCCCACGTCGCTGGCTACATCCTGGAGGAAAATCGAAGCATCATCGTCGTGGTGAACAAGTGGGACCTGATCGAGAAGGACACCTACACCATGGACGCCTACACCAAGCAGATCCGCGCCGATCTCAGGTTCCTTGACTATGTGCCCGTGTTCTTTATCTCGGCGCTGACGGGCCAGCGGGTGCACAAGCTCCTGCCCCTCGCTTTCCAGGTCTACCAGGAACGAATGGTTCGCATCCCCACCGGCGAGTTGAATCGACTGGTCGAGGATGCCACCATCCGCCATTCGCCGCCGCACAAGGCCGGCAAGCGGCTGAAATTCCTGTACGCTACTCAGGCCAGCGTCGACCCGCCGACCTTTGTCTTTTTCGTTAACGATACACGGCTGGTGCACTTTTCCTACGAGCGGTTCCTGGAAAATCAGATCCGGAGAAAGTACAGCTACCTCGGTACCCCCCTCAGGCTGGTTTTCCGTTCCCGTGGCAAAGAGTGAAGGAGGGTTCATTGCATGAACCAGAGGACCATCGCGGGATTCCTCCTGCTGCTGATAGTGACAATGCTGTTGCTCGCTGGCTGTGGCCGCTCTGAACCGACGCCCGACCTGGTCGCCACCGAGCGCGCGTCCGGCAGCCTCGCGACGCTTAGCGCCAAGGCGCTGCCATCCATCACGCCGTCTCCCACGCTATCACCCGTGCCGACGGCTACCGACACGCCTACATCTCCCCCGCCGACCGACACGCCGGTTGTCCTTCCCACCGACACGCCCGCTGTTCCGCCAACGGCCACACCTACGGGAGCCGCAACGGCTACGCCGACCGCGACCCGAACACGACGGCCCGGCGCCAGTCCTACATCGACGCCGACCCCGACAGCTACCCCGACGGTCACGCCGACACCCACCGCCACGGCGGTGCCCAATACGCGGGTAGCCTTTGCTTCCAACCGTGACGGCGATTTCGAGATCTATGTCATGAATGAGGATGGAAGCGACCTCACCCGCCTGACCTACGATCCGGCCGAGGATGGCCGTCCGGCCTGGTCGCCCGATGGCACACGTATTGCTTTCGAGTCGGATCGAGGGGGGCAGTACGATATCTATATCATGAACGCTGACGGGACCGGCGTGACCCGCCTGACCGACAACGCAGCCAACGACATGTACCCTACCTGGTCGCCCGACGGATCGCGTATTGCCTTCGCCTCAGGCCGCGATGGGAACTGGGAGATTTACGCGATTAACGTGGGCGGCGGCGGGCTGGCCAATCTGACCAACAACTCGGCGGAGGACTTTTCTCCGGCGTGGTCACCCGATGGGTCGCGCATCGCCTTTGACTCGAACCGCAATGGCAACTACGAGATCTTTGTCATGAACACCGATGGCACTGGTCCAACGAACGTGACGAACCATCCCGACTGGGACGTCCATCCTTCCTGGTCACCTGACAGCGGGCACATCGCCTTTGTCACCGACCGTGATGGAAACTGGGAGATCTATGCCATGCTTTCCAATGCTAGCAAGGTAGGGCGCGTGACCAACCATCCTCACGAGGATGACCATCCCAGTTGGACGCCGGACAACGCGCGAATCACCTTTGCCACCAACCGCGACGATCCCGACCCCGACAACTGCGGTCTGGACTGCAATTACGAGATTTATGTGGTCAGCACGGCTGGCGGCGCGCCAACGCGCCTGACGAACCATCCGGCGCAGGACCTGGATCCGGCCTGGGCGCCCCAGTAAATGGCGCGGCGAGCTGTTCTCTGTAAGGGCTTGGGGTTATGCACGTAGGCGTCTGCACTATCGATCTTCGCTTGCCGGGCAACGGCTCTCTCAAGGGCAAGCGCAGGGTGATCAAGTCCATCGTCACCCGGATCACGCGCGAGTTCAACGTCTCGGTGGCCGAGGTGGAAGATCAGGACCTGTGGCAGCGGGCGGTGCTGGGGGTGGCTTGTGTGTCCTCCAGCGCCGGCTATGCCCACGGCCAGCTAGAGCGCGTTGTGCAGTGGATCGAGGCCCAGCGCTTTGACGTAGAGTTATTAGACTATCAGATCGAACTGCTCTGAGCGAACTGCGCGCTACTGGGAGTAGTAGCGCAGGTAGCCCAGAGCCTTGGACTCTTCGTCATCCATGATCACTTCCAGGAAGCGACCCTCAGTCACAGCCGGTACGTCGATGACGCGCACATACTCGGCGTACCCGGCCGAGTCGGGCAGTAGCTCCGCCAGTGCGTTCGGCGACTCGCGGAAAAAGCGCCAGTTGAACACCACCCCGCTCTGTTCCGGGTAGAGGGCCAGGGGGTGGATCTTGGCCTCGACCAGGTCCTGGAAGAAGTGGGTGCCGTACGAGACCTCGGGCGCCGAGTCGCCGTGCGAAAGGCCGATCTCGATCAGCATGGCCGTCCGGTAGATGTCGGCGTAGGTCACCTTGACGCCCAGCTCCAGGTTGGCGCTTCCCCAGCGCCCCGGCCCCATCAGGATGAAGCGCTTTTCCTCGAGTAGCTTGTTCAGGCGCCCCACCACCCGCGCTACCTGCAAACGCATTGTCTCGTCGGGTATACGATCGTAGGCTTCCGGGTCCACAAAGACGATGTGGCGGATCTTTTGCACCCGGCCGCTGGGAACCAGGCGGTCGGCGGTGAACAGGATATCCGCTTCGGCCACCGTTGCCGGCATCTGAAACGCCTCCCCCTTCTCCCGGCGGGCCTGGGGCCGGCACTGGAGCAGGTGGATGGCAAACTCGGGCTGGGGATAGCCGGGCACGATGTCGGCTGTGAACTCGACGTCAACGTGGCGGCCAAATTGCCCGGCAATGGCCTGCAGGATGGTTTTCATCAACGGTACGAACCCGGTCTTGGTCAGCAGGCCGTCGAAGGACAGGATCAGGTCGCGTGGCGAGAGGTTGGGATCGTACGCCGGCGGCTGCTGCAAATAGTCTCCGTGATCCACCGAAACCAACAGCCTTGCCGAGGGGAACTCCATGTCGAGTAGATCGGCCACGGGCAAGGTCTCGAAGCGGTTCTTGCGCAGGTTGATCAGGTCGACCGAGCGCTGCGAATAGCGGCGGATCTTGGCCGCGCCGATCTCGGGCCGGAGATCGGGATGGCTGAGGGCCACCATGCGTGGATAGTCGTTCGACACGCGATCCACCGCTCGGGTACCCATCCCCCACACCATCCGCAGGAAACCGTCATCAGGGCGGATCCTGCTCGTCCAGCGGAAGGGATTATGGCTAAAGGCCACGCCCGCCAGCGTGGGGAAGAAATAGTCGCCGTGACGCTCGCCCTGTACCTCCTGTAGCAGGATGGCCATTCGCTCGTCGTAATCCAACAGGCCCATCTGCTGCCGGTAAAAGAGGGCATCGGGACTAAAGATGCTGGCGTACACCATGCTGATGGCGCGCAGCAGGGCCTCTAGGTTCTCCTCCGGCGTCCCCTGGTTGGGGCAGAAGAAACTGTCGTACTTGCCGGCAAAGGAGGTGCCAAAGTTGTCCTCCAGCAAGCTCGACGAGCGGACGATCAGGGGGTGATGGCCGGTCCGGGCCAGGATGCCCTGAAGCCCTTCAAGGATTTCGTCGGGAAAGTGCCCGCCGATGTAAGCCTCGCGGATCTGGGGGTACTGGGCTTCGATCTCTTCCCGCGACTTGTATTTCTGGTCTACAACGTGATGCAGATCGTTCAACGACACAAAATCGTAGGAGACGTCTGCGCCGATAAAGTAGGATTCGGGCAGGACGATGTGGCTCTTGAGGTCCATCTCCTCGTTTGCTTCGG
>JABAHS010149638.1_pt2 | contig 12232 bp, 10 predicted proteins | sample 7062111 | NCBI WGS metagenome assembly JABAHS01 (sample SAMN14534600, study PRJNA622989) | marine sediment metagenome | biome: marine biome [ENVO:00000428]; feature: marine pelagic biome [ENVO:01000023]; material: deep marine sediment [ENVO:00002113]; isolation source: pool of 4 deep marine... | reverse complement strand
GCTGTATCCTGCCCGCCGCCACGCAGGCGAACCTGGGGCTGGTCGGCAACGGCCGGTTTTTTTCCAATCTGATTTCCAAACTGCTCAGCCAGAATCTGCGGGAAGCGAAAGAGTTGGCCGGAAACATCACGGAGGCGCTGGATCAGCAGATACCGACCTTCATCAAACGCGCCGCGCCGAGGGAGTACCGGATGGAGATCGACCGTGAAATGCAAAAATTATGCGACCGCCTGTTTCAGGGTGTGGCCATTGAATCGTCGCCGGAAGTGGTTCTGCTGGAAGACCGGGATGAGGACTACCCGGTCAATTTGCTGGCGTCGATGATTTTCCCCTACGTTCAGCATTCCACCCTCCAGATTCGGGAATTCGTCCGCGCTTTACCGGAAGAGAAGCGCCGGGAAATCGCTTCGGTCTACATGGGGAATCGGCAATCCAAGCGCGACCGTCCGGGCCGGGCCCTGGNNGGGCCCTGGAATACGGTTATCCCATCCACTTCGATATCGTCGCCGGATTCGCCGAGTACCGCGATCTTCAGAGGCACCGCATGCTGACCCAGCAGCGGCAGAATATGGGAGTCCTGCTCGGATACTCGATCCCGGAGGAAATCGGGGAAATCGGTAAAGGCGAAGAAGTTCAGGAATGCTTCGAACGGGCCGAAAGTTTGTACCATGATCTGATCCGCGCCGGTCTGCGCGACGAGGCGCAATACGCTTCCCTGTTCAATCATTTCATTCGGTGGAACATGGGAATGAACCTGAGAGAACTCGGGCATTTTACCGAGCTGCGCACGCAGAAGGCGGGCCATCCCAAATACCGCCGCGTGTGCCAGACCATGGCGAAGCTGTATCTGGAGCGCCATCCGGATATGGCGCCGGTCCTGCAATTCGTCGATCACAACGATTACGACGGCGGCATTGCCCGTGCCGAACAGGAAGCCCGCACCGCCCGCAGGAGCCTCGCCTCGGGCGTTTTCGACGATATGGATGAATGATCGGCCCGGTCAGTAAGGAGACCTTGGCATCATTGCTCCCTTCCTTATATCTGTTTAAAACATAGATTCTTCGCTAACGCTCAGAATGGCGGAGAGATACGTTTTGTCATCCTGAGGAGCCGGCAGGCGGCGAAGGATCTTTGGTTTTCCTGGTCCCGTCAGTAAGGCGGAAACATTCGGCGGAAGCCGTGGAACAGGACCACCGCGGTAAAAAAGAGATTCCTCAAAAAAGTAAATANNGGGAGGTTTGGAACTTTTCCCGCTGTCCCTATCTTCCGCCAGCCGGGTAGCGAGGCGTTCCATCCAGTCCACGCCTTGCGGCCATTCTGAGAGGTTGTCGAGCCATTCCCGGGGAATCCCCTGCTTGCCGGTACCGGCGCCGACGATGCTTCCCAGAATGGCTCCGGTTGTATCCGTATCTCCCCCGCACCGGATGACCGCCAGCAAGGCCGTTTTAAAATCCCGCGGGTGACTCAGCCAGGCATGCAGAACCACGGGTACGGTATGGTACATGTAACCGGAGACTCCCCTGCCCAGTCCCAACCCTTCCGCAAAAGCTTCCGTTGGCTCCCCCCGCCGAACGCTGTCCGATGTTCTACCGATCAGATTTAAAAACTCCCGGTCCGGCACCGGCATGATCGCCTGCAAAGTTTCACAAAAACCCTCCGGCGCAGTCTCGCCCCTGGCGGAGCAGTGCGCGGCCCAGGCGACGGCCAAAGCGCCGTATTCCGCTTTGGGATCGGTATGGGTGATGCGCGTGCCGACGGCCACCAGCGAACGCAAAAGTTCCGGGCGGTCCCCATAGCACACCCCCAGCACGGCGCTCCGCATGGCGGGCCCGTTGCCGGCGGAAAACACGCCGCTTTTAAGAGGAGACCCGCTCAGCCACAGCTTGATCAACGCCCGCAGGGTGGCGAACCCGATACCCGCCGGCAGACCCAGAATCCAGAGACGCAACCGCCGGGCCAGGTCCCGGGAAAACAAATCGGGATGTCCCTTCGATTGGATCAAAGCCTGGGCGGCCATGCACTGGTGCTGGGTGTCATCGGACACCATGCCTTTCCCGGGGAGAAAGTGGTACCGGTCCGGAGGGTGGAATATTTTATGCTGGCGGGTTTTGCTGAGCCCTTCCATGGGCAGGCCGAGGGCGTCCCCGACGGCGGTGCCCAGCAGGCATCCCACAAGCTCCCTGGCCCGGTTATTCCGGGACGCCATCTCAGGGGAGGTGGCTGAGGGGTGCCCATAGTCCGGCAAGAGGAAATCCACGGGTGTCATCTGTTGCGGGAGTTTCCGGGGTTCATTCCACCGGAAGTTTTTTGAACACGACTCTGTTGCGGCCGCTGTTTTTGGCTTCGTACAGACATTCATCGGCTTGTTTAACCACATCGTCCGTTTTTAAATTTTTGTGGTTAAAAACGCTGAGGCCGAAACTCATGGTGATGGGGAGGGTCTCTTCCTGATAGACGAACGTTTCTTTTTCGATGCGTTTCCTCAGTTTTTCAGCCAGGATGGCGCCGTTTTCCAGATCGGTTTCCGGCAGGAGAATGATGAATTCCTCGCCTCCCCACCGGGAGACCACATCCTGTTTGCGGGAGTTTTCCTTTAACAGCCGGGCGATTTGCGTCAGAACATAATCGCCCGCGTCGTGACCGTGGTTATCGTTGATGTTTTTAAAATGGTCGATGTCCCCCATGATAATGGTGAACGGGTTTTGACCCCGGTCGAACCGGATCTTTTCATATTCGAGTTTTTCCGACAAACCGCGGCGGTTGGGTAGTTCGGTTAAGGGATCGGTGCGGGCGGACACTTCGAGTTTCTTTTTGAGGTCCAGCAGTTCCTGGATCAATTGTTCCTGCTTTTCCTGAGAGGCTTTGCGCTCGCTGATGTTCTCCAGCGTACCGAAGGTGATTTTTCCGGTGTCATCGAACAGAAACCGGGACCGCAGCTGGACCCAGACCGATTTTTTATCCGGCCGGATGATCCTGCATTCCAGGGAGATTTCTTTCTCCTCTTTTGTGGCCTTTTCCCAGGAGCGGAACACTTCTTCCTTGTCATCCGGATGAATGGGTTGCCACCAGGGGTTGCCCAGCGTTTCCGCCATGGGACGTCCGGTGATGATCTGCCAGGCGGGATTGACGTAGGTCATCATGTCATTGGGGTCCGCGTGGAAGATACCGATGGGGGAGGACTGACTGATTTCCCGGAAGCGCTTTTCACGCATCCGCAACTGGTTTTCCTGAGTTTTGCGGGTGGTGTAGTCGATAGCCAGGCCATGGTATTTGGTCACATTGCCGGCAGCGTCCAGAATCGGGGTTTCATGGATGTCCAACCAGACTTTCTCGCCGGTCTTTGATTTGATTTCAACGCTGTAGGGTTTGATATGTTTTCCGCTGTACTGGGGAAACTCGGCCCGCAGGATCATTTCCTTGTTGGTCAAATGCTCGGTCAGGTATTTGCGCCAGTTTTTCTTGAAGAGTTCCGGTTCGTAGCCCAGGACTTCCGTGATTTTCGGACTGATGTAGGTAAGTGCGCCCTCTGCATCCCGGACGAAAAAGTAAAACTTGAAGACTTTTTCAAATAATCTGAAAAATTGAGAAAAATCTTCCGAGAGAAGGTCCGTTTCCTGAATGTCAAAATTAAATTCTTCAGGTCTCATGGAATTCCTTGAGGGGCGGGAGAGCCCGGGTTTACGCCATCTGGAGCTGTTTGCACCGTGGCGGATAGATATTTCCACACTTTTTACCGCTTTTTGTCCCTTTTAGTTTAACCCGCAACCCTTGGGTATTCAATTCATTTGGGGGTTAAACCTGCGCTTTGGCGGACCGCGGGACGGCCTCATAACCTGTTGTTTTTAAGGTGTTTTTTGTCGGCCCGGTGGGCCGGGCTCCGCTTTCCGAAACACGGGTTTTTAATGGGGCGGGGCGGAACCGGGTGGCGGGGGGTGTCCGCCTTCCGGAACATCGGTATAGCCAAACCGCCGGCTCCCGGCTCATCCGGGGAAAGAACGCGAATGGGCGCAAAAAATGGTTCAGGCAAATGGTGATCCTCCGCATTGTATGCTATCCTTCATGGCTCATTTGACTCAAAGTCACTTTTTTTTTGACTTGGGTTCTGTTTTCGCTATTATTCGATTTCATTTCTGAGAAAAAAACTTCTCGCAAGGGATAAAACAATGAAAATTGGGATTCCAAAAGAAGTCCATGCCGAAGAAAAACGGGTGGCCACCACGCCGGATGTGGCGGAGCATTTGATCAAAAAACTGGGTTTTGAAGTGGCTGTTGAATCCGGTGCCGGAGCGGCCGCCAAATTTACCGATGAAGCCTATACTGAAGCTGGTGTCACGGTGGTGCAGGATGCACGGACCATCTGGAACGACAGCGATATTATATTGAAAGTACGCGCGCCGGAATATCATCCCGGTTTGAAAACCGAGGAAGTCGACTTGTTGCGCGAAGGGCAGATCCTTATCACATTCCTCTGGCCGGCGCAGAACCCGGATTTGCTCAAAAAATTGTCCGGGAAAAAAGTCACCGCTTTGGCGATGGACAGTGTGCCGCGTATTTCCCGCGCGCAGAAAATGGACGCGCTCAGCTCCATGGCCAATATCGCCGGATACCGCGCGGTGGTGGAAGCGGCCCAGCATTTTGGACGGTTCTTTACCGGGCAGATCACCGCCGCGGGTAAAGTTCCTCCCGCCAAAGTGTTGATCATCGGCGCCGGGGTGGCCGGTCTGGCCGCCATTGGCGCCGCCAACAGTATGGGCGCCATTGTCCGGGCGTTTGATACCCGGCCGGAAGTTAAAGAACAGGTTGAAAGTATGGACGCCGAGTTTCTGGAACTCGAATTTGAGGAAGAAGGATCCGGAACCGGCGGTTACGCCAAAGTGATGAGTAAAGAGTTTATCGAGGCGGAAATGGCCCTGTTCCGGGAGCAGGCGAAGGAGGTGGACATTATCATCACCACCGCGCTGATCCCCGGCAAGCCCGCTCCGGAGTTGATCACCGAGGACATGGTCCAGATCATGAAAGAGGGTAGCGTGATTGTCGATCTGGCGGCGGAGCAGGGCGGCAACTGCAAATTGACCCAGGCCGGGAAAGTGATCACCGCCCATGGCGTCACCCTCATCGGTTATACAGACTTGCCCAGCCGGCTGGCCACGCAGTCCAGCCAGTTGTATGGCACCAACCTGCGCCACCTGTTGACGGATATGTGTCCGGAGAAGGACGGCAATGTGGTGGTCGATTTTGAAGACGAAGTCGTTCGCGGCGCCACCGTGGTCAAGGACGGCGAGATCACCTGGCCGCCGCCGGAGCCCAAGCTGTCCGCCGCCCCGCCGCCGGCCAAGGAAGAGGCCAAGGTGGAAGCGCCGCCGGAACCGGAGGAAAAAGCGCCCTCCTGGAGGGGACCGGCTATCACCTTCGGTTTGGGCGCGGTGGTCCTGTTCGGTCTGGGATCGGTGGCGCCACCGTCCTTCATGGCGCATTTTACGGTGTTCGTGCTGGCCTGTTTCGTCGGATACATGGTGATCTGGAACGTGACCGCGGCCCTGCACACGCCGCTGATGAGCGTGACCAACGCCATCAGCAGCATCATCATCATCGGTGCGCTGTTACAGATCAGCTCCGGGGAAAACATCATCATGTGGCTGGCTGGCTTGTCCGTCCTGATCACGGCTATTAATATCACGGGCGGTTTCGCGGTGACGCGACGCATGCTTGAAATGTTCCGCAAATAGGAGGCGAGAAAATGAGTCAAGGTATCGTAACCGTCTCCTACATCGGGGCGACGATTCTGTTTATTCTGGCGCTGGGGGGCCTGAGCCATCAGGAAACCGCCCGGCGCGGCAACATTTACGGCATCACCGGTATGGCGATTGCCTTGATCGCGACCATCTCGGGCGTCACCGGCAACTGGGGACTTCTGATCGGCGGTCTGGCGGTTGGCGGGACCATCGGTTTCATTCTCGCCAAGCGCGTTCAAATGACCGAAATGCCGGAACTGGTTGCCATCCTGCACAGCCTGGTGGGGCTGGCGGCGGTGCTCGTCGGGTACGCCAATTTCATGGGCGAATCCCACTTCAAAGGCATCGATCTGACCATTCATGATATCGAAACCTATCTGGGAATTCTCATCGGTGCGGTGACTTTTTCGGGATCGGTCATCGCGTTCGGCAAGCTCAGCGGCAAGATCAGCGGCAATCCGATGCTGCTGCCGGCGCGGCACTGGCTCAATCTCGGACTGTTGATCATCACCATCTATGTCGGCAAAATGTTCGTCGACCAGTCGGCGGCCGGAACCGGCGGCATGGTTCCCCTGATGATCATGACCGGCATCGCCCTCCTGTTTGGGATCCATATGGTCATGGCCATCGGCGGTGCGGACATGCCGGTGGTGGTCTCCATGCTCAACAGTTATTCCGGATGGGCGGCTTCGGCCACCGGGTTCATGCTCAACAACGATCTGCTGATCGTCACCGGCGCGCTGGTGGGCAGCAGCGGTGCCATCCTGAGTTACATCATGTGCCGCGCCATGAACCGCAAATTCCTGGCGGTCATCGCCGGCGGTTTCGGCACCACCACGGGTGCGGGCGCGGCGGCGGAAGGCGAACAGGGTGAAGTCGTCGCCCTGGAACCGCATGAAGTGGCGCAGTTGCTGACCGATGCCAAGGAAGTCATGATCATTCCCGGATACGGTATGGCGGTGGCTCAGGCTCAGCATATTGTCTACGAGATCACCAAAGCGTTGAGAGAAAAGAAGGTGAATGTGCGCTTCGGTATCCATCCGGTGGCGGGGCGCATGCCGGGACACATGAACGTTCTGCTGGCGGAGGCGCGTGTGCCGTACGACATCGTTTACGAGATGGAAGAGATCAACGACGATTTCCCGGATGTGGACGTGTCCATCGTCATCGGCGCCAACGACATCGTCAACCCCTCGGCGCAGACCGACCCGAACAGCCCCATCGCCGGCATGCCGGTCCTCGAGTGCTGGAAGGGCAAGATCACGATCGTGCTGAAGCGCAGTATGGCCACCGGTTACGCCGGCGTGCAGAATCCGCTGTTTTTCAAAGAGAACACCCGCATGCTGTTCGGCGACGCCGGCAAAAGCCTCGACGCCGTGTTCAAATTGTTCTAGGGCCATCTGATGGACATGGACTGAAGAGACGGATATCTGATTGATTTAAGGAAAGCCCCCTGATTTTATGATCAGGGGGCTTTTAATATGGGCCGTCAGGTTACCGCCCTTACAGAAGCGGGATGGTGTATGATGCCCGGAGCATGAAGAACCGGAACAACATTTATCTGGGGATGTTCCTGCTGGGGCTGACGGGCGTCCTGATCGGCGTGGTGCTGGAGAGTCTCCCGGCTTTGTTGATCGCCGGCGCTCTGGGAACCATCGTCGGCGGCTTCGTCGGCTGGCTGGGGGGACGGNNGGGACGGCGCTATCTGATCATTATCTGCCTCGGCGCCCTTATCGGCGGAGGGTTGGGTTCCCTCGCCGGGGACAGGGACGTCCTCATCATGGCCGCCGGCTCCGGTGCCGCCATCTCCGGATTCCTCGCCAATTTCGCGGAACTGTTCCGGAAAAAAAGATGACCGGATAAACAGGGTTTTTTCACCGCAGAGGACGCAGAGACCGCGGAGAATAATTAAACCCGCCCCTCCTTCCCAAGGAGGGGTTGGGGTGGTTGCCAGGATCTTTTCCTGATTCAAAGTTTCCGGGGATGAATTGAAAACTAGGCGTAGAGGTCGGCGACGAAATCGCCGTAGCCGTTGTACATCAGCGTGAGGCGGGTTTCGCCGGTGCCGATCATCTTCTCCTTCGTCTGCGGCCAGCGCGGATGCGGCACGGTGGGGTTGACGTTGGCGACAAAGCCGTACTCGTACGGCTGCAGGGTATTCCAGAACGTCGGCGGCTTCTCGTCGGTCAGTTCGATCCTGGTGATCGCCTTGATGCTTTTGAACCCGTATTTCCACGGCGCCACCAGCCGCACCGGCGCGCCGTGCTGTTTCGGCAGGGGATGGCCGTAGATGCCGGTCGCCAGAATCGCCAGCTCGTTCATCGCTTCCTTTAGGGTGAGCGCTTCGGTATAGGGCCAGGGCTGCCAGAACGCGATCTGCCCCTGCGCGGTGAACGGCTCGTGAAACGAAACGAAGCGGACATATTTCGCCTGCGATTTCGGTTGCACGTCTTCCAGCAGGGCTTTCAGGGGAAACCCGGTCCACGGCACCGCCATCGCCCACGCCTCGACGCACCGGTGGCGGTAAAACCGTTCTTCCAGTTTGAATTTTTTAAGCAAGTCGTCGAGATCGTAAACCTTCGGTTTCGCCACCAGGCCCGTCACCTCCACCTGCCACGGCCGGGTTCGCAATTTCTGCGCGTGATGATCCACGTCCTCCTTGACCTCGCTGAACTCATAATAATTGTTGTAAGTGGCGGCGACGGCTTCCACGGTAAGCCTCCGGTCCATTTTGTAACGGGTACTGCGCGGCGCGGGATACAGCTTTTTCTCCAGAGGGGTGAGGTTGGATTCCGGAGCGGGATTCACCGCCTCTTCCGACCCGGAGGAACAGCCGGTGACCAGGCCGATGGAAAAAGCCGTGAGCCAGCCCATCGACTTCAGCACTTCCCGCCGGTTCATGAAAATCGATTCCGGCGTCAGTTCTCTTTCAGGGATTTCCCAGCCTTTCGGAATTTTTATATGATGCGTCATGATTTTAGAAAATAAATCTAAACAAAGATTCTTCGTCGTCAATACTCCTCAGAATGACCGTTAAAACATAAGCGTTTGTCATCCTGAGTGTCAACCAGAAGCCAGCGGGGGCTACCCCGTCCAGTCGTCGATACCCTTAAGATACGGTTTCAACCCTTGAACTATGGGCAGGGCGATGACTTCCGGCACATCGTAGCTGTGATGTTCGACCACCCATTGTTCCAACTCGTCGAACCGGTCCGCGCGGGTCTTCACGATCAACAGAATTTCTTCGTCCACGCACAGTTCATTGTCCCAGAAGTAAGTCGACTTCACCCCCGGCAGGCTGTTGACGCAGAACGCCAGCTTGGCTTCCACCAGCCCCCGGCTCAACCGCTCCGATTCTTCCCGGGAGGAGGCGGTGATCAGAACCACAATATGCTCGCTCATGAAACTATCCGTTAAAAAAGATACTTAATCGCCACAAATCCCAGCGCCAGCAGGATGAAAAACGCGATGCTGAGCAGGTTGAAATATTTTTCGATGAACATTTTGACCGGGGCGCCGAACCTGTATATCAATGCGGCGACGATGAAAAACCTCGCCGACCGGCTGACCAGCGAGGCCAGCACAAAGATCGGAAAGTTGATCTCAAACGCGCCCGCCGCCAGCGTGAACACTTTGTAGGGCAGAGGCGTAAACCCGGCCGCGCCCACCGCCCAGGCGTTGTACTCCTGGTACCACCCCCCGATTTTATCCCACTGCGCCTGGAAATGGTAGAATTCGACGATCCGGCTCCCCACCACGTCCATGAACTGCCAGCCCAGCAGGTAACCGAACATGCCGCCCAGTACGGAGGCCACCGAACAGATCGCGGCATACCGGAACGCCTTCAGCGGCACCGCCACCGCCATGGCGATCAACAGCACATCCGGCGGGATCGGGAAAAAAGACGATTCGGCGAAGGCCAGAATTGCCAGAGCAGGAACTGCATATTTGGTGGCCGACCAGTGAAGGACCCAATCGTACGTTTTCCGAAGAATTTGCATCAAGACCTTTCAATTACCGATGGGGTTTACAGGGTAACACGGAGGAAGGGATCGCTAAAGCAGATTCATCGGGTCGACGTCGACGGTGATTTTGACTTTCCCGGTGGCGAACTTTTTGAGCTGCTGGTTCTCCAGGCACCGGGCCAGCAGGGCTTGCATCGGCGCGGTTTCCTTCGAACGCAGGATCAGATGCCAGCGGAAACGGTTGTTGATGCGGTACAGCGCCGCGCGGGAGGGGCCGAGCAGTTCCACGCCGGGCGCCTGCTCCATCTGGCCCGACAAAAATGCCTTGAGATGCCGGACCACGCTTTCTCCGGCCGCTTCTTCCTCGCTTTCTATTTCCACCGCGGTCAGGCGGGTGAACGGCGGATAATGCAGCCGCTCCCGCAGGAGCTGCTCTTTGTCGAAGAAGCGGTTGTAATCGTGACCGGGAACGTATTCGAAAAGGTAATGATCCGGATTATGTGCCTGGATGATGACCGTCCCCGGGACTTCCCCCCGCCCGGCGCGACCCGCCACCTGCGTCAGCAGTTGAAACGTGCGCTCTCCCGCGCGAAAGTCAGGGACGTGCAGTGACAGGTCGGCATACACCACGCCGACCAGCGTCACCCGGGGGAAGTGATGGCCCTTGGTGATCATCTGCGTACCGATGAGGATGTCGATTTGCCCCGCGCGCATTTCTTTATAAATGGTTTCGAAGGTGGAACGGGAGCGGGTGGTGTCGCGGTCCATGCGCTGGATACGGGCCTGCGGAAACAGCGCGCGGGTATCCTCTTCCAGTTTTTGCGTACCGAACCCGCTGAAACGGATCACCTCGCCGCCGCACTCGGCGCATCCCTGGGGCATGGGCGCGCGGAAGTCGCAATAATGGCACAGCAGGGACTGCGACTGGCCGTGAAAGGTGAGCGACACACTGCAACGCTGGCAGTCGAAAACAAAGCCGCATTTCCGGCACACCACGTAGTTGGCGGTGCCGCGCCGGTTGAGAAACAGAAAGGTTTGTTCCTTTCGCTCCAGCCGTTCGTGGATGGCCTGCTTCAGCGGGATCGAAAAGATCGAATAGTTTTTGGCTTCATCGCGTTCTTTCCGCATGTCCACGATGCGGATCAGCGGCAGAAGCCGCTCCCCGATGCGTTCGTCCAGCGTCAGATACCGGTATTCGCCGATCCGTGCCCGTTCCATGGATTCGAACGAGGGGGTGGCGGATCCCAGGACGACGATGGCGCCACAGGCTTTTGCCCGGGCGATGGCCGTTTCGCGGGCGTGATAGCGCGGGGTGGTGTCCTGCTTATAAGAAGTGTCGTGTTCTTCGTCGATGATGATGATCCCCAGGTTTTTGAACGGCGCGAACACCGCCGAGCGGGCGCCGACCACGATGGCGACCCGCTCCTCCCTGATCTTTTTCCATTCGAGGTAACGCTCGACGTTCGTCAGGCCGCTGTGGAGGATGGCGACGTTGGAACCGAACCGGCGCTGGAACCGGTTCACCGTTTGCGGGGTCAGCGAGATTTCCGGCACCAGCATGATGGCGGTTTTGCCCGCGTCCAGCGTCCGCTGAATGCTGTGCATGTACACTTCCGTTTTACCGCTCCCGGTGATGCCGTGAAGCAGAAACGTTTTGAATTCGGAGGCGTCGAGGGAATCGGCCAGGGACTGAAATATTTTTTGTTGCGGATCAGTGAAAGCCCGGGGCGCTTCCGGATTCCACCCGGGCTCGTTTTCCACTCCTTCGCCGCCGCGGTCCCGTTTGACNNCCGACACCGGAAGTTCCCGGCCCACCAGTAGATCGAACAACTGCCTTTGCCGAGGACTGCGTTTGAGAAGCCGGTCCAGTTCATCGGGCGATCGCTTATCGAGCGTGAGCCGGACCGTTTTTTCCAGAGTGTACGCCACCGAACGTTTTTTGATTTTAACCCGAGCCTCGAGATAACCCTCCTGCCGGAGTTGCGCCAGGGCGTGGGCTCTGAATTGCGGGCCGAGGGTTTTTTGAATCTGCTTTTTATTGAGCGAGGCTTTGTTGTGGATGGCCAGCAGGATTTGCAGGGCGTTCTGGCGCAGGGCGCGGTCCTGCAGAGCGGATTCTCCCTTATCCGTCAGAAAATAAATTTCATGATGGTCCTCGTCCAGACCGCCGGGCAGGGCCGCCTTGATCACTTCTCCCCATCCGGCGTGATAATACTCCGCCACCCAGCGGGTGAGCGACAGCAGCTCTTGCGAGAGCACAGGCAGGCCATCGGGCAAATCCACAAGGGTTTTGATTTCGAAGTCGGTTTCACACCGGTCCGTCAAGCCGACCACATAGCCGGTCAGATTTCGGGGCCCGAAAGGCGCCCGCACCCGCATCCCGGGTTGCACTTGTCCGGTCAGCGATTCCGGAATGGCGTAGGTGAACGCTTCATTCAAAGGCAGGCTGAACACCACGCGGGCAAAACCCGGATGGGTGAGTGCGGCGGGCTCGCTTGAGGTTTTTTGGGAAGGGGCCGATGGAGCGGTCATGGT
>JABAHS010034194.1_pt1 | contig 12250 bp, 9 predicted proteins | sample 7062111 | NCBI WGS metagenome assembly JABAHS01 (sample SAMN14534600, study PRJNA622989) | marine sediment metagenome | biome: marine biome [ENVO:00000428]; feature: marine pelagic biome [ENVO:01000023]; material: deep marine sediment [ENVO:00002113]; isolation source: pool of 4 deep marine... | reverse complement strand
CCGTGTACGCGAGCTTTGCGATCGCGATCGTGACCCTGATCTGGCTTTACCTGAACTGGCTGATCCTGCTCATCGGCGCGCAGCTCGCGTTCTACGTCCAGAACCCGGCCTACCTTAGGATCGGGCGCCAGGAACCGCGCCTGTCGAACGCGGTGCGCGAGCGCCTGGCGCTGAACATCATGCTGCTCGTTGGCCGTACCTTCCGGGACCCGATGGCGAAGCTGCCTTTTCAGGCGCTGAGCGATGCCCTGAAGATCCCGTCGCTGGCGCTCGCGCCCGTAGTCGAGGATCTCGAATCACGTGGACTCTTAACAGCCAATGAGCAAGGCGAACTTTTGCCGGCCAGGGAGATGACCCGGATACCGCTGCGTGAAATCCTGGACGTCGTGCGCAGCGAGGGAGAGACGGGCTCCTACCGCGAACCGACGTGGGAGCGCTACGTCGACGAGCTCGGCGCAAAGCTCGACCAGGCTGCGTTCTCTGCGGTCGGCGACATGACGTTGTCCGATCTCGTCGACGCGGCAAGGCCCGCGCCCGGCTCCGGATCAGCTCCCGGCGATGGTCATCTCGTCGACGAGGATTGACCCGCAGCGAATCCCGCCGCGCAGGTCCTGGTCCCGGCCGATGGCGACGATTCGCGGGTACAGCTGACGCAGGTTGCCCGCGATCGTAATCTCGTGAACGGGATACGCAATCTCCCCGTTTTCCAGCCAGTGACCGACTGCGCCACGTGAATAGTCCCCGGTGACCGTGTTGACGCCCTGCCCAATCAACTCCTCGACGACCAGCCCGGTCCCCATCTCGGCGAGCAACGCGTGCATGCCCTCGACATTGCCGGGAACGATCAGGTTCTGCGCACCGCCGGCGTTAGCGGTCGTCTCGAGGCCCAGCCGCCGCGCCGAGTAACTGCTCAGTATGTAGCCCTGTAGCACACCGTCTCGGACGACGTCGCGGTCACGGGTTGCCACTCCCTCGGCATCGTACGGCGCGCTCGCCATGCCCCCGGGTATATGGGGCCGCTCCTCGATGTTGACGAAATCCGGGAAGATCTTCTCACCGACCGCACCGAGCAGGAACGACGAACGCCTGTACTGCGCGCCGCCTGAAATGGCGCCGACGACGTGCCCGATGAAACCGCGCGCAAGTTCGGGAATGAAGAGTACCGGCGCGCGCGTGGTCTTTATTTTTCGGGCACCCAGCCGCTGCACCGCGCGCGTCGCCGCCTTGACGCCGATGCACTCGGCCGCCTCCAGATCCGCCGCGTCGCGGGCCGAACTGTAGTAATAATCCCGCTCCATGTCACCGTTGGTACTCGCGAGGATCGCGCAGCTAAGCGAGTGACTGGTCTTCACATAGCTGCCGAAGAAACCGTGCGTATTGCCGTACGCGCGCACGCCGCGGTTTGTCCAGACGGTCGCACCCTCGGAGTTGGTGATGCGCTTGTCGTGGCCGAGCGCGGCAGCTTCGCAGCTGATCGCGAGATCGATAGCCGCTGTCGCATCCAAGCTCCATGGATGGTCCAGGTCGAGGTCGGGTACCTCGGTACACATACGATCGGCATCCGCGAGCCCCGCGTACTTGTCCTCTGCCGTGTAGCTCGCGAAGGTGCATGCCTTGGCGACGGTTTCACGGATAGCGTCGCGCGAGACATCCGACGTGCTCGCGCTTCCTTTCCTCGATCCGCAGTAGACGGTCACGCCGATACCGCGATCGTTGGTGTACTCGAGGCTCTCCACATCGCCCAGCCTGGCCGTCGCAGCGAGACCGATATCGTGGTTCACCGCGACCTCGGCCTGGTCCACGCCGCGCCCGCGCGCCTCCTCGATGGCGCTCGCGATGATGTCCTCGAGCTCCTGCCGCTCGAGCGATTGCGCTGCCCTGACCTCGCCCATGTGATGCTTCCTGTTTGGATCGGGTCCGGCCGTCCCGGGCGCGTGCTAGACTTTCGCCCCGTTCCGCCCACCCGGTCCGGACTTGACAAGCCGAGTAGCTTAGCCGGTGACCCAACCAAAGCCCAGCAAATCCGCGCGAAAAAGACAGCAGCTCGAACTGCAGCAGCTGGGCGAGCGACTGATCGGCTTTTCCGCAGACGAGCTGGATGCGCTGCCGATCGACGAGCAGTTGCGCAATGCCGTACTCGCCGCGTCGAGAATACGCGCCCACGGCGCGTTGCGCCGGCAGAAACAACTGATCGGCAAACTGATGCGCAACTGCGACCCGGAACCGATCCGCCGTGCTCTAGACGCGCGCGAAGCCGACGATCACCTGGCGAAGCGGGTGTTCGCCGACGCGGAACGCTGGCGCGACCGGATCACGGGCGAGGGCGACGAGGCCATCCGTGAATTCTGCGAGCAAAGCGGCGCCAAGGCGGCGCCGCTCGCCGAATTACTCGGCCGTATCCGGACCGCACCCGGCGAACGTGCCGAAAAAGGCCTGCGCCGCCAGCTGTTCCGAGCGATTCACGACGCGCTGATCGGCGTGGCGCAGGATGATAGAATTTCACGATGAAGTACCAGGTCGGCATCATCATGGGGTCGCGTTCCGACTGGGACACCATGCGTCACGCGAGCGAGACGCTCGACACGCTGGGCGTACCGCACGAGGTCCGCGTCGTGTCCGCACACCGTACGCCGGACCTGCTTTTCGAATACGCCGGGACGGCCCTCGACCGGGGTCTCAAAGTGATCATCGCCGGTGCCGGCGGTGCCGCCCACCTGCCGGGCATGACCGCCGCCAAGACCCGTGTGCCGGTGATCGGCGTGCCGGTACAGTCCAGGGCGCTGAGCGGCCAGGACTCGCTGTTGTCGATCGTGCAGATGCCGGCCGGCGTGCCCGTGGGCTCGATGGCGATCGGTAAGGCCGGCGCCATCAATGCTGCGCTGTTTGCAGCCGCGATAGTAGCCAACGACGATGCCGCGGTCGCTGCAGCAGTCGATCGATACCGCCAGGGCCAGACCGACGCGGTGCTGGCCGACCCGGACCCCAGGCTCTAACGGCGCCCATGCGTGTCGGCATAATCGGCGCCGGGCAGCTCGGCCAGATGCTCGGATTTGCGGCACAGCAGCTGGGCATCACCTGCCGTTTCCTCGATCCCGCCGAGAATCCGCCCGCGGCCGACGCGGGCGACGTGATTCGCCGGCCGTTCGATGACGCCGATTCACTTGCGGAACTGGCAGCCGACTGCGACGTGATTACCTACGAATTCGAGAACGTGCCTGTCGAGTCGCTGCTCGCGATCGCAGGCCGAGTGCCGATCTTCCCGCCGCCCGAGGCGCTGCGCAACGCCCAGGACCGGCTTGCCGAAAAACAGCTGTTCGACGAATTGCAGATCCCCTTGCCGCGATACCGTGCTGTCGATTCGCTCGACGACCTGCGTGCGGCGATCGAGGCGATCGGCCTGCCGCTGGTTCTCAAGACGCGTCGCTTCGGCTACGACGGCAAGGGTCAATATCGCGTGACGACGCGGGGTGACGTCGATGACGCGTGGCGCAAACTGGGCGGTGCGGCGCTCATCGCCGAGGAGTGGCTGGATTTCGACTACGAGGTTTCGGCAATCGGCGTGCGTTCCCCCGGCGGGGACTTCGCGATGTATCCGCTGACGCAAAACGAGCATGCAGCGGGCATACTGCGCCGGTCGCGCGCGCCGGTCGACGCACCGGCCCTCGAAACGAAGGCGCGAGCCTACCTGAAGGCGATGCTCGACCGCCTCGAGTACGTCGGGGTGCTCGCCCTGGAGTTGTTTGTGTGCGGTGATCAGCTATTGGCGAACGAGTTCGCGCCGCGCGTGCACAATTCCGGGCACTGGACCATCGAGGGCGCCGAAACGAGCCAGTTCGAGAACCACCTGCGCGCCGTCACGAATCAGCCCCTCGGCTCCACGGCATGCCTTGGCCATTCCGGGATGCTGAACCTCATCGGCACAATTCCACAGGCCGCGCGAAGGCTCGTGATGCCGGGCTGCTGGTTGCATGATTATGGCAAGCGTCCGCGAGAAGGCCGCAAGCTCGGCCACATCACTGTCATCGCGGATTCGGCCGGCGAGCGCGACGAGCGACTGCAGCAGATCGAGCGATCAATTGCAAAAGTGTGACGCAGTCGACCCGGAAATCCGGGATCGGGTGATGGCGACAGGCGGACAAAAGCAGGTAAACTGCACGAGTTACAAGTTGCAAGCTTCTGAACCGCCGAAGAAAATACCCGATCACACCAACAAGCGAACGAGATGTCATACCTCGAGCACTTCAAACTCAAAGAGCAGCCGTTCCGGCTGACGCCGGATCCGGCCTTCGTTTACTGGAGCAAGCAGCACTCCAGGGCCAAGGCCTACATGGAGTCCACGATCTGGCTCGCGGACGGTTTCGTCGTCATCACGGGTGAGATCGGCTCCGGCAAGACCACGCTGCTGCAGTCGTTCCTCGAAGAGCTCGACGACAGCGTCGTATACGCGGTCGTCTCGCAGACACAACTGACGGCCACTGAATTCCTCCAGGCGGCCCTTACGGAATTCGGTTTCAAGCCGTTCGAAAAGCGTAAGGTGGAACTGCTCGATATGCTCAATATGTTCCTTGTCGAACAGTATGCGAACGACAAGAAGGTAGTATTGATCGTCGACGAAGCACAGAACCTGTCGCTCAAGGTGCTCGAGGAAATCCGCATGCTCTCGAACATCGAGACGCACAAGGAAAAAGTGCTGCGCATCATCCTCGCAGGCCAGCCCGAGCTCAGGGAAAAACTCGACTCCCCGAAACTCAAGCAGCTCGCGCAGCGCGTGCGGCTGCGTTTCCATCTCGGCGCACTCGACAAACAGGATACGCGCTCTTACATCAACCACCGCATGCAGGTTGCCGGTGCGGCGTCCGAGGACCTGATCACGGCGGACACAACGGACTTGATCTATCGATACACGGGCGGCGTCCCGCGCCTGATCAATACGCTGTGCGACACCGCCCTGCTCTGTGCCTTCGCCGACAGCAAACCCGCGGTTACGGTCGACGAAATCACGGCGGCCGTTGAAGAGCTCGACTGGGAAGAGCACGAGAGCAATACCGGTGTCTACGAGCAAATGCAGCAGATCGCCAGCCGGCGGCCGGGAACGGAATCGCACGTCATGCAGATCGAGGTGCGGACGAACGGCGAAACGGAGTCGGTACAGACCTTTCCACCCGGCAGGGTGATCGTCGGCCGTTCGCCAGATAACGAAATCTATATCAAGAGCAAGTTCGTGAGCCGCCACCATTTGCAGCTGATTTGCGACGACGACAAGTGCATCGTCGAAGACCTGAACAGCACAAACGGCGTGTTCATTGGGGAGTCACAGGTCAAGAAGCGCGAACTCTCGAGCGGCGATGTAATCTCACTTGGCGTGCACGAACTCATCTACACGTACATTGGCAGAGGCACCGGCGAGTCGACCGACGGGGATGCCGATTTCTCGGATACCTATGATGATGTCGCGACCGCCATGGAAGAGAGTTCGGCAAGCCGCAAACAGGGATAGCCGTCAGCTGCTGCGCCGGTGCGTCACGCGTGAGTCGCGCCGCTTGAGAAGCACCACCAGCCCGCCCACCAGGCACAACACGCCCGTCACGAAACAGATGGTCGGCCAATACCAATGGTTGACGTACATCGATGCAGACAGCGAGATGACGCCGGCGAGCAGGTAAAAATAGGGCAGGCTTTCGTAAATTGGCTTGGATATCCACATGGCGGCAAAGAATCCCTGTCCCGGCGTCCCATTGTCCACGGCAACCAAGCCGACGTCCAGTGTCGGACGCGCGACTGGCGCAGCAGCGGTAATTAACGGTCGCTTCGCAGCGCCACTCCGTCTATGCGGTGCCGCCGACGGTCAGCTCGTCGATCTTGAGCGTCGGCTGCCCGACGCCGACGGGCACCGACTGACCTTCCTTGCCGCAGGTGCCGACGCCGTCGTCCAGTTCGAGGTCGTTACCCACCATGGAAATCCTGGTCAGGGCGTCCGGGCCGTCGCCGATCAGCATGGCGCCCTTGACGGGCATCGTGATGGCGCCGTTTTCGATGAGGTACGCCTCGCTCGCGGAGAAGACGAACTTGCCCGACGTGATGTCGACCTGTCCGCCACCGAAATTGGGTGCGTAGAGCCCCTTCTTTACGGACGCGATAATCTCGTCGTGTTCGTGCGGGCCCGCGAGCATGTAGGTGTTCGTCATGCGCGGCATCGGCACGTGCGCGAACGACTCGCGGCGACCGTTGCCGGTGGCGGCGACGCCCGTCAGCCGGGCGTTCATCTTGTCTTGCATGTAGCCCCTGAGCACACCGTTCTCGACGAGCACGTTGTATTGCCCGGGAGTACCTTCGTCGTCGATCGCGAGCGAACCGCGCCGATTGGGTAGAGTGCCATCATCTACGATCGTGCAGTGCGGCGACGCGACGCGCTGGCCCACTTTTCCCGAAAACGCCGAGGTACCCTTGCGGTTGAAGTCGCCTTCGAGCCCGTGACCGACGGCCTCGTGGAGCAGGATGCCCGGCCATCCGGGCCCGAGCACGACGGGCATGGTGCCGGCCGGCGCCGGCTCGGCCTCGAGCGCGACGCCGGCCTGCCGCACGGCCTCGCGCGCATATTTCATGGGCAGGTCCCCGGCGAGGAAATAGCTCAGGTCGAACCGCGCCCCGCCGCCCGAATAACCCTGCTCGCGCCGGCCGTTCTGCTCGAGTATCACGCTCACGTTGAATCGCACGAGCGGCCGCACGTCGGCAGCCAGCGTGCCGTCCGAAGCTGCGACCAGCACCAGGTCCTGGCTGCTCGCCATGCTGATGATCACCTGTTCGACGCGCGAATCCAGCGCCCGCGTCTCGGCATCGATACGGCTTATCAGGGCCGTCTTTTCCGCATCCGGCAGGCTGGTCGTCGGATCGGCGAATGGGTACAGGGGCACCGCGGTGCCCCGCCGCCACGCCGGCACGCGCTTGTCGTCGCCCTGGCGTGCGATCGCCCGTGCGGCGACCGCCGCCTGCTCGAGCGCGGGCAGCATCAGTTCGTCGGAATACGCGAAACCGGTCTTGTCGCCGCTCACGGCGCGTACTCCGACCCCCTGGTCGAGACTGAAGCTGCCTTCACGGATGATGCCGTCCTCCAGCGTCCAGCTCTCCTGGCGTGACACCTGGAAATACAGGTCGGCGTAGTCCACGCCACCGCGCAGCACGCTGCCGAGTGTCTTGCTCAGGTGCCGTTCCTCCAGCCCCACGGGGGCGAGCATGTCGGCCATGACCGAATCGATGGGGTCTGCTACGTTACTCAAGTCGTGCTCCTATAAGCGGCGGTTCGCGAGTGCCGGAAACCTCTCACGCAAACTGTCCGGGGCCGCCGGGTCGATGTCGGCGACGACTGCGCCATTGCCGTCTGCCTGCTCGGCCAGGACGCGGCCCCATGGATCCACGATCAGCGAATGACCGTAGGTTTCGCGGTTGTCCGGGTGTGTGCCGAACTGGCCCGGGGCAATGACGTACGCGAGGTTCTCGATCGCCCGCGCACGCAACAGCGTATGCCAGTGCGCGGCGCCCGTGACGGCCGTGAACGCCGCCGGAACCGTGAACACGGTTGCGCCGGCATCGACGAGCGCCCGGTACAGCTCTGGAAAACGGACATCGTAGCAGACCGTCAGCCCGACCTGCCCCGCCGGCGTATTGACCGTAGCCGGATCGTCGCCCGCATACATCGAGTGCGATTCGCGATAGGACTCCTCGCTATCGGGCAGATCGACGTCGAAGAGATGGATCTTGCGGTAGATGGCCTGCTGTTTTCCACGGTCGTCCACGACGACACAGGCGCCGTACACGCGCTCGGGCTCCGGCGACTCCAGCGGGATGCTGCCCCCGACGATCCACAGGCCATGCTTCGTCGCCGACTCGCGGAGAAAATCCTGGATCGGCCCCTCGCCCGGCTGCTCCGCGTGCAACGACTTGTCGCGCCCGCGTTCGGGCATCAGTGCGAAGTTCTCGGGCAGCACCGCAAGCGCGCAGCCGTCCCGCGCGGCATCGCCGAGCAACTGAGCGGCCAGCTCGAGGTTCCGGCCCACGTCGGCACCGCTGTTCATCTGGATGGCTGCTACTCGCACAATGGGCTCCTCGTCTGCGTCGCTGTGCCAGAGGATACAAGAAGCGGCCTCGATGTTAACCGTGCGCCGACGGCTTTATCGAGACCGCGTCTATTCCGGCTCCAGGATGCAGCCCGCGAGTTCGGCGCGCGACGTGAAAGCTTCGGCACCCGTACTCTCGATCGCGGGTTCGTCCCACGACCCGTCGATGGCGTAGTAGACCTGCCCCATCTCCTGCAGCGGCTTCTTGAATATCTGCGAAAAGATCAGCAGCGCCGCAGCGACCTGCGGCCCGGCCACGACGGCCCCGACCACCGGCAGCGTGTTGCCGAAATTAGCGGCAACGACAGCCGCTTGTTCGTATTCGCGTTGCGTGAGGCTGGCCCGGCCTATGATCGCGATGTTCGCGGCGGGACCCTCGAGCGACAGATCGCACGTGTAGGCCTCACCGTCCACGATACGAAACGTCCCGTCGAGCGCGTCAAACCCGAAGCCCTTGTCGAACACGTCGGTGAAATCCAGTGACAGCCGGCGCGGCAGCGCGACAATACTCATCAGGCCGAACAGGCGTCCCGCACCCGGTTCGATCTCATTGAGCTGCCCGGCGCCGAACCTCACCTGCACATCGCCGTCGATACTCGCGAACACATCGGTTCGCGGCCCACCCGACCAGCTCACGTCAAACAATAGGGCCATGTCATCGCCGTCGATACCCGGCGCGTAGTCGAGGCGCTGCATGGTCGCCATGACATCGGTGCTCGTCAGGGTGGCCATGAGATGACTACGGTAGCCGGACGGGTCCGTCGCATCGGCAACCCAGCGCGCGCTGCCGACGACGCCGAAGGTCGCGTCACGGGCGGTGAAAGCGTCCGCAACCAGGCCCTGTGCGGTCCGGGCCAGCTGGATCTCCAGTGCACCCAGGAAGCGATTGCCCAGGGCGAATTCGTTCGCCTTCAGCGTAATCGGCGGCAGGGTTCGCGGATCCACTTCGGCGCGAGCGGCGGCGGCCCGTCCTGCGTCGTCGCCGGAGAGGACCAGGCGCTCCATGTCGAGTACGACGGCGCGGTCCGACCCAAAATCGTAGGGAACGAAGATCGAGCCGGTTACCTGTCCGCCCTCGAGCTGCACCAGCCAGTCGCGCGCACTGCGGTCGACACGCACCCGGTGATTCTGCAGATGCTGGCCGAGAACCCGCAGGCTGTCGACGTTCAAATCGACAGAACGGATACGATCCGCCGCGCCCGTGCGTTGCTCGTCGCCACGGGACAATTGCAGCCATTCGTCGAAACGCACGCTCTCGACGTTGCCGCGAATGTGCAGACCGCGCGTCTCGGCCGACTGGAGCTCGCCACCACCCAGTGCCAGCATGCCGCGCTCCAGGTCCCACGTGTCGGCGTCGCGCGCGAACGCGATGTTCCAGCTCACACCGCCGTCTGCCTCCCCGCGGCTCTCGATCCGCTGGCCGCCTGGCATGAACGCAATATCGCCCGAGATGCGCGTAGCCTCCGCGGCGGGCTTCAGCAGAGGCTCTGGCAGGCCAACCTCCATACCGACGAGGTCGCTGCCGACACGCACGGTGAATGGCGTGCGTTCGTCGCTCCCGCCTCGCGGGAACAGCAGGTCGACGACGTAATCCGCCTCGCCTTCGACGACACCTGCGAGCGGCAACCCGAGACCCTCCGACAGCCCTCGAGCGTCAACGACGCCGCGGGCCCGCGCGATCACCAGGAACCGGGGCAGGTCCGCCGGCGCATTATCGATGGCAATCTCCACGGGCCGGCCGAGGAACGAGCCTCCCAGCGCCTCGCTCGTAACGCTCGTGCGGTCGATGGTCACAACACCGTTCAGCCCGGTCACCGGCGGGTCGAAGCCCTCGACCTGCACGCTGCCGTCGTTGGCGACGATGCGTGCCGTGACCGTGAAATTCCGTGAATCGGTGATCGGAACCATCAGGTCGAGATTGAACGCAGCGTCGCCGGAGACACGAATTCGCCGCAGATGACCGCCGAACAGGTTCGCGATAGGGCTGCTCTGCGCGTAGCTGTGGAGCGATTCCAGGGTGCCGGTCGAGTAGGAATCGATCGTGAGCACGGGCTTGCGCAGGTCGTCGATCTCCACTTTCGCATCCACGACTTCGCGGCCGCGATTGATCGACCGGTTGCGTTCGGTGAACAGGCGCGTGTTGTCGAGAACGACGTCCATATCGATGATCTCGGCGGCGGGCCAGTCGGGCAGGAACTTGAACGTCGTATTGCGCACGTTGGCTTGCAGCAGGAAACGCCCTTCTCCACCGTCAAACGGGAACTTGTCGAGTCGGCCATAGAGCCGCGTCGTGCCGCTCGGGATGCTCCCTGACACCAGCGCGCTCTGGAACCAGTCGTAGAGCTTGCGGTGCATGAGCTTGCCGGGAATGAAGCGCTTGGCGGAGCCGATATCGGTGATGCTCCACCGCGACACGAGGTCGATCACGGGCGCCTCGCCCTCGTCCAGGGTCACCTGGATGTTGCTCTGGCTGTCGAGGTCGGCGTTGCTGATCGCGATGTTGTCGGACAACACCGTGATCCGATCGCCGCTGCGGCGCCAGATTACGGTACCGCTGGCATTGTCTATCGGGATTGGCTCGGCGAGGTGGCTGGCAAGGTCGACAACCAGGTCGCGGGATTGGATTTCGAGCCGGCCGCCCGACCAGTCGGCCCGCAGCCGGCCCGTGAACCCGCGGATGCCCGGCCGGTCCTCGTGCGCCGCGATACCGGCATTCTCGAGATCGGCCGAAATCGCGTAACGCGGCATGTCAGTGTGAATATCCGAGACCGTGGCCACCAGGTTTCGAACAATGCCGTCCGGCCGGAGACGAGAGAGCAAGCGTGCCTGCTCGTCGGGGAAAAGCGGTAAGAACAGTCGCAGGTCGCCGAGGTCCACGTAGTCACCGCGAGCATCCAGCATGACGATCGATCCGTCGGCATCGATGCCGGTCTCCAGCCTGAGCGCGGTTTCGGGCCATGCCCCTGACTCGGTGCTGATCCGAAATTCGTCGGCCACCACCAGCCAGCCATCTGCGTCGCGGTGATACTCCAGGCGGCCAGTCATCGAGAACTGCTCGCGCGCCACGATCGCAAGCTCGTCCAGCGAAAACTCGATCGCGGCGCTCTCGATCCCCCCGTCGATCCAGGCGAATGACATATCGATATCACCGATGCCCGACAACAGGGGCCAGTTGCGGTTCAGGTCGAGCGCGATGACGCCGGCGAGATCGAGTTCGCTGGCCTCCACCGTGACGTCCCAGTCGCTGCCGGTCCCGCCTCCATCGGGCAGCTGTGTCGCGCCGACACGCAATTGCCTCCCCAGCGACTCGGGGAGCACAACGGTACCGTCGAGGGTAAGTCGCTGTTGCTCGCTGCGGACGTCCAGGCGGCTGATCGCAAACGTCTTCGGCTGTTCGTCACCGGGCAGGATCAGTACCAGTTCCAGGTCCTCGGCGACCACCTCGATGTCGCCGAGCTCGCCGGCCTCGCCGGGGCGCTCCACCGGAAAGTCCTTCAAGGCAATACCCTGGAGCCACCACTCGCCGTTCGGCAACTGGCGCACCTCGAGGTTCGTGCCGCGAATGACGACACGGCTGACGACCAGCGTCCTGTCCAAGATGAGGCGCGTCAGCGCAACGCCGATACTCACCTGCTCGGCCGCTATCACGCGTGACATTGGCGCGCCGCGGCTCAGTTCCGCATCATAGAACTCGAGCTGCGGCCCGCTCAGGCCCCAGCGGGCGTCCATGCCCGAGAATTCCACCTGCATGCCGATGGCGTCGCTGGCCCAGGCCTTGATCTCGTCCTGGTACTCGGGCAGTCGCGGCAGGAACAGCCGGAACAGGCCGACCGCGACCGCGAGCAGGATCACGATGCCCGCTGCCGCGTAGGCAAGATACTTGAACAGGCGTTGCAGAATGCTCGTCATCCGTATAGACACACTGCCTCACATCAGCACGACGTCGAACTGATCCTGCAGATAGAGCGACTCCGTCTGCAGCCGAATCGACTTGCCGGTCTGTTCACTGAGCACCGCGAGGCTCTGGGCCTGCTCGTCCAGCAGCAATTCGATGACGTCCTGGTGCGCGAGCACCAGCGCTTCGTCGAATTCGAACTGGCGCGCCTGGCGGATGATCTCGCGAAAGATCTCGAAACAAA
>JABAHS010016879.1_pt5 | contig 12257 bp, 12 predicted proteins | sample 7062111 | NCBI WGS metagenome assembly JABAHS01 (sample SAMN14534600, study PRJNA622989) | marine sediment metagenome | biome: marine biome [ENVO:00000428]; feature: marine pelagic biome [ENVO:01000023]; material: deep marine sediment [ENVO:00002113]; isolation source: pool of 4 deep marine... | reverse complement strand
CCAAGATTATTAAAACCAAATTCTATAGCAACATTACTAACTGTTTCGTCATAGGGTGAGGATCTTATTAATTGCTCACGTGCAGCATACAGTCTTCTTTCTCTCAAAAAACCTAAGCGTGTAATGCCATAACGCTTTATAAATGCTCCTACGACCTTGAATTTGCTACCCTCTCACCATTATAAGTTTTTTTCTTATAAATCTCAAAATTCGAAGTTAGGGTAAAGTCTGAAAAGTTATTCAACTTTCAATGCTTTACCTTTAGTTTAAGGAAGAGTTAACACTAGGAATGCTGCATAAAAAGCCTTTCACTGATCAGTATTTATGTCATGAATCCAACTTAATAAATTTTTAGAATCTGCAGTTTTATTATTGCGACTACTCATGGACGGATTTCCCAACTACAAAGAGTTGAAAGATGTGTAAGATATATCGGGCTGCCTAAATTCAATATGTTCTTAGCTTAATGTAAGATAGATTGAGAGTATCACGAAAATCGCGATTGATAGTACAAATAAGAAAGCACCAGCGCTTTGTTGATCACTCATTATTGCCTCCAATAATATTTAATAAACGTGTCACAGCAAAATATAACATAATTTTATTTATTTGATAGCCACAAAAGTGGCAAAACATGAATTTTTATGCAATACATCCACGCTCCTAAAACCAACCTTTCTAATAAGCTCCATTTGGTATGAAAGGCTTCTTGGAGAATCCTCTTTGTCTATATAATCGAAAACTTTATCCCGATAATCACTGCCTCCAATAGATTCTAGGTGGTCACTATATCTGTTCCACATAGCATTATGAATAGCTTCATGCTGATGCTGGACCATGTCACTTACAAAGAATGCCCCGCCATCCCTCATGATGTTATATATTCTCTTAAATGAGGATTCCCAATCAATATCATCTCTTAAATGATGCAAAACTGCAGCAGCGATTACCAGATCATAATGAGAATACTGAAGATCAAGTTCCCTAAAATCAGCATGATACAGGTTTACTTCTCCAGGTTTTTCCTTTGATATACGCTCTTTTGCTTTCTCGAGCATAGGAAGACTTATATCTATAAGATCACAATTGATCCCAGGTCTCTCTCTTAATATGGAAATCGTGTTATTGCCTGCACCAGCACCAATGTCCAACAAGTTTTTTGCATCAGGTTTAATAGTGGCTGCTACTTTTGATATTAGCTCAAGCATCAAAGGAGCATCAACCACAGCTTGCTGACCAGTCTCTAGGTTAGAAAAACGTTCTACATTACTATCAAAACGTTTCTTAATTTCCTCAACAGTAGATTTTTTGTTAAGAGGTGTTTTCATCCAGGATCTCTTGGAGTGTAGAAGTTTTAACCATCATGGGTATATGAATTACTCCGTATATAGTTTTTTCATCTTCGAATTGAATAAAACCTAATTTTTCATAAAAAGGTACCGCGTATCTAGAAGAATTCACAGTTATATTAGAACTTTTGCATATCAACGGCAATACTTCTTTTATTAGTCCTCTTGCAATACCTCTTCGATGAAAAGCTTTATCTACATATAGCATAGATATATGGTCGTTAGCCTTAACCTCAATCATTCCCGCTAACTTGCCATCGATTTCTGACACCATTGCAAAGTAGCCAGATTCCAGACGCCTTTTGAGAGCCCGTGGATTTGCATATTTGAAGAATTCCTCCACCCCCTCCTCAGAGAACTCGGGGGCAATAAACTCATTGAAAGTTCTTGCAACTAGGTTGCAAGCCTCTACTACTTCACCATTTTTTAGTGTTCTTATCTCAAATATTTTGCTCATGTTTTTAAAAAGGAATATATATGAAAATTCACTCTATTAAAGTAAACATTTTGATTAATAAAGTGGCTCTTCTTGCTTATAATTTAAGCTATAGATTTTTTGCAGATTTAGTATATATTTTCACACTCAAAAAATAGCCAGTAATTATTAATACAATCTTAATATTTTAAGATTACTACTATTGTGGCACTAAAATTGCCAATATTAATTTGAATAACTATTGATTTGTTCAACATATAAACTAAGGAGAAAGGGGAGAAAATATTATGATTGCTGAGATAGCAAATCCATCTAAAGTAAAATCTGCAGATATTGTAGTGGGTATACCTTCGCTTAATGAAGCGGATTCAATTTATTTTCCAGTAGAGCAGGCGAGCAAAGGGCTTAGCATCTATTTCCCTCATGAGTCCTCAGTGATTGTGAACGTCGACAACGCATCTGATGATGGTACAAAAGATGCTTTTTTTAACACGCCAACAAAAGTACCTAAAATTTATGCATCAACACCAAAGGGTGTTAGAGGTAAAGGGCGTAATATTCGTAACCTGCTGGAGATTGCTACAGGCCTTGGAGCAAAATCTATAATCCTTTTAGATGCAGATTTAAGAAGCCTAACACCAAGATGGATTAAGTACTTTATGGAACCCCTTACAGATGGATATGATTTTGTAGTGCCCATATATATGAGACACAAATATGACGGCACTATCACAAATAATATTGCTTATCCAATGCTTAGGACACTGTTTGGTTTAAGAATTCGCCAACCTATAGCAGGTGACTTTGCAATTTCTGGTAGGCTTGCAAATTGTCTATTATCTGAACCATCATGGGATGAGGATATATTTAACTTTGGAATTGATATTTGGATGACCAGTGTTGCTATATGCAGAAACTTCAACGTTTGCCAGGCATTTTTGGGCTCAACTAAAACACACCGTCCTAAAGATCCTGCTAGTGATCTAGGACCTATGTTCTCTCAAGTTGTAGGAACCATATTTAAGTTAATGAAGAATTTTGAATATGTATGGAGAGATATACAAGAATCACGTCCTAGTGTGATATATGGATTCGGGCTTGGTCAATCTGGGGTAAGTGAAGAAGTTAAAGTTAACACTGAACTACTACATAAATCATTCTTGCAAGGCTTTGAGGACTACGGAGAAATCTGGCAGCAGGTTCTTATGCCATCAAACCTTCAAGTACTACACAGACTTGCTGAAGCGGATATAGAACAATTTCATTATGAAGATGACGAGTGGGTAAGAGTTCTCTTTGATTTCGCATTAGCCTCTGTGTTTAATAGTGAGATAGATAATGAAAAACTTCTCGAGGCCTTAATACCGCTTTATTACTCATGCACTCTATCATTTGTTAATCGTGTATCCAAAATGGATGATGCAGAAACAGAGCTATATCTTGAGGATCGCTCACGTAGATATGAGGAAACAAAGTACTATCTGATTGAGAGATGGAACCAGCTTATTAGACAAAACGGTAACAGTAAGTTTTATGAAATGTTGGCGGGTAGGCATATAGAAGAAGATTAGGATTTAGCGTTATATCTTTATAATGCAAATTAATGCGAATATTTCTTGACTGAGACCTACCTTTGGGTAGCATAAATCCTGTCATTGCAAACCTATTAAATCTCATTTATGACAGGGCATATCAAGACCTATGGGACTACAATGCGGCATAGTTGGGCTTCCCAATGTAGGAAAGTCCACTCTTTTTAACGCACTCACTAATGCAGGCGCCGAAGTTGGCAACTTTCCTTTTTGCACAATTGATGACAATGTGGGAGTTATTCCAATAGCTGATGACAGACTCCATGAACTTGCTCGTCTAGTTAAACCTGAGAAAATTACTCCTACATTTCTTGAGGTAGTAGATATAGCAGGACTTGTCAAAGGTGCATCTGAAGGCAAGGGGCGTGGTAACGCTTTTTTAGCAAGTATAAGAGAAGTTGATCTAATTCTTCATACCGTAAGATGTTTTGAGGATGACAACGTTATGCATGTGGAGGGCTCAACCGATGCCCTACGTGATATTCATATTATTGAAGATGAGCTTTTATTGAAAGATCTCGAGACGGTAGAGCGTAGAGAGGAACGATTAACCACGCAAGCTAAAAGCGGTGATAAGGCTACAAAAGATAAGCTTGATATAGTATCCAAACTTAGAGCGTTTCTCGAAGAGGGTAACAAGGCAATAAACTTCCCAATTGATGACCAGTCAGCTGAAGTTATTCGAGAGATGTATCTTCTTACTAGAATTCCTGTCATGTATGTCTGTAATGTCTCGGAAAGCGACCTTGTTGATCCTTCTGGCAATGAAGAAGTAGCCAAGGTAATGGATTACGCAGAGAAACAGGGGGCTGATGTCATAGTTATGTCAGCTCAGATTGAGTCAGAAATAGCCGAGCTTCCCTATGAAGAAAAGAAGATGTTTTTAGAAGATCTAGGTCTTGAGAACTCAGGAATGGATAGATTGATTAAAGAGGCATATAAAAAACTTGGGCTCATAACATACTTTACTCAAGGTCCAAAGGAAGTTAGAGCATGGACGGTAAAAAAAGATGCAAAAGCCCCTCAAGCAGCTGGTGTTATACACTCTGATTTTGAAAGAGGTTTTATTAGAGCCGAGACTGCAAGTTTTGAAGATTTTATGGAGGCAGGATCAGAGGCTGCATTAAAAGATGTTGGTAAGATGAGATCTGAGGGTAAGGATTACATTGTTCAAGATGGTGATATAATACTTTTTAGGTTCAATGTATAAAAAGATAATACGACCTATATTAAATAAGTTTGACTCTGAAACCTTTCACGACCTTGCTCGTGAGTCCCTGCATTTTGCAGAATTAACTCCCATAACACTTAGGTTGCTTGAACTCTTTGCAGATAAATACTCCAGGTTTAAAGATAGTCGCCTAAAAACCAAGCTTGGAACACTTGAGTTAGAAAACCCTCTAATAGTTGGGGCAGGGTGGGATAAAGCAGGCAGGGCAGTTTTAGGGCTCTGGCATCTAGGGTTTGCATCAGTTGAGGTAGGCTCAGTTACAGAGTATGGTCAGCCAGGAAACCCAAAACCTAGACTATACATGGTCTCTTCTGGAGTAGCTATAAATTGGCTAGGGTTTAACAGCCCTGGAATGGATATAGTTGCAAAGAATCTAGACAAGTATAAAAATATTGGTATCCCAATTGGAATAAGTCTTGGTCTAAATAAAGATGTTGAGCATAAAGATGCGCCTAAAGCCTACGGTACGGTAACAAAAAGAATGTACGAATACGCCGGGTATTTTGCAATAAACGTAAGTTCACCTAATACACCCGGTCTGCGTGAACTGCAAGGCAAGCAGCAAGTAATTGATCTTATACATGCGGTTAATGGTGCAATGGATGAGCTTGGTGAAAGGAAACCCTTATTTGTAAAGATTGCTCCTGAGCTTACTTATGAAGCGATTGATGAGCTTCTAGAAGTTGCTATTGACAACAAATTAACAGGAATTATCGCTTCCAATACTACAACTAATTCTGAGCTAAAAGGTAAGTATGGATCTAAGTGGAAAAATAGCCAGGGTGGCTTGAGCGGAGATGATGAAGAATACCGTAAAATGACTACTGATATTATCTCTCATATATATAAACAAGCTGGCGACAAGCTAGATATCATCGGCGTGGGTGCAGTAAATAGCCCTGAGAGTGCACTTGAGAAAATTAGAGCTGGAGCAAAAGCGCTCCAACTAGTTACAGCAATAAGAGGGGAGGGTACTGCAGTTGCTGGAAAAATAAACCGTGGTATTGTGGATTATATGGAGAGAGAAAAAATATCTTCTCTACAAGATCTAGTCGGTATTGATTCTATGTAGATGAATTTACGTTCTATAATCAGCATTAATTTTTATATATTCATAAGTTAGATCACTTGCAATCACAAATGAGCTTGCCTTACCACTTTTAATATTAAGCACAACTTCGAACTTTGGTTTCTTTAAAACAGCTTTAGCTTTACTCTCGTTCATCACTTCTTTTGAGTTGCTTAGGATTTTATGGTTTCCAAAATACAGATCTATTTTGTGCGGATCAAAATTGACCCCTGCACGACCAGCTGCAGCAACTATCCTTCCCCAATTTGGATCTTCTCCAAAGAAGGCTGTTTTAACAAGTGATGATGTTCCCAATGTGCGAGCTATTTTCTCAGCATCTTTTTGAGTTTTTGCGCCTTTGACAATTATCTTAGCAACTTTCGTAGCACCCTCTCCGTCTTTTACAATCATCTCAGCAACTTCACTTGCAACCTGAGTTATTGCCTCTTCTAACTTATTATATTCTTTGCCCCTTTCTTTGACTGCGGTATTACCAAGCATTCCATTAGCTAGCATCAATACCGTATCGTTAGTAGAGGTATCTCCATCAACAATGATCTTGTTGAATGAATTGCTAACAGAATTCTTTAGTACTTTGTTTAAAGCTCGTTTGCTTATATTTATATCAGTAAGGATGTATGCAAGCATTGTTGCCATATTTGGCGCGATCATCCCTGCGCCTTTTCCTATAACGCATATCGTTCCTCTTTTCCCATGTATATTTACTTTTTTGCTGGCGTATTTTGGAAAAGCGTCAGTTGTCATAATCCCGTTAGCTACATCTAAGAATCCATCTTCTTTGAGTTCCCCTACGAGTTTAGGAATAGCCTTCTTCATTTTGTCTATGGGGAGCCTGCCTCCTATTACACCTGTTGATGAAGGTATCAAAAGACTCTCCGCAATTCCTAGTTCTTTAGCTGCCTCTTTAGAAGTTGCTATTGAGTCTTTAAGTCCTATCTTTCCTGTGAAGGCATTAGCTACACCACTGTTTATAAGAACAGCTTGGCAAAATCCTGATTTAATTCGGTCCATTCCTAGCAACACCGGTGGTGCTTTGACAATATTGGTAGTAAAAACACCTGCAGCTTTTGCAGGGATTTCACTATATATAAGCGCAAGATCTTTTCCCCCCTTTTTCTTGACTCCAGATGAAACAGCGCTTCCCAAAAAACCTGGGACTTTAATCATAATTTAAGCTCCTCAATAAACTTTGCAGATTTTAGCTCTCTCTCCGTATGGCGCTCGGTAAATTTAGTAAAGAGTTTTATGTATTTTAGAACTTTTTCAAGATCTGACTCCATTAATTTTCTGTCTAATACAAAATCACGAGAGAAAATAAGTCCCCTTTTTTTCTCACCGCCACATTCAAAGCAGATAGCCCCCCCTCCGTTGATACTAAAGTATGAGTCGCCTTGTATTTCATTGCCGCACTTTGCACATGAATCTAGATTTGGCTCATACCCTGATATTGAAAGCGCTTGAAGCTGAAATTGTAATACTATAGGCAATGGGCTTTCTTTAGAATTAATTTCCCCAAGAGCCTCAACCAATAGATCAAATAGCTCTGGTATAGCTGCGTCTCTTGGTGTTAAAGCATCAGTACTTTCAAGGAGCAGGTTTCCTAATGAAAAAAGCTCTATATCTTCGATAAACGCGGGAAATACTTTAACGGTCTCAGCATCCTGAATTAATTTGAAATCTCTTCCAGTGTCTTTCAAGCTGGCTCGAAAATGTACAAATGGTTCTAGTCTTGCACCAAAGCGTTTTGTGCTGTTTTTAGCGTTTCTTGCTATCCCGCTAATCTTTCCCAAGTCTCTAGTAAATAGGCTTAAGATAAAGTCTGAATCACGATAAGGAATCTTTCTTAGTAATAAAGAGTCAGATGCGTCCATATAACAGATATTATTCCCTAAAAGAGCACGATAGGCTATTAGCTATCATTTTTTAGAATGTTCATCTTTTAAAGTTTTCTTAATAAATGAATGTAACTCTAACATTTGGTCATAAGCAAGCCTCTGGCCTGTGAGTGCAATTCCATATGCACTTACTAAAAGTAAAATAGATAATGGAACGAGCCAAAAACCATAGGTTTCCATGCTTAATGTTAATTGTGAAAATCCCAAGACTAGCCCCGCAAATCCAACTAGGATGGAAAATCCATAAAATGTCGCAAACATAGTCCATATACTTGAACGCGGTCCCAGTGTACACCTGATTTCAGTTTCTCCTTCTTTTTCTTCGACATCCAGACTCAGCTCAGGTGACCAAAAGTGTCGCTTTTCTTCAGGAAAGGATATTACTACAAGCGGCTTAACAAATTTCCCATCTAATTCCGATGAGTTTTTATCAAGACCTTTTCTCAACTTGTCTAAGACCTCAGCTTTTTTCAACTGAGTCGAAAATGTGTAGCGTGGTCTGATACGTATCCTATCCATAGTATGAATTATATAACAGTTTTTTAATATTTATATTCACAGGTTCTAACACATATATCGTAGAAGAAGTCAGAATATCAACATAGCGATAAACAAGTAGAAAACCGAGCCAAATATATCATTAAACATAGTTAGGAAGGGTCCAGAGGCTGCTGCAGGATCAAAATTTAGTCGGTCAAGAGTTAAAGGAGCAGCTACACCAATGAAAGAGGTCGCCAATGTCGCTGATACCATAGCTATAAACACTGCTAGAGAGAGTTTGAGAACCTCAGGTTGGTTGTAACTTATGAGCGCACCGATAATGGCTGCAATTAAACCGCATATTATACCCAGCACAAGTCCTACTCTTATTTCAGAAAAAACAATTTTAAACATCTGTTTGACATTTATAGTTCCCATTCCAAGACTTCTTATAATAATGGTGGTTGTTTGAAGTCCTACATTACCACCAGTGGCCATAATAGCAGGCATAAAAGCAGCTAGAACTGCAACCTTCTCCAGAGTTGGCTCAAAGGCATAAACTATGATAAACGCTATGAACAATTCACCAATTAGTGTTAGCAATAACCAAGGAGTCCTAAGCTTTATTCTGGTAAATGTAGGCGTGTACATTGGATGGAGACTATCACCTACACCAGCCATCTGCAGCATGTCTTCAGAAGCTTCTTCGGCTACAACATCAAGAACGTCATCTGCAGTAATTCGTCCAAGTAGCACTCCTCTGCTATCTATTACAGGAAGTGATAATATGTCATATTTCTGGAATATTTTTGCTACATCTTCCTGGTCAATGTATGGTGTAACTGTAACTTCAACAGGATCCATTATTGCAGTTACCTGTGTGCTCGGACTGGCAAGAACTAGTTTGCTAAGAGAAAACTCACCTACAAGCTTATCATTCTCATCAGTGACAAATATCATAAGAAAGTCATCTACTTCATCCGCTATTAATCTGATCCAGTTTATTGTATCTCTTACAGTTGAATTTTGACTGACCTTTACAAGCTCAGTCTGCATAATACCGCCTGCTGTATCTTCAGGATATTTTAGAAGCGGTTTTACATCTTTTGCTTCCTCAGGATCCATTTTGTCGAGAACTGTTTTAGCAGTCTGCTCTGGGAGTTCACCGAGCAAATCAGCTGCATCGTCAGAATCCATTTCATCTGCAATATCTGCTATCTTATCTGTATCGAAGTCCTCTAGAATGTCTTCTCTTTGTTCTGGATCTNNTGTTCTGGATCTAACTCAAGGATCACTTCTGAGGCTGTTTCATTATCCAATGCTTCGAGGATCTTAGGATGATCATCTGGGTCAAAGTTCTGAAGGATTGTAGCAATTTCTGAGGGGTGAATCTCGGATAGAGTCTTTCTGATCCCTTCAATATTTCCCTGTGTTAAATCATCGGAAATTCTTTGAGCTAGCTCAGGTCTAGTCATTTCTCGTCACCCCAAGTGAGATAGTGGGTTATTCTATAGAAGAACAAGTAAAAGTAAAGCAAATCATTCGATTTTTCAGGTAAAATCCATTAGTTCCAATGGACAAATTAAGACACTTCGCAAACTTTATAAAATTTGAGCACACGCTCTTTTCTTTGCCGCTAATTTTTGCAGGGACTTTTCTTGCAGCCAAAGGACTTCCTAGTTGGAAGTTATTGGTACTAATCATACTGGCTGGCACAGGTGCGCGAACCGCAGCACTTGCTATAAATAGGATTCTAGATCGCAGAATGGATGCAGACAATCCTAGAACTGAAGAGAGAGAATTACCCTCAGGCAAGATCAGTTTAACTAAAGCATATATTATTACTTTATTAGGTCTTATTCTATACTTTGGTTCAGCTTATTTTATATGTGATTTGGTTTTACTCCTTTCGCCAATACCGTTGATAGTCTTTATAGTCTATCCAATCATGAAGAGGTTTACACCATTTTGTCATCTTGGGGTAGGGTTAGGACTTGCACTAGCACCACTTGGGGGATATATAGCTGTAACTTGCTCATTTAATGATATTTTACCAGCTGCGGTGTTGTCACTTTTTACATTATGTTGGGTATCTGGCTTTGATATCATATATGCAACTCTTGATGAGGAATTTGATAGAAAACACGGTATTTATTCAATGGTATCAGTCTACGGAAGAGATATAGCACTAATTATTTCAAGTGCTCTTCATCAGTCTGCATTTTTCTTTGTAGCTTTCCTTTATTTCTTTATGTTCAGATCAATAGTCGCGGGTGTTTTACTAATTATTATCGGAGCCCTATTGTATTTGGAACATAGAAAGGCTGAAAATGTCGATTTAGCCTTCTTCAAAATAAACATACTAGTGGGCATTGCTATCTTCCTTTTTGTGCTCGCTGGGATATACTTACCTTAGAAATGAGTGAAATGAGAACAATTGTTGGATTTACAGGGGCTTCAGGAGTTGCATATGGTGTTGATTTTTTGCGTAGATGCCCTGGAGATAAATATGTAATTGCCTCAAAATGGGGCAAACGTGTCCTAAATGATGAGCTTGGGCTCAAAGTTGAAGAACTTCGCCCGTGGGTAAATGAAATTTACAATGATAATGATCTTGGCGCACCATTTTCATCGGGAAGTAACCACTTTGACACTCTAGTTATTGCACCATGCTCTGTGTCAACACTTGCAAAAATTGCAAATGGTATTGCAGACACACTAATTACCAGAATTGCTCAAGTTGCCCTCAAAGAAAGAAGGAGATTAGTGATCGCTTTGAGAGAAACACCATTAAGTTCTGTTGCACTTGAGAATGCTTTAAAGCTTTCTAGAGAAGGTGTAATTATTGCTCCAATTTGTCCACCAAACTATATGGGGGCAGATACGGTAGATCAAATTATTGGAGGATACGTTGATAAGCTCCTGAATTTGATTGGTGTTGAGACTGGTAATGGCTGGAGACAAGACGAGTTAGAATAGTATTTCAGATATCTGGATTATACTTAAGAATTCCTACTTATATACTTACAATATAAGGAACAATTGATGGCAAAAAAGCAGTTCTACGACCTTAGAGAATACATTTCATACCTTGAGAAGATCGGTGATGTAAAACATATCAAAGCTGAGGTCAATCCAATTCTAGAAATTGCAGAAATTGCAGACCGTACTGTAAAAGATGGTGGCCCAGCTCTGATTTTTGAGAATGTAAAAGGGGCTTCATTTCCTCTAGCAATAAACCTATTCGGTACAGAAGAAAGGGTCGAATTGGCGCTTGGAAGAAAGCCTAGAGAAGTAGGTGAGGAGCTTGTTGAACTTTTTCATAAATTAAACCCACCATCTCTTAAATCATTTTTCTCAGTTTTGCCTAAAGCTTATGATCTTCTCTCGATGAGAACTAAAAAAGCAAAGTGGGGTTTCTCACAGGAAATAGAAGAACAGCCCAATTTAAATAAGCTGCCTATTATTCAATGCTGGCCGCTAGACGGCGGGCGTTTCGTAACCCTTGGTTTGGTTCTGACTCAAGACCCAGTAACAAATAAAAGAAATCTCGGAATATATAGAATGCAGGTCTACGATGAGAAGACCACTGGTATGCATTGGCATGCTCACAAGGGTGGAGCAGCTCATTATCACGAGGCTGGCAAACTTGGCAAAGACCTTGAAGTAGCCGTTGTTTTGGGGGGAGACCCCAAAATGATTTTCTCTGCCATAGCGCCATTGCCTGAGGGCATGGATGAGCTCGCCTTCGCGAGTTTTTTAAGAGGTAAGCCTATCCCTATGGTAAAAGGCAAGAGCATCAATCTCACTGTCCCAGCAAATGCAGAATTTATTCTAGAAGGCACTGTCCCTCAAAATGAGCTTCGTGAAGAAGGCCCGTTTGGAGACCATTTTGGACATTACTCAATGGAAGCAGACTTCCCTATTTATAATTTGAGTCGTATCACTCATCGTATAAACCCAATATTTCCTGCCACAATTGTAGGAAAGCCTCCTATGGAAGATGTGTTCTTAGGAATGGCTGCAGGAGACATGTTCTCCCCGCTTACCCGGATTATTCATCCTGAGGTTGTAGATATGTGGGCATATCCAGAGGCTGGTTTTCATAATTTGTTAGTTGTCTCTGTAGATGAGCGCTATCCAAAAAACGGCATAAAGGCTATGCTTGCTCTCTGGGGCACAGG
>JABAHS010085947.1_pt3 | contig 12258 bp, 9 predicted proteins | sample 7062111 | NCBI WGS metagenome assembly JABAHS01 (sample SAMN14534600, study PRJNA622989) | marine sediment metagenome | biome: marine biome [ENVO:00000428]; feature: marine pelagic biome [ENVO:01000023]; material: deep marine sediment [ENVO:00002113]; isolation source: pool of 4 deep marine... | reverse complement strand
ATTTGTGGTCGGGAAAGCCACTGGCAGCATGAAAAATCTACCTACAATCATGACGGGCACCCGAAGGAACTGTAGGTGGAAAAATTTATTTGCCAAAGCCGGATTTATGTGATAATATTGTTTTACTTCGGGGCCATAGCTCAGTTGGGAGAGCGCTTGCATGGCATGCAAGAGGTCGTGGGTTCGAATCCCATTGGCTCCATTTCCTCAACTTCTTGATTCTGGATTGCTCCCCGAAAACCGGTCTGGTTTTAGTGAGAGTATAATCAAATAATTTGGAATATTTTGAATAACAAAACATGGGATAATGTAGTAAATGGAAGAACACTTATGTAGAGTTCACCTTAGTTATCGTGTGTAATATGCGAAAAATAAGGCGACTTGCTTTTTTCATAAAAAATCTTGCCGTTGATTAGCGTCGATTCTACTAAGGTTTTGTGGTGGAAGGGATGGCCATCCAGTATGATGATATCAGCGTCCTTTCCCACCTGAAGGCTGCCGACTCTATCGGCGACACCAATAATTTCGGCGGCATTTATTGTGATCGATTCGAGAGCGGTCTGCTCGTCGAGCCCGCCACTTACGGCAAAAGCCGCCTCCATCGGTAAAGCCATTAAATCCCGCCCTGCTATACCCCAGGTGGCAAATGATGGGCTCGTAGGTACGATGGCGAATTTAACACCGGCTTTTTTAAGAATAGCGGCATTTTCCAGGGTCGAACCCGAAGGTGCCGAAATTAATTCGTTCGGACGGCGTTTATCGCGCGGTGTGATGATAAGGCGGATATCGTGTTTGGCAATTTCCTCCGCGACGATCCAGGCCTCGGTGGCACCCTCGATTATTACTCTCATCCCGAATTCATCGATTAGCTCCACTAAATCGAGCATCTCGGCCGCTGTCCTTGCCCGAAATCGGGCGGGCAGTTCTTTCTTCAGCAAACGGATGTACATATCGATTCCTGAGGGCTTTTTAAGCTCCTGAAGTTTTTTCTGGTCTTTTTTCCTTGTGTATTCATCGAGCTTTTGCAGGTAGTCCCGGGCTTTTCTAAGATTTTGCACAAAGGTCGTTTTGCCCATCCAACCTGAAATGCTGGCACTTTGGGATACCGACACTTTTAAGAGCATATTGTCCAAATCACCATAGGTCGGTTTTACGACCGCGTTGGTTCCCCCGCTTGATACAAAAACAGAGGTTATGCCGGATGCCAGAGCAAGAGATGCATGGTAGTGAAACGGATCCAGAGAATCGGCAATTTTACCTCCGGAGCCGGTCATCCCTACTCGAGCGGTCGCAGCGACCAGGCCGGGCATGACAATCTTTCCACGGGCGTCGATAACTTTAGATTTTTGAGGTATTTCGATGTTCTGTCCGATACGTGATATTTTTCCTTCCTTGATAAGGATTGTTCCGTTTTTGATAATTCCGCTGGTGATTGTATACAGGTCGCCGCCTTTTATTGCCGTGATGGGATCATCTGCAAGTAAAGGGCTGGTCATGCACAAAGTTACTAATATCACAAGAACCAGATGAGTTGTTTGTGCTTTACTTTTTTGCGGATATATACTCATTATGGTTTCTCCCTATGGAGCTTTGTGAACTACTTTACCTTCAATCATGACCATCTCAATCTTCGTTCCAATATCCAGCAGATCGCCGTTTAGAACCAGCAGGTTTGCATCTTTGCCGACTTCCAGGCTTCCGAGGCGATAGTCAACTGCCAGCATTTGTGCCGGATTAATGGTGATGGCTTTTTTGGCGATTTCCTTGTCCAGACCGGCTTTTACAAGTTCGGCTACTTCTCGGAGGAAGTCTTCATGCGCATATATGCTGTCACTTTTCGGCATAAATGCGATTTTTATCCCGGCATCAGCGAGCATTTTAGGCACGTTGATGCGGTTTCTTGTGAAAGGCTCGAAGTCAATCTGAGGTGTAAGGATGACAGGTATTTTCTTTTTGGCCAGTTTGTCTGCAACTCGATATTGTTCGGAATCGGCATTCAGGACCACTTTCATTTGCTTATAGGGCTCGAGCAGTTTCAATAAGTGCAGGATATCACCCGGTCCCTCACAGTTTATGAATGTTGGAATTTTGCCCTGTAAGGCGTTTATGAGCGGCTGGACTTTTGGATCCGTGGAACTCGTTTTGCTTTTTGCAGAATCCAGGGCGGATTTGATTACATTTTTAGTTCTGTCATTGGCCTGGAAATTAATCATGAGAAGCCCGGATTTTATGACTATCATTTCCTCTGGTTTACGGCCGACAGGTCGTATGATAGCTCCCTGGCCCGCAATTCCACCTCCTGACGAACCAAAGCTTATCATAGAACCGGAAAAGATGATGAATCCTGAACCTCCACCGCGTCCGGGGACAAGACCGATCGTCGTGAATCCTCTCCGGAGAACGTGTTTGTATACATCCTGGTGTGGATACAATTCATCCGCAACGCGGAGGTGTGGCTTTGAAGAAGTTCCTCCGCCCGGCGGCGATGATAATCCGATGCGTGAGGATGGGTTCACAAGGCCGGGAAAGATTGTTTTATCGCTTACGTCTATAATCTCGGCTGTTTCAGGAATCTCAATGTCGTTTCCGATTGCGGTTATTCTGCCATCCTTTATGACAATGATACCGTTTTCAATCAGGCCCGATGTTATCGTGTCGACACGGTCGGCTTTGATTGCAGTTATTTCTTCAGCACCGGCCGGGATGGATAGCCCGCAAACTAATATGCTTAGCAATATAACCTTGTGCATATTTGACATCCTTACTGTTCCTTTTCAGAAGAAATCTTTTTATCTTTGACGACCAGGTTAATCCCTTTCCGCTGATGGATTATTTTGCCGTTGATAAGGACCAGGTCGACAGGTTTTGTGTGATCCAGAAGGCTGCCTTCTTTTATCACGATGTCGGCGTCTTTACCGGCTTCCAGAGAACCTACACGGTCGTCTATCTCCAGCGCACGGGCGGCATTTATAGTGATTGCCTTTAAAGCCTGCCGGTCATCGAGCCCGAGATGCGCGGACATAGACGCCTGGAATGATAATTCTTCCTGAGGTGCTATCCATGAGCTCCATCCGACAGAATCTGTGTTAATAGACAGATTCTTTACCCCGGCTTTACTGTATTCGGCGCCCATCCCATGGAATTGACCGTCGTAGGTAGGCCGGGAGAACTCAAGGACACGCGGGCCGATATTTATGTGAACGCTGTCTCGTTTTGCCGCTTCGGTGCCGACGAGATAACCGCCGTAAGCGGTATGCGTCGGGATGACGTTCAGGTTATTTTCGTCGGTGAACATTCGCATTGTCTGCATCACGCCCCAGGGTGAGTAGGTGTGGTTAATGGTTGGGATTTCGCCGTTGAAGACCTTTCGCATCTTCTCCAGTTCGGGCCTGAGTTCGGGTTTTTCCTTGCGTTTGCCCTGTTCGTAAGCCTGCCACTCTTCTGTATATTGCTTTGCCTGTTTTAAGATATGCCTCAGGGACCAGGACATGCCCATGCGTGTAGCCCCCAAATCACCACCACGACGCTCGGGATTAAAAGCCTGTGCTATTTTCATTGCGCCAAGCTCGCGAAGTATCATATTTTCGGGTTCGGAGCAATCCAGTTTAACGATGACGGTGAAACCTGCCAGATTTGTTCCGCTTCCCGGCATCGTATGGATTGTTGTCACGCCGCCGGTTATGGCTTTTTCAATGGAAATATCCTCCGGATTTACGCATTCTGCAATCTGTAGCTCAGGATTTATAGGTGTCACCATATCGTTGAATCCGCCTTCGGTTCCAATATGTGTATGTGATTCGATGATGCCGGGCGTCACCCATCTATCCGATGCGTCAATGACCTTATACCCTTTTGGTATCTCGATATTCGCCTGCGGTCCAAGGGCCTCTATTTTCCCATCGCTTAGAAGAATGATTCCGTGGTTTATAACAACCGTATCGGTGCCTGATTTTTTGGCCGGCGCCATTGTTAAGATTTTCCCGGCCTTGATGGCGTACTTCGGAGGTGCCGGCTTGTCTTCGGCGTATACTGAGCCGGCGATTATGAGGATGATAACTGAATATATTAGGATTCCGTTCTTCATGTATCCTTCCTGTATGCAATTTTGCCATTGATAAAGACCATGTCCACCGGGATTGTCACATCGAAAAGGCTTCCGGCCTTAATAATCAAATCGGCATCTTTGCCGACTTCGATGCTCCCGACGCGCTCGTCAATTCCAATTGCCCGGGCCGAGTTTATAGTCACGCTTTCCAGGGCTGTTTTTTCATCCAGACCAAAGTGTATGGCCATTGATCCCTGATAGGATAACTCCTCCTGCGGCAGGACGGGTGCATCCGTATTGAGCGAAAGATTTTTTACCCCGGCCGCTTTATATTCCGCGGCCAGACCATAAAATTTGTTGTCCATCGAGAAAGAATAATCATAAAGTCTCGGACCGACGTTGACGTGCACATCGCGTTGAGCCATTTCTTTCGCGACCTTGTAGCCGTGAAAGGTTGCGTGAGAGACGATGGTTTTTAGCTGGTATTCATCATGGAAGACTCGTGCCGTTGCCATCACGTCCCGCGCCGAAGCCGTATGGACCAGTGTTGGAATAGCACTTTCAATGGCCGGCCTCATATTTTCATACTCTAATCTTTCTCCCGGCTGGTTTGTAATCTCGCCTTTTTCATAAGCCTGTCTGGTCTGTGTATAGGCCTTGCCTTTATTCAGGATGTCTCTTAGGATCCAGGACATCCCCATTCTGGACAGCCCCAGGTCACCGCCCCTTCTTTCCGGATTATAAGCCTGAGAGACTTTCATTGCGCCAAGCCGCCGGACAAGCATCTCATCTACGGTTTTGCCGTGCAGTTTGTAAAGGACACCGAAACCGGCGAAATTTGTTCCGCTGCCCGGGATTGTATGTACGGTCGTCACGCCGCTCGCAACAGCCTCTGGAATGCTCCGGTCTTCCGGGTCGATGACATCAGCAATTTGCAGGCCGGGATTCGTCGGGACAACCATATCATTGAGGCCGCCCTCGCCTGCCATATGTGAGTGTATTTCTACCATGCCCGGCATGATCCATTTGTCCGAGGCGTCAATCACCTTGTATCCTTTGGGAATATCCTTATTGGTTGCTTTCTCGACCGCTTTAATCACTCCATCTTCTATGAGTATAATACCATGATCAATCGTTCCCTTGGTGACAGTTAGTATCTTGCCTGCTTTGATGGCATACTTTATCGGCTCCTTGGTTTCGGCGATGCAAAGCTGGTAGAGGCAAAGTATAATCAGAACGGAGATTAGACGGATTATCCGTCTTCTACCTTTTTGAACAGGTAAACGGCCATCGTGCCTTTTCAGGTGGCAGGTATTATCGCTATTTATTTCCATAGACGATTTTTCCGTTTACGATAACTTTTTCCACCCGGCTTCGAAAATCAAACGGCTCGCCGGACAAAATCACCAAATCCGCATCTTTGCCCTGTACCACGCTTCCAATCCTGTCATCGACATGAAGCAGTTTGGCCGGGTAAATGGTAATAGCTCGAAAGGCTTCTTCTTCATCCATTCCATACCGCACGGCATAAGCGGCGTTCATAGGTAAATACTGCGTTCCCGAAGTTGCACTGGTATGGAATGCAACACATACCTTGTTTCGAGTCAAAAGATCAGCTTTGTTTATTGGCTTTCCTTTCTCATAGCGAATGATATTGGGGCCTATGGCGACACCAGTGTTGTATTTTCTCAACTCATCAGTAACACGGAAGCCTTCATTGCCCCCGAGAATTATGACGTCGAGGTTGTATTCATCCTTAAAGACTTTCAATGTCGTACGGATTTCATCAGAGCGATTGGCGTTAACAAGCGCGGGCATTTGACGCTTAAACAGTCCCCGTAAAAGCTCAAGGCTGGTATCGCGGCCCGGCCGAGCGGGTTCTTTGATTTCCTGTCTTTCATTGGGATCTTTATCATCTTCGTACTGCCTGCGTCGTTCGTACTCCTCGTACTTTTGTTCGTAATCCTCCCACTTCTCGGCATATTCTTTTGCACTTTTGAGCTGATCGCGTGCATCCCAGATTCTGGCCATTCTTGCCCGTTCTCCAAGCATCGAGAATTTAACGGCCGCGTATTCTTTAACAACCATTTCCTTTACGCTGTCACCGGTAAGCTTGATTAATGCGGCATTTCCGCTTATAAATCCGCGTGACCTGGGAGCGAGCAGCACTGATGTCACCCCGGAGCGCAAAACTTCCTGGAAGCCTTCGTCATTCGGCCGGACGGCATTTGCGATGCTGACCAGACGCATATTACCGGTATCGGGGCCGCTGGTCGGTGCGGAAGGATTCACTTTGACAGGCTCACTTTCGACGTGAAGACCAATGTGCGAGTGGATATCGATAAGGCCGGGAATGACAACGCTTTTGCTTGCGTCAATGACGGTTGCTTCCTTTGGAATCTCTTTTGGCTCGCCCACGTAGGCGATTTTGTCGCCTTTTACGATTATAAGTCCGTTGTTGATTCGTCCGCTGCTTGCCGTAAGGATCTTGCCCGCTCGAATTGCGGTGATGGACACTGGTTCCGTTTCTTCTTTCTCCGGTTTCACTTCCGGGCGGGCATATACAATCTTACCATCGATGAGTGTCTTATCGACAATCGAGCAAACGTCAAGAGGGTCGCCTGTCAGAATTACCAGGTCTGCATCTTTACCCTTTTCGATGCTTCCAATCCGGTTCGCAAGGCCAAGAATTTCGGCCGGCGTGATTGTAATTGCTTTCAGGGCTTCTTCGGGTGGCAATCCCCGACTGACGGCATAGCCTGCGATAAATTGAAGGTCGGGGATGGTCTCGTCGGTGGGAGAGGTAATCGCGAATTTTATACCGGCTTTTGCCAACAGGGCGGGATTGGCGGGATTGACACGACCAAGAGCTATATCGGTCGTATAGTCTTTTAAATGCCGGCGACCGGGTTCAAAGATTCCGGTGACAACGACCAGTGATTTGCTCGATTTAATCTCATCGACGACTTCATACGCTTCCGTTGCGCCTTCTATTATGAGCTTTAACCTGAATGTCTCCGCAAAACCAATGGCATTGCGAATGTCCTGGGCACTATGACAGTTTACACGAACAGGCAGTTTGCGTTTTAGAATCGGCAGCAGGGCCTGTACTTTTGAGTCCGCCTCAGTTTCTTTCTGTTTAGTCGCCCATTTTGCATCGGTGAAGACCTTCCGTAGTACGGCCATCTCAGCCATACGTGTTGTAGGGAGCTGCTTTTCCGCAGGCAGGAGGGGATTACAGGGGTCCGGGGGGATAGGAGGCTTGAAGATTCCCGGCGGGCCCTTCGGCGGTTCCCCGAGTGTGATACGAAGCGCCGATATATCTTTAAGGCAGCGGTCATCAATAGAATTACCTGCAAGCTTGACCACCGCACCCAAACCGCTGATTAACCGCCCCTGACCGGGCGAGACGTAAACGGTCGTTACTCCACCTGCAAGCAGTCGTCGATATTTGCCGTAGAAATCAAAGGAATCTTTTGCCAGAATATCCGGTGTCACCGACTCTTCATCGTCCCGGCCTCTCTCCGCCAGCGTTGTAAAGGCATCTATCAATCCGGGAATGACCACATTGTCTGTGGCATCAATTACTTCGGCGCCCTTGGGTATTTTAAGATTCTTGCCTACGGCTTCTATCTTACCATCGCGAATAAGCACAATACCATTCTTAATCGGCGCCGATGTTACCGGCAATACCGTACCCGCTTTAACAGCCACTACGGAGTCTTCCTCCGCTGAAACGGTCGGAACTATCAACGTACTGATGAGAATTGAAATCGCTGCAAGATAAATTTTCCGTCNNTCCTGCGCTGAAACCGCAGGAACTATCAACGTGCTGATGAGAATTGAAATCGCTGCAAGATAAATTTTCCGTCGATTATCAAAATGTTTATAGCGTTTATTCATAGCCAAATCTTGTCAAGGACTGTAAACCGATTCGGTCCTTATATTTGTTCTGTTAATCCGTATCTTTGGGTTTTTGAATTTCCATAGGTTTTTCCAGTAGCTTTTTCAATCGCTGGTCTTTTTCCTTTTCGTAGACGATTTCGCCGGCAATCATTACCTTGTCCACCCAGGCCTGGGCGTCCAGTGGGTCGGAGGTCAGGAAGATGAAAGTCGCTTCCTTTCCGGCTTGTATGCTCCCGAGCCGGTCATCAACACCGATGAACTGCGCGGGATAAAGCGTTATGGATTTAAGGGCTTCCGTTCGCTTCATTCCATGACTGACCGCGGTGGCCGCCTGATACCAAAGGTATCGGCTGCCGTACTGCGAAGTGTCGGTCTGGAAGGCGAACTTTACACCGGCCTTGTGGAAAATCATCGGGATTACTTTCATCTCTTCTTCGTTTGTTTCCTCGTTGGTCTCCCAGATAATAAGCTGTGAAGGAAGGATGACGGGGAGCTTTTTCTGTGCGATAAGGCCGGCCGCTTTGTAACAATCCGTACTTAGGACTAAAACGGTGTTGAACTTGTGGGTTTCATGGATCTTGATTGCCTTTGGTACGTCAACAGCCCTGTCACAATAGATAAATGCGGTGAGCTTTTTATTCAAAAGGTCGACCATCGGCTGTTTGCGAATGTCGATTTCTTCATCGAAAGGCTTCTTTTCTTCTTTGGCGTCGGCCTTTCGCTGTTCGTATTCTTCCAGATAATCCTTCAGGTCGGACATATATCGTCTGAATCGCTGCATATGTCCCATTCGGCTGGTGTTCCCTGCCGGTCTAAGGGAGATTTTCAAGCCTGTATATCGCTTGATGAGCATTGCCTCAACGGTTCGGCCGTGAGGTTTTACAACTGTTCCTGTTCCACCCAGCAAAGTGTTATTGCCCGGAAGCACAAGCATTGCGACCACGCCGTCCCGCAGCGAATCTTCAAAATAAAAGCTTACAGGATCGATGGAGTCGAATGTCGAAAGGAAAGGCACTTCAGGGATGTTCTCATTTGCCCTGTCCAAACCGCTCGAAGTGTGGGCCAGCACAAAGCCGGGCATCACAACTCTGTCCTTTGCTTCAATAACAAAAGCATCCCACGGTATCTCCACTTTTTTTCCGACGGCCTTTATGATTCCATCTTCGATTAAAATGGTACCGTTTCTGATGTCCGCTCCGGAGATGGTGATAATGCTGCCGGCTTTAATGGCGAGCTTTTTGCGGACCGGGGCGGCACGGGCCGACGCATTTATGACACTTGCCGCCAGGAACATTGCAATTAAAGCTATATAAAACTTGGATTTCATAGCTTACTTCCTCACTCTGCTTTATAAACAGTCTTGCCATTTAATATTACTTTTTCAATACGCGTTGTCACTTTCAATGGATCACCGCTGAGAATCAGGATGTCGGCGTCTTTACCTTTTTCAAGCGTTCCGACCTTGTCGGCTACGCCGAGTATTTCAGCAGGCGTCGTTGTAATTGCTTTCAGAGCTTTATCACGCGGCATACCATGCCTGACGGCAAAGGCCGCCGCTGTTAACAGGTCGATTGACCGAGACTGGGCTCCTGATGTCAGTGCGACTTTGACGCCCGCTTTTGTCAGGATACCCGCATTGTTCCAGTTTACTTCCCGCCCTTCACGAGACTGGCCCAAACTTTCGGGGTAGTAGTAGAAGGGACCCAACACAACGGGGACCTGCTTTTGGGCTATTTCTTCAGCGACTTTATAGCCTTCCGTGCATTCATCAAGGATAAGCTGGAAATCATATTCATCGGCAAGTTTCAGCGCTGTACGGATGTTTATTGCCCGTCTGACATTGAGGCGAACGGGAATCTTATCATCGAGCGCAGAGGCTAGTATTTGCATTTCAGGGTCATCTTTTTCCTTTGATGCCGCATACTTCTGTGCATCAAAGAAACTCTTACGCAGCATCCAGATGATCGCCATACGTGTTGTCGGTCGTCTAAAATAGAAGTTACGAGGCGGTTGACTTCGTGGTGTTCGATTACCGGATGCAGGATCCATGCTCATTACGATTGTCAATGCCGCATCTTCCTTGATTATCATGTCCTTTGGAGTTTTACCTGTCGGCTTGACAACGGCGCCCAGTCCCGCGATGACATTACGCAAGCCGGGGGACACATATAAGGTTGTGGTTCCGGTCTGGACCATGCGTTTCAGCACTTTACTCTGAGGATCGAGCGCGGTCGAAATCCGAACCGTCGGTGTTATCTCTTTATACTCCTCGTTCAGGTCACCGCGAACCGGTGGAGCAGCGCTTGCATCGACAAGGCCCGGCATGATGATATTTTTACCGGCATCAATGACAGATGCTTTTTCAGGTATATCAATCCCCGTGCCAATATCTGTGATTTTCCCGTCTTTTATCAGTATGATACCATCTGTTATGGGAGAACCTGACATTGTAAGGATTTTCCCGGCTTTAATAGCCGTGACCTCGGACTGCTCATCCTGTGCAGAGGCGGGCATAAGCAATAAAATACTCAGTAAGATAACACAAGCTTTCATATCTTCTGCCTTTGATACACGATATTGCCGTTGATAATAACCATTTCAACAGTGGATGTCGCTTGTAGCGGGTCTCCACTGAGGATAACAAGATCGGCATCTTTGCCTTTCTTGATGCTGCCTACACGTTTGGAAACGCCGAGAATCTGGGCGGCATTGATAGTCAGGCCTTTTAGGGCCGCTTCTTTATCGAGCCCGTATTTCACAGCGGCGATGGCTGATGTCCTCAAGTCACTCAAGGGCGTTCTCGGAGCGGTTGATGAAAATGCGATTTTGATTCCACTATCAGCCATCTTCACCACCCGTTTGAGGTCCTTGTCCCTGCTGAAAAGAAGAAGTGGAGAATATATAACAGGAATATTCTGCCCGGCGATTAACTCTGCAATCTCATCACCCTGCTGGGCTCCAATGAGTACTGCATTTAGGTCGTATTCATCTACGACTGTCAAAGCCGAAGCAATTTCATCGACAGTGTATGCACATATAAATGCAGCCAGGTTCGCATCTGCTACGCTTTTGAGGACCTCAATCCGTAAGTCGGGTTTATCATCCTTGTATGTCTTTGCATTGTTTAGCTCTTCTCTAATCAGCGCCAACAGGCCGGCCCGCGATGTTGGTCGGCGGTCGGACATCAGGGCATCATCCCGCAATGAAAACTTAACACCGGCACTACGCTTCAACACCAAGTCTTTTGTTGTTTTGCCATACAATTTCACAACAGCCGTTTGGCCGCCCACCGGATTTTTATTGCCCGGCGCCAGCAAAACAGTTGTCACACCTGAGCTTAGGGCTTTCTTTACATCGTCTGCCAGCGGATTGAAGGCATCTATAATTTGCATATCCGGAGTGACGGCTAATACTGTTTCATCGATTTCGCTGTATATATCCAGTGACAAGCCGATATGGCAGTGGGCGTCTATCAAGCCCGGCATAACATCCTTGCCTGAGAAGTCCAGCAATTTCATTCCCTCCGGGACGTCCGGCTTTTTCCTCAAAGCCTGAATTTTACCGTTTTTAACAATAATGACGCCATCCTTGATGACGCCGTCCGTTACCGTCCAAATCCTGCCTGCCCGAATGGCAAGATTCTGAGACGCATCCGCAGCCCTCACAATATAACACGACATGCTTAGCAAAATCAGTACGCTCAGTAATATGGTTTTTTTCACCGTTGTGACTTCCTATTAAAAACGACTCTGCCATCTATCATAACCATTTCAACCCGGCTGCGTATGTCCAAAGGAGGACCGTTCAGTATTACCAGGTCGGCGTCTTTACCCACTTGCAGGCTGCCGATTCGACCGGCTACACCAAGCATCTCAGCGGGGGTCAGTGTGATTGCCCGCAGTGCTGCGTCTTTGTCCATGCCGTTGGCTGCCGCCATTGCTGCCGCCAGTGTTATGAACTTCGAACTTGCGCCGTCTCTTCCAGATACACCCAGTGCTGCTTTTACACCTCTTTTCGATAAGATTGCGGCATTGTTCATATTATGCTTACGATACTCTAATCTTGGCATATCAACGAAAGACGTGGAAACAGGACCGACAATGACAGGGACCTTTCGCCGGGCAATCTCGTCGGCTATCAAATAACCCTCGGTGCATTTATCTAAAATCAGAGTAAAACCGAACTCATCGGCTAACCGCAGCACATTTAGGATGTCGGTAACTCGGTGCGCCTCAACCTGCAGTGGAATTTCCTTGCGGAGCACCTGGGCGAGAACGTCGCTGCCGGGACTGGATCTGAACTTTGCC
>JABAHS010003803.1_pt2 | contig 12276 bp, 10 predicted proteins | sample 7062111 | NCBI WGS metagenome assembly JABAHS01 (sample SAMN14534600, study PRJNA622989) | marine sediment metagenome | biome: marine biome [ENVO:00000428]; feature: marine pelagic biome [ENVO:01000023]; material: deep marine sediment [ENVO:00002113]; isolation source: pool of 4 deep marine... | reverse complement strand
TGCGAAATGAGAAGTTATCTGAGAGCCAGTTTTTCGCGAAGTCTTAGGGAAAGTTCCCTCGTCATCTCAAAGGCGCTTTCCACTGTCTTCTCACCATCAGGATTTACCAGGCAGCAGGTGGCAGGGGAGAGCATACTGCGGGACAGGAGAAAGTCTCGATCAATACCCCTTTCGTCCAGGGCAGCCCAGATTTCGGTGAGCCTCTTTTCCAAGCTATCGACAGTCTCTTCCTCAAATGGCTCAGTATTGGCCGGCACAATACCCCACACCAGCCTGCCGCCCCGATCCAAGAATTTTCGAATTGAGCTGGCGTACTGGGTGAAGACTTCACCGTTGCTGTAAACATCCAGTGAGAGGACGTCCATATCCAGTCCCAAGAGAAAATCCCAATCAGGATTGCCGCAGAGGTGGATACCGCGGGGCCTGTCGATCAAGGCAAAGAAGTTTTCCATATCTTCTCGAGCCGCTAGATCTCCGTACCCTGCCATGGCGCTGAAAAGGAACTGCAGACCGGGCTCGTCAATAAACATGAAGACATTGGGATTCAATTTCTCCAGACGGTGCAGCTGTGCATTTACCCGTTTGGCCATAAATTCCATGAGGAACGGTCGAACAGTATCGTTAAAAATGATAGGGCGGTCATCCTGATCCACCACATTGAAGCCAAAACTGATGGGCCCTTCCATCTGACCCCGAATAGCTGGTCGATCTGAGAAATCCATCTTCAAAAACTTGTGGTACACCACTGAATATTCTTCGCTAATGTCAAAATATTCGGGTTCATCAAAGTGCGCCATGGTTTCCTCAAATTCAGCGACAAATTTATCCATTGAGAATCGTAGGGTTCGTTTCTCCAAATCCAGGAGAATCCCTGGAAAATGCTCAGATGCTTGAACGTACATGTCCTCGAAGTAGTTAACCAAGGGCAGCTGAGGCCAGAAGGGCACATCCAGTGACAGGGCCATCTCCAGGGCCCGGTCCACATCCGTATGGGGCATAACTGCCATAGCAGTGGTTAGCAAGTTTCCAGGAATGGGCATTGCTTCAAGCTACCTTTCTTCTTTATGAGATAATCAATACCATAATTGACCCGACTCAAATCCCAAGCACCAAATTACAAATAAATCTCAAATTCCAATATCCAATGACCAAAACATATTTGGAATGCTTTTAAAAGACGCAAAGGTTTGGAATTTTGAATTTTGGTCATTGTGATTTGTTTGTTATTTGTGATTTGTGATTTGGAATTTCCATCACCATCCATCGGTCGATTTCGAGAACGAGGACAAGTTAAATCTGCAGTCCGAGATCTCACATCTTCTTTTGTCTTTCTTCCAGTTCCTTCAACCTTTTCTTCAGCTCCTTCTGCTTTTGCCACCTTTCAGTGACATCCCGGATAACTGCGGCTGTTCCTAGCGGTTCACCAGAATCACTGGTCACCAGGACTATGGTAAATTCAATGGAAATGCGGTTGTCACTCTTGGTAATTGCCGGTACCGCCAAGGTTCCTTTACCGTATTTTGTCTTTCCGGTTGCCATCACCTTGCGGTAGCCCTCCCAGTGCCTTTTCCGCAACTTCTCCGGCACAATAAGATCGAGGCTCTGACCTATGGCCTCTTCCGCTGAATAACCAAATATAGCTTCAGCTCCCGAGTTCCAGAGGCGAATGATGCCTTCTCTATCCGCAAAGATGATGGCATCCGCTGCCTTCTCCACAATCTGTCGGTAGAGCGATTCTTGAGTGTCTGTGCTCATATGCATGATCCTCCATGCCGGTTGTCGGATCAACCCCGCAAATGCGAGAACGATCCGACCTACGACTTACCTACCTCCAACCTACTGCTTGCTGCAAGCTGCCAACTGCCTCCTGTTCTTATGCGGTAGCCTCTGCTGCACGCTCAGGTGCATAGCGGTTCAAAACGGCAAATAGCACCAAGGAAAGCAGTGAAAGACCAAGAAATACTACAAAACCAAGGGAATAACCCGAAGCGCCAGACACCTTGACAAACAGCCCCATGACGGGCGGAATCACAAAACCGCCGAAAGCTCCCAAACCTCCCACAATGCCGGCAGCGCCGCCAACTGTCTCTGGCGTATACTTGGGAACTAATTTGAAAACAGCTGCATTGGCAAAACCCATTCCCAGTGCCAGGAGCATTTCTCCTGTAACAGCTATTGCCATAGACCTGGATGCCACAATCATAAGAAACGCACCAACAGTCACTACAGTGAAGGAAAGGAACACGGTCTTTTCGCCACCAATCCTGTCTGAGGTAAGGCCGCCAAGAACCCTCAGTATAGAGGCGGATAAAGAATACAATGCCGTGAGGGAACCAGCCAGAACAAGACTGGTGCCAAAATACTCTCTCCAATAGGTTGGAAACCAGACAGTAAGGGCGATAAAGCCACCGAAGGTGACAAAATAAAACATTGTCAAGATCCAGGTGCGCCAGTTGGATCCCGCCTTTTTTAGAGAGTCCATGATGTTCCCCGACGGTATCAACTCCTCTCCACAGGCAATGAACAGAGCATCTTCGTCAATCTCGATACCCATCTCTTTGTATTGAAAATAGGGAGCATCCTTCATGTACAGAAAGAACACAACAAGGAGACACAGGAGCATCCCGAGCCAGAGAACATAAGAAATGGCAAATCCGAGGGAAACCACCAGCAAGGGCAGGGCTATAGCAAACATTCCCGGGGCCATGTTCCCCAACCCCGCATAGATGGCGAGGGCGGTGCCTTGCTTCTTCTGTGGGTACCAGTAAGACACCGTGGGAATGCCCACAGAAAATACGGCAATGCCACAGCCGCAGAGGATTCCAGCCATGAGGAAGAACGGATAATGAGATGGCTGGGGCGGGGAAAACAGGCTGAACAACACCGTAATAGCTGTAATACCCGCCACGGCAAGGCCCAAAAGGATCAAAATGGGTTTCTTTCCGCCCATGCGATCCACCATGGCACCAAAAGGTATCCTCAGCAAGGAACCGGTGAGTGCCGGGCTCGCTGCCAGCAGACCCATCAGCAAGGGACTCAGGGCCATAGATTGTTTCAGCTTGGTAACGATGGGACCGAAGGCGGAGACTCCCGCAAAGCCGGCAAAAAATGCCAAGGTAGTCCAGGTAAGAGCCGCACCGCGGCTTGATTGAGCATAACACACAGCTTCATCGCTCATGAAGATCACCTCCTTTCATTCCTCAATCCCCCCATTCCTCAATCCTGTTTTAGAAGCTTACTTCTCTCCTGCGAAATACGATCCATCTGCGGAAGAGATAAGTAAGCGGTACACTCCATATATGCACCAGCCGGCTGAACGGAGAAAACCCGAGGAGGGCCAGCACTGCGAGAATGTGAACTTTAAATCTCAGCGGCACCTCGAGCATCAGGCTGGCATCTGGAGTTAGGGTCAAGATCCCACGAAGCCATGGAGCAATGGTGGTAAGAATGTCGAAGTGTTCGTACAACCCACTCATCACATTGGCAAATCCCGTGGCGACAACAAAAAACAGCAAACCCAGGGTGATAAAATCATTCAGGCTTGTGGTGGCGAGAATTCGATCTTTGCTGATTCTGCGATAGATCAGTAGGGAGAGACCAAGAAGAGCGGCAGCCCCAACAACAACCCCACTATAGGTGGCAAAGAGGGTGTGAGCCTGACTATTTATACCCACCGCATCCCAGTACTTTTGGGGTATCAATAGTCCGGCTCCGTGTCCCATGAGGGTGAAGATAATTCCCCAGTGGAAAATAGTCACTCCAAACTTTAGTCCCTTTTTATCAAGAAGCTCGCTCGACTTCGTGTTCCAGCCGTAGGGATCAGCCACGTAACGATAGATGTGGCCAACCACCAAGGTGGCAAGAGCCAGGTACGGAAAAACCAGAAATGCTAGGGTGTTCAAGATATTCATTTCCTCACACTCCCATGGTCTTTATTTCAGTGAAAAGATTTGCGACTATTGCCAAAAGATCAGCATAAACATTGCCCGATTCTTCAAGTCTGGAGCGAACGGTTTCCACCTCCTCGCAATATTGTCCAAGAAGCGGACAGTTGTCGCCATTCTGGTTCAAAGAGAGGTACTCGAGAACGAGCGGCAGATAATCAGGAAGATCACCGGTTGAACGTTCGTAGCCGGCTTGGTGGTAAAGCCGATGAAAATCTACCAGAGCATTTCCTCGTTCTCTGGAATCACCCCACTTGTGATACGTAAGGTTAAGACAGGTTGGCGGGTTGAGGTCGAAGGTTGAGGTGTATACCTCTTGTAGGTGGATCAGCGATTTATTGCCCAGGTAGTCCAAAAAATGCTCACACCTCTCTCGTTGCTCCACTTGAGGAATCAGTTCTATTGTTTCCTTCAACTCCTCAAGCGACAGAACCAATTCATCGTCCGGATACTGTAGCAGTATCGACAAGACCTTCAGGAGATAACGTTTTTCACTTGTCATTTGTTCAACACACTCCGTTTAGTTCCTTGCTTTTGTCGGATCAACCCCGCGAACGCGGGAACGATCCGACCTACCTCAGCGTGTCTCAAAGCCCGCAGCGCCTTGCTCACGATAAAGATCTACTTCCTTTTCCTTCTTGACCGTGGGAATTACAAAGCGATCATTATATTTGGCGATGGCTAGTAATCGATAAATCTCTTCAGCTATCTCCTCAGTCATGCCTGCCTTCTCCAGAACGGCAACATCCGCCTCGTCATCCAGCCGCTTGGAGCGCATGTAGCTGCGGAGCACCATGAGTTTCCGCAGAGCTCTACGAATTGGCTCCTCATCTCCAGCACTAAGGAGATTGGCAAGATAGGTCAATGGAATTCTCATCACTTCGGGGTTATCAAGATCACCATCCGAGTCCTCGAAAAACTTCACGAGTGGGCTCAAAGGAGGAACGTACCAGACCATGGGCAGCGTCCTAAACTCCGGATGCAGAGGAAAGGCCAATCCCCAGTCCACCGCAAGCTTGTAAACCGGTGAACGCTGGGCCGCTTCAATGTAACTTTGCGACACCCCCTGAGAAATTGCTTCAGCCACCACCTCTGGATTGTTTGGATCAAGGAACAGTTCAGTTTGCGCGGGGTAGAGATCATGGTCCTCTTTACTGGAAGCTGCCGTCACGATCTTTTCCGCATCGTAGAGGATGACGCCAACATAACGGATCTTGCCAACGCAGGTCTCAGCGCAAAGGCTGGTCAAACCAGCTTCTACTCTTGGGTAGCAGAACAAGCACTTCTCTGATCTCCCGGTTTGCCAGTTGAAGTAGACCTTCTTGTATGGACAACCCGAGACACAATAGCGCCAGCCACGACACCTTTCCTGGTCCACCAGGACAATGCCATCCTCCTCCCGCTTGTAGAGAGCGCCCGAGGGGCAAGAGGCCACACAGGCTGGGTTCAAACAGTGCTCACAGAGACGCGGCAGATAGAACATGAAAACCTTTTTGAACTGCAGATAGATTTGGTGTTCCAGGCCCTTGAAATTCACATCACCAGAGCCGGTTGCGCTGACTCCGGCAAGATCATCTTCCCAGTTGGGACCCCATTTTAACCGCATGGGTTTGCCGGTAATCAGGGACTTGGGCCTAGTCGCAGGTTGATGCTTCTTGGCGGGCCCAGAGACCAGCTTGTCATAATTATAGGTCCAGGGCTCATAGTATTCGTCGATATCTGGAAGATCAGGATTGTGAAAAATCTTCAGTAATTTTGCCGACCGACCGCCGGCTCGAAGACGGAGCTTTCATCCCATCTCCCAACCGCCTTTGTAGAGAGCCTGATTCTCCCACTTCTTCGGATAGCCAATCCCCGGTTTGGTCTCCACATTGTTGAACCAGATGTATTCGGCGCCACTCCTGTTGGTCCAGACATTCTTGCAGGGAATGCTGCAGGTATGGCAGCCGAGACATTTGTCTAGATTCAAAACCATGGCAATTTGTGTTTTAATCTTCATACCAGTCCACCTTTCCTGCCTTTCGGACTACTATCACTTCATCTCTCTGGGCGCCTGTGGGTCCGTAGTAGTTAAAACCGTAACTCAGCTGGGCGTAACCGCCGATCATCTGGGTGGGCTTCACCATAATCCGGGTCACACTGTTGTGAGTCCCTCCTCGCAGCCCAGAAAGCTTGGAACCTGGCGTGTTGATCATTCTCTCCTGGGCATGGTACATAAAGGCCTTGCCTCGGGGAATCCGATGACTTACCACCGCCTTGGCCATTACCACCCCATTGACATTGAAACATTCAAGCCAATCATTATCTTCAACCCCAATTGAGGCAGCATCCTCGTCGTTAATCCAAATGGCCTCACCGCCACGAAACAGGGTGAGCATTATGAGGGTATCCGAGTAGGTGCTGTGGATAGACCATTTGGAGTGTGGGGTAAGGTAGTTCAGGACAATCTCTTTGCCCTCCCCGCGTGTGATCTCTGTAGAACCCAGGGCTTGCATATCCAGAGGAGGCCGGAACACCGGCAGTCCCTCACCAAAAGCCAGCATCCACTCATGATCCTGATAGAATTGAGCTCGTCCCGTAAGGGTGCGAAAGGGCACTTTTTCCTCTATGTTAATGACAAAGGGAGAATACATCCGCTCCTCAGACTCGATGCCACTCCAGATTGGGCTGGTGATTATCTTCCGCGGTCTTCCATCAAGATCCGCGAAACTCATCTTTTCTCCCTCTCTGTCTTTGCTCAGATGGGCAAGGCTCAGCCCCGTCTTCTTTTCCAGGCCGGACCATGCCTTCACCGCGGTGCTGCCATTGGTCTCTGGAGCCAGCAACAGTATCGCTTCAGCCACTTGTTTGCCCGTTTGCAACTGCGGCATCCCCTGCGTTATTCCGGAACCTGCAACCGTTCCGAGCTTTTCTTTTAGTTCCTCGTATTCTTGATCTGACTTCCAGGTAATCCCCTTAGACCCTATGCCCACATCTTTGACCATNNACCGAAAGATTCGGCATGGTCTTGCCCGGTATGGGCTCCACCTCACCCTTCTTCCAGTCCTTGACACTGGGCTGAGCAATCTCCCCGGGAGAGTCGTGGAGTAGGGGAGTCGCCACCAAATCCTTCTGTTCGCCTAAATGGATTTCTGCCAACTCCGAAAACTTCTCAGCAATTGCCTTGAACTGATCCCAGTTGGTCCTGGTATCCCAGGGGGGATCAATAGCCGGGTTAAAGGGGTGAATAAATGAATGCAGATCTGTGGTACTGAGATCGTGCATCTCATACCAGGAGGCTGCAGGGAGAGCAACATCTGCATACATGGCACTGGTGGACATTCGGAGTTCTAGAGTAACGAGAAGATCCAGCTTGCCTTCTGGAGCCGGATCTCTCCACTGTATTTCTTCTGGCCGCTTCTCGCCTTCCTTGTTAAGTACCGCGTTGTCCGTTCCCAGAAGGTGTTTGAGAAAGTACTCATGGCCTTTGCCGCTGGCGCCCAGAAGATTTGCCCGCCAGAGAAAGAGAAGGCGCGGAAAGTTCTCCGGGCTATCCGGATCCTCCAGGGCGAACTTGACCTCACCTTTTTTCAGTTTGTCCACAACATAAGAGACGATCTCTTCGTCCGAACTAGCTCCACTCTCCAATGCTTCCCTGCAGAGATCCAACGGGTTTCGATTGAACTGGGGATAGGAAGGCAGCCAACCAAGTCTAGCGGCAATGACGTTATAATCAGCCAGGTGCTTATCAGTCCCACCATCGGCCAGCGGTGAGGCTATGTGCTGAGCATCGAAGGTCTCATACCTCCATTGATCAGTGGCAAAATAGTAGAACGAAGTACCATTCTGCTGTCGGGGAGGTCTCCTCCAATCCAATCCGAAGGCAATGGCTGCCCAGGCAGCCTGAGGACGCAGTTTTTCCTGACCGACATAATGAGCCCAGCCCCCGCCGTTTACTCCCTGACAGCCACAAAGAGTGGTGAGGTTGAGGATAGCCCGATAGGTCATGTCATTGTGGTACCAGTGATTGGTGCCGGCACCCAGGAAAATCATGGATTTTCCTTTGGTTTTGTCTGCATTTTCGGCAAATTCGCGGGCAACCCGAATCACATCATCTTTGGGTACTCCAGTTATCGATTCCTGCCAGGCGGGAGTATATGGTTTAGGATCGTCATAGTCTTTGGCAACTTCGCCTCCCTGGCCTCTGTCCACGCCGAGATTGGCGGCCATAAGATCAAAGACCGTTGTGACCAGGATTTCCTCGCCATCCCCAGCGATCTTTTTCACCGGGACTTTGCCGATTCTTATCTCGGCACCATGAAAATCAAAAAACGGTACCCTAAGGGAAACCCAACCATCATTTTCATTGGCAAAGCTTAAGAGAGGATCCACTGGTTCGCCACTCTCTGAATCCAACTGGTGAAGATTCCAGCGTCCCTCCTCATTCCAGCGAAAACCAATGCTGCCGTTGGGAACTACAAAACTCTTGCTTTTCAAATCGTAGTAGAGTGTTTTCCACTCAGAGTTATTCTGGTCAACACCCAGATCTGAAGCTCTCAAGAATCGTTCAGATACATGTTCGTCTTCTTGGGGTTTGAGAACTACAGCAAAGGGTAGATCAGTGAAGGCTTTTGCATATGAGGTGAAATACTCAGACTGTCGATCGAGGTAGAACTCCTTGAAAATCACAAAGGTCATGGCCATGGCCAGGGCGGAATCGGTGCCCGCCTTTGCTGGCAGCCAGGTGTCGGCAAATTTCACATATTCAGCATAATCGGGCGCCACCGCCGCAACCTTTGCCCCCCGGTACCGAACCTCGGTAAAGAAGTGGGCGTCAGGGGTTCGGGTCATGGGCAGGTTGCTACCCCAAACGATCATGTAGCTTGACTCATACCAGTCCGCACTTTCTGGAACATCGGTTTGTTCACCCCAGATTTGAGGAGAGGCAGGTGGCAAATCGCAGTACCAGTCGTAGAAACTGATAAGGGAAGCGCCGATAAGAGAGAGAAACCGGGCGCCAGACGAATAACAGACCATGGACATGGCAGGGATGGGGGTAAAACCGAAAACCCTTTCAGGTCCATATTTCTTGATGGTGTGAACGGTTGAAGCGGCGATGAGCGTGGCCGCCTCGTCCCAGCTAACTCGGATGAGCCCACCTTTGCCCCGCGCCTGTTGATATCTTTTCCTTTTCTCCTCGTCCTCAACAAGGCTCTGCCAGGCGAGTACAGGGTCCGGCTGGGACCTAAGGGACTCCCGCCACATCTCTAAAAGAACAGCGCGTACGAGTGGATATTTCAGCCGAACCGGACTGTAGGTGTACCAGGAAAAGGTAGCACCCCTGGGGCAACCACGGGGCTCGTGATCGGGCAAATCTGGTCCGCAACTGGGATAATCACCTCTCTGAGTTTCCCAAACGATAATTCCGTCTTTGACGTACACATCCCACGAGCAGGATCCAGTACAATTGACCCCGTGGGTGGAACGGACCTTCTTGTCATATTGCCATCTTCTGCGATAGAAATCCTCCCACTCCCGCTCCCCACAGCGGACTTCGGCCCAATCGCCGGCTATGGCTTCCTTTGTACACTCTTCTCGAGGCCGAAGAAAGCGGAGAGATGACAGGAGGTTTTTCTTGGCCATGGATTCCCTCCATATTCGATTGTATGAATCAGATGTCAGATACTTGCTTTAATCAGCTCAAATGTTTGACCCTGGCACTTATGCCCAGTAAATTAATAGGTTTTATGTTGCTGGAATTTTATTTTAGTCTCAGTCAGTTGCCGAGTCCTCCAAAAAACCTCTATGTATTAAGACTGAACAGCAAATGGATCGTGTTATCCAACGGTACAAGACAGATACAGAAAATAGGTCGGCTGAAATTGGAAAGTCGCTTTCAGAGTGGAGCGAGAGCGATTTCTTCGGAAATCGCTTCTCAGCAGAGTATGAGGCAAAATTTCAGTATCTCCATGGGCTTCCTTTCTAATCCCCTGAGGTTCCAGAAGACTCACTCCTCCCAGTGGATAGCCTCCACCGGACATGAATCAATGGCATCTTCAATAAGATCCTCTGGACCTCCTTCCGGTTTGATTACTTGTGATGTGCCTGTTTCCTCATTGAGTTGGAATACTTCAGGGCAGATACCTTCGCAGGTACCGCAGCCGATGCATTCGTCCTGGTCAACAACAACTCGTCGGCCCATTATCCATAAACCTCAACTTTGTGTTTAAGAGATATGAGATGTGGGATGTGGGATGTGGGATAAATGGGTAACAAACCGCATCCTCTATCTCAGATCTCACATCTCACATCGTGTGAATGAAGGGCGGGGGCGTACCCCCGCCCTTGAATTCTCCTTTTATCCCAAAATCGCCTTCAAATCCTCATCCGGCGTGCTGATGGGCTTGATGTCGAAGTTCTTCACCAGGACATCCAGTACATTGGGGGTGACAAATGCCGGCAGGGAAGGTCCAAGGCGAATGTCCTTGATTCCCAGATGGAGCAAGGATAGGAGGATCGCCACAGCCTTCTGCTCATACCAGGAACAAATAATGGACAGTGGCAGATCGTTGACACCCACATTAAAGGCGCCGGCAAGAGCCACGGCAATCTGGATTGCCGAATGGGCATCATTGCACTGGCCGATGTCCAGCAACCTCGGGATTCCACCGATGTCCCCCAGATCTTTGTCGAAGAAGCGAAACTTGCCGCACGCAAAGGTGAGAACCACGGTGTCCTCGGGAACCTTCTCCACAAACTCGGTGTAATAGTTTCGGCCGGGCTTGGCTCCATCACAACCTGCCACCACGAAGAAATGACGGATGGCTTTGCCCTTTACCGCCTCGATGACCTTATCGGCAACACCCAGAACGGTATTTCTGCCGAAGCCCACCATTACTTCCTTGCCGTTTTCATCCTCCTGGAAGCCTGGCAGAGCAAGAGCTCGATCAATGACCGGCTGAAAATTGCGGTCGGATACATGGGCTATTCCAGGCCAACCCACCAGACCGCAGGTAAAGATGTTGCCCTTGTAAGGATCTTTTGGTCTCTGAATGCAGTTGGTGGTCATCAAGATGGCACCGGGAAATTGGGAAAATTCCTTGGCCTGATTTTGCCAGGCGGTGCCATAGTGGCCGTAGAAATGGTCATACTTTTTCAGTTCCGGATAAGCATGTGTGGGCAGCATTTCACCATGTGAATAGACGTAGATTCCCTTGCCTGCACTCTGCTTCAGGAGCTCTTCCATATCTTTGAGGTCGTGACCCGAGACCAGGATGGCCTTGCCTTTCTTGGCACCCAGGGGAACCTTGGTGGGCACTGGATGGCCGTAGGTACCGGTGTTCCCGGCATCCAGCAAGTCCATGGTACGCAGGTTGATCTCACCGCACTTTAGGACCAGGCCGATCCACTCTTCAAGACCCAAGTCCTCCCTCGGGATGGCGGCCAGACCCTCGTGGATGAAGGCATAGACCGCGTCATCTTCCTGCCCGAGAATCTGGGCGTGGTCCGCATAGGCGCAGACACCTTTGACGCCGAACAACAAGATGTGTTTGAGGGAAAGGATATCTGGATTGGCGCTGGGATAGGAATGAATGCCCACAGCCTCACCCTGCTGAATGAGGTCATCTAAAGTGGCGGCAGGTGTAAAAGATGCTGCCCCCTCAGGGAAATCCACATTGCCGCCGGCCGCTTTGACTTTATCCTTGAGTTGCTCCCGCTTTTCTGCGGCCTCATTGATCAGAGCCACGAACCGATCGGGGTCGAAATCCACATTGGTCAGGGTGGAAAAAGCGGCCCGAACCGTGAAGACATTAATATCCCTCTCGTTAACACCCACCTTCCGCCCCTCCACTGCATACTGGGACAAGCCGATAAGACCGTACACCAATAGATCCTGCAGGGCAGCGATCTCGGGTTCCTTGCCACAAACCCCTATTTTGGTGCATCCTTCACCTTTGGCCGTTTGCTCACACTGATAACAGAACATAAACTCCTCCTTTTCTAATTCCTTGCCGATAGTTTCATCACCTAAACCTTGAAGCCAGTTTTTCACTCTCTGATTAGATTAATTGTAACCATAATAAATCAGATTGGTAGCACCATTGACCTAAGTCAAGGGGATAAAAAAACGTGAGAGTTCATTTTTCCAAATTGGAATAGCGTCATTCCAAAATGGCATATTCTTCCCTGGGCTAAATTTACACCTTATCCGCAAGCACTTAATATTACATATATTTTAAGATTATCTTTTTTGGTATGATTAGTGCTCTTAAGAATTAAGTCCTTCCGAACATCCACGGAATTTTGGCACTCAAATCCAGGGAACACGGTAATCTAAATTTTATAAGGAGAC
>JABAHS010007493.1_pt1 | contig 12296 bp, 14 predicted proteins | sample 7062111 | NCBI WGS metagenome assembly JABAHS01 (sample SAMN14534600, study PRJNA622989) | marine sediment metagenome | biome: marine biome [ENVO:00000428]; feature: marine pelagic biome [ENVO:01000023]; material: deep marine sediment [ENVO:00002113]; isolation source: pool of 4 deep marine... | reverse complement strand
AGATCCACGACGGGATGACCGTCCTCGATCACCTGCGCAACGTGTCCGACCAGCCCGACCGGATGCTCCGCACCATCCTCGGACACTTCCTGCTCGCCGACAAGATCGAGCAGGACGCCGGGACGCTCTCCGGCGGCGAGAAGACCAAACTCGCCCTGGCACAGGTGGTCCTGGCACGCCCCAACGTGCTGCTGCTCGACGAGCCGACCAACAACCTCGACCCGCAGGCCAAGGAGGCGCTGCTCGGCGCGCTCCACCAGTACCAGGGCACGATCATCCTCGTCAGCCACGACACCGACTTCGTCGCCGAGCTGCAGCCCGACCGGGCGATCATGATGCCCGACGGCGAGACGCACTACTTCGACGAATCGCTACTCGAACTAGTGGCGCTGGCCTAGTGGTATGTCCAGACGGAGAGCCGCAGGTTGGTGGATCGTCGTCAGCGTGCTGATGGCGGCATGCGGCGGCCCGGTGGCGAGCCCGGGAGTAACCACGTCCGGCGTGGCCGAGCCGGCCCCGGCCACGACGGCGGCCGCTCTCACGACCCTTGCCCCGGACACTCTCACCACAGCCGTCCAGCCGCCGGCGGTCGTCGTCGGCGCCGGCGACATCGCCGTCGACGGCGGCGCCCAGGAGGAGACTGCCAGAATCATCGAGCAGTACCCCGACGCAATCGTCATCACGACCGGAGACAATGCATATCCCGATGGGACCGCCGGCCAATTCGGTGAGTACTACCTGCCGACCTGGGGCCGTTTCCAGGAGCGGACCCGACCCGCCATCGGCAACCACGACGCACGCAGCGATGGGGCGGCACCCTACTTCGACTTCTTTGGACCGAATGCCGGCCCGCCGGGCCGCGGCTGGTACTCCTACGACGTCGGCACCTGGCACGTCATCGTGCTGAATTCCGAGTGCGGAACCTCCGGTCTGGCTTCCTGTGAGGACCAACTCGACTGGCTACGCCGGGAGCTGACGGAGTCCGCGACCGAGTGCATGTTCGCCTACTGGCACAAGCCCCTCTTCAACGCCGGACGGCATCCCGGGTTCACGTCTTTCCTCGATGAGTGGCGGGTACTCGACGACGCCGGCGTCGACTTCGTCGTCAATGGCCACGACCACAACTACCAGCGATTCGCCCCGCAACACTGGTGGGGCGGGGCGGACGAAGACGGCGTCCGCGAGTTCGTCGTCGGCAGCGGTGGCGCGGCACCGTACGAACAGACGGCTTCGCCGCCGGCGCTCGAGTTCTTCTACGAAGGCCACGGTGTGATGCGATTCGACCTCTACCCCGATCGCTACACGTGGACGTTCATCACACCGGACGGCGGGTACATCGACGCCGGAACGGACGACTGCGAGTAGTCGCCTGCCTCAGTCGGCGGTGGGTTCGAAGAGCGGTTCCGAAGGGCGCCGGGAGCCGGTCGCCACCCGGTAGCCGGCCCAGAGCAGGATCGCCCCGATCAGCAGAGCGATGGCGAATCCGGCCGCGTCGCCGAACGCGGTGAAGGAACCGCCGAACGCCGGTGCCAGCGTTCCGAGCACGATCAGACCATTGCCGGCCGCCAGCATCCGATTGGATCGTCGGAACTTGAGCGCGCTGTACCCGGCCAGCCCGACGATGATGAGTGTGGCCACCCCTCCGGCGAAGGCGGCGAACACTCGCGGTCCCGGCAGGGAGATGCCGCCGACCTCGATGATGAAGTCGAACAACTCCCGGCCCTCGGGGATGCCTTCACTGCCGATGGCATGGGTCATGGGAGCGAGCCACGTCGCCGCGCCCCCGAGAATCGACCACACCGCCACTCCGTAGGCGAAGCGTCTGCCGATCTTCGGTCCCAGGACCAGGAAGACGGAACCGGCGGCCAGGACCGGGATGTTGACGATCGCCCCCAGCCAGTAGAAGAGTCGGAACGTCATTTCCCCCCACCCGAACTCGACGCCGACCACCAGCGACCAGGTGGCGAGCGCGTAGGCACCCATGGCCAGTGCCCACATGCCGGCGTGCGGGCGTGGACGGTGCCGCCAGTCGTTTCCGAGGTCGAGAGCGAACCCGGAAGCGGCAAACGCGGCGAGCAACGGTACGACGTAGTTCACGGAGTGGAACCATACCGGCACGGCTTCCGACGGAAAGTCGGCACGTATACTGCCCCGGTGGCAACGACGACACTCGAGGAAGACCGCATTGCCCGCCTGCAGCGGGTCGGGCGTTATCTGATCCTTGCCGGCGTCCTCGTCTGGGGCGTCTGGCTGGCGGTGAAGCTCAGTGGGGGAGAGCCCCACGTGCAGTACTTCCTCCCGTTCCATCTCGCCGGTGTGATTCCCGGGTCGATCCTGTCCCGCTGGGGCGCCGTCCGGCGCATCCTGGGGCGTCGCTAGATCGGCTCGCCGATCATGGCGGCGAGCCAACCGTCGGCCACATCTCCGAACGGTTCCCGTCTCGTCTCGAGCGCCTGGTAGACGCGAGCGGCCGTCGTCCGGGCCATGTCCACCCAGGAGTCCGGATAGCCGAGCGACACCCGGTGCGCCGTGAACTCATCCTCGTCCTCGATCTCGACCGTGCCGTCCGGGAGCCGGACCACGTCGAGGTCGAGATCGACCATTGTCACATGGTCGTGGCTCACCCACTCCGCGGGACGGATGATGTCGACGTAGTGCGTGGTGCGGTGCCCGATGTTGCGGACCGCGGTCCACCAGCGACCGGGCGCGATGGATTGCACGAAAGCGCCCTTGATCGACCGTTCCTCGCTGCCCTTGTAGATGCGGGATCCTGCCGGCACCCCGAGCCAGAGGCCGTACTCGTCCTCGCCGAGCAGATGGGCCTCGTAGTTCCAGTGCAGCGTGCCGGGATGCTTGTGGAACTCCACCCGGATCATGAGCGTATCCTGGTCGATGTGGACGATCTCGTCGAGTATGTGCAGTCGGCCCTGGCGGCTCGAGCGGATCCCGAGAAGGCGGGCCCCATGGCGGCCTATCTGAAGACCGACATGCCCTTCTACGGTGTTCAGACGCCGGCACGGCGGGAGATAGGGCGTGAGATCGCACGCCGGTTCCCGCCCCGCTCAACCCTCGAGTACAGATCGATGGTTGAGGCGCTGTGGGTGTTGCCGCATCGTGAGGAGAAGTATCTCGCCATCGGAATCGCCTTACAACACAAGGAATTCATAACCTTCAACCAGCTCGACCTCTACCAGAGGTTGATAGTTGAAGGTGCCTGGTGGGACCTCGTCGATGGGGTCGCCTCGGGACTCGTCGGTCTCGTGCTCCGGCGGGAACGTCCCGCAACCCGACCGGTCCTGGATGTCTGGATCGACCACGATGACATGTGGTTGCGACGCACTGCCATCATCAGCCAGCTCGACCACAAGGAAGCTACCGATGCCGGCATGCTGTTCGACTACTGCCTGCGAAGGGCGTGGGAATCCGAGTTCTTCATCCGGAAGGCAATCGGCTGGGCACTCCGGCAGTACGCGAGAACCGATCCCGACGCCGTCACCGAGTTCCTGCTCGCCCACCGCGAGAGCCTGTCGGGGCTGAGCTTCCGGGAAGCGTCGAAGCATCTGGCCCTCGGCTGAGCGCCGGGGGCCAGATCGATCACGTACCCGACGGACTACTCGACCGTCCAGGTACCCAGTGAGCCGATGAGCTTCTGCAGGTCACCCTTGCCGCGCTTCTCCGTGATCTGCTCGATCTGCCGGGTCACCTCGTGGTCGTAGACGGGCCGACTCACGTCACGGAAGATACCGATGGGCGTCGGACCATCCGGATNNTCGGACCATCCGGATGAGATGACAGCCGGCTCAACGCGAAGGCCACGCTGGGGTTCACCTGCCGCGAATCGTGCACATGGATGCGGGAAGCGTCGACGGACGCCGTGTCGACGATGGTCGCCACACCGTTCTCCATCACGACCGCCTTCTCGCCCTCAGGTCCGAAGATGATCGGCTCGCCGTCTTCCATGCGGATCTGATTGTGGCCGCGCTCCTCCTTGCCGGTGAGCGCGAGGAAGGCCTTGTCGTTGAACACGTTGCAGTTCTGGTAGATCTCGATGAACGCCGTGCCCTCGTGCTCGTGCGCCCGGCGCAGGATCTCGATGGTGTGCTTCCGGTCCATGTCGATGGTGCGGGCTACGAACGACGCATCGGCGCCGAGGGCCAGGCTGACGGGATTGAACGGATGGTCGATGGAGCCCAGTGGCGTCGACTTGGTGGTCTTGCCGACCTCGGACGTCGGCGAGTACTGACCCTTGGTCAGTCCGTAGATCTGGTTGTTGAACAGCAGGATCTTCAGGTCGACGTTGCGCCGCAGGGCGTGGATCAGGTGGTTGCCGCCGATCGAGAGGGCGTCGCCGTCTCCGGTCACTACCCACACCGAGAGGTCGGGGTTGGCCGTGACCACACCGCTGGCGATGGCCGGCGCCCGGCCGTGGATCGAGTGCATCCCGTAGGTGTTCATGTAGTACGGGAAGCGGGTCGAGCAGCCGATGCCGGAGACGAACACGACGTTCTCGCGCGCCACGCCCATCTCCGCCATGTACGACTGCACCGAGGCGAGGATCGTGTAGTCCCCGCAGCCCGGGCACCACTTGACTTCCTGGTCCGACTGGAAGTCGGCTCGTGTGTAGTTGAGGGTGGTCATGATTCGAGCAGCTCCAGGATCTTGTTTTCGATTTCCGACACCTTGAACGGGACGGCAGCGGCCTTGTTGAACCCGATGGCCGGGATCAGGTACTCGGCCCGGATCAGGTGACGCAGCTGGCCCATATTCAGTTCTGGGATGAGAATCTTCTCGTAGCTGCGGAGCACCTCGCCGAGATTCGCAGGGAATGGATTCAGGTGCCGGAGATGCGCCGTCGACACCGACAGGCCGCGTTTCCGCACCCGTCTCACCGCGCCCTTGATGACGCCGTAGGTCGAGCCCCATCCGAGCACGAGCAGCTTGCCTTCGGGATCGCCGTCGACCTCGACCGGATCGATGTCGTTGGCGATGTTGGCGATCTTCCACGCCCGGGTGTCGATCATCAGCTGATGGTTGTCCGGGTCGTAGGAGACGTCGCCGGTGACGTCCTGCTTCTCGAGCCCGCCGATGCGGTGCTCGAGCCCCGGCGTGCCGGGAATCGCCCAGCTGCGGGCGAACGTCTGCGGGTCACGCAGATACGGCAGGTAGTCGTCGCCGGCGTTCGGCTCGGTGATCTGCGGCTTGCTGATGTCGGGAATCTCCGACACGTCGGGAAGGTTCCAGGGCTCGGATCCGGTGGCGATCGAGTTGTCGGACAGCACGATCACCGGCGTCATGTACTTCAGCGCGATCCGGGCGGCTTCGATGGTGATGTCGAAGGCGTCGGACGGCGACTGCGCGGCCAGCACCGGCATCGGAGCCTCACCGTGGCGACCGAAGATCGAAAACAACAGGTCGGCCTGTTCCGGCTTGGTCGGGAGACCGGTGGACGGCCCGCCTCGCTGCACATCGATCACGATGAGCGGGAGTTCGGTCATCAAAGCCAGGCTGATGGTCTCGCTCTTGAGGGCGAGACCCGGCCCGCTGGTTCCCGTGAACGCCAGGCTGCCGGCGAACGCGGCGCCGACCGCGACGCCGATCCCGGCGATCTCGTCCTCGGCCTGGAACGTCTTCACGCCGAAGTTCTTGTGGCGGGACAGCTCGTGCAGGATGTCCGAGGCCGGCGTGATCGGGTAGGTGCCGTAGAAGACCGGGAGATTGGCGGCCTGCCCGGCGGCGATGATGCCCCAGGCCATGGCGGTGTTGCCCGTCACGTTGGTGTAGGTTCCCGCCGGCAACTTGGCCGGCTTGACGTAGTAGGTGGTCCGGGTGGCGTCGGTGGTCAGCCCGAAGTTCCAGCCGGCCTTGAGTGCCAGGAGGTTGGCGTTGTGCACCTCGGGCCGCTTCGAGAACTTCTCATCGAGCCATTCGATCGTGGGCTCCAGCGGCCGGTTGAACAGCCAGGCCATCAGGCCGAGCGCGAAGAAGTTCTTCGATCGCAGCACGTCACGGCCGGAGACGCCGCTGTCCTTCACGGCTTCCTTGGTCAGCGTCTCCATGGGAGCCGAGATGATCCGGTAGGCGTCGAGGCTTCCGTCCTCCAGGGGATTCTTCTCGTAGCCGGCCCGGTGGAGGTTCCTCTCGATGAACGCTTCTGAGTTCACGACGATCGTCCCGTTGGGACGCACGTCCTTGAGGTTCGCCTTCAACCCGGCCGGGTTCATCGCCACGAGAACGTCGGGTTCGTCGCCGGGGGTGAGAATGTCGAAATCGGCAATCTGCACCTGGAACGACGAAACGCCGGCGAGGGTCCCCGCCGGAGCGCGGATCTCGGCCGGGAAGCTCGGGAATGTGGCGAGGTCGTTGCCGAATGCCGCCGAGGCATCGGTGAATTTGGTACCCGCCAGCTGCATACCGTCGCCGGAGTCACCCGCAAAGCGAATGATGACTTTGTCGAGTTCCTCCTGATCGGTCGACTCGGCGGGAAGGGTGGCAGTTTCGTCTGACACCGACATCACTTCCTTCTCACGGCCACCGGGTTGTCGCGCGGCAAGCGGAGTTCCGGGTCCTGCTCGACCGGGTGGCCATTCGGTATCTCAATTGGTGAACGGCGTGTTGCCGTTCTTTGGCGGGCCAGTGTACCCACGCCGGCTACTGAACCAACACTCATGGCCCCTTGCGACCCGGCCGTTGGTCCCGCGCGCGTCGACCATCTCCCGGGAGCAGCGGTAGGGCCGGGACCCTACCAAACGGTAAGTCGTCCGACCAGGCCGGGTACTTGTCCTCTATCCAGATTTTGCGGAAAGGGGGATGATGGTGGTGGTTGACAACCGGGCCACCGAAATGCCTCCGGGAGCAATCCCGGGGTGAGAATTCCGGGGTGGGGTGGAAAGCGCACTTCGACGGTACGCCATCCCTCGATGTGTCGAGGTTCCTCCCCGTTTCGGGCTCCGCATCATGCGAAGCCTGTGCCGCATTGGGCGCACCACCCCACCACGGAGGGCCGGTTGTCAATCCGCGTTCGGGGGAAGGCGAACGTAGATCATGCCGACCGCTTCGAGCGCCATCCCGAACTCCAGCAGACGCCGCTCGTTCCACCACGGAGCAATGATCTGCGCGGCCGGGGGCGGATTCCCGCTCGTGTCGAGCGGTGCGGCGAGGGCCGGCAGACCGGCGTGGTTGACCGGAGCCGAGAACCACGACAGTGCACTCCGGTAGTGGACGTCGCCCTTGTTGGTGGGCACGGTCGACTCGCCGATCCGCTTGACCGTGACACCGGTGGCCGGCGTGACGATGAAGTCGACGCGGTCGAAGGCATCCCGGGCCGATCTGCGCACCCGTGCCCGCCACTCGAGGGCGTCGACGTACTCGTCGAGGGTGATGTCGCCGGCACGCGCCATCCGCCGTTCGACTTCAGTCCCGTACTCCCGACCGGACGCTCGGAACTGCCGGTGCACGACGGCCACCTCACCGTAGGCCGAGGCGAGCAGACGTCCGGTGTCGACCATGCCCGGCACCTCGATCGGGACGATCGACGCACCGAGTCCGGTCAGTGCCTCCAGGAACCATTCGAAGGCAGCCGCGACATCCGCGGACACGGGCCCTTCATCGATCCATTCGCCGGGGACCCCGATGCGAAGATCCTCGACCGGCAGCGGACCGTCCACCAGTTCGACCGGTTCGAGCGCCGACCAGGGGTCCTCGTCGTCCGGCCCCGCCATCGCCTCGTACAGGAGCGCGGCATCCGCGACCGACGTGGTAATGGGCCCGACCGTGTCGAGTGACGGTGCCAGGGGGAACACGCCGGTGATGGGGATCCGCCCGTGGGTGACCTTCAGGCCGACGAGACCGCACAGGGCGGCGGGTACGCGCACCGAACCCCCGGTGTCGGTTCCGAGCGCCACCGGCGTCAGGCCGGCGGCGACCGCCGCCGCCGATCCGCCGGACGAGCCTCCCGGTGAAGTGTCCGGATCCCAGGGATTGCGGACCGGTCCAAACCAGTGGTTCTCGCTGGAGAACCCGAAGGCGAACTCATGCAACCCGGTGCGGCCCACGGCCACGGCGCCGGCTCCTTCGAGGCGACGGACGGCCGTAGCGGTCTTCTCGGGCACCACCCGGTAGAAGGAGGATCCGGCCGTGTTGACCAGACCCTCCTGGTCGAACAGGTCCTTGACGGCGAACGGGACGCCCGCAAGCGGTCCCGGATCTTCGCCCGCTGCGATCAGGTCGTCGACCCGCCGGGCGGCGGCCAGGGCGCCCTCGTGATCGACGAGCGTGAACGCATTCAGCGGTGAGGCGTCGATGCGCTCCAGCGCTGCGGTGATCGTCTCGACCGTGCCGACCTCGCCGGCGCGGATCGAGGAGGCGAGCCGGTCGGCCGAGTCCATCGGGTTACCAGGTCACCGAGCGGCTGTCGGGGAAGATCGAGATCCACGGCTTGCCGGGTGGCACCGTCAGGACGGACCCGTCGGCGGAACTCAGCTCGAAGGGCTCCTCGATCGACGATCGGGACCACGTCCCCTCGCGGGCCTCTCCGCCCGAGAACACGACTGCACGTCCGGTTCCGACCGTCTCCATCGCCGGCACCGAGCTGCCTGCACCCGAAGGTGAAGCCGTGTAGCGGGTGGCGAACAGCACGACCAGGGTGTCGGTGGCGATCTGTGACGTGTCGCCGTCGGTCGACAGCCACTCGTGCGGCTCACCTCCGCTGAATCTGACGTACTCCTCGCCGGTCCAATCCCAGCGCACCTGCAGCCCCGGCGACCAGTCGAAGGCGATGGAGGTCGCTTCCACGCCGGAGTCCGGTTCCCAACTTCCCCACGTAAACAGGTCCGCCGGAGCCTCGTCGGCGTAGCCGCGCTCGTCGGCATACGCACGAAGGGCCGTCGTGTCGACGTAGAGATTGTGGGGTGCGTACCGGGTGGCGATCCGGAACGTGGCGGGACGGACCTCGCCGATGAGTGAGACACCCGAAGACACGATCCGGCTGATCACCCAGTCCTGCGCGCCGCTGATCGTGAAGGTCGCCCCGAGCGGCTTGAGCAGCGTCGGATCGGTCGGCCGGCCCGACCGCATCGGCCCGAGATAGTCCGAGTCGCCGTCGTGGAACAGGGCGATGAAGCGCGTCAGCCCGGCCTCGACCAGCAGTTCGTAGACGGCGTCCGCTTCCTGGATGCCCGACTGCGGGCGGGCGTTCCAGTGGTTGTCGATCTTCACGGCGATGACCCGGCGATCCAGCAGGAGGGGATCGTCGACCGGCATCCCATCGAGGGGAGACAGCGGCCCGGCGACAACCGTGGTGGTGGTGGTCGGGGGTGCCGTCGTGGTGGTCGGGGGCAGCGTCGTGGAAGGCGACAGCGTCGTGGAGGGCGCTGCGGCGAGGGTGGTGGTCGTTGCAGATGAGGAGCAGGCGGCCGTCACAGCCATGGCAAAGACCGCCAGCAGGAGGGGGGTTCGTCGAGACACGGGGCGGCACTATACCCCCGCCGGGTCGATGCGCAACATGGGAAATTCTCCTCCTGCGCACCCGTTGTGGGTGAGGGAGGTCGATTGTGGTTGCCGGTGCTCAGGGGCGGCCGATGCGGCGCGGCGGCCAGTAGCGAAACACGACGACCGCCGCCCGGCGGCCCACCCGGATCGGGCCGAGCGTTCGTGAGTCGTCCACCGAGCGATGCCGCGCATCGCCGAGGACGAAAACGTGTTCGTCCGGCACGGCCCACTCACCGTCGGGGGAGGTGGTGTCGCCGGTCCACGGATCATCGATCTCTCGACCGTCGACCAGGACCGCGCCGCCGTCGATTCGAATCACTTCCCCGCCGACGGCCGCCACGCGCTTCAGCAGGTAGAACCCGGGGCGCTGCGGGTGTTCGAACACGATGGCTGCTCCACGGTGCGGCCGGCGCGGCGCGGTCACCAGATAGTCGGCCTCCCGGAACGAGGGACTCATCGACGACTCGGCGACGGCGAACCTCTCAAAGAACACAGATGCCGGGTCTCATAGGGAGCACGTGAGTGTATCGTCAGAGGACGACACCAACCACCGGGAGGTAATCCGTGGGTTTCTTCAAGCCCGGCAGAACCGCACACGCGCACTGCGATCTCTACTGCGGGGTCTACGACCCGGCCCAGGCGAAGATCGAGGCGATGTCGGTCCTGAAGGTGGCCGAGAAGTACCAGGCTTCCGACGACCCCGTCTTCCGTGATCGAGCGATCATGATCAAGGAGGAGCGGGCCGAGGAAGTCAAGCACCACCTGATGGTCCTCTGGGCCGACTTCTTCACCGCCGACCATCGCGCCGAGTTCCCGCAACTCGACGACCTGTTCTGGCGAGCCATCCACCAGGCCGGCGACGCCAAGAAGAGCATGGATCCGGAGGTCGGTCGCACGCTCATCGCACTCATCGATGAGATCGCCGAGATCTTCTGGAGCACCGAGAAAGCAAAGGGGATGGGGGTCTATCCGCCGAGCTAGTCGGTATCCGGTATCCGGTATCCGCCGAGCGTGGACACCGGTGGCTTCGTTTGGCGCCCTCCGGGGCGCCAAACTCATGCCAGATCGCGTTTTCGCAGCAGAATCGACGTCAAGCCGATCGAGAAGGCGAACGCCACCAGCACCTTGGCCAGCGCTCCTCCCACGCCGGGAGTGACGTTGCCCACCATCTGCATCGTCTCACGCGGCAGGTCGTCGGCGAGATCGGCATATCCGCTGAACGCCGTGATCCACACCGACGACGGGGCCAGAGCCGTCAGAGCGCGAGCCAGGATGCCCTCCCAGACGAAGATGTAGGCGAGGCCGGCCAGCGTGGCGCGGCTGAGCAGCAGACCGAGCGGCACGAAGACCGCCGTGTAGCCGAGCGTCTCGATCAACAACGCGGCCAGGAGTGGAACTCCGAGCCCGGCATCACCCAGCGTCGCGACGCCGACGATCCACGTGAGGGCCAGCCCGGCACCGCCGATGAGAAGCGTGGCCGCCGCTGCAGCCACCAGCACCGACGCCGCGATGATCCACCGCGGGACCGGTTTCACGACGATGTAGGGAAGCGTGGCCGCCCGGCGCTCCTCGCCGAGCGCCGAGGACGCGTTGAGGAGGGCCGCCACCGCCAGGCCCACCGCCAGATAGAGAGACGCGTTGAGGTCGTGGAAGAGGTTGAACAGGTCGCGGTCGCTCACCGAGATCGAGGCGATGGCGAGCACGATCCCCGGCAGCGACGTCAGCAGAATCAACCCGATGGCTCGCTTGCGCTGCACCAGTTGCCGGAAACTCAGCCGGAAGATCCACACGGCGGCGGTCATCGCGGCCTCACCAGGTAGCGGAAGACGCTCTCCAGCGATTCATCCTCCGGGTCGACTCTCGTGAGGTGAGCGCCCAGGTCCCGGCACAGCTGCGGAAGCCGGTACCCGAGCGCCGAGGCGTCACGGACCTCGACGTGGATCGTGCCATCGACCAGCCTGACGCCTTCCACCCAATCCTGAATGAGGAGGGCCGCCGCCACCTTGCGGGGAACGTCCGTGTCGATCCGGACCCGGCGGGGGATGTCGGTCATCGCAGTCCGGAGGTCCGCCACCGAACCGGCGGCGGCGAGGCGGCCGTCCACCATGGCGATCACCCGGTCGGCCATCCGCTGCACTTCATGCAGCACGTGCGAAGAGACGATGACGGTGTGACCGTCATCGGCCAGCCGTCTGAACAACTCGATCAGGTGGGCACGCTGGACGGGGTCGGTGCCGTTGAGCGGCTCGTCGAGGAACAGCACCGTCGGATGGTGGGCGAGTGAGGCCGCCACCTTGGCGCGCTGCTTCATGCCCTTGCTGAACGTGCCGACCTTGCGGCCGGCCACATCGGTCAAGCCGACCGTCTCCAGCGCCCGGTCGGCGGCCTCAGCCGGTTTGGGTACGCCGAACAGGGCGGCGTTGAACGTCACGAAATCGCGGGCGGAGAAGACGTCGTAGACCGATTCGTCTTCGTGGACGAACCCCACGCTCTGCAGCACCTTCGGATCCTCGCGCGGGCTCTTGCCGAGCAGCGTGATCCTCCCCTCCGACGGGGAGAGCAGACCGACCATCATTCTCAGGAACGTCGTCTTGCCGGCACCGTTCGGTCCGAGCAATCCGGTCACCCCGGGCCCGAACGAACACGACATCTCCGAGACGGCGACCTTCTGTCCGAACCACTTCGAGACGTCGGCGATTTCGACGGTCGCGTCGGCGGCGAAGCGAGCGTCGGTCACGGCAATCTCCGGTAGCGCGCCCACACGACCGTGGCGGCCAGACCCACGACGACCAGGGTGGCCGGCAGCGCCG
>JABAHS010071534.1_pt1 | contig 12309 bp, 9 predicted proteins | sample 7062111 | NCBI WGS metagenome assembly JABAHS01 (sample SAMN14534600, study PRJNA622989) | marine sediment metagenome | biome: marine biome [ENVO:00000428]; feature: marine pelagic biome [ENVO:01000023]; material: deep marine sediment [ENVO:00002113]; isolation source: pool of 4 deep marine... | reverse complement strand
CGCATGGCGGCGGCATCGGGGTGCCACAGGTTGATGAACACGATCTCGACGGGAAACCCCTTGCCGAACATGGAATTGAGGTCCTTCGCCAGCAGGAGGTCGAAGAATATGTCCGGGTCCTCCAGCCAGACCGAGCAGCGGATCAGCCGCCACGCGTTGGACCATGCGGCTTCCTCTTCGCCGGACAGGATTCGGTCCAGTGTTGCCCGGGCCGCCATCCGGACCTCCGGGGCCAGGGAGGGATCGTGGCGCAGGCGCACGCAGTCCGGAAACCAGTCGGGATACGAGGGATATTCGGCGTAGATCTCCAGGGCGCGGTCCGTGTCGCCGCGTGCCAGGTGGGCTTCGGCAATTCTGTCCAGCGTGTAGGAGTTTCGCAGGCCCATCAGTTCGATCGCGATCTCACCGTGTTTCAGCATCAATTCGGTGTCACCGGCGTAGTGGGCGGTTATCGAAATCATGTCGCTCGCGGGCATCGACGCAGGGTCGCGGCGATAGGCCTCGAGGGCGTAGTCCAGGCCCTCCCGGATGCGGCCGCGCGTCGCCAGGTTGAAACTGTAGTTGTAATTGGCCTGGATGTCGGTGGGGTCGGCCCGCAAGGCACGCAGGATGTATTCCTCCGCGTCGCTCCAGCGCATCTCGTCCTCGGCGATTTCCGCCAGCACGGTCCAGGCCCCGGGCAGTTTATCGTTGAGTTCCAGCGCCCGCCGCGCCGCCACCCCCGCCCGGACGAACCCCGCCGTGTCCTGGTAGTTCTGGAGGGCGGTCGCGATGGCTTCCCAGGCGACCGCGCACTGTGGGTCGACGGAGACGGCTTCCTGCAGCAACTCCATGCCCCGGTTCCACAATTCGGCCTGGGTGAATTTTCGCGACTGCGACAGGCGCTTGCCGCGCAGGTAGATATCGTAAACCTCGCTGCATTCGCCGGCCTCGATCCGCGGGCCCTGCACGGGATCGGGGTCAAGGCTGGGTGCGATGGCACCGACGACCTGCCGGAGCAGGCCCTGCTGCAGGGCCACGCCATCCCCGGCGGAGCCTTCCACCCGGTTTGCCCAGATTTCATCGCCGGCGGGGCCGACGAGGCGGGCATCTATCGAGATTTGGCCGCCGTCCAACAGCACCTTGCCGAGCAGCATCGCCGTGACCGACAACTCCTGAGCCATGGATGTCCGGCTGTCACCGGCCAGGCCCGACAGAACCTTGCTGGTCACGGCCCCGAGCACGCGCAGCCCGGCGGTACGGGTCAGCGAGGCGCGCAGTTCGTCGGCGAATACCTCGCCGATATCTTCCCCTTCCCCGGCCGGTTGCAAGTCCTCGAAGCCGAGCACCGCGATGGTGCGTTGCTGGGGCGCCGCCGGGGTGACGACCTGCATGTCTTCCGGCGGCGGAAACGAGAGAATGTACACGTCCACGGCCACCACCACGGCCAGCCCGGCAAGCAGTACGTAATCGATGAACTTGAGCTCGGGTAGTCGCTCACCTTCCTGCAACGGCCCGGTCTTCGAGACACCGTCCTTCGAGATGTCGAAAAACCAGCCAGTGACGAGTGCTACCGGGAACCCCGCCGACAGGATGATCAGCAGGTTGCGCATGGTGGAAGGTGGCAGGCCCGCTTCCGACAGTACCTCGACGACCTGCAATGCGATCCAGGTCCCGACCACGTAGAACGAGGCCGTGTGCAGCACGCGGCGGCGTTTCAGTTCACGCAGGAATCGGGAGATCATTTGCCTTTACCCTAGTTGAAACGTGGTGTTCCGCGGATGATTTAGGTCAGATGCATCAATTGGCCAGACCAGGCGGCCGGATCGGACGTTGCGCTCAGCCGCCGATCAGCACCAGTGACAGCCACGGCCAGAAGGTGATGATGGCGACCGAGAACAGCAGGAAGAGGAACCAGGGCAGGGTGGAGACGTAGAGCGTGGTGATGGAGCGCTCGAAGCGGTAGCTGGCGATGAACAGGTTCAGGCCCACCGGCGGCGTGATGTAGCCCAGTTGCATGGTGGCCAGGAACACGATGCCGAGGTGCACCGGGTGGACGCCGAACTGCACGGCGATCGGCAGGATCAGCGGCACCACCAGCACGATGGCGGAGAAGATGTCGAGGATGGCGCCGAGGATCAGCAGGAACACCAGCAGCAGGAACAGGAATCCCAGCTGGCTGTTCACGTACTGGCTGATCCAGGCCAGCAGCTGTTGCGGCACGCCGGCGTCGATCATGTAGTTGGTCGAGGCCAGCGACACGCCCAGGATCACCAGGATGCCGCCGACCAGCACCATGGATTCGCGCATGATCTTCGGCAATTCGCGCAGGGAAACCTCGCGCAAAACGAACACGTCGACGACCAGCACGTAGATGGCCGTGACCGCGGCCGCCTCGGAGATGGCGAAGTAACCGCTGTAGATGCCGCCGAGCACGACGATCGGCAGCGGGATTTCCCAGGCCGCCGCGCGCGCGGCCGAGCCGACCTCCCTCCAGGAGAAATCGCCCAGCGGCACGCGGATGGCGCGGTTCTTCCAGACGCTGTAGGCGGACAGGATCACCAGCATCAGGAAGCCGGGCAGCAGGCCGGCCAGGAACAGGTCCTCGATGGAGATCTCGGCCACCACGCCGTAGAGGATCAGGGGCAGGGAGGGCGCGAACAGCAGGCCCAGCGAACCGGCCGAGGTGACCAGGCCCAGGTTGAATTTATCGGGGTAGCCGGCCTCCTTCATGGCCGGGAAGAGCAGGGCGCCCAGCGCGATGATGGTGACGCCCGAGGCCCCCGTGAACGCGGTGAAGAACGCGCAGGCGACCAGCGACACGATCGCGAGCCCGGCGGGCATCCAGCCGAGCAGGGCGCGCGTCAGGCGCACCAGCCGCCCCGGCGCGCCGCTCTCGCTGAGCAGGTAGCCGGCGAAGGTGAACAGCGGGATGGCCAGCAGGATGGGCATCTCGGCGATGCCGAAGAACTCGATGGCGACCACCTGCAGGTCGACGTCGGCCTGCCAGAAGCTGTACATGGCGCTGGCTGCGATGACCGCGAACAGCGGTGCGCCCAGGAGCGCGAGGATGACCAGCAGCGGTGCGATGAGACTCATGCGGACTCGCTCCCGCGGAAGAACCGCACCAACCCCCGCACGACGAACAGGCCGTAGCGCCAGGCGATCAGGCCGAAACCCAGGGGCAGCACCGCCTGCGGAATCCAGGCCGGGACGCCGCCGAGCAGGATGTCGCCGAATTCGTGCGACATGCGCACGAAAGCCAGGCTGTACCAGGCGATCAGCCCGCAGACCGCGGCCGTGAAGGCGTCCAGCAGGACCTTGACGACGGCGCCCGCCCGCTCCGGCAGAAACCGGTCCAGCACCGCGATGCTGATGTGGCGGTCCTTGCGGCTGGCGGCCACGGCGCCCGCCACGGCCAGCCATAGGACCAGCAGGCGCAGCAACTCATCTGACCAGAAGAACCCGATGTCGAAGAAATTGCGCAGTACGATCTGGCCGGCTGCCAGCAGGATCATCGCCGTCAACAGCACGACCAGCACGGCGTCCTCGAGGGCCTTGCCGACCCGTTCCAGCCTGCCGAAGAGTGGCTCGGGTCCGGTCAAGGCATGCCGCCGGCCCGGTAATCGGCAATGTGACCGAGCATCTCGTCCATCAGGGCGGCGTCCACCACGCCGTCAGCGGCCAGCGCGCGGTTGGAAGCCGCGACCTTTTCGCGCCACGCCCCCACCTCGGCCTGCGCCGGTTCCACCATCTGCAGGCCGCTTTCGCGCAGCGCCTGGAGGGCGTCGGTATTGTCGGCGACGCTGGCCGCGTCGATCTTGAGCACGATTCCTTCCAGGACCTCGCGCACCACGGCCTGGTCCGCCTCCGATAGCTTCGAGAAATGACGCTTGTCGATCACGAGCGCCCCNNTGCAGTTGCAGCACCACGGCGCCCACCGGGGAAACGCTGACGCTGTCCAGCAATTCGGTTTGCAGGCCGGTCAGCACGTCCGTCAGCGGCATGGTGACCGGCGAGATGCCCAGGGCGCGGAACGCGCCGAAGGCGATCTTGTCGCCTTCCTGCACCCAGGTTTTCTGCCCACTCATGTCCGCCAGCGTGCTGACCGGGGTGTTGGACATCATGTAGCCGACCCCGGCGCCGGACAGGCCGAAATTAACCATGCCGGCGTCCTCGAGCGCCTGGCGGATCTTGCCGTCCATGCGTTCGCGCACGTATTGCACCTCGTCCATGCCCAGGAAGGTCATCGGCAGGGCGTAGACCTCGGCGGCGGGGGTGAACCCGCCCAGGGCCCCGGAGGTGAAGGTCGCGCCGTGCAACTGGCCGATGCGCATCTTGCGCCGCACCTGGTTGTCGTTGCCCTGCACGCCGCCGCCGTAGAAGCGGAACTTGACGCGGCCGTCGGTGCGGGCTTCGATCTCCTTCGCCCCGGCGCGCATCTCGTTCATCCAGAACGAGCCTTCCGGCGCCAGCGTAGCGATCTTCAGCGTCTGGGCCGTCGCTTCCATGCCCAGGATCAGGGCAGCGGCGGCGAGTAGCAGGCGAGTGCGAAACTTCATGTAAGGCGCCTTTTGTCGTGTGTCCCAGGTAACTTGACCTTGGCGATCAGAAGTAATCGTCCGCGGCCTCCAGCATCGCTCTCGCGTTGCGCTGGGCCAGGGTGTTGAACAGGGTCAGACCGTCATGGACCGGATCGGTTTCCAAAACCTCATTCAGGAGGCGGTCGTGCAATTCACGCTCATACAGGGTTTTGGCGTAGTAATTGGCGTAGTCCACCTTGATGCCGAGGTCCCGGCCGCCGGACAGGCGGATGGCATTTTCGTAGTGCTCCCGGCCCTTCTCGAAATCACCGCCCAGCGCCGGCGGGCGCAGGGTATTCATGATGCCGAGGTAGCGCTCGACGTCGGCGGGCTTGTAGGACCCGTTGAGTTCCCGGACTCGCAGCAGGACGGCTTCCACCTGCGGCAGGTCGGCCAGCGCCGAGAAGTTCTCACGGTGGGCCTGGATCCAGGCCAGCCAGGAGAGCCCCGTCGTGTACAGCGTGGCGGCATCGTCGGGACCGGTTCTGGCCAGTCCCGCCTCGAACGCCTCGAAAGACTGGTCCCAGATGCCGCAGGTGGCGGCATTGGCCGCGCACAGGGCCTGGCGGCCGTAGTTGCGCGAACGGGTGGTCAGGCGCCGGGCGCGCTCCGGGTCGTCCACGAAGACGTTTCCATAGGCTGCATACAATTCCGCGGCCGCGCCCAGCATGGCGGCATCGCCCGGCGCGCCCTCCACGAAGCTGTCCAGCATCAGCAGGTAGGCCGGCGCGCCGTCGCGCACGGTTTCGGGGTCGTCCTGGTTCAGGATGGCGGCGCTGAGATTGGCGGCCAGTCCCCCGGTCGCCGAGGACATGATCGAGGCGCAGGCGGTCAGCCCGGCGAGCAGCGCGCACGCAACCGCGAGCGACGCCAGCGGCGCCTGCGCGAGGCTTCTGGTTGGCTGTGCAGTCCCGGACACCCGGGGGATTATAGCCTGTACAATTGCACCCTTTGGAATCCGGAATCCGGGACAATGAAAAAACTGAATGCCATGGACCTGTACGACATCCGTGCGCAGCTGAGCGAGGAGGAAACCATCGTGCAGGACACGGTGGGGCGCTTCGTGGACGAGAGCGTGCTGCCGGTTATCGGCGAGTGCTTCGAGCAGGGGCGTTTTCCCGACGAACTCATTCCCCAGATCGCCGATCTCGGCCTGCTGGGCAGTTCCATCGAGGGCTACGATTGTGCCGGCCTGAACGCCGTCTGCTACGGCCTGATCTGCCAGGAGCTGGAGCGCGGCGACAGCGGGCTGCGCAGCTTCGTCTCGGTGCAGAGCAGCCTGGTGATGTTCCCGATCCACGCGTACGGCTCCGATGAACAGAAAGAGCACTGGCTGCCCCGCCTGGCGCGCGGCGAGGCCATTGGCTGTTTCGGCCTGACCGAACCGCATGGCGGTTCCGATCCGGGCAACATGAAGACCAAGGCGAAGCGCGACGGCGACGACTGGGTGATCAACGGCGCCAAGATGTGGATCACCAACGGCACCATCGCCGACGTGGCCGTGGTCTGGGCCATGACCGACGAGGGCGTGCGCGGCTTCCTGGTGGAGAAGGGCACGCCCGGGTTCGAGGCGCCGGAAATCGAGCACAAGTTCTCGCTGCGGGCGTCGATCACCTCTTCGCTTTACCTCGACAACGTCCGCGTGCCGGGCAGCGCCGTGCTGCCGGGCGTCACGGGGCTGAAGGGCCCGTTGAGCTGCCTCACCCAGGCCCGTTACGGCATCGCCTGGGGCGCCATCGGCGCGGCCCAGGCCTGCCTGCAGGAGTTGCTCGATTACACCGAGACCCGTGAACTGTTCGGCCGCCCGCTGAACCACAACCAGGCGATCCAGATACGGCTGGCCGACATGGCGCGCCGGATCACCACCGCGCAGGTACTGTGCATGGACCTGGCGAAACTCAAGGATGCCGGCAGGCTGCATCCGACGCAGGTCTCCCTGGCCAAGTGGAACAACGTGCGCATGGCGCTGGACATCGCCCGCGACTGCCGCGACATGCTCGGCGGCAGCGGCATCAGCGTGGAATTCTCGCCGATCCGCCACATGCTGAATCTGGAGAGCGTCATCACCTACGAGGGCACGGAGACCGTACACCAGCTGGTGGTCGGCAAGGAGCTGACGGGGGTACCCGCGTTCTGACCGGAGAAAAGATCATGACGAAAACACTGCACCTCAAGACCCGGATGCTGGCCGGGCTGGCCCTGTTGCTGCTTCCGGGCCTGGCCCTGGCCGAAGCCGTTCCGGTACCGGACCTGACCGGGCACTGGGCCGGGATCACCGCGCTGGTGGTGTTCATCATCACCTATACCCTGGTGATCAGCGAGGAAACCATCCACCTCCGCAAATCGAAGCCCGTGATCGTGGCGGCCGGCGTCATCTGGGTGCTGGTGGCGGCCACTTATACCGCGCTGGGTGATACGCATACCGCGGAGGTCGCGCTCCAGCACGATTTGCTGGAATTCGTGGAGTTGTTCCTGTTCCTGCTCGCGGCGATGACCTACATCAACACCATGGAGGAGCGCGGCGTGTTCGACGTGCTGCGTGCCTGGCTGGTGACCCGCGGATTCTCGCTGCGCAAGATCTTCTGGATCACCGGCGCCATCTCCTTCGTGCTGTCGCCGATCGCCGACAACCTCACCACCGCCCTGCTGATGGCCACCGTGGTGATGGCCGTCGGCGGCACCAATACCCGCTTCATCGCGCTGGCCTGCATCAACATCGTGGTGGCGGCGAACGCCGGCGGCGCCTTCAGCCCCTTCGGCGACATCACCACGCTGATGGTCTGGCAGGCCGGCCTGGTCGAGTTCCAGGAATTCTTCGTCCTGTTCGTCCCTTCGCTGGTCAACTGGCTGGTCACCGGCGGGATCCTCAGCTTTGCCGTGAAGGAGGGACAACCCGATCCGGTCGAGGACGAGGCACGCCTTCAGCACGGCGCGTTGATGGTCATTGCGCTGTTCATCCTGACCATCACCATGGCGGTCCTTTCCCACAACCTGCTGCACCTGCCGCCGGTGATCGGCATGATGACGGGCCTGGGCCTGCTGAAGCTGTTCGGTTACTACCTGCAGCGCCGTGACCAGAGGGCCCTTCAGCAATCCGAGATGGTGGCCGGATCGGCACTCGGTATCCAGGCCAGCCACAGCGGCAGCGATGCCGAGAATGTGAAGTTCTACAACATCTACAACAATCTCAAGCGCGCCGAGTGGGACACGCTGATGTTCTTCTACGGCGTCATCCTGTGCGTCGGCGGCCTGGGCGCCTTCGGCTACCTGGCGATGGGGTCGGAGTTCATGTATTCGGGCCTGGGTCCGACCACGGCGAATGTCATCGTCGGCTTCGCTTCTGCGATCGTCGACAACATACCCGTGATGTTCGCGGTGCTGGAGATGAACCCCGACATGAGCCATGGCCAGTGGCTGCTGGTCACGCTGACGGCCGGCGTGGGCGGTTCAATGCTGTCCATCGGATCGGCGGCCGGTGTTGCCGTCATGGGCCAGGCCCACGGGATCTACACGTTCTTCTCGCATCTCAAGTGGAGCTGGACGATCGTGCTGGGGTATTTTGCCGCGATCTGGGCACATTTCCTGGTCAACGCGGAGGCGTTCGCCCGGTAAACCGGGAACAGGGAACGGGGAACAGGGAACAGGGAAGATCCCGGGTCCCGGACCTGGAACACTACCGCTCTCCAGGCTCCCCGGCGTGGCGGGACCACTCCTTGACCATCTGCAGGTTGGTTTTCGCCTTGGCGCTGAACAGCCCGCCGAGGCCGCCGCCCCGCACGCCCTGCACGTGGTTGAAGTCATGGATGACCGGGATCCACTTGCCGGCCATCCGGCGCACCAGCACGTTGCGGTAATCGAGATCCAGTTCCGGCAGCCCCGCCTCCGTCCCGGCCCGGGCGATGATCTCGCCGGCTTCCAGGACCGAGAAGGGGACGCCCCCTTCCTCCTCGGCGAGCCGGTGCAGTTTCCGGCCCTCGATGAATTCCTGGATGAAGCTCAATGACACCTGTCCGTCGTGGCCATGGACCATGATGGGTTTGGCGGAAAAGGGGAAGAGTTCATCGTTGCGGCGAAACTTGCGGTTCTGCGACATTTCGTAGACCGCGATGTTGAGATCGTGCTTGCTCCGGTAGCGCTCCGCTACCTCCGGCCGGTAGATTTTCAGGGCCACGAGTTCGGCCTGGTAAACCGCCTTGAAGGTCAGCGCCCGGCTGCCCCGGCCGGCCAGTTCGATCACCTGGATGTCATCCGGCAACCTGACGTCGCCCAGTTCGGCGGCCGCGGCGGCGGCTTCGCCCTGCAGTCCTTGCATGCTGGCCTCCTCTCTATGATCCCCGTATCCCCCGGGTTCCGGGTACGCATTGTATAAGAAAGACGGCCGCCGTGGCGGCCGTCCTGTTCACGGCGGTAACCGGTTATCAGTCTTCGATCTTGACCATGATGTGCGCGTACGGCGTGTCGCCCCACATCACGTAAACCGCGTCGTTGGGGTCCCTGGAAATGCCTTCCAGCATGGCCGGGTCAGGCACCAGGATCATCAGGTGCGGGCCTTCGCTGACGAAATCTTCCGCGCTATGCGGGTCGGGGTGATAAGGATCCGAATTGCTCACGCCTACCCCATCGCCGTCACCTCTCAGCATGTAGGAAATGCTGAGCCCCTTGACGTCATACTCCTGCTGGGCCATCAGCGCTCCGATCAGCGCATCCCATTCCGGTTGGTTGCACATGGCGCCCATGGCGTTCGAGGCCGGGTAGCAGGTGTAGTCATTGGTGCCTTCCCGCAGCACGGTGCCGTCATGCGCTTTGACCGTCGCGTTTTCGGTCACGGACGGCGGTCCGGCGCCCAAGGCGTTGGCGATCAGGTCCGCGTGGTCGCCGGCTGTCGCCAGCCCCGCGGCGCTCACGCATGCAATCGCCGTTATAGTGGTTATCAGTCTCATCATTCGTCTCTCCGTCGGGTTTGGTCGCACTAAGCATAGAAGACGGTCGCGCGTTTTTCATTTTGATACAGCATAATCACGACATGCACGAGATCCGCCAGATCGAATTCCCCGACAAGGACCAGCCCCTGCGCGAGGACGTCAGCATGCTCGGGCAAATGCTTGGAGAAGTCCTGACGGAGCAGCACGGGCCGGAACTGCTGGAGCAGATCGAGGCCGTGCGGCGGGCGGCGATCCTGCGGCGCGAGGGCGATCCCGAGCTGGCCGATGCGCTGGAAGAGCAACTCGGAAAGACGTCAACGGAACAACTGCGACGGGTGGTGAGAGCGTTTTCAGCCTACCTGCGCCTGGCCAACCTGGCCGAACGGGTGCACCGGATCCGGCGCGCCCGCGCCTACCTCATGGAGCCAAGCGCCCCCCAGCGCGGCAGCCTCGAGGCGGTGATTGCCGGATTGAAAGAGGCCGGCGTGTCGGCGGGGGGGCTTTCCGGGGAACTTGCGAAGTTGTGCATCCAGCCCGTCTTCACGGCCCACCCGACGGAAGCCGCGCGCCGGAGCATCCTGCAAAAGGAATACTCGATTATTCACCGCCTGGTGGAACGCCTGAACCCGGGCCTGACACCAACGGAGGAAGAGCAGGCGCGGGCGCGCATCCGCGACGCCGTCACTTCCGGCTGGCAGACCCGCAACGTCGCGCACTCACGGCCCACGGTGGCCGACGAACTGGACAACGTGCTGTTCTACCTCACGGAAGTCCTCTACCGGGTGGCCCCGGCCTTCGACGAATCACTGCGCGCCGCCATTTCCACGGTTTACGGACCGGGGTTCACGGCGAACCCGCCCGGCGGGGTGTTGCATTTCGGTTCCTGGGTTGGCGGCGACATGGACGGCAATCCGAACGTCACGTCCAGTACGGTCCTGGACACGCTGGAAACCCAGCGCAAGGCCGTGATCGGTCGCTATTTGCCCGAGGTTTCCAAGCTGGCGCGGTATCTCAGCCAGACGCGCGGCGAGGCGGGCATACTGGATGAGCTGGAGCAACGCCTGGATCGTTACGCGGCAGGCCAGCCCGCGTTGATGCGGGGAATCCCCCGTCGACACCTTCAAATGCCGTACCGCTGTTTCCTGAACCTCGTTGCAGGGCGCCTGCGCGCCACCCTGGAAGGCTCGCGGAACAGCTACACGAGCCCGGCCGAATTCCAGTCCGACATCGGGCTGGTCGCACGAAGCCTCGAGGCCAACAAGGGGGCGCACGCGGGCCTGTTCGGCGTACGCCGCCTGCTCACCCGGTCGCGGACGTTTGGATTCCACCTAGCAACACTGGATATCCGGCAGGACGCCGAGCTGCATCGTGGGGTGATGGCGGAACTGCTGGGAATCGTTGGCTGGGCTGATCTCCGGCCCGAACAACGCGCGGAGCACCTCGAGGCGGCGCTGGCAACGAATAACCCGGAGCCGGGCGCCGGGAAGGATTCCCGTTCAGATACCGCCAGGGAAGCCCTGCGCGTTTTCAGGTCCATCGGCAAGGGCCGCGCCCGCTATGGCGAGGTCGCCATCGGCCTGTTCATCATCAGCATGACCCAGGGCGCGGACGACGTGCTGACCGCCCTGGCGCTGGCCCGGACCGCGGGACTGCATGATGGCGGGAGCGTGCCGCTGGATTTCGCCCCGCTCCTGGAAACGGTGGACGACCTGGATGCCGGGCCGGCCATCCTGGAGGGACTGCTTGCCAGCCCCGCCTATCGCGGCCACCTGGAGCGGCGCGGCAATCGGCAGGTGATCATGGTCGGCTACTCGGACAGCAACAAGGACAGCGGCATCGTCGCCTCGCGCTGGGGCCTGCAGCAGGCCCAGTACCGACTGGCTGCGCTGGGACAAGAACGCGGCGTCGAGGTGGTGTTCTTCCACGGGCGGGGCGGCACGGTGAGCCGTGGCGGGGGGCACCTCGTCAGCGGCATCACCGGCGCGCCGGCCGGCACGGTCAACGGGTACCTGCGCGTGACCGAGCAGGGCGAGGTCATCAACCAGAAGTACGGCATGCGCCCGCTGGCGCTGCGCAACCTGGAACTCGTCGCCGGCGCCGTCCTGCAGCATGGACTGCAGGACGTCGGACAGCACCCCGACCCAGGAATGCGCTCCATGATGAAAGGCATGGCTGCCGCAGCGCGCGGGCATTACCGGTCCGTGGTCATCGAGGATCCGCGCTTCGTCGAATACTTCCGCGCTGCCACGCCTATCGACGTGATCGGGAAACTGGCCATCGGCTCCCGCCCGGCCTCCCGCCGCAGCGGGCAGGGCATCGAAAACCTCCGCGCAATCCCCTGGGTGTTCGCGTGGGCGCAGGTGCGTGTCGGGTTGCCCGGCGTGCTGGGTATGGGTACGGCCCTGGACAGCGCGGTCCGCGAGCACGGCATGGAGGCGCTGAGGGAACTGTATGACCGGTGGAGTTTCTTCCGCGGCATGATCGACGACGTGGAGATGGTGCTGGCCAAGTCTGACCTGGAGATCGGCGGACGCTACGCGGCCCTGGCGGAGCCGTCACTGGCCGGCATCTTCGACGGCATTTGCGCGGAATTCGACCTCGCCACCCGGCACGTGCTGGACCTCAAGCGGATCGACTCACTGCTGGAGGGCCAGCAAACCCTGAGGCGCAACATCCGCCTGCGCAATCCCTACGTGGATCCCATGCACATCGTGCAGATCGACCTGCTGCGGCGCTGGCGCGAGGGCGGGCGCGAGGACGGTGAACTGCTGGACGCCCTGAAGGCGACCGTCAACGGGATTGCGCTGGGGATTCAGAATACGGGG
>JABAHS010161927.1_pt1 | contig 12315 bp, 14 predicted proteins | sample 7062111 | NCBI WGS metagenome assembly JABAHS01 (sample SAMN14534600, study PRJNA622989) | marine sediment metagenome | biome: marine biome [ENVO:00000428]; feature: marine pelagic biome [ENVO:01000023]; material: deep marine sediment [ENVO:00002113]; isolation source: pool of 4 deep marine... | reverse complement strand
CCGGACGTTCCCCACCCCGTGACCACGAACCCGAGCGCGCCCGCCACGGCGATCGGCAGGCCCACGGCGGCGGCGGTGCCCACCGCCCGGCGCATCGCCACGTTGCACCAGGTCAGGAACGGCACCGTGAGCGTGCCCCCGCCGATGCCCACCAGCGCCGAGGCGGCGCCGATGACCCCGCCCGCCGCCGCGAGCCCGAGCCCGCCCGGGAGGCGGCGGTGGGACGCGGGCTGCCCGCCGAAGGTCATGCGGGCGGCGACCGCCAGCTCGAAGCACCCAAACACAATGCGCAGCGTCGCGCTCGGCAGGGCACCGGCGAGGGCGGCGCCCGCCCAAGCGCCGAGCACGACGCCCGGCGTGATGCGCGCGAAGGCCGGCCACAGCACCGCGCCGCGACGATGGTGAGCGCGCACCGAGGCGAGCGCGGTGGCGACGATGGTGGCCAGCGAGGTGCCGACCGCCAGGTGCATGATCACCGCCGAATCGACCCCTTGGGCGGCGAACAGGAAGGCGAGCGCCGGCACGATCACGATGCCGCCGCCGACGCCCAGCAGACCGGCCAGCGTGCCGGCGAGGGCGCCGACCAGAAGGTAGACCGCCAGGCCGGTCAAGCGCTCGCGCGCCCCGCGGTCATCGGATCCACACGGTCTTGGCGTTGACGAACTCGCGGATGCCGTGGTGCGAGAGCTCGCGGCCGTAGCCGGAGCGCTTGACGCCGCCGAACGGCAGGCGCGGGTCGCTCTTGACCAGGCCGTTGACGAACGCCGCCCCGCACTCCAGCCGCAGCGCGACACGCTCGGCCTGGGCCTCGTCGCGCGACCACACGCTGCCGCCCAGCCCGAAGGGGCTGTCGTTGGCGATGCGCACCGCGTCGGCCTCGTCACGCGCGCGCACGACCGTCGCGACCGGACCGAAGAGCTCCTCGTGGTAGGCGCGCATCCCCGGCCTCACCCCGTCGAGGATCGACGCCTGATAGTAGGCCCCGGCCCCGTCCTCCGGCGCGCAGCCGGTGACCGCGACGGCGCCGTGGCCCAGGGCGTCGAGCACCTGCGCGTGCAGATCGTCGCGCAGGTCGTGCCGCGCCATGGGCGCCAGCGTGGTCGCCTCGCTCATGGGATCCCCGGGGCGCAGCGCCTCCACGCCCTCCTTGAACCGCGCGAGAAAGGCCTCGGCGATATCCTCGACCACGATGAACCGCTTGGCGGCGATGCAGCTCTGCCCGCAGTTGAGGAAGCGCGAGCCCACGGCGTTGGCCACAGTGAGCTCGAGATCGGCGTCGTCGAGCACGACGAAGGCGTCGGAGCCGCCGAGCTCGAGCACGCTCTTCTTGACGTTGGCGCCCGCCGTGCTCGCCACGCTGCGTCCGGCGGGCTCGCTGCCGGTCAGCGTCACCGCCTTCACCCGCGGGTCCTCGATCACCCCCGAGACGAGCGAGGAGGGGATCATCAGCGTGGTGAACACGCCCTCCGGAAAGCCCGCCTGGCGGAACACTTCCTCGATGGCGACCGCGCACTGGGGCACGTTCGAGGCATGCTTGAGCAACCCCGCATTGCCCGCCGCCAGGGCGGGGGCGGCGAAACGAAAGACCTGCCAGAACGGAAAGTTCCACGGCATGACCGCCAGCACCGGGCCGAGCGGCTGGTAGGCGACGTAGCTGCTGCTCGCGTCGGTCTCGATCGGCTCATCGGCCAGAAAGCGCGGCCCATGATCGGCGTAGTATTCGCAGACCCACGCGCACTTCTCGATCTCGCCGCGAGCCTCCTTGAAGAGCTTGCCCATCTCGGCGGTGACGATCGCGGCCAGATCGTCCCGGCGGGCGCGCAGCACCCCGCCCGCGCGGCGCATCAGCTCGGCCCGCTGCTCGATCGGCGTCTCGGCCCAACGGGCGGCCGCCGACGCGGCGTCGGCAAGCGCCTGATCGACACGCCCCCGGTCCCAGGGCTCGAAGGTCTTCAGGGTCTGGCCGGTGGCGGGGTTAACGGAGCGAAAAGCCATGAGGCACCTCCCGATTAGAATGGGGCCCTCGTCAATTAGGATAGTACACGCGATGCATGACGACTCGCGCTGATTTAGACTTTAGAACTTTAACACACGACACTTCCGCGAATTCCCAGACTCGGACGGAGAGCCGTGGACGACGCCACCCACCCGGAGCACGACGGGGTACAGATAAGAATGCACATCCACAAGATCTGCATGCTCGGCGGCACCGGCTTCGTCGGCCGGCATCTGCTCAATCGCCTGACCCAGCAAGGCTACCCGGTGCGCGTCCTCACCCGCCACCGCGACGCGCACAAGGATCTCACCGTCATGCCGACGGTCGAGCTCGCCGAATGCGACGTGCACGACCGCAAGCAGCTCGACCGTCGGCATGACNNAGTGCGACGTGCACGACCGCAAGCAGCTCGTGCGCCAGCTCCGCGGCTGCGACGCCGTCATCAATCTGGTCGGCATCCTGAACGAGGGCCGCGCCGCCGGCACCTTCCAGCGCGCCCACGTGGAGCTCCCGCGCAAGCTCGTCGAGGCGTGCCGCGAGACGAAGGTGCGCCGATTGCTGCACATGAGCGCGCTGAACGCCGACGCCGGGCGCGGCAAGAGCTACTACCTGCGCACCAAGGGCGAAGGGGAGAACCTGGTGCACACGGCCGCGCGGGAGGACTTCCTCGTCACGAGCTTCCGTCCGTCGGTGATCTTCGGGCCCGAGGACACGTTCTTCAACCGCTTCGCGAGGCTGCTCAAATGGACGCCGTGGGTCTTTCCACTGGCCTGCCCCGAGGCGCGCTTCGCGCCGGTCTACGTGGGCGACGTCGCCGAGGCCTTCAGCCGGGCGCTGGCTGATCACGACGCCGCCGGCCGGCACTACGACCTGTGCGGCCCCGACGTCTACACGCTCGAGGAGCTGGTGCGCTACGTGGCGCGGCTCACCGGCCGGCGGCGCATCATTCTCCGCCTGAACGATCTCCTCTCGCGCATGCAGGCCCGCGCGTTGAGCCTCGTCCCGGGCAAACCGATGACCATGGACAATTACCGCTCGATGCGCATCGACGCCGTGTGCCGGGAGAACGGCCTGCCCCGGCTCGGCATCACGCCGACCAGCATCGACAGCGTCGTGCCGGTCTATCTCGCCCGCCGGCGCCTGCGCGAGCGCTACGCGGCCTTCCGCAGCAACGCGCGTCGAGGCTGAGGCGCCCCCGCCGGGTGCGCCTCACTCGGCGTCGGGCTCCGGCGCGCCGGCCCCCAGCGCGGCGAGGCGCTCGCGACGCTGCGCCTCGGAGAGCACGGCGAGCCGATCGACCGCTCGATAGAACGCCTCCAGCTCCCCGTCGTGTCGCGCGAGCAGCGCCTCGAAGGCGGGCACGTATTCCCAGTACGCGGCCACCGCGCCGAGCTTGGCGTTGTTCAGCTCCTCGAGCCAGGGAGGCAGCCCGCCGGGAAACAACGGCGCCACCGAGGCGCGCAGGGACTCGAGCGCGGCCGCCTTGGCCGCGCGCATGGCCTCTGGATCCCGATCGGAGGCGTAGATCTCGCGCAGGCGCCGTTTCGCCTCGAGCACCCGCGCGACGAAGGCCTCCTCGCCGCGCTGACCCTCGCGCCAGGCGGCCAGGGCCCGGGCCTCGCCCCGTCCGGTCAGCCAGCGCCGCACGCCGACGCGCTCCACGGTCACGGCGAACGACTCGTTGAAGGCGGTCGCCCCGGAGACGTAGACCCGGTGATGGGCGAGCTCGTGGAACAGCAGCCCCGCGAGCTCCGGCTCGGGCAGGCGCAGGATGGTGTCGGTGACCGGGTCGTCGAACCACCCGAGCGTCGAGTATGCGGCGATGCCGGCGACGTAGACGTCGTAGCCGCGACGTCTCAGGCGCTCGGCATGGGCGTGCGCGCGCTCGGGACCGAAGTAGCCCCGATAGGCCGCGCAGCCGATCAGCGGGTAGCACCAGGTCTCGAGCTCGAGCGAGAGCTCGGGCGCGGCGAACACGTTCCAGACCGCGTAGGCGCGGTCGAGCTCAGCGTAGGTCGTGTAGCTCTCGCCCGCAGGCAGCGCGAGCGCCTCGACGGCGAAGCGCCGGATCGCCTGCACGCGCTCGAGCCTCGCCTGCAGCCCGGGGCGCTCGTGCCGGCGGGCGATGACCTCGGGGATCGGCTCGCGGCGGCTCATGAGCTCGAGCTGGCCCGCGGCGAGGTGGCCGTAGTAGCTGATGTCGGCGCAGCCGGCCACCAGCGCCACGGCGGCCGCCGGCAGCGCCGCGCGGCGGATGACGGTCCCGCTCCCCATTTGGTCGTTCGCCCCGCGGACTCTAAGATCCCCATTATGGATATTTATCTCGTCGGCGGCGCGGTGCGCGACAAGCTGCTCGGCCTGCCGGTCCGCGAGCACGACTGGGTGGTGGTCGGGGCCACGCCCGAGGATATGCGTGCCCGGGGCTTTCGCCAGGTCGGGCGCGATTTTCCCGTCTTCCTGCATCCGGAGACGGGCGAGGAATACGCGCTCGCGCGCACCGAGCGCAAGACGGGCCCGGGCTACACCGGCTTCACCTTCCACGCCGCGCCCGACGTCACCCTGGAGCAGGATCTCGAGCGGCGGGATCTGACCATCAATGCGATGGCCCAGACGCCGGGCGGCGAGCTCGTCGACCCCTTCGGCGGCCGGCGCGACCTCGAGCATCGGGTGCTGCGCCACGTCTCGCCCGCGTTCGTCGAGGACCCGCTGCGCGTCCTGCGGGTGGCGCGCTTCGCGGCTCGCTACGCGCCGCTCGGATTCAGCGTCGCCGAGGAGACCCTCGATCTGATGCGGGAGATGGTCGACAGCGGCGAGGTCGATCATCTGGTGCCCGAGCGCGTCTGGCAGGAGCTCGAGCGCGCGCTCGCCGAGCCGGCGCCGGCGCGGTTCTTCGAGATCATGCGCGAGACCGGCGCGCTCGTCCGCGTCGTCCCGGAGCTCGACCGCCTGTTCGGCGTGCCGCAGCCCGAGCACCCGCACCCCGAGGTCGACACGGGGGTGCACACCTTGATGGCGCTCACTCAGGCGGCGCGTCTCACCGAGGACCCGCAGGTGCGCTTCGCGGCGCTCGCGCACGACCTCGGCAAGGGCGAGACCCCGCGCTCGGAGTGGCCCCGGCACTACGGCCACGAGGAAAGCGGCGCGACGCTCATCGAGATGCTCTGCGCGCGCCTGCGCGCGCCCAACGCCTACCGCGATCTCGCCGTGCTCGCGTCCCGGTACCACGACCGCGCGCACCGCGCGGCCGAGCTGCGCCCGGGCACCGTGCTCGAGACGCTCGAGGCCCTCGACGCCTTTCGCCGCCCGGAGCGCTTCGAGCAGTTCCTGCTCGCCTGCGAGGCCGACGCCCGCGGCCGGCGGGGCTATGAAGAGCGTCCCTACCCCCAGGCCGACCGGCTGCGCCGGGCATTGCACGCGGCGGCGGCCGTCGATCCCAAGCCCTTGGTCGAGCGCGGCCTGGAGGGCGAGGCCGTAGGCCGCGAGCTCCGGCGCCTGCGCATCGAGGCGATCAAACGACAGGCGACGAGCACGGGGGGACAGGGANNACGGGGGGACAGGGAACGGAACGGACCTAGCCGGGCGCGCCGCGGACGCGCACGGCGCAGTTCCCGCCCTCTACCGCCCCGCTCACGACCTCATGGGAACACGAGCAGCAGCACGACGCCGAGCGCCACCCGGTAGACGACGAACGGCAGATAGCCGATGCGGGCCAGCAGTCGCAGGAAGACGTCGATGCACAGATAAGCCGATACGGCGGAGACGCCCACGCCCACCGCGAGCGCCCCCCAGGCCACCGGCTCGCGCGCGCCGGCAAGCTCGACGGTCTCGAGCCCGCCGGCGAGCACGATCACCGGGATCGACAGCAGGAAGGAGAACCGCGCGGCCGCGGCGCGGTCGAGCCCCAGCATCAGCCCCGCCGTCATGGTGATGCCCGAGCGCGACGTCCCGGGGATCAGCGCCAGCACCTGCGCGAGCCCCACCAGCAGCGCGTCGCGCCATGTCAGCGTCGCCTCGTCGCGACGCTCGACGGCGCGCAGCGCCGCCCACCCGAGCAACAGGCCGAAGCCGATGGTCGGCCACGCCACCGCCTGCGGCGAGCGCAGATAGGCCTCGACCAGCGAGTGGAAGAGTAGCCCGGCCAGGCCCACCGGGACGGTGGCGAGCACGATGCCCCAAGCGAGGCGCGCGTCGCGGTCCGCCGGCGCGCCGGCGAGCGAGCCGAGCCACGCGCGCACGAGCCGCCGCACCTCCGCGCGGAAATACACGACCACCGCCGCCAGCGTGCCCACGTGCACCGCGACGTCGAAGGCCAGGCCCTGGTCGCGCCAGCCGAGCAGGTGCGGCAGCAGCACGAGGTGGCCGGAGCTCGAGACGGGCAGGAACTCGGTCAGGCCTTGGAGGAGAGCCGTCACCACCGTCTGCAGGAGATTCATCGTTGTCGTGCGGCGGTGCGGGGCCGCCGGCTACGTTAGCCGGCCCGGCGCCGTGGGACAAGCGGCGCGGTCAATTGCGCGCGACGCGGAAGACGGTGACCGGGGCGCGCACGCCGCGGATGCGCGTCTGCTGCTCGTCGACGAACGCCACGCCCGAGCCGCACACGGCATCGCGCACGTCGCGCGATGCCACGGCGGTCAGCGGCGCGGCGAAGCCGCACAGCCGGGCGGCGAGGTTGACGGTGCCGCCGATGACCGAGTAGTCGAGGTGCTCGGCCGAGCCGATGTTGCCGATCAGCGCGTAGCCGAGGTGGAGGCCGATCCCGGGCTTGATCACCGCCCCGCCCCCCGCGGCCTGACGCCGCGCGTCGGCGCGCTCGAGGATATCGAGCGCGCACCGGCAGGCGCGCTCGGCCATGTCCGCGCCGTCGAACACCGCCATCACGCTGTCCCCGCCGAACTTATCGATGTAGCCGTCGTACTGATAGACCAGATCGACCTGCTCGCCGAGGTGCCGGCTCAGCATGGAGAAGAGGTCGGAGGGGGGCATCTCCTGAGTGAGCGCGGTGAAGCCGCGCANNGGTGGCCGAGTAGGCCTCCACCATGCGCTGCGTGCGGGGTGAGATGTAACGGTTGAGATTGCGCCGAACGCGCTCGAGCTGATAGTAGAACGCGGTCTTCTGTAGGTGGCCCTGCAGCCGCGCCTTGAGGATCACCGAGTTCACGGGCTTGGTGATGAAATCGTCGCAGCCGGCATCGAAGGCCTCGGCCAGGTTGGCCTGCTCGTCGAGGGCCGTGACGAACAGGATGGGCGTCATGCGATAGGCCTCCTTCCCGCGCAGCCGCCGGCAGAGCTCGATGCCTCCGAGCCCGGGCATTCGGATGTCGAGCAGGAAGGCGTCGATCTCGTCGCGCTCGGCGAGCGCGAGCCCCTCCTGACCGCTGTCGGCCTGACGCACGTCGTAGCCGGCGGCCTCGAGCATGCGCACCAGGACGTTGCGCGAGATCCAATCGTCGTCGACCACGAGCACCTTGCGCCGACGCGCGCCGCCGGCCTCGGTCGCGCCCCCAAAGGCCGTGACCGCGCCGAGCCCGAGGCCGGTGCGCGGCGGGTCGGGCCGGGGTGTGGGGTCGTTACCGCTCGAGCTCGTCATCGCTCGCCGTCCGCTCCTACAAACGGGGCCGTAGATCACGCAGCGCGAAGCCGGACAGGCCCGGCGCCGTGCCGCGCCCGAGGCCGATCACCTTGACCGCCTCGCCCATGTCCCCGGGCAGGGTCAGCGCCTTCACCTGCTGGGCCACGGGCAGGTGCTCGGCGGGCTGCCCCGGGTCGCTGGCCGAGGCATAGTCCATCAGGCCGCCGGCGATCAGAAAGTGCGCCTGGGTCGTGTAGCCGAGCACCTCGAGGCCGGCGGCCTGCGCGGCCTCGGCGACGGCCGTGAAATCGACGTGCGCGCTGATGTCCTGCAGCCCGGGCCAGAGGAACGGATCCTCGTGCGCGCGGTGGCGGTAGTGACAGCGCAGCGTCCCGCGCGCCCGCTGGGGGTGATAGTACTCTCGGCGCGGGTAGCCGTAGTCGATCAGCAACGCCGTTCCTCGGGTGAGCACGTCGGCGAGGCTGCGCACCCACGGGTGGACGGCGAGGCTCAGCTCGGACTCGTAGCCCGGCGGCCAGTCCCACTCGAGCTCGGCCCGCACGCGCTCGAGCGCCTCGGCCACCGGCGGCGAGGGCGGCACCGCCCGCCACGCGAAGCCCGCCTCGTCCCGGACCACGGCCAGCTCGCGCGGCCCCGCCTCATCGACCCGGAAACGGTGCACCGGCATGGCGTCGAGGACCTCGTTGGCGAGAACGACGCCCTCGAGCCCCTCGGGCAGCGCATCGAGCCAGCGCACGCGCCCGAGCAGGTGCGGGACCCGCGCGGCCATCGTCGCGCGCTGGCGCTCGCGCAGCTCGGCGCTACGCTCGAGCAGCAGGTAGCGCTCGGGCAGGACCCCGGCGCGCTCGAGCTCGCCCAGCACCTCCGCGGCGAGGGCCCCGGTGCCGGGTCCGAGCTCGAGCACCGTCCCGCCGCCGAGCGCGTCCAGCGCCTCCGCGCATTGGCGCGCAACGCAGCGCGAGAACAGCGGCGCGCGCTCGGGGGCGGTGACGTAGTCGCCTCCCGGCCCGAGCTTCTCCGCCCCGGCGCTGTAATAGCCGAGACCTGGCGCGTAGAGCGCGATCTCCATGAACTCGGCGAAGTCGATGGCGCCGCCGGCGTCGATCGCCGTGCGCAGCCGCGCCTGCACCCTGGCGCTGTGGGCGCGGGCCTCGGGGTCGGGCGACGGCAACGCCGAAGGCGGGTTGGCTGACGAGCGCGGTTGCACCGGCAAGGCTTATGGGTCGAGCCGCGGCGCCTGGAGGGCGGCGCAGCGCCAAATAGCAGAAGTCTAGCCCATTTCCCTTGAGCGCACTTTCAGGTAGGTCACAGCGTAGCCGCGTCGAGGGCCGCCGGCCACAGCCCCTCGCCTTCCAGCCGGCGGCGCAGCCGCGCCCACATCCGCGCGAGCGGCTCGCCCGTGCGCGGATGGCGACGCTCGCCGGCGAGCTCGGCCAGCGGCCTCAGCACGAAGGCATAGCGCTCGATGTCCGGGCGCGGCAGCTCGAGCCCCGGCTCGTCGATGACCGCCTCGCCGAAGAGCAGCAGATCGAGGTCGAGCGACCGGGAGACGAACCTCGAGCCCCCGCGCTCGCGCCCGTGCGCGGCCTCGATGGCGCGCAGCGTCTCGACGNNAAAGAACGGCTCGCCCGCCATCCCCACCGGCTCGGTCTCGTAGACGGGCGAGGCCTCGAGCGGGCCGAAGCGCTCGCGCAGCGCGGCGATCGCCGAGCGCACGTTGCGCTCGCGCGCGACGTTGCTGCCCACGCTGACGTAGGCGCGCACCCGGTCAGCCGGCACGCCGGCCACGCTCGATCACCACGCCCACCTCGCGCGCGCCGCGCACCGCGCCGGGCTTGCTCACCGACAGACGCAGCCAGGGCACGGCGAACTCCTCGAGCACGACGGCGGCCACCCGCTCGGCCAGGGTCTCGACCAAGTGGAACTCGCTCTCGCTCACGAGCGCGATGACGCGCTTGGCCACCGCCTTGTAGTCCAGGGTATCGCCGATCTCGTCGCTGGCCGCCGCACGGGCGATGTCGGCGCCCATCTCCAGGTCGACGGCGATCGTCTGCTTGATGCGCCGCTCCCAGTCGTAGACGCCGATGACCGTGTCGATGCGAAGGTCGCGCAGGTAGATGACGTCCATTCGGAGCACACCCGGGCCGGGTCGCGCTCGCCACTATAGTGCCTGCGGGCGCGGCTGCCAATCGCGGGCCGGCCGCTTCCGGCCGGATTCCTGCTATGATGACGCCCGCGCGCGACCGCCGGCCCCGCGCACGCACGACCGACCGGATGTGGATCGATCTCGCCCTGCCCGTCGCTGCCTACCTCCTCGGCTCCGTGTCGAGCGCCATCCTCGTGTGCCGGCTCGCCCGCCTGCCCGACCCCAGGGGCCTCGGCTCGCGCAACCCCGGGGCGACCAACGTGCTGCGCACCGGCAGCAAGGCGGCCGCCGCGGCCACACTGGCCGGCGACATGGTCAAGGGGCTGGTCCCGGTGGCCGCCGGCCACGCGCTGGGCCTGTCGCCGGTCACTTTAGTGGTGGCTGGCGGCGCCGCGTTCCTGGGCCATCTCTATCCCGTGTTCTTCGGCTTCCAGGGCGGCAAGGGCGTGGCCACGGCGCTGGGCGTGGCGCTGGGGCTCTCGTGGCCGACGGGCGCGGCTGCCGCGGGAACCTGGCTGCTGGTCGCCGCCCTGACGCGCTACTCATCCCTGGCCGCCCTCGTGGCCATCGGGCTCACCCCCCTATATCTCTGGGCGCTCGGCGCCCCCCCGAGCTGGATCGCCGGCATGGCGGCGCTCGCCCTGGTGCTCATCGCCCGCCACTACACCAACATCCGGCGCCTGATCGCGGGCACCGAACCGCGCATCGGAAAGGCAGGCCCTAGATCCTAATGACTAGTCACTAGTCACTAGTAACTGGGCGGGCGCCGGGCTCGGGCAGGGTCTCGAGCGCCCAGCGGGCGGCGGCCTCCACGGCCAGCGGGGCGCGCTCGCCGGCCGCCAGCCGCAGGCAGCCCGCGTAGGCGATCATCGCTCCATTGTCGGTGCAGAACTCAAGCCGCGGGTAGTGAACCCGCGCGTTTTCCTCCGCCGCGGCCTGGGTCAGGCACGCGCGCAGGCGGCGGTTCGCGCCCACCCCGCCGGCGACCACCAGACGGGCCACGCCCGCCGCGCGCAGGGCCCGGCGGCATTTGATGACCAGCGTGTCGACCACCGCCTCCTCGAACGCGCGCGCGATGTCCGCGCGCGTGCGCTCGTCGTCGCCCGCCTCGCGCAGGGTGTTGAGGGCGAAGGTCTTGAGCCCGCTGAAGCTGAAGTCCAGGCCCGGCCGGTCGGTCATCGGGCGCGGGAAGCGAAACCGCCCCGGGTCGCCGCGCTCGGCCAGCGCCGCCAGCGCCGGCCCGCCGGGATACGGCAGCCCCAGCAGCTTGGCCGTCTTGTCGAAGGCCTCGCCGACGGCGTCGTCGAGGGTGTCGCCCAGCAGCCGGTAGCGGCCGACCCCCTCGACGCGCACCAGCATGGTGTGGCCGCCGGAGACCAGCAGCGCGACGAAGGGGAAGGCGGGCGGGTCGGGCTCGAGCATCGGGGCGAGCAGGTGACCCTCCATGTGGTGGATCCCGATCGCCGGGATCNNGCGCCGACCAGCAGGGCCCCGATCAGCCCGGGGCCGGCGGTGTAGGCCACCCCGTCGAGCCGGTCCGAGCCCGCCCGGTCGAGCACCTGGCGGATCATCGGCAGCGTCTTGCGCACGTGGTCGCGCGAGGCAAGCTCGGGGACGACCCCGCCGTAGGCGGCGTGGGCGTCCTGGCTGTAGAGCACGTGGGCGAGCAGGCCCTCGCGGGCATCGTAGACGGCGATCCCGGTCTCGTCGCAGGAGGTTTCGATGCCGAGCACGCGCATGTCGGTGGCATTGTCGCGGCGGGTCGCGCCGGTCCCAAGCGCTTTTGCATTCGGCCGGGACGCCCGATAAAATAATACTCTTTTCCGCCGGCCCGAGCCGGCGGGGTCACATGCCGAATCCTGAAGGAGGCGCCGACCCGCATGCCCTCGGTGAAGGTCAAGGAGAACGAGCCGTTCGAAGTCGCGCTGCGGCGCTTCAAGCGTGCCTGCGAGAAAGCCGGCATCCTCACCGAGGTGCGCCGGCGCGAGTACTACGAGAAGCCCACCCAGGAGCGCAAGCGCAAGCAGGCCGCCGCCGTCAAGCGGCACATGAAGCGCGTCGCCCGGGATCGGGCGCGTCGCGAGCGCCAGCAGATCCAATGGTAGCCCGGGCACCGATCTCGCGCAGCGGGATCGCGGCATGAGTCCCCAAGAGCCTACCCTCAGGACCCGCCTCGAAGACGACCTCAAGGCCGCCATGCGCGCGCGCGACCGCCGCCGCGTGGAGGCCCTGCGCTACATCCTCTCGGGCATCAAGCAGAAGGAGGTCGACGAGCGCACGGCCCTCGACGACGCCGGCCTGCTTGCGCTGCTCGACAAGATGGTCAAGCAGCGCAAGGACTCCGTCGAGCAGTACGAGCGCGGCGGCCGCGCCGACCTCGCCGAGCAGGAGCGCTACGAGATCGAGATCCTGCAGGCCTACCTCCCCGAGCCGGCCTCCGAGGCCGAGATCGAGCGGCTCATCGACGAGGCGCTGGCCGTGACCGGCGCGAGCTCGGTGCGGGAGATGGGCAAGGTCATGGGCGTGCTCAAGCCCAGGCTGCAGGGCCGCGCCGACATGGGCGCGGTCAGCGCCCGGGTCAAG
>JABAHS010009127.1_pt1 | contig 12329 bp, 15 predicted proteins | sample 7062111 | NCBI WGS metagenome assembly JABAHS01 (sample SAMN14534600, study PRJNA622989) | marine sediment metagenome | biome: marine biome [ENVO:00000428]; feature: marine pelagic biome [ENVO:01000023]; material: deep marine sediment [ENVO:00002113]; isolation source: pool of 4 deep marine... | reverse complement strand
CCGCCGCGCCGCTCCAGCCAATCCTTCAAGAGCAGCGTCAAGGCAAGGCTATCGGCGCCGCCGGATAAACCAACGGCAAGCCGCGGGCGCGACTCGAAAGGCCCGAACCGGGCCATGAGCGAGGCGAATTCCTCGTCACCGATGGGCGTGCTGGAAGAAGGGTCGTTCATTACCGCTCGCGGTCGGGTCCGCCCGGATCGTGACGACGCAATCTAAGGACAGCTCAGTTTTTGTCTTTCGAGCTTGGCCCGTCGAGTGATGCTGGGAGACGCGTTGGGGTAGCGGCGCTCCAACTCCGAAAAGGTGCCGCAGGCATCGTCCACCGCGTCGAGCGAGGCCAAGGACAAGCCGAGCTTCAACAGGTTGTCGGGCGCCTTGGCACCCTCGGGGTAATTCTTATAGGCCTCCGCGAAGGTGATCGCCGCGGTCTGATAGTCGCCGCGAACGTAATAGGTCTCCCCCAGCCAGTAGAGGGCGTTGCCGGTAAGCTGGCTTTCCGGATGCCGGTCGATGAAAGACTTGAGCGCCACCTCCGCTTCGGCGTAATTGGCCTGGCGCAAAAGTCCGAAAGCATATTGATACTGCTCTTCGGGCGTGCCGTCCGGAAGTTGGCCAGCGCCCGCGGGCACTGTCGAGGCTGCCCCCGAGCCACTGGTGACCGCCTCCGGCGGCGTCGCCTTCGCGGCCTGAAAATTCTCGTAGTCGCTTTGGCTGATTGTGCCCAAGGTCCCAGGCTCGCTCGAGGTGCTCCCCGTCGTCGCGGCTCCGTCGGTCAGCGCAGTGGCGCCGGTGGTCGACCCGGCCACCGGCCGGCCGGCCTCCAAGGCCTGCAAGCGACGATCGACATCGGCGACGAGACTATCCAGCCGCCCATTGATACGGTCGATCGCGAAGCCGGCCTCCTCGACCTGATTGGTGAGCGTCTGCAGCGCCGTCTCGATTTGGGAGATCCGCAGGCTGAGCCGGGCCGCTTGCGTGCCGGTCAGCCCTTCCGAAGACTCGAGATTGGACGGGGCCGGAACGCTCTCCCCGCGATAGACGGCGCGCTGCAGATCCTGCAACTCCCTTTGCAACCGCTCCACGCGGTCGGACAAGGATTGAAGATCGGCTTGCTGTGCGCTGGCCGTATCGGCGACCTGCCAGGTAGCCAAAAACATGGCGAGAGCGACGACGGGCATCCGCACCGACAATCGCCTCACCATCGCCATCCACATGGAATTCGCCGATCCCGCAAAGGAAGATGTCCGCAAAACTCGCATGCGCCCGTCTCCGCTGCGCACCTCAAATCGACCCCAGGCCATCTAGCCGCCCCATCGTGTCAACAATGTGGCGAGCTCGGCGGGTCCCAGATGCGAAGCGACCGAAATCTTTGCGGCAACGGGTCCCGCCGCCGCGCGGCGATGAACGACCCCGCGCGGCCTCTCACGGTCGAGGCGCCCCGCGTCCTCAGTTTACGACGAAGACGCCACGCCGATTCTGCGACCAGGCCCACTCGCCCTGACCGCTGACCGCCGGCCGCTCCTCGCCATAGGAGATGGTCGACAGTCGATTCGCGGAAACGCCCAGCGCGATGAGATAGTCGCGGACCGACGAAGCACGGCGCTCGCCCAGGGCGAGGTTGTACTCGGTCGTGCCCCGCTCGTCGGCATGGCCCTCGATCGTCAGCGTGACCGACGGATTGGCGCCCAGCCAGACCGCCAGCTTGTCGATGGTCTCGCGCGCGTCGGGACGAATATCGCTCTTGTCGAAATCGAAGAACACGCGATCGCCGACGTTGACGGTCAGGTCCTCCTGCGAGCCCGGGGTGGGGCCCGGTATCGTGGTGCTCGAAACCGCGTCGTCCGAGCTCGAGCTCGACGTGGCCGAGCCACCGCTATCGGTCGCGGCCTGCTCATCGGACGACGTCTCACACGCCCCCAACATCAAAAGTGCCGCAAACAGGGTAAGGAATTTCATGCGCATAACCTGCCCTCTCATGAACCCCCCGGAACTAAACGGAGGCAGTAGTGTAAAGGATCGGGAAATCTGATCGAAAATCCCGGAAGAGACGCGAGAACCGCCGCTCTTCGCGCGCGGACTATAGCCGTCGGCCCCTAGGGAATCAAGGGGGACCAAGCCGGATCGGCGCCGTCGACCGGCGTTATCATCTCACGCTCATTGTAGCCCGTCACATCGACGGTGTAGAGCTTGCGGGTGAAGTTGCCTTTCGAGTCGGCGGGGGTCGATCGGAAGAAAGAGATGACCCGCCCGTTGGGCGCCCAGGTCGGTGCTTCGACGTTGTAATCCTTGACGATCATGCGCTCACCGGTGCCGTCCGGTTTCATCACGCCGATATAGAACTCGCCCTTGAACTGACGCGTGAAGGCGACCCAATCGCCGCGTGGCGACCAGACCGGCGTGTAGTAGGCGCCCTGCCCGCGGCTGATGCGACGGACGTTTCCGCCATCGCGATCCATCACATAGAGTTGAGGTTTGCCGCTGCGGTCGGAGTTGAAGACGATCTGTTGACCGTCCGGCCCGAAAGACGGCGAGGTGTCGATCGACGGATGATTGGTCAGGCGACGTTCCCTGCGCGTGCGCAGGTCCAAGGTATAGACCTCGGAGTTGCCCTCATGCGCCATCGACATGATCACGGTGTTGCCGTCGGGGGCGAAGCGCGGCGCGAAGGTCATGCCCGGAAAGCGCCCCAGCACCTCCTGCTGGCCGGTGTTGAGATTGTAGAGATAGACCCGTGGCACCTCGCGGCCGCCGATCTTCCGGAAGACCATGTAGGTGATCTCCTGCGTGGTCGGCGAAAACCGCGGCGTGAGCACGATCTCCTCGCCGTCGGTCAGGAACTGATGGTTGGCGCCGTCCTGGTCCATGATGGCGAGCCGCTTGATGCGCCGGGTCTGCGGCCCGGTCTCGGCGATATAGACGATGCGGGTGTCGAAATAGCCCTCCTCGCCGGTGAGCCGCTTGTAGATCGCGTCCGAGATGATGTGGGCGACCCGGCGCCAGTTGCCCGGCGTGGTGTAATAGGCCAGGCCCGTCATCTGGGTCTCGCCGAAGACGTCCCATAGCCTGAACTCGACCTTGAGCCGTCCGTCGCCCTGAACACGGACCGTGCCGCTGATCAGCGCCTGGGCACCGATGATCCGCCAGTCCCCGAATCGCGGACCGTTGGCCAACGACTCGAGCGTTTGGATGAAGGCCTTCGGCGGCAAGGGTCGGAAAAGGCCGCTGCGCTCCAAGTTGGCGGCGATGACCCCGCCGATGTCGGCGCCGGTCTTGGCCTCGTCCTGAAGCTCGCCATGGAAGTCCGTGACCGCCACCGGCAGGGGCTCGAAGAAGCCGCGATTGATGTCGACCTCGATTTGGCCGCGCGCCTCGCCAGCAAGGACCAGCAAAACGGCGGCGAACAGAAGGGCCGACGCCAAGCTGCGGAAGAGACGATCTGTCAAGTCATGTGTAGGGGCCGCGTTTCTCATTCTCAAAACATCTCGCTCGGATTGAAGTTCAACCGCATGTCACGCCAAACGGCATAACGCTGGAGTGGCAACCCTTCGAAGGGGCTGCATTTGTGTATCGCCCGCAGCGCGTTCTCGGCGGCGCTGCGATAATAGGCATCGGCCATCATCCGGCTAAGATCCTCGATTTCGGCGTTGCGCACCGAGCCATCTTTGTTGAGTGCCACGCGCACCGTGACCACCAGGTCCTCCGCGTCGCGCGCGCCGGGCTCCAGGCGCCAGCACCGCTCGAGCTGCTTTTGAATCAAGCGAACCAACTCCATCTGCTCGAGCATGGAGGCCTCCGGCTCCGGCGCCTGCTCTTGCGCCTTAGCGACCTGTTGCTTCTTCGGCTTGGGCTGATCCTTCAGCTTTTCCACATTTCGCAGGATCGAGCTCAAGGCATCTTCCTTGGGTTCTTCCTTCTTCGGTTCCTCGACCTTCGCCAGTTGCCGTTCGGGCTTGCGGCGCGGTGCGGGGGCCGCCGGCTTGGGCTTCGGCTCCTCTTCCGCGACTTCCTCCGGCTCAGGCTCGGGCAGGGGTTCCGGTTCGGGTTCCGGCTCGACCACCGGCTCTGGCTCGGGTTCCGGCTCTGGCTCGGGTTCCGGTTCGGGCTCGGCGACAGGCTCGGGTTCCGGTTCGGGTTCAGGCTCGGGTTCGGGTTCCGGAACCGGATCGGGAAGCTTGGCCACCTGCGGCTCGGGTTCGATTTCGGGCTCCGGCTCGACCTCGGGTTCCGGCTCGACGACCTTGGGTTCGGGTTCCGGCTCGGTCTCGGGCTCGGGCTTGCTCTTTTCGGCGATCTCCTCCAGCTCGACCAACTCCACCGGTATGGCTTGCGTCGGCGGCAAGGGCTCGATCCAATGCGGCAGACCGAAGATCGCCAACAGGATCACACCCGCGTGGATTACACTGGAGAAGATGTAGCCGCCGCGCATTCGGCCTTGCCGCCCTTACCCGCCGTCCGTTGTGGTCTTGGGCAGCTCCGTGATCAGCGCGACCCGGGTGAAGCCGGCCGCGTTGATCCGCCCCAAGACCTGCATGACGTGCCCATAGTTGTTGGCCCGATCGCCCCGCAGATAGATCCTCGTGTCGGCCTTGGCGTCGGTGATCGCGACCAGGCGCGGCACGAGGTTCTCAAGCGGCACTTCGGTGTCCTGAATGAAGATCTGTCCCGAGTCGTCGACCGAGACCACCAGGGGTTCATCCGGATCGGCGATCGACTGGGCCTGTGACTCCGGCAGATCGACGGGAACGCCCACCGTCAGCAAGGGCGCGGTGACCATGAAGACGATCAGCAGCACCAGCATGACGTCCACGAAGGGCGTCACGTTGATCTCGCTCATCGGCTGGTAGCGCCCTTTGCGGCGTGGCGAGTGGGTTCCCGCGTGAAGGCGTGAGGCCATGGCCGCTCACCCCTCTTCGAGTTGCCTGGACAAGATCGCCGTGAACTCCCCGGCGAAGGCCTCCAGCCGGCCGGCATAGCGGTTCAGGTCGCCGGAGATCTTGTTGTAGCCGATCACCGCCGGGATCGCCGCCATCAGCCCCAGCGCCGTGGCGAAGAGCGCCTCGGCGATGCCGGGCGCGACCACCGCCAGGCTGGTGTTCTTCGAGGCGGCGATGGAGGTGAAGGCGTTCATGATCCCCCAGACCGTGCCGAAGAGCCCGACGAAGGGCGCGGAGGAGCCGACCGAGGCCAGAAAGATCATCTGCCGCTCGAGCCGTTCCATCTCGCGCCCCAGGGTGATGTCCATGACCCGTTCGATACGCTGTTGCAGGCTCGCCGGGTTGCGTTCCCGGCGCGCGCTTGCCGCCGCCGCCCGGCGCCACTCGCGCATCGCCGAGGAGAAGATCGCCCCCATGGGATCGACCGGACGTTTGTCCATGCGGTCATAGAGATTGTCGAGCGACCCGCCGGACCAGAAATCGTCCTCGAAGTCGTCGGCCATGTCTCTCAGGCGCCTGAGCCGCACCACCTTGTCGAAGATGATCGCCCAGGTCCAAAAGGATGCCGCCACGAGCATCAGCATGACGATCTTGACGACGATGTCGGACTGAATGAAGAGCCCCCAAATGGACAGGTCCTGCATGACCGATCCGGGTAAGTTCAAGGCATCTACCGCTTGTTGTTCCATCTTTCGCACTGTTCCTTTCGGCGCTCGTGGCCTTTCGGTCCTATTGCAGGTGCGGGCCGAGCGCTGCCCGCACGGTTTCGGGTATTCGGGCCGGACGGCCGTCTTCACTGCTCACCGTCGCGACCCGCAAGTCCAGGGAGACGAGACGCTGATCGTCCCGCCAAATCTCCTGCACGGCGCCGAGCGAGGCCCCGCGCAGCTCGGTCAGGCGCGAGCGCACCTCGAGCAGGTCGTCGAAGCGCGCCGGGCCTATGAAACGGACCTGGCAGTCCAGCACCGCGAAGACGACGCCATGGCTCTCGCGTAGATCGGACTGCTCGAGTCCGGTCAGGCGCAGCATCTCGGTGCGCGCCCGCTCGGCGAAGTTCAGGTAGCGGCTGTGATAGACGATGCCCGCGGCATCGGTGTCCTCGTAATAGACGCGCACCGGAAAACGGTGCTCGCCCGCGTCGATCCGTCCGGAGTTCGCACTCACCTCTCAACCTCCGTCGTTTCCTCAAGCAATTCGAGCTGCCGGGCTATCTGGTCGCGATAGTCGCGCGGCGGCTCCAGGCCCAGATAGGCGAAGCCGCCGGCGGTCACCATCCGCCCACGGGGCGTGCGCTGCACCAAGCCTTGTTGGATGATGAAGGGCTCGATGACCTCCTCGATGACGTCGCGCTGCTCGGACAGCGCCGCGGCGATGGTCTCGACCCCCACCGGCCCGCCGCCGTAGTTCTCGGCGATGCAGGTCAGATAGCGCCGGTCCATGGCATCCAGGCCGTCGCGGTCGACGCCCAGCTTCTTCAGCGCGCCGTCGGCATGGACGGCGGTGATCGGGCTGACCTCGGCAACGGCGGCGAAGTCGCGCACCCGCCGCAGCAGGCGCGAGGCGACGCGAGGCGTCCCGCGCGAGCGCTTGGCGATCTCGTGCGCCCCGTCGTCCGTCAGCTCCATCGCCAAGAGGCGCGCGCCGCGTACGACGATGGCCTCGAGGTCCTCGACCTCGTAAAAGTTCAGCCGCAAGGGGATGCCGAAGCGCTCGCGCAAGGGCGTGGTGATGAGGCCCGAGCGCGTCGTCGCCCCGACCAGGGTGAAGGGCGGCAGGTCGATCCGCACCGAGCGCGCCGCCGGCCCCTCGCCGATGATCAGGTCGAGCTGGAAGTCCTCCATCGCCGGATAGAGGATCTCCTCGACCGCCGGCGACAGGCGGTGGATCTCGTCGATGAAGAGCACGTCGTCGGGCTGGAGGTTGGTGAGGATGGCGGCCAGGTCGCCGGCGCGCGCGATCACCGGGCCGGAGGTGGCGCGAAAGCCGACGCCCAGCTCGCGCGCCACGATCTGCGCCAGGGTCGTCTTGCCGAGACCGGGCGGGCCGAAAAAGAGGACATGGTCCAGTGCCTCGCCCCGGGTCTTGGCGGCGGTGACGAAGACCTCCAGGTTGTCGCAGAGATCGCGCTGGCCGATGAAGTCCTTGAGCCGCGCCGGGCGCAATGACTGGTCGAGCTGATCGCCCTCCGCGAAGGTCGGCTCCACCACCCGTTCCTCGCTCATGAGGCCAGCTCCTTGAGGCCGACCCGGATCAGCGACTCGACCGAGGCCTCATCACCAAGCTGACCGGCGGCGCGGGCCACGGCCCCGAAGGCCTCGACCCGGCGATAACCGAGATTGACCAGCGCCGAGACCGCATCCTCCGAGACGCCGCCACTCGCGGCCGAGGCGACGGCCACGGCACCGTCACCCGCCGCGGCGGCGACCGGCCCCAGGGCGATCGTCCCGGCCTTGTCCTTGAGCTCGGAGACGATGCGTCCGGCCACCTTCGGGCCGACGCCGCTGGCCTGGGTCAGCGCCGTCTTGTCCTGCGCGGCGATGGCCTGAACCAGACGCTCGGGCGTCAGCACCGAGAGGATGGCCAGAGCCACGCGCGCGCCCACCCCCTGCACCGTGCAGAGCAAGTTGAACCAGTCGCGCTCCGCCGCCTCGAGAAAGCCGTAGAGATGGATGTGGTCCTCGCGCACGTGGGTCTCGATCAGAAGGCTCGCGACCTCCCCCTGAGATGGCAGGGCCGAGAGGGTGCGCTTGGAGGCGAAGATCAGATAGCCGACGCCGGCGACGTCGATCACCGCGCTGTCCAGGCCCGAGCTGTCGACCATTCCGGTGAGTTTCGCGATCATCTGCGCCTCACGAGACCATCGCTCCAGACGCCTCGGCCGCCGTCCAGCTCCCCGCGGTTGAGAGGTGGTGGGCATGGCAGATCGCCACCGCCAAGGCGTCGGCGGCATCGGCCGCTGCGATCTCGCAGCCGGGCAGCATGTGCCGGACCATGGTCTGGACCTGGACCTTGTCCGCATGTCCGGTGCCGACCACCGCCTTCTTGACGATCATCGGCAGGTATTCGCCCACCGGCACGCCCAGCCTGGCGGGCCCGAGCAGGGCGACGGCGCGGGCCATGCCCAGCTTCAGCGTCGAGGAGGGGTTCTTGTTGGACAAGGTCGTCTCCACCGCCGCGGCCGTGGGATCGTAGGCCCGCAGCACCTCCTCGATGCCGTCGGCGAGCTGCAGCAGCCGTGCCGCCAAGTCATCCTCCGGAACCGAGGTGACGACGCCGTTGGCGATATGGCGCAAGCGGTTCCCCTCGGCTTCGATGACCCCCCAACCGGTGTTGCGGAGGCCCGGATCCAATCCCAAGACACGCATCATTTCGACGTACTCCCGATCCCCCGTCACGCCGTCAGGCGCATCATCACGTCGTCTGCGATCTCGAAGTTGGCCGCCACCCGCTGAACGTCATCGACGTCATCAAGGGCTTCGAGCATCCTCAGCAACGTGCCCGCGGCCTCCTCCTCGCCGACCGGAACCGTGGTCTGCGGCTTCCAACCCAGATAGGCCTCCCGTGGCTCGCCGAAATGTTCACTCAGCGCGTCGCGCACCTCGGAGAAATCGTTCGGATCGCAGGTGATCTCGTGCCCGTCCTCGCCGCTCTCGACGTTGCTGGCGCCGGCCTCCACGGCGGCCTCGAACATCTCCTCGGCGCCGGCCGCCTCGGGCGGGTAGGCGATGATGGCGACGCGGTCGAACATGAAGGAGACGCTGTTGGTCTCGCCGAGCGAGCCGCCGTGCTTGCTGAAGGCCGTGCGCACCTCCGAGGCGGTGCGGTTGCGGTTGTCGGTCATGGTCTCGACGATGACGGCGACGCCGCCGGGGCCATAGCCCTCGTAGCGGATCTCCTCGTAATTGGCATCGTCGCCCTCGCCGCTCGCCTTGCGGATCGCCCGCTCGATGTTGTCCTTGGGCATGTTGGCGGCGCGCGCGGCCAGCATCGCGGCGCGCAGGCGCGGGTTCTTGTCCGGCTCCGGCAGGCCCTGCTTGGCCGCCACCATGATCTCGCGGGTCAGGCGCGCGAACTCCTTGGCGCGCTTTTTGTCCTGCGCGCCCTTGCGGTACATGATGTTCTTGAATTGCGAATGGCCCGCCATCGGCAACCCGTCCTATCTAAGCCACGCGCTCATAGCCGGCGCACTCACGCTTCGCCCACGGCAAACGACCGGATCGCCCGGAGCCGGAAAGTCCGAGCTGATCGAGCCGCGCGCTGGCCTATGACTACACACCCTGATTGCATTGATCAACATAATGGGGTGGCTTGGTGGGGAGTCTACCACATTTATGTCCTGATGGTAGGGGATTGGCAGTGCTGTAGGCCGTCAATATGGCGAATTTTGGGCGCGCCGCGTGGGCTCAGAGAACATCCTTAAAAGTCCGGCAGGCTCTCCGTGAGGGTCCCGCCCACGCGCAGGGGGGCGGCGTGCTTGGCGAGGCCCGTGCGGTCGTCGGTCTCGACGAAGAGGCCGCAGAGGCTGGCCGCGCCCTCGGCGGGTTTCAGGCGCTCGCCGCGGACCTTCTTTTGGAAGCGCTCGACGGCGGTGCCTTTTTCCATGCCGATCACCGAATCGTAGTCGCCGCACATGCCGACATCGCTCTGGAAAGCGGTGCCGCCCGGCAGCACCCGGACATCGGCGGTCGGCACGTGGGTGTGGGTGCCGGCGCAGAGCGAGACGCGGCCGTCGACCACGTGGCCGATCGCCATCTTCTCCGAGGTCGCCTCGGCGTGGTAGTCGAGGACGATGGCATCGACGGTCGCGCCCAAGCGATGCTTGGCCAGCGCCCGCTCGACGCAGGCGAAGGGCTCGTCCAACGTTTCCATGAACAAGTACCCCATCACGTTCACCACCAGAACCTTGCGCCCACCGGCGACGTTATAGATATGGGCGCCGCGTCCGGGGGTGCCGGTCGGATAGTTGAGCGGGCGCAGCAGGCGCGGCTCGGCATCGATGAAGGTGAGCGCCTCGCGCTGGTCCCAGCTGTGATTGCCGCCGGTGATGACGTCGACCCCGGCCTCGAACATAGCCTCGCAGATCTTGCGCGTGATGCCGAAGCCGGCGGCCGCGTTCTCGCCGTTGGCGATGACCATGTCGCAGCGCAGGCGCCGGCGCAGCTCGGGCAGGTGTTGGGCCACCGCATCGCGGCCGCTGCGCCCCACCAGATCGCCGAGGAAGAGGATACGCATCGGCCCGCTAACCCCCCTTCACGCGGATGGCTTCGTCCTCGGTGACGATCCAGTCCAGAGGTTGATCCTTGTCGTCGTGGGGCACGCGCGCCATCTCCTGGCCAGCATAGGCAAGTCCAACGGCGAGAGCCGAGCCCGTCGCGCGCAGGTCGGCCAAGGTGCGGTCGTAGAACCCGCCGCCATAGCCCAAGCGATAGCCCCGCCGGTCGAAGGCCAAGAGCGGCACCAGCAACACACTCGGCACCAATGCCGGCTTGTCGACCGCGGGCTCACGGGTGTCGAAGGCTGCCGGCACCAGCTCGTCACCTGGCCGCCAGGCCCGGAAGTCGAGCGGCAAGCCCGGCCCGCGCAGGGCCGGTAAGGCGATCAGGCAACCTCGTTCGTGAAGCGCCGTCATGACCGGGCGGGTGTCGATCTCGCCGGGCAAGGGCCAGAAGGCGGAGACCACCGCGCCGACCGGCGGTTCGATAGCCTCGCCCAGGCGCGCGGCCAGCCCCGCCCCGGCGTCAGGGCTGGTGCGGGCGGCCGCGGCGCGCTGTTTCTTCGCCGTCCGGCGCGCCTCGCGCTTGGCCGCATCGAGAGCGCTCGGCAAACTCTTTTCCATCTCGAGGGTCAAGGGATGGGGCCTCGCCAAATTGTCCTGAGAGGGGCGGTGCCGCGCGGGCCGTTGTTCCATGTGGACCCTCTGCGGCCTGCCGAAGCAGGTGGGCGCCGTGATGACGAAGCCACGACTCCGTCAGGGACAGCTCCCTAGAGGTAAATGTTGGCCCCAGGGATCGAAGGACCTGACGCACCCCGCAGCACCGCCATAGCTATTTAGGCGCCCTCCAGGCGGGCCGCAATGATTTCGATGCGCTGGGCGAAGGCGTCCAGGGCGCCGGCCATGGTTGTCTCCGCCTCTTCCAAGGCTTCGATGTCGACGCCGCTTTCGGCGCCTTCTTCGCCCTCGTCGCGTTGCCGGCGAGCCTCGAAGAGCTCGTCGGATATCAGCAAGGCGGCCATGACCAAAAGGCGCGCCTCACCGACGTTGCCGACCGCGGTCGAGAGGTCGCTCATCTTCTCGTCAAGGTAAGCGCCCAGGCGCTTCAGGTGGGCCTCCTGGCCGTCGTCACAAGCGATGAGATAGCTGCGTCCGTTGATCGATAGCGAGACTTGAGCCACGGTCCTAAGCTTCCAGCATTCGTTTGACTTGAGCGATGGCTCGGTCCAGGCGCTCGGACGTGGTGTCGATCGCCGAGTGCAGTCGAGCATTATCCGCCTTGAGGGTCTCCATGTCGGCTGCCGCGGCATCGCCCGATTCGCAGCGCCCCTCCACCGCCGCCTCCAGGCGGCGCAACGCGTTCTGCAGCCGTTCGGTGGCCCGTTCGATGTCCGCCATTTCCACTCCTCGACCCTGTCCCCATCGGGCGCAGGTCGACCCTAGCCTCATGGTTCTTGATCTTGCGGAGAATAGAGAGCCCCCCCGGCCCGGTCAACAAAACCCGGCGGCGCGGGACGCAACGGAAGCCCCCCGGCGAGCCGATCTTTCCGCAAGTCTCATATCCCGGTTGACCTGCCGGGCCGAGGGCGGCATGGTGCGCGCGATTTTCGAGATATGCCGGCAAGCCCCCCGCTTGTGATACGTTAGCTTGATGGATCCGAGATGGACATGACCGAGAGTTCGCTTGCCGACCGAGCGGGGCCGGACGATGTCGGCCATCGCGATATGGCCAACGCGATCCGCGCCCTGGCCATGGACGCGGTGCAGCAAGCCAAGAGCGGTCACCCCGGCATGCCGATGGGCATGGCCGACGTGGCGACCGTGCTTTTCAGCCAGTTCCTGACCTTCGACCCGAAACGCCCCGATTGGCCCGACCGCGACCGATTCGTGCTATCGGCCGGCCATGGCTCGATGCTGCTCTATGCGCTGCTCTATCTGACCGGCTACGAGGACATGACCCTGGAGGAGCTGCGCAACTTCCGGCAGCTCGGCAGCCGCACCGCCGGCCATCCCGAGTACGGCCACGCCCCCGGCATCGAGACCACGACCGGCCCGCTCGGCCAGGGTCTGGCCAACGCCGTCGGCATGGCGATCGCCGAGCGCGTCCTCAATAGCCGCTACGGCGATGATCTGGTCGATCATCATATCTACGTGCTCGCCGGCGACGGTTGCCTAATGGAGGG
>JABAHS010061884.1_pt3 | contig 12332 bp, 16 predicted proteins | sample 7062111 | NCBI WGS metagenome assembly JABAHS01 (sample SAMN14534600, study PRJNA622989) | marine sediment metagenome | biome: marine biome [ENVO:00000428]; feature: marine pelagic biome [ENVO:01000023]; material: deep marine sediment [ENVO:00002113]; isolation source: pool of 4 deep marine... | reverse complement strand
ACTCATCGAACACTATAGTCTGTGGTCAAGACCTTGAAACCTGAAGAAGATGCCTATGGTCAAGAGATCTGGGCCTACTACCAAGGCAGAGAGGTCTCTGAAGTAGTAGAAAGAGACGACGGATACATTGATCCGTACGCAAGTGGTCCAAAAGCCTATTTCGCTGAATTTGAAGATTGGCCGTCACATCATAGACTTGCTATGGATTTTGTGAGGGGAAGCGTATTAGATATTGGTTGTGGAGCAGGCAGGCATTCACTATTCTTGCAGAAAAAAGGTCTGGACGTGCTTGGAATTGACAACTCTCCTCTCGCTATAGAAGTCTCGAAACTGAGAGGTTTAAAGAAAGCACGAGTCATGTCTATTGAAGACATAAAGTTCAAGTCCGGCTCATTTGACACAATTGTGATGATGGGAAACAATTTTGGTCTCTTCGGCAGTTACGAAAAAGCACGGAAGCTACTTGAGAAATTCCATGAAATGACTTCGAGAAATGCTCGACTTGTTGCTGAAACTGTTGATCCATACAAGACCGACAATCCCGATCATTTGAGATACCATCGGCACAACAAAGAAAGGGGCAGAATGGGTGGACAAGTGAGAATTCGAATAAGATTCCGAAAATACGTTAGCAGATGGTTTGACTACTTGCTGGTGTCCAAAGAGGAAATGAAGAAGATACTCCGAGGAACAGGATGGGAGATTAATCAATTCATCGACTCTGACAATGCTCAATACATAGCTATTATTGAAAGAATGTCTTAGTCGCGCGTATGCAATGTCTACTTGAAAACAGCTGGAGCAAAAAGTCATTGCGTTTCAAAATCAGAAACGAACTACAGGATGCTGATTACCACAGACTCGCGAATTTTCTGCAGGATTTCCGAAGTGTTTCAGCGGAGCTGTTTCCAGGAGTAGATTTGAATCTCGTGTCAATCAGTCCAGTTACGATTGCTGTTGAGGGTTTCGGTTATAAATTCGACGCCGAAACTTCGTTTGCGCAGCCAATAGGTTTTGGGGTCTACGATGAACTGAAACTTGGTGAGGCGCGTACACGCATTGCAGTAAATCGTGGGAACCTCAAAATATCCAAGATAGTTGCAGAACAAGGCGATCTCGAAAATGATCTGAACATGATTTTGAAGATTGTGGAACGTATTGTGAATCATGTCTGTATTAGATTCGATAGGTTGGTCGAACAAGCTTTTACCATCAACTCTGAAGAGCTAGATAAGCAATTGAACATGCTGCTTGAAAGAGAGGAATTGGAGAAAAGAGGCGAGACGCCAAGACCCTTCGGCACATTGCATACCAAAAGCTCAAGCGAAGCCAAGGAACGTGCTGGTAGTTTGATACCATTGTACAAAGAACGCGATAAGGCGTACCTGTACGCTGCGAAGAAGGTCTATTCTTTGTTGCCACATGATTTTGTTACTAGTTTACTCCGCTGCGATGACGCTACAATGGTAAGGGAAGAAGAATTTGACAAGAGGGGCAAGAATGTTCTGAGAGATTTAGTGTACCGGAAACGTCTGAAGAAGCATGAAACGATGGATGGGATTGTGTGCTACTACGATCTTGATGAAAGGACTCGACGATATCTGGCAAAATATCTTGAACGTGGAACTTCTCGACGCTAGAGGGGCGTAGAACTCTTCAATTTTCCTCCATCACTTCTCATCTTCAACCTCAACGAGCTTTTCGCGTTCATCCTTTCATCTTCATTTCAGGGTGCTTAGCCGAAATGAAAGCGAATTGTGCGGCGAACTCGGAAATTCAAACCGATATTTATATCTACTTCGAAATGCCAACACTTCAGAAGATACAAATCCCTAAGAAAAGAAAACTCAGGGGATAATCGTTTATCGTCCACTGACACGTTGCGTGTATCTCTTCAAGGGGACAACAGATGACTATGAAGCCAGTGGGCCTAGAAATTCGGCGTAGATTTCCTCGGTTAACAATGAGCTTAGTGATGGCTGTAATTTTCTGGATAATTAGCGCCGTCGTTCCGCCGACAATTGGTGACGCTGTCATTCCAGGTCTTGATCTACGTGCAGACTTTCTGATATGGATTGTTACCGTAGTTATCGCCGCGCTTTTTCTGATTCGTGCTTTGTCAGATGCCATGGTACTTGGCGACATCGTAACAGACATTTTCGTAAAACGTTTAGGCATCAGGCAAGAGGTGTCTCCTAAAAGGGCGTTTAGAGATTTCATTTATATCATAATCATCATTTTGGTGGCCGCCGCCCTTTCTCCTATTATGAGTACGATCGAGAATTTCGGAAGCACGTTGAGAAACGTTACTACCTATATTGCCCTCGGAGTAATTCTTGTGCTGATTTACGACATTGGACGAATTATCTACCGAATGATTGAGCACAGAGCAGAGTCAATGGCCGACCGTCTCGCGCAGATGGCAGAAAAGAATAGGGAAAACAAGTAATATGGACCAGACGACAATAATTTTCATCCTTGTTTACCTGCTAACAGTTCTTGTCGCAGCTTCCAAAGTAGTTCCAATGTCAATTGCTGCCTTGGTTGGAGCGTTGTTGATAGCATGGTTTGGTCTTCAATACGGAGTCTTCACGTACGAACAAGCAAGTGTCTTCATAGATGTGCGACTTATTGGCCTACTAGTTGGCACGATGATCGTGGTAGCGGTGGCTGAAAGAAGCGGCTTGTTCCGTTTTGGTGCTTTGTATGCCATCAAGATCTCAAGAGGAAGTCCAACAGGACTCTTTTTTTTTCTCGGCATAATCTCAGCAATAGTTTCGATGTTACTAAGTGATCCCACAGCGGTGCTGCTCATGGCCGCAGCTATTGTGACGATCGCCAAGCTTCTCAAGTATGACCCGGTGCCCTATTTCCTATCATCTCTTATTATGATAAACCTCGGGGGCACAAGCACGCTCATCGGTTCAGCCAGCAACATGATAATTGGACTGCAAACTAACTTAAGCTTCAACGACTTCATCAGCTACCTGACTTTAGGGGAACTTGCCCTCTGGGGAATAACCATTTTCGCGCTATACTTGCTCTTCAGGCCGAGGCTAGGACAGAAAACAATTCTGCCGGAGTACGATCCTTGGAAGACGGTAGAAAACAAGAAGCTCTTCTTTCGTTCAATTTTCATTTTAGCTCTGCTGTTGTTCTTCTTTTTGACGTTGGAGAATTTCGGCGTTGGACCTGAGGCTATAGCGCTCGGCTGTGCCATAGTTGCATTGGTCTTGAGCGGTTCAGACCCTGCAGAAATTTTCAAAGGAATTGACTGGGAAACGGTATTCTTTATTGCAGCCTTCATGTTTATTATTGGAGGTTTGGAGCGAACGGGGATCTTGAACACCATCTCAACCCAGCTCGTTCAGCTTGCTGGCAACAGCTCGTTGAGAGCCACTTTGTTGACTTTATGGTTCAGCGGAATTGCAAGTTCTGTAGTAAGTAATGCAGCCATCGCGTTGACGTTTGCACCGATCGTTACAGGGTTCGTAGGACTAAATGATGCAGCTATCAAATCCGCACTCGTTCTTGGCACCAATCTTGGAGGTGCTACTACACCTTTAAGCGGATCTGTCGTCATAATCGCTTTAGGCACTCTGAAACGAGAGGGTATTTCTATGAGCTTTCAAGAGTTCACCAAAGTAGGGTTGCTAACAAGCTTTCTTCAATTGGTTTTTGCAAGTTTTTATCTGATCACAAGATTTGGATTAGGAGGTTGAATAGCTTGGCCAAAGTCAAGAAATGGATCGAATCCAGAAAAGCAGAACACGAATCCGAAGAGTATGTCAAAACCAAACAGGAATTCACTATGGCAATTGGGAAACCTTTCATAACCATAAAGGTGGAAATACCCGAAGGCTTCGAAAATTTCCACACTGAATTCCTACACCTAGAAAAAGATACGCTGTTTCAAGCAGAAGTCGCAGATCTCGTTAGAAAACGGCTCATCTATGAGACGCGCTATGGAAAACCTGAATCCTAGCGATTCCAAGTCCAAAAAGCTGAATTTTCCACATGCGATTTATTCAGGAGTCGTGAGAACGAAACGAAGCTAGTGGCTTTTAGAAATGCTATGACCTTTCAAATGCTTCCTTGGTCGAGCGATGTATTATATCAGCCGCTTATTACCGTAACTTTCTCGATGCTTTCTAACCAGCGGAGAACCGGCAAGTCAATCGAGAGTTCCTGAATTATTTCTTTTGCGATGTCCGAGTCTGCACTTTCAAGGCTTTCTTCAATCAAACGAACTACAATCACTGCTTTTTTAGCCTTCATTTTTCCTTGCCTCTTTTAGCATCAGATGTTAGGGATTCTGATGCCTCTTAAGCGATGTTTCGGTATTGAACATATTTTTAATCCGGATTCAGTCCTCGCAGTTGGATGCGGTAGGAGCTGCGTCAAATCCTTTCTTTTACTATATTTCTGATTTCTTGCTGCACCTTGTCCACTGGGTCATATGTGTTTACTAGGTATGGAGGCGCAAATTGGAACAGTCTTTCAAAGAACTTGTTTCTCACTTCAATCTTCTCAGGAGTCTTGACGATTAGGTAGGGGTTCAGGTATTGTTCCTTTGGGTGTCGTTCTAGATACTCTACAGCTTCCGCTACCTCCAGCTTCTTCACGATTTCCGGGTTGTTTCTGTTTCTTTCCAGTAGAATTACCTTCTTCGCTCGTGTTGTGTCTACGAACTTGTCTGATCCTGCAATCCATCGGGGGTCTAATATAGCGCGGCTATACTCGTGAGCAATGTAGTGATCATCTATCATTTCTTGCAGTTTGTCTTCATTGATCTTATCCTTCCTCAGCTGATCTATTTCCTTTTGGCCAAGCTTTCTAACGTTTTCCAACTTGCTTTTGTCAAGGAGAGGTCTTATCTCGGGGAAAACTCGGACTATGTTTGTTCGTAGATAGAACTTTCTCTCGCTGATCTCTGCGCTGGCTCTTCCAATGAATCTCACGTAGAGCCAGTCGTCGCTGTGTATCCGTGCTCCTTTCATCTTGAGCAACGCGTAGCTGTGAGTAGATTTTCCTGTACCTGTCGGAGCTATCAAGACGATTCCTTGCCCGTTTGTCTCCACACAGCTTCCATGAATGCTGTGGATGTCGTGTTGGTCTTCTGCGATATCGCATACGATTCCTAAAGCCCAGCTCTTGCATTGACCATAATATTCTGTGTTATATATGACGGCTGTTTTGGTCTCAGGATTGTAGTATGCATGCGGTCTGCCGCTATCAAAATCTGGGTCTAGGACTGCGTAAATCCGACCATGGGACCTTGCGTCCCGTTTTTCGGCGAACCAGTTCTCTATCCAAAATTCGTAGAGATGTGGGGAATTTGTTTCGAGTTGCATGCAGAAGTTGTCTATGCTCGCTTTCCAACCGTGACGAATGTCCCCTAGTGTTTGTTCTGCAGATTCAACGAGCGCATCTCTTTTTTCCTTCGATATTATGTCATATTTGACTCTGCCGATTACCTTTGTTTGTTTGTTGTACGTGCTCAAGCAATTCCCCCTTACTGATAGGCGGCATACCATAAATCTGTTACAGCTACGACGTACTAAACTCGTTCTTGCTAGCCAGATCCTGATTTGAAGTTGTCTGCAACTGCTCTATTTCCACGTATTACCTGCTGCGGATGTCGAGCGGCAGGAATATGACAAAACGGATTTGAGAGCGGTCACAAGAGCAACTGGTGACATTTATTTGCTTTCACTCATCTAGTACGTCTGTGTTAATCATCAAAAGGCAAATTACTTGAATATTCCAGCAAACCTTGGATTCACAGCAGAGGATATCGCAAACGCTGTTCAAAGAAGAGACGTTATTGTTGTTATCGATGTTTTGAGATGTTGCTCAACAATTATCACGGCTTTGGCGAATTCTGCTTGCGAAGTTATTCCGACGATGACTGTGAAGGAAGCCCGTGACCTGCATCAAAAGAATCCTGATCTGATTTTGGCAGGAGAGAGAGGGGGAATCAAACTGAAGGGGTTTGACTTGGGGAATTCCCCACTTGATTTTTCCTATCGAAGGGTAAATGGAAAAAGCATAGTTCTGACTACTACCAGTGGTTCAAAAGCCATCATCTCATCTAAGAATGCGAAGTATGTGTTCATTGGAGCTCTTCTAAACGCAAAAGCTGTAGCCAAAGCGACATTGAATGTTGCTTCACAAGAGAATACTGGAATTTCTCTTATATCCGCTGGAACCGACGGATACTTCGCATTGGAAGATTTCATAGGTGCTGGAGCCATAGCCCAAAGCTTTCCAGCCCGTGACGTTGAATGCTCGGATGCCCTCCTAGGGGCATTATTGGCCTTTCAAAAAGCCCGTAAGTCGATAACCAAGGTTCTTCAATCTGGCTGTCACGCACGACAACTTGGAAGCTTGGGATTTGAGGAAGATATCAGATTTTGCTGTCGACTGAACATTTTTCAAACCGTACCCTTGTTTAAAGATGAAACGATTAAACCACTCGCAAAAGCTGTCGAAAGAGTGAGACGTACAAGTAATTTTCAGACACGCGCTAGATCAAGCATTTCAAAATGAAAGTCAGCAATTCACTTTGACTTGTCTATGAACGTGAACTCGAAAGGGAACAGCAATATGAAGAAGTTCGCTATGAACCTGCACTACTTAAGTAGTATATTAGTGGTAGTGCAAGCAGTACGGTGTTTTTTCCTCTCGTTGTAAGAGAATATTTCACTCTTACAGGTGGTCCTTGTTCTACGGTTCTTTCGATGTGTCCATGTCGTTTTAGGCTTTTCAGCTTGTCTGACAATGTGCGGGAGTTCACACCGAGTGTTTTCCTTAGTCCACCGAAACCAAAGGCGCTTTTGAGGAATAGAGTGTAGAGTATTTCTAGGTTCCATTTTTGAGAAAGCAGGCTGAAGCTTTCCTCAAGGCTTTCTATGATTTCCTTCAGGTCTTTCAAGCCTCTCTCTTGTTTTCCTAGTATGCGTTGAAGCGTGTCTTCTATTCCTTTGATGGTTTGGTCCATCCGTGTCTCCACAAGTTTGTGAAGTTCATTGCTCAATGTTAGTTGTGAGTCCATTCACGCACACCTAGTGTGGTGAAACTTACTTCACAACTTATAAAGGTTTACATATACAACAAGGTATAAAAAATACATCTGAATCCACAGAGGAGAATTCCTTGAAGAAGTATGATGTGATTGTGGTTGGCGCGGGAACCGCAGGTTGTCTAGCAGCAAAGACGGCGGCTGAAGCTGGCTTGGAAGTAGGCTTGGTCGACAGAAAGCCGAAGGAGAAAATCGGCGAGAAGATCTGCGGAGACGCAATTGGGAAACATCATTTTGACACTCTCGGGTTGAAACATCCTTCAGGCGATGAGCTCCAGGCGAGAATTGAGGGAATCAAGATTTATTCACCGAATATGGAAACTGTGTTCCAAATCGAAGGCAAAATGCTCTACGGATTTATCGTGAACCGTTTGCTTTTTGGACAAAGACTGCTTCGACTTGCAGTAGATGCAGGAGCAGAATTACTGGACTCAACCCAAGTTCTAGAGCCGATTCTGGAAGACAACGCTGTTGTAGGAGTTCTAGTGAGAGACATCAAGAGGGAAAACAAGACACCGCTTCGAAGTAAAGTTGTGGTGGATGCGAGTGGTTTTCTGGCTATTCTGAGGAAAAAGATTCCTCAGGAAATTGGAGTCGATACAGAGGTCAGCAATGAAGATGTTGAGGCATGCTATAGAGAGATTCGTCAACTAGATGGGAACTCAGCAAATCCAGATTTTTGCGAAATATACTTGGACCAAAACACGGCTCCCGAAGGGTACTACTGGATTTTTCCAGAAGGTGAAACACGCATCAACGTGGGCCTGGGCGTACGCATGGCCGAAGATTTTCCAAGACCTAAACCTCAACTCTACAGCAAGGTTTTATCTAGGCCGTTGTTTGAGGGCTCAAGGCTTATCACTGGAGGCGCATGGTACGTGCCAACGCGGCGGCCACTGGACTGCATGACTGGAAACGGCATAGTCATGGTTGGAGATTCAGCATGTCAAGTCAACCCGATTCACGGAGGTGGAATGGGGCCTTCTATGTTGGGCGGAATGTTTGCTGGGGAAACCATAGCTGAAGCCCTGGAGAAGGAAGATGTAACTCGTGAAGGTTTATGGCGGTATAATGTGAGGTACATGCAGTCTTATGGTGCCAAGCAAGCTGGACTTGACGTTTTCCGGCTTTTCTTGATTCAAGGAGTAGACGACGAGGAAATAGACTATGGAATGAAGCACAGGTTGATAACCGAAGAAGACTTTCTAAAGGCAAGCAGAGGGGAAAACGTGCGCCTCAACATCACCGAAGCTACTCGAAGACTCTCAAAAGGACTAGGCAAACTGTCAATGCTCAGACGGTTGAGAAACGCGGCGAGGCTTATGCGTGAAATCAAAACGCTGTACAAAAACTATCCTGATTCGCCAAAAGGCTTCGTAGAATGGAAGAAAGGAACACACGAGCTGATATCTACGGCCAAGAGACTGCTCGCTCGGAAGCAATAGGCTTTAAAACCTTGCAGCAAAACGATAGTCGCACGTCAAGCCTCACAAGATTTGAGGTCTCTCCGCCCCCGCATATAGAGTGGGGGCAAACAAGGAATGTCCAGTTGATCGCCATTCCCGCTACATTTAAGCAAAGCAATCTCAAGCCAAAATGAACTAGACGTTCGGTGCAAACTCCACGAACTCCAGGACCTGTCTTGCGTAATCCTTGGGATTCTTTGGATTCTGCGGATCTACTGGCACTTTCTTCCATATTGGAGTGTCAATTTCATCTGGTTCCAGTAAGTAGAACGAATAGCGTCGCGTCTCTTTCTTTGCAACCTCCACGAATGCTTTCAGCGCGGATTTGGAGGCTGCGTATAATGATAGAAATGGTGAGGTTATGCGTTGTAGATTTGCACCGAGAATTAGAATCTTTCCTTTAGGTTTTAGAATTTGGGGAAGCATTTGCGCCAAGATGACAAATCCGAAGATATTCGGTTTGAAGACCTTCTCGATATCCGCAGCCGTATTTCTTCGCACGGGCTTCCAAACGATGTCACCGACCGCATAGATAATCATGTCATATTGCAGCTTGATTTTCTGGGGCATTTCGTACAGATCTCCGACACTGCGATCATAGATGTCAACAGGGGTATCTAATTCGTTGAAGACTTTCTGAAATCCCTTTGATACGCCACCGTTTCCAATTATCAAGATTTTCATCGACTTCTAGCCAACTTTCAACAGGTTACCATCTCTCGTACCGGACTAGTTCTTCCAGAGATTTCCGTCTTGTAACAGGCCCCTTTTTCTCTGCAGCATAACCCAGTGGGGTCATCGCCATCACTCGTACGTGCGCAGGGATTCCTAGAATTTTCTTAATTTCGCTTTCTTTGAACGCAGCAATCCAGCAAGTTCCCAAACCTTCTTCAAGTGAAACCAGTGACATATTGTGCATTGCAATAGCCGCATCAGCTTTCCAGTAACTTTCTCCATCATCTCTAGTCCACGCTTCACTTGGAAGAGCACACATCACTATGATCGTTGAGGTAGCCCAGTCTTGATTGCACGCAGCAATCAACTTTTTTATTACTTTTCTCTCGGTGACTACTACGAGTGTGTAGGGCTGCTTGTTCATTGCTGACGGTGCGAGTCTTGCCGATTCTAGTATGTTTACCAGTTTTTCCTTCTCAACAGGCTTGTCCTTATATCTTCGGATACTTCTTCGAGTTCTCATGGCTTCAAGAAGACGCAATCAGAACACCAAACTTATGCTGAGCGAATGAGTCTATATTCTTTGTGGTCTGCACGTTTTCATGCTGATTTCAAGTGTTAGTGCAACACGAGAGAAAATCGGCATATAGAAACACTCTTCAAGATCATACGGGGGAAATGCAGTGACAAAAATACTGAGACTTGTGCTTCGCCTTGCCAGGCTCCATTTCTTGTTTCTTGGTTTCATGCTTTATCTGATGGGTTATCTATTGGCGATTCTCGGAGGAGTCGGGTTTGACCTAGGGAAATTCGTTTCTGGATATTTGATTCTCGGGCTTGCGCAATTGTCTGTGTCATTCAGCAATGACTACTTTGACAGGTATTCGGATAGAAATTCTGCAAAAACTGCTTTCTCAGGAGGAAGCAAAGTGCTCGTTGAACATCCTGAGCTTGAGGGTTTAGCCCTAAAGACCGCGATTTTTCTTCTTGCGACGTCAATGCTTGCAACTGCTTTCTTCACCTTTGCCTATTCTTATTCGCATTGGTTCCCTATCTTTGGGATATCTGGAGCTTTGGCAGGTTGGTTTTACTCAGCGCCACCGCTGATGCTTGCATATAGAGGACTAGGCGAGTTGACAACTGTGCTAGCTGTCGGCGTGATGATGCCCGGGATAGGATATTTCGCCGCATCCGGCTCAATAGATTTTTCTTTCCTAGTTTTCATCTTCCCACTCAGTTGTTATGGGCTGTTCTTCATACTCACAGTTGAGTTGCCGGACGTTGAAACCGACAGAATCGCGCATAAAACAAACATAGTTGTGAAATGGGGGAGAAAAGCTGGTACGTATATCTCAGTTATAGCAACAGTTTTAGGAACTGTTTTCCTTGCGGCCATCCATTTGTCTGGAATACTGGAAGGAAAACCAGACTTGGAGTGGATCACACTTCTCTCGGTCATACCTATTGTCGCAGCAATAGCTGCTATTCAAGAGAGCGCAGAGAGAAGAAACGTATTCCCTCCGGTGACTATCAGCACGTCAGCGATGATCCTGTTCATTTGCCTAGTTGACACTATACTCTTGTTTCAGTCTCTCAGATAATTTCAGTCGTTATGTGCGCAAGTAAATGGGCGAAACGTGCAGGAGACAATGCCGGCTCACTGAGTTAGTCACCTATTCGCGCGAGCAGCTGCTTCAATCCATTCAGATCGTTTATTTCTATCGCGTCAGTTCCAGTGAAAATCTGTGAGAAGGTAGGTTTTGCCTCTGAACCCATAGTGAGCAACAGAGCGCCTCTGTAGAAGATAGACAATGTAAGTCCCTCTCTCTTCAGCCGCTGAGCGACACTCCTAAATGCGTTAAGTTTCTTCGAAAGAGATTTCTCTTTTGCTCCGGTGCTTCTGAAGAACTCCGTCAACAGCTCCTTGTCCATTAAATTGAGGCTGATTCTTTTTTCAGCCACTTCTAAGTGAAGGGTTTCAGTTTCGCTAGTGGAAAAGGTGGCTGCTCCGGACTCGAGAACGCTGAACAGCCAAATTAATGGTTCCAAGACTTCTCCACTAGATGGCGCACAATCTGTGAACAACTATTTTTCTGAGACGTAGAGTACATCAAGGACTATAGATCCATTGAGCTTGACTTTCACAACCCCTGTATCAAGTGTTAAATCCTGAAAGCTGAGTTTGATATCAGATTTTTTTCCTGCAAGCTTGTCTATTAGCTGTATCAAGATTTGGCCAACGTCCTTTGTTGTTTTCTCCATACAATGCCCCATCCAATAATGGGCATTTCCTCGGGTAAAAAGCTTTTCGCGTATCTGCACAGTACTTGAATGCATCAACGAGTCTAGTTACAAACAAACGCTGGTCAGGGCACACGATCAACTAGCAAGTGTATTTCATTGCGGTCGCACGTCATACAGCAACGGAACAGAAAGCACACGAGCGTGCAGACAGTATCTTGAAAAACTGTGCGTCCTACACTGAATACTCCTTGCTTGCATACAAGAACCCAAAACAAACGCCGCTATCGGAAGTACTTACTCGATGATGTGCGGCATGCGCATTCAGAATGCGTTTTATGTATCTGCTTTTCGGGCGATATTGTATCTTGACTCTTTTGTGAAAGAAAACATCATGCACCATGAAATATCCTACACCATATAGCATTATGCCGAATCCAATTGCCAAGTTAACATGAAACCCAGACAATATTCCTGTCAAAATAAAGAGAAATGACACGACAGCAAAAAACAGGCCAAAAGCATCATTTTTCTCAAAACGCCCTTTTCTAGGACGATGATGATCCTCATGGAGATACCATCCAATACCATGCATCACATATTTGTGAAGAAACCAAGCTACACCTTCCATAAAGACAAATGTGACTAATGTGGTGACTGTGTAAATCAGGACATTTATGATCATCTGGTTCTCCTCACTAGGATCGAATTCCGCTACTAATCATGGTTCTATCTATCTTCGCTGGCCACTTCTCATGCGCGTGCGAAGACGCTAGCCTACAATACTCTTGCCAGATTCTGGAGATTAAGACTTGTGTTTGAGCAACCATTCTTCGTCAAAAAAATGCCTTGACCTGGAATGCCTA
>JABAHS010000699.1_pt3 | contig 12338 bp, 14 predicted proteins | sample 7062111 | NCBI WGS metagenome assembly JABAHS01 (sample SAMN14534600, study PRJNA622989) | marine sediment metagenome | biome: marine biome [ENVO:00000428]; feature: marine pelagic biome [ENVO:01000023]; material: deep marine sediment [ENVO:00002113]; isolation source: pool of 4 deep marine... | reverse complement strand
GACCGGTTCTTCGGCCAGGATGAGACCGTCGTTGTCGACGATGGTCACCCAGAACATGGCCTCGAACACGTTGGCCTCACCGGTGATCCGGGCCGGGTTGGTGAGCGTTCCACCGTGGACCGGGCGGTCGACGAAGATCGCCGGCAACAGCGATCGTCCGTCTTCCCTCGTCAGCGGATGGTCGATGATCAGGCCCTCCGAGGAGAAGACCGTCACCGGCTCGCCGTCGAGTTCGAACGAAACAGCCTCGATGGTCGGGAATCGGGTCAGGGTGTACACGACCTGGGCCAGCCGGGCACTCATCGAGAATGTGCCGCCGCCCGCTTCGAACTCGTGGGACAGGTTCACGGTGGCGATGCCGTCCTCGATGCGGACGCCGAGAAACTCGCTGTCCGTCGGTATGGCCGTCGACAGTCCGGGCACGGAATCGGCCTCACCGCTCGTGGGGCCCTTCAGCAGTGCCTGCATGGCGGCTGCGGCGACACCTACCGTCCGATCGATGTTCCGTAGCACGGGAACCAGGGTCGGTCCGGCGATGGTGGTCTCACCGACATCGTCCATCATCAGGTAGATGACGACCTGCGTCGCTCCGGCAGGAACGGTGGTCGTCGTGGTCGAGGATGTCGTGGTGGTGGGCTTCGTGGTGGTCGTCGTAGAAGACGACGTTGTAGTCGGGGCGAGAGTCGTGGTCGTCGGCTCCGGGACCGTGGTCGCCGTCGTCGATGACGTTGTGCCGGGCCCCGCAGTCGTGGTTGTTGCGAGAGGTTCGGCAGTGGACGATGTTGGCTCGGGCTCGCTGCCGCAGGCCGCGAGCAGCATCATCACTGCGAGAACGGTGATTGCTACTCGACGCATGGTCGTCCTTTCCTCACCTTCAGTGTCTCACCGGCGGGTCGCGACAACATCACGCATCTGCAACGGTTTGGTAACAGGCAGTGGGGCTCCGTGTCCCGTTCGGGTAGCCTGTCCATCGATGACCGCTCTCGAACCCGCCTTCGTTGCCCTCGATGCATGCGAAGCGACGCTGGACAAACTCGAACGGCTGTGCTGTGTTCCGGGCCGCAGCAAGAGCATGCAGGCGATCGGCCGGCGTCTCGCCGCGGTTCGGTCCGGGCTCGGAGAGGTTGGAGACGATACCTCCGCCGCCGACGAGGTCGTCGACAGGCTGGAGCGCATCGGCGCGCAGATCGGCAGGCTGCAGATCGGATGCTGCGCCCCGAACCGTCTCCCGCTCTACGCCGACCTCTTGCAGGGTCTGACGTCGATTCAGCTCACCGTGAACGAGGCCGTCGGCCGGGCCCATTGATGGACGGCTCCGGTCCCGCCCAACGGACCGGCTCCTCGCGACGCTGATCAGGCGTGATGGTCTCCGAGCACGCGCTTCATCACCGCGAGCACCACAGCGGCCTCATCGTCGGTCACGTGGCCCGCCCAGTGCGTCTGCAGTTCGGCGTCGATCACGTTGCGCGCGTCGGCCAGGGCTCTCCGGCCGGCGGCGGTCAACTCGACTACGGTCGCCCGGCGATCGGTGGGATCGGCGTGCCGGGTCACGTAGCCCATCGACTCCAACCGGTCGATCACCTTGGTGGTACCGCCCGGAGAGAGAATCAGACGATGAGCGATCTCGGACATGCGCGGAGGAGTCTCGGCGTGATCGACATACAGCAGCGCCTCATTGTCGGCCAGTAGCAACCCCAACTCAGCCTGCAGCGCATCTTCGACCTTCGCCTTCAGGAGGAACGAGGCGTGTAATGAGTGGGCGGCGGCCCGTCTCCAGAGCGGTTGATCATCGTGACCCATCGACTCATTCTTGCACGAGATGCTGTCTGCGCATAAAGTATACTCAGAAACTAATCTAGCAAAGTAGTTGTGGTGAGGGAGCTCTTCCGAATTCCCGGTTTCAAGACATTCGGGATCGTCTGGATCGGCCAGCTCGTGTCCAACCTCGGTTCGGCCATGACCGCATTCGGTCTGGGCATCTGGGTCTACCAGGAGACGGGATCGGCGCTGCAGCTGGCGCTGATCGTCGCCGCCGCGCGGGTGCCGATGTTGCTGATCTCTCCGTTCGCCGGGGCACTGATCGATCGCTGGGATCGCCGGTGGGCGATGGTTCTCGCCGATGCCGGCGCCGCGGTCGGCACGCTGATCACGATGGTGCTCATCCTCACCGGGACGCTGCAGATATGGCACCTGTACCTGACGCTGTCGATCAGCGGCCTGTTTTCGGCGTTTCAGTTCCCCGCCTATTCCGCCGCGACGACACTCCTGATCCCCAAGGAGCACTACGCCAGAGGATCGGGCATGACCCAGCTCGCCGGCAGCATCGGCGGCATTGCCGCCCCCGTCTTGGCAGCCGCCGTCGTCGTCTGGCAGGGGCTCGGGTTCATCTTCGCCATTGACTTCGTCACTTTTCTGTTTGCAGTCGGGACGTTGCTGGCCGTCCGGTTCCCGGCAGCGGACAAGAGCGCGCGGCGCGGTCGGGGGGTCCGCGGTCTGGTGCTCGAGGCGAAGGAAGGTCTGGACTTCGTGCTCGAGCGGCGTGCGCTGTTCATCCTCATGCTGTCGTTCGTGATGGTGAACTTCGCCTTCGCCTTTCAGGGTGTGTTGATCATCCCGCTACTGCTCAACTTGACGACTGAGCAAACGGCAGGTCTGATCGTCTCCGTCGGATCGGTCGGAGTCGTGCTCGGCAGCCTGGCGCTGAGCGCCTGGGGCGGGCCGAGGAATCGGATCCTCGGTGTGTATCTGCCGATCATGGCCATGGGAGTCGGCCTGGTGCTGATGGGCATTCAACCGGTCGTCGGCCTCGTGGTCGCCGGCATCTTGCTCATCAACGGCACACATCCGATCGCCGGTGGGAGCAGCCAGGCCATCTGGCAGTCGAAGGTTCCGCCGGATCTCCAGGGCCGGGTGTTCTCCATCCGTCAGGTATCGGCGATCGCCGCCTCGCCGGTGGCCTTTCTCGCCGCAGGAGCTTTGGCGGATGGCTTCTTCGAGCCGCTGATGCTCGACGGCGGGGGACTGCTCGGCAGCGTCCTCGGGTCGGGTCCGGGGCGGGGAATCGGGTTGATGTTCGTCCTCGCCGGCCTGTTCGCCATCGGGGTGGTCGTGGCGGCGCTGAAGCACCCTCGTATCAGGAACCTCGAGATCGAGATCCCCGACTTCGAAACGGTTGCGTGACCCGGTTGCGAGCAGAAGCGGCCGGATAGCGCGTTCTGGTGCTCACAACTCGCGGGAGAGCTCGGCGATGATGCCGTTCGCCGCCTCGACCATGCGAGGAGCAGCGTCGAACACTGCTATGCCCTTGCGGTCTGCTTCCAGGACGGAGGGATCCTCGGGCAGCATCCCGATCACCGGCGCCGCGCAGCCGCTGCGCACGTACTCGGCGTCGTCCTCGTTGCGAATCCGGTTGCCGACCACCAGCAGTCTTTCGATGCCGAGTTCGCCGGCCAGGCGCACGACTTCTCCGGCCACCCCGAGGCTCCGCCTGCTGGGCTCGGTGACGATCAGGAAGGCGTCGACTCCGGTGGCGCTCCCGCGACCCAGGTGCTCGACACCTGCCTCCATGTCGATGATCACGACGTCATCGTCTCCCAGGAGCAAATGGGTGATCAGCGCCTTGAGCAGGGCGCTCTCCGGGCACATGCAACCCTGCCCGGCATGGGTCACGGCGCCCAGTCGCAGCAAACGGATCCCCCGGTGATCGATGCTGCAGGTTTCGGGGAGGTCGTCGACCCGCGGGTTGAGCCGGAAGAACCCGCCCGACTCGCCGGGCCTCGCCCCGGTGCGTTCCTCGATGAGGTCGTCCATGACGGCGATCGGGACCAGTTCGGCGGCGCGCACTTCAGGAACGCCGAGGGCCGCCGCCAGATTGGCGGCCGGATCCGCGTCCACCGCCACCACCCGGCGACCCTCTGAGGAGAATGCCCCTGCCAGGAGCGCCGCCAGCGTCGTCTTGCCGGCGCCACCCTTTCCGGATATCGCGAACTTCAATGATCGTCCCATGGACGCAACGCTACCTTCCGAGCCCTGCGCTTGCTCCGCTACATTGCCGGAGAACGCGCATCCCGCAGGCTCAGTGACCAGGAGGTGGAACGTGGCCTCTCGACCGGCGCTCGTCTATCTGACCGAAGCAGACGTCAAGCAGTCCTTGACGATGCCGGAGGCGATCGAACTGGCCGAACGCGGCATCGTGGCCGATGCCGCCGGGGACGTCGCCGGCGACAAGTTCTACATGTCGGTCGGCGAGAACGGATTCCTCAAGCCGTTCTCCGGATACATGGCGGGCGAGGAACTCGCCTACGTCAAGGTGTTCACCTTCTTCGAGGGCAACCCGGCCGCCGGCCTCCCTTCCACCGAGTCGCAGGTGCTGCTGTATGAAGCGGCGACCGGACTCCCCGTCGCCGTGATGGAAGCCAATTGGATCACCGGGCTCAAGACCGGCGCATCGACGGCCGTCACCGCCCGCCGGTTGGCCCGCCCGGACTCTCGTGTGGCCACCATCTTCGGAGCAGGGGGGCTCGGCCGTCATCACGCCGAAGCGCTCGACCACATCTTCGAACTGGACGAGCTACGGGTCGTCGATGCCCTTCCGGAGGCCGCGCGGCGATTGGCGATGGACATGGCCGGGATCCTGCGGGCGCCGATTCGTGTGCTCGAAGGCTCCGAGGAGGCCGTGCGCGGAGCAGACATCGTCGTCACGGTCACCACCGGCAGCGCCGTCAACGTCCGGCCGGAGTGGGTGACACCGGGTGCGTTTATCGCCCGCCTCGGCTCCTATCAGGAGGTCGCCGAGGAGCTGTTCGAGTCGGCACGGCTGGTCGTCGACCGGTGGGTCTACGTCAGCTACCGCATCCCCGAGATGGTGGACTTGATCGCCGCCGGGCGCCTTTCCCGGGATGATGCCGTCGAGTGGCCCGACATCGTCGCCGGCCGCGCACTGGGACGCCGCTCGGACGACGAGACCATCCTGTACGTCGCGCTGGGCATCTGGGGCGAGTATGCGGCGATCCTGCCCGAGGCCTACCGGAGGGCGCGCGCCGCCGGTCGGGGAGCCGTGATCTCGTCCTGACCCGGGGCCGGATCCACGGTTGCTCGTGATCCCTGGCACCATGAGGTGATGGAGACAGGACGTTCCGTTCCCATTCGGCGCGAGCCCCCGCCCTGGCGCCGCCTGGGAGTGATGAAGATCGAACCCATCACGCCGCACCTGGTGCGAATCACGCTGGGCGGCGCCGAACTCGAGGGTTTCCCCGTGCCCGACCCGGGTGCGTCCGTACGACTGCTGGTGCCCTCACCGGGAGCCGATGAGCTGGTCATTCCGCAGTGGAACGGCAACGAGTTCCTGCTCCCGGGAGGGGTGCGTCCGATCATCAGGACGTTCACCCCCCGGTACTTCCGTCCCGATGTTCTCGAACTGGACCTCGACGTCGTTGTACACCAGGGCGGAGCGGTTTCCGCCTGGGCCGCCGCCGCCGGACCGGGCGATCCGGCCGCCGTCTCCGGACCGGGTCGTGGCTACTCGATCGACCCCGAAGCACCATCGTTCATGCTGGCCGGTGATGAGACGGCGATTCCGGCCATCGCGCAGCTGCTCGAAGCGATCCCGCCGACGGTGCCCGCGCAGGTGCTGATCGAGGTCGCTCGTCCGGATGCCCGGATCGATCTGCCCGATCACCCCAAGGTGACTGTGGAATGGCTCGACCTGCCTGCGGGCGAGGCGCCGGGTGCAGCGCTCGTCCCGGCGTTCCAACGCTCCGATCTCTCTGAGGGCACGAAGGTCTGGGTCGCCGGGGAAGCAGCGGCGATGCACAAGATCAGGCAGTATCTGTTCAAGGAGCGGGGACTTCCTCGCTCAGAGGCCACGGTCCGGGGCTACTGGAAACGGCGGGAGGGCGGCGCCGATTAGGTCGGCGGTCGGGCCGGCTGGCAGGTGGGGCACCACCAGATCAGGCGGTTGGCCATCTCCGTGGACAGCACCGTTTCCCCACAGCGCCTGCACGGAATCCCTCCTCGCTTGTACACGTAGAGGCGTTCCTCGCGGGGGATATCGGCACGGGTGCGCACGCCGGCATCGTGCGGAGCCACGGTCACGATTCTGCCGGCCGCCTCGCCACGGCGCAGTTCGGACCTGATCGTCGACCAGAGTTTGGCCGTATCGTCGCCGTCGATCTGGTCGGCCGGACGGTGAGGGTCGATCCCGCACTTGAAGAGGACCTCCGCCCGATAGACGTTTCCCACACCGGCGATGATCTGCTGGTCGAGGAGGGCGGCCCCGATCGGGATGCGACGTTGCGACAGGTTGCCGGCGAATCTCCGGCCGCCCCGGGGATCGGCAAGCGGGTCGGGGCCTATCCGCGCACGGAGCTCCTCCTCTTCCTCCGGGGTGATCAACTCACATGTCGTTGGTCCCGCCAGGTAGACGACGGCCCGGCCGTTGGCCATGGCCAGCCGGGTCATGTCGGTTGGTGGAGGAGGGTCGGTCTCGAAGGTCTTGAACTTGCCGAACAGCCCCAGATGGACGTGGAGGATGTCGCCGGAGTCCCACCGGTAGAAGAGGTGTTTGCCCAGGGCCTCGACCTCGTCGAGGACGCTGCCGTTGATCTTCGCCGCCCCGGCTTCGAACCTTCCCTGAGGTGACCAGGCCCGGATCCGTTCACCGGCGAGAGCGGCCCGCTGGAGCCTGGCGTGGCGATGGATGGTGTGACCCTCAGGCACTGCTCAGCTCTCCACGCGGCGGGGTAGGCCGATCCGGACGGGGACGCCGCCGGCGTAGAGCACGAGCGGATCACCGTGCGGAGGCGGGTAGCCGGCGGCCGTCACCAGATGATCGTCGAGATCGGTGAGCACGGCTCGTTGGAGGGGCCACTCGGGATGGTCCACCGGCGCGAAGGCAGTTCGTCGTCCGAACCGGCTGTAGAGTCCCCAGCGGGCCGTCAGGAATCGTTCCAGGTCACCGGCAGTACCGACCGGGCGTCCGGGCCGGACGGCGATCCGGCTACCCGATGGTCCCGGCCGGCGGGTGGTGGCGGTGTAGGTGATGGTGCCGTCCGTCCGTTCAATACGCATCTCGGACCAACGGTAGGGGAGGCGGTAGGTGCTCTGCGCCACGAGTACCGGGATCAGCCTCGTGATGTCGAGCGAGTCGAACCACACACCGGGCCGGCCGTCGGGGCCGCGTACGTAGGTGCGCACGTTCGTCTCGGGAAACGAGCCGAGGTATGGGATCCGCGGCAGGAAGGGGAGCCGTACCCCTCGCATCTGGAAGGCGACCAGACCCACCCATGCCCACCCGTCGAAGGTGTCGACGCGGAGTCCGTCCGGAAGCCGCGACTGCACGACTGCCGGATCGAACGGCCAGTGCAAGAACGTCACGTCGTCCCACCGTTGCAGCATGACGGGCCGATCGACCGGGGCGTTGGTGGTGAGCGGGTAGTCGTCGACCGTGAGCATCTCTCCCTATATTCGGATCAGAAGACCGTCCGGGATGGTGCGGGCGGAGGAGGAATGCGGTGCAAACCGTCTGGGTGCTCGGCGATCAACTCAACCGCAGCATCGGCGCACTCGCCGGTGCCGATCCGGCGGATGCGAGGATCTTGCTCATCGAGAGCGAGGGGATGCTCTCGGGTCGCCCGTTTCACCGGCAGCGGCTCCATCTGGTCGTGACGGCGATGCGCCGGTTCGCCGACGAGCTCACGTCGGCGGGGTTCGACGTCGACTACCGCCGCTCCCCGTCTCTGGCCGCAGGCCTCGACGCCCACCGGCGTGAGCATCGCCCGTACCGTGTCGTCGCCACCGAGCCGAACTCTCGCCGGGTCGATCAACTACTGCGTGACCTCGACGTCGAGCTGGTCCGATCGAACCAGTTCCTCTGCCACCGCGACGAGTTTGCCGCCTGGGCCGGCGGTCGCAGCCGGCTCCGTCTCGAGGACTTCTACCGTGAGCAGCGCCGGCGCCTCGGGTACCTGATGGACGGCGACGAGCCGGCCGGGGGCCGGTGGAATTTCGACCGCGACAACAGAGAACCGCCCCCGCGTGACGGGAGACCGTGGCCGGAGCCTCCTCGCAGCCGGCTCGACGATCTCGACCGTGAGGTTTTGGAGCAACTTCCGACAGGTCTGCCCGGTGCCGAACCGGTGGGTTGGTGGGCGACCTCGCGCCGTGCCGCGCTGGCCAGGCTGAGGCATTTCATCGAGGAGGTGCTGCCGGGCTTCGGCCCCCACGAGGATGCCATGCTGACCGACAACTGGCATCTGGCGCACTCGATGCTCTCGCCGTATCTCAACCTGGGTCTGCTGCTTCCCGTCGAGGTCTGTGACGCGGTTGAGGAGGCCTACCGGGCCGGGCGGGTGCCGATCAACTCGGCGGAGGGTTTCATCCGGCAGGTCATCGGGTGGCGGGAGTTCGTCTGGGGCATCTACTGGCTCTGGCCGGAGCAGCGAGACGCCAACGTGCTGGCACACGAACGCGAGCTCCCGCCGGGGTTCCACGGACCGGCACGATCCGGCATGCGTTGCCTGCAGACGACGCTCGATGCGATCGAGGAGCGGGGATGGGTGCATCACATCCAGCGCCTGATGATCCTGGCCAACTTCGCCAATCTCTACGGTGCCGCACCGGCGTCTCTGCTGGACTGGATGCGGGAGCGCTTCGTGGATGCGGCCGATTGGGTGATGGTTCCCAACGTGATTGGAATGGGCCTGTGGGCGGATGGGGGTCTGATGGCGACCAAGCCGTACGTGTCGGGTGGCGCCTATGTGAACCGGATGAGCGATTACTGCAACGGTTGTCGGTTCCGGCCGTCGTCGCGCTCCGGTGAGGATGCGTGCCCGTTCACCGTCCTCTATTGGGATTTCCTGGACCGGCACCGGGATCTCCTGTCGACCAACCACCGTCTGGCTCGTCAGTACGGGACTCTGGACAGGCTCGGCGACCTCGACGAGCTACGACAGGCTGCCACCGGCATCATCGATGCCTGCGGGAGCGGTGACCTTTGAGCCCCGGAACGCGCTTCCTCCCCCGCAGAACGGGGGAGGAAGCAAAGGGTGACTCGCGACCGGCGACTCGTTTCTCAGGCAGCCTCCGACTGGAGGTTGCGCAGCGAGGCAAGCATCTGTGCCGTCTCGGCGGCGGTCGAGAGTTGAGAGGCGGTGATGGTGCCCACCACGGTCGGACCGTCGTAGACCACGACCATCGGAGTGACTCCCATCTTGCGTAGCAGTTCCGAGGCGGGCTGCTCGGCCTGCACGGCGGGAAGATCGCCGATGGGCCGGGCGACCGTACGCACCGAAGTGGTGAACCGATCGTCGGCCGGGACTCTCGACAGCGATTCGACGGACACGATGCCGGTGACTTCACCGTCGGTGCCGGCCAGCAGGTAGAACGGCCGGAACCGTTCGACGGCGTAGCGGTCGATGAATGCTGCCACGGAGAGCCAGTCGCCGGCGACGGGTTCGGCCCGGGTCATGACGTCCCGGGCGGCGACGCCTTCGAGGTCGTTCTTGAGCGTCGAAAGATGCGTTTCGGCGGTGGCCGCGTTGCGGAGGAACCAACCGATGAAGATGGTCCACAGGCCGCCCAGGCCGCCGACGAAGAGCTCGAAGACGCCGAGACCCATGAGCCCCGATCCAACCCAACGGCCGGCCTTGCCGGCAGTGGCCGTGGCACGAGCCTTGTCGCCGTGACGCTTCCACAACCAGGCGTGCAGCAGCCTGCCGCCGTCGAGTGGCGCCCCGGGGATGAGGTTGAAGATCGCCAGCACGATGTTGATCAGGCCGGCCCATCCGACGACGGCGGCCGGTAGGCCAGTCAGCATCGAGGCGATTCCGAGGAGAATGCCGCCCAGCACCAGGCTGATGGCCGGACCCACGCCGGCGATCTCGGCCTCTGCCCGCGGCGTCTCGGCCTCACCTTCGAGCTGGGCGACCCCTCCGAATGCCCATAGGGTTATCTGCTCGACGCCTACTCCGTGACGGCGGGCGACGATGGCGTGCCCGAGTTCGTGCAGCAAGATGCTGCCGAGCAGGGCGGCCGCAGCGAGGATGCCGCCGGTGAGGTAGGCGGCCCCGCTGAGGCCGGGTACGGCGGCGGGGAGTAGTCCGCCTGCTGCCGACACGGTTATGAGCCCGGCGATGACGAGAACGCTCCAGTTCAATCCGATGTCGACGCCGGCCAGACGGCCGAGTTTGAGGTTGTTCTTCATGGTGTGACTCCTTTCGGGTCGTGCGACCGGGGGTCGCCGGTGGGAAGTCTCTGAGGTCAGGCTGCGCTTGGGCAGGGTTCGAGGAAGTCCTCGAGCGCCTGCTCCTTCTCGGGGTCGAGGGGTCCCGAGGTCTGCCACAGCACGTTGCCGGATCGGTCGACGAGCAGCGTGTAGATGGTGCCGTCGTCGTCGATGCCCAGGCGTGCGAGGAAGGCAGCTTTGTCGACGTACAGGGTGATGGTGTGCTCCCTGATGGTTCGGTCGGGAATTCCGGCCCGCATCCCGCCGTCGATGAACAACTGCGCAAGCTTGTTGCGCTTCTCTATGACCGGGAGCTCGTAGGCGACGAGGTCCGAGTGACGCTGCTGGAGACGTCGCGCCAAAGGCATCCACGTGTCGACCAGCATCTGGTGATGGCGCCAGAACGCCAGGATCACCAGATTGCGGTCGCCTTCCAGATCTCCAGGCAGGGTGAACTCCCTGCGCTCCAGATTCGATCCTTTGACCTGTGGGAAGTGCATGACTCCTCCGTTGAAACTCTTCATGAGGATTACGTAGTCGGGCGGTTCTCCGGATGGCGCAACCCTTGGGCCGGGATGCCTCGGATCAGGGCCCCTTTGGGGATGACCAAATGGCCTGTCAGCCAGGCGATCGCCCGCGTGTCCTTGCCCCCCCGTGAACCCTTCGGCGCCGACGTTGGAGAAGAGTGGGTAGTGCACCGATTGGATCGTCCAGATCAATCCCACCATGAACCAGGTGGCGGCGGCGTGCGCAACGAGTGTGGTCATGCGAAGGCGGCGGCGGGGATTTCTCGTTCTCCGGCGGCCAGGCCATCCACAATGCGGCGGGCGACGTCGTCGGGATCGAGCCCTTCCGGGAGCGGGGGAGGGGTGCCTGCTATCGGTCGGGTGGCGAGGCCCGTCTCGGTATGGGGTGGGCGAGCGTCGAGGACGTGGATCTTGCTGCGACGGAGCTCTCTCGTCAGGGCCCGGGTGGCGGCGCTGAGGCCTGCCTTGACGGCGGAGTAGGCGGCCATGCCGCCGACCGGCTGTTCGGCGACAACACCGGTGATGCTCACCCAGAAGCCGCCTTCGAGGTGCGGAAGAGCCTGGCGCAGGACTCGCAGTGGTGCGATGAAGTCGGTGACGACGAGTTCGTCGAGCGCCGCATCGGTCAGTTCTTCGAGCGGTCCGAACGCCACCACGCCTGCCGCGTTGACGATGCCGTCTAGGCCGCCGAGCGTGGCGACCGTGTGCTCGATGAGACGGGCCGGGTCGTGGCTTCGCAGGTCGAAAGCCAGGTAGTTCGACCCGGCCCGATCCTTCAACCGTTCGAGGTCGCGGCCGGTTCCGAGGACGTTGGCACCTCGTTGTCCGAGCGTTGTAGCGATCCTTGATCCGAGTTCGCCGGAAGCGCCGAGGACGAGGACGTTCTTTCCGTTGAGGTCGATCGTGGGCATGGTCGCTTTCGGTCGTCGCAAGGTGTTCGTAGCTACCTGCGGCGCCGGATGAGGGTGCCGCGCCTCCGCCTACGACACCATGACCATGCCGCCCAGGACGTGGGCGACGACCGGCCACCAGATGCTGTCGGTGTGTTTCGCCAGGAAGGCGAGATAGAAGCCGAAGAAGAGCGGGCCGATCACCATCGTGGCGACTTCCCCGCCGTGCGTCGAGACCGGGATGATGTGCCAGAGGGCGAACCAGACGGTGGGCCACGCTGCTCGCATCCAGAACCGATCGCGGAACTGCTCGAGGTAGACACCGCGCCAGAGGATCTCCTCGAAGATGCCGTTGCCGAAGGTGGACGAGATCAGCAGGAGCCAAACGGCGATCGAGTGTTTCTCGTACTCCATTCCCGGTAGGAGGCGAACGCCTCCGGCCATGACGACGGGGAAGAGGATCAATCCGACGATCGTGAGGGTGGGGCGGCGGGGCCGGATCAGCTCACCGAGCCGTCGCGTCCCGATCATGCGAAACGCGAAGATGCCGCCCCACAGCACCCAGTAGACGGCCAGGCCGAGATACCAGCCGAGGTAGCCCTCGGCGGCCTCGCCGAACGCAGCATCCAGGGCGAGGAAGATGGGGTACATCGTTCCGAGCACGACGAGCGGGGCGGCGAGGGCGATCCGCTGCCTCGG
>JABAHS010001315.1_pt1 | contig 12342 bp, 14 predicted proteins | sample 7062111 | NCBI WGS metagenome assembly JABAHS01 (sample SAMN14534600, study PRJNA622989) | marine sediment metagenome | biome: marine biome [ENVO:00000428]; feature: marine pelagic biome [ENVO:01000023]; material: deep marine sediment [ENVO:00002113]; isolation source: pool of 4 deep marine... | reverse complement strand
TCCCTGGCCGCGTTGCAGCAGCTCGCGGGAGAGGACCTTCAGGTCGCGGAGACGCTCCAACGCGCCCTGGGCCACGCGGCATCCGACGGCATTCCGGCCGTGACGGTGACGAAGACCACCGGAATCATGGCGCATGCCCAGCAGGCAGGCGGCTTGTCGTCCGAGGCCAAGGCGACGTTTCGGCGGCTACGCGAGGATCCGCTCGAGCGCGAGCACGCCATCGTGCACCTGGGCGAGCTGGCGATCGCGGGTGAAGGCATCGGCACCGCGCTCGAGATCTGGCTCTCGCACCCGGCGGGGCTCACGATCGCGGTGAGCGTGATCGCCGACGAGGCGGATGTGCTGTGGCGGCGCGATCCCGAGATCTCCTATCGCCTGGTGGCCACGGCGATCTCTCGCCTTCGAGCGCTTCCCGTAGGACGGCAAGAGCCTGGCTTCGCGGACGCTGTTGCGCGACTTGCCGCACGCGCGCGAGAGAACGCGATGGCACACGGGCGAGTTCCAGATTCGATCGCCTCTCATCTGGCGCCGCCTCGCTAGTTCGGCCTTCCTGCCGCCGCCGGCGACAGCCCCTTAGTCGAACTCCCGGTCCTTCGCAATTGCGTGGCGTAGACCATCAGGGCGTCGGCGCCCTGATGCGGCGATCCTTGATCGTGGCGACGTGGGCTTGGCTCACGGCTACTCCGTCGAGCGGCCTCCGCTCAACTTTTCGTAACGTCCAGGCAATCTATCGACGATGCCCGTAGCGCTACCGTTGTGCCATGGATGCGCGCGTGACTGCCTGCGAGTTTGGATAGGCCCCGGAGACGAGCGAGGCCCGTTACGATGGATGACAGGCCGATACCTTGGTGGCGGAATCCCACGAAGCTTCCCTTCGCCGTCTTTCTCGCCATCGGTGCCTACTTCCTGTGGACCGAGCACCAGGCTCATTTCATCGAGTTCCTGCCCTGGGTCCTGATCCTCGCATGCGTGGGCATGCATCTCTTCATGCACGGCAGGCACGGGCACGGTGGCGGTCACGGCCACGGCGAAAGCGACGGCCCGAGCACGAGCAAACCCGACGAAGGGGGGCGCTCGCGATGAACGACGCCCCTTCGGCCTATGGCCTGTGGTCCCTGGTCATCATCAACTCGGCGGTTTTCATCATCTTCGCGCTGAGCTTCGCGAAGCCGCAATCGTCACGGGACTGGCGCTCGTTCGGTGCGTTCTCGGCCTTCCTGGTGGCGCTGTTCACCGAGATGTACGGCTTCCCGCTGACCATCTACCTGCTCTCCGGGTGGCTCACGAGGCGCTACCCGGGCGTCGACTGGCTCGCGCACGACTCGGGGCACCTGCTGGAGATGCTGTTCGGCTGGCGGGGCAATCCGCACTTCGGGCCGTTCCATCTGCTGAGCACGGTGTTCATTGTGGCTGGCTTCTGGCTGCTCTCGTCAGCGTGGCGTGTGCTGTACGCCGCCCAGCGTGCGCGCACCCTCGCGACGACCGGCGCCTACGCCCGGATCCGTCATCCGCAGTACGTAGGCTTCGTCCTGATCATGATCGGGTTCCTGTTCCAGTGGCCCACCCTGGTCACGCTCACGATGTTCCCGATCCTCGTCTTCATGTACCTGCGACTCGCCAGGCGCGAGGAACGTGAAGCGCTGGCGGAGTTCGGCGACGCCTATCGCGCGTACATGCACGAAGTGCCGCCCTTCGTGCCGAAAGGGTTCGGCTCGCGCGAGGAGGGGTCCGCCCCACCGCCACACCCGCGAGCCAGGGGAGAATGACGATGGACGGCTTTCTTTCGTTCCTGCTCTTCGCGGTGCTCTTCTACGTGATGATGCGCTTCGGATGCGGTGCGCACATGGTGCACGGTCATCACGGCGGTCACCCATCAGGAGGCGCCGGCGACAAGCACGTAGACCCCGTGTGCGGCAAGCACGTGGACCCGAACGAGGGCTACGGAAAGATGCACGCGAACACGCTGTATCGATTTTGCTCGCGGGAGTGCCTCGACGCATTCGAGGCCGCTCCGGAGCGCTACACGAGCAAGCAAGCGGAGGCGCCATCATGAGACCAGGCATTTCTCTCGTCGCGGTAGGCCACGCGAGCAGCGCAGTGCTGGCGATCACGTTCACGCTCTGCGTTGCGTTCGATCTCGTGTTCCCGGAAATGGCCATGTACCAGGTCTGGCTCAAGCTGCTCCCGGGCTTCGAGTGGCTCACGTGGAAGAGCTTCGCGCTCGGCCTCGCCGAGAGCTACGCCTACGGCTGGTACTTCACCCTCATCTGGGTGCCCATCTACAACTTCGTCGTCTCGAGAGCTGCTAAGAGCTCGACGGCAGCGCGTAGTGCGGCCGGACGGTGGTAACGGAGATTCGCTGGAGAAAGCTCATGAGCAGACATCAAGCGAGAAAGGTGATGAATCGGGATCCCGTGTGTGGCAAGCGGGTCAACCGCAACAAGGCGCACATCGCGATCGAGTACCGGGGGCGCGGGTACCTGCTCTGCTGCCCGCTGTGCCAGGCGGAGTTCGAGCGCAACCCGGAGAAGCACCTCCGGTGACTGCCGGCGACGGCCCCCGCTCGACTACGCAGGTCCACGAGACAATCGAGTTCGACAACGAGGATTGAAGACATGAAAGCAATGGGTACGACGCTGAGTTCAGCGGTGCTCGCGGCGGTGAGCGTGACTGCGGCCGCCGCCCCGGAGATCTACATCCCGCTGGGTGATTCGGGCCGGGTCCAGATCGTCGATTCGGCGAAGGGCCGCGTCGTCGGGGTCATCGAGGACGTGGGTAACGCGCACGGTCTCGCGGTCACGCCGGACGGACGCACTCTCGTCGCCGGATCGTTCGCCGAGGAGCCGGTCGGGTCGGAGCGCACGCCGCCACGGCCGGCGAGCGTCTCGGAGGCCGAGCATGCGAAGCACCACGCCGTGCCGTCAGGGGATGCGACGGCGCAGCCGCCGTCCTCGGGTATCAGTTACGTGTCCGTCGTCGATGCAGCGGCACGTAAGGTCGTTCGACGGGTGGCCGTGCGCGGTGCGGTGCACCATGTTGCGATCTCGCCGGACGGCAAGATCGCGGTCACCACGCATCCGGGCCGAGGCGGGATCAGCGCCATCGATCTCGATCGCTTCGCCGTCGTTGCCGAGGTGCCGACGGGAGCCGCGCCCAACTACGCCGTATTCTCCCCTGACGGACGCAAGGTGTACGTGAGTAACACGGGAGACAGCAGCGTGAGCGAGATTGACACCGACACCTGGTCGGCAGGCCGGCGAATCGCCACCGGTCAGGGGCCAGAGCATCTCGTTCTGTCGGCCGATGGCGGCACCCTCTACACGAACAACGTTGCGGATGGGACCGCCTCGGCCATCACAATCGCGCAAGGACGTGTGACTCGCACCTACGCGATCGGCGCTGCCCCCCACGGGATCGACCTCTCCGACGACGGAGCTACCCTGTTCGCGACCAGCAAAGGCGAGAACCGCCTTGTGGCCATCGATTTGGCGAGCGGCAGGGTCCGCACGGCGGCGCTCGGGCCGGCGCCGTATCACCTGACCGCCGTGCGCGGCACGGATATGCTGTACGTGTCGAGCCGCGCCGAGAACCGCATTTGGGTCATCGACCAGGAGACCCTCGAGACTCGGGGCGAACTGACCATCGGTGGCATCGGCCACCAGATGGCGCTGGTGTCCCGCTGATTGGCCGGCATTGCTCGGCCGACGCCGAGCCCACGGGGATCCGCGGCAACATTCTCGGCGGAATCGGGACGGAGAGTCTGGTCGAGACGGTGTCAGATCGAGTACCGGTCGGCGATCGGCTCCAGGGCTACGAGCAGCGGCGCCTACGCTACTCGGCGCCGCTGCCGGTGGATCCGGCGAGCTTTAACGCTTGACTCACGGAGATGCGCTGATCGTGACGGCGAACACTGGTTCCGACTACGGTGCGCGAGAGGTCGGGCCGCCCGAAGTCGACGACGGCCTTCCCGGTGGCTTCGTGCAGACTTCGTCCAAGCATCGGTTCCCCTGGTACGTGCGCCTGTTCTTCTGGAAGCAGCGCCGGCGCTACGGCGAGGTGCTGGAGCCCGCGCGCCTCTGGGGCCGGTCACCGAAGGTCTTCGCGGCGCTCGCGCTGCTCTACGGGGCGCTCGACCGGCGTAGCTCGCCGCTCGAGCCGGCGCTGCGCTCGCTGGTGACGGTGCGCGTGTCGCAGATCAACTGGTGCGCGTTCTGCGTCGACATCAACTCGGCGACCGTGCTCCGGCGCGGCATCGCCGAGGAGAAGCTCGCGGCGCTCGACCGGTTCGAATCGAGCCCCCTGTTCTCCACCCGGGAGAAGGCGGCGCTGGCCTATGCCGAAGCGGTCACCTTCTCCGATCGGCGCACCTCATCCGAGCACTTCACCCGGCTTCGCGCCCACTTCGACGACGACGCCATCATCGAGCTCACGGCGCTGGTCGCGTTCCAGAATCTCTCGAGCAAGTTCAACGCGGCGCTCGGCGTCGAGCCGCAAGGATTTTGCGCGGCTGCGCCGCAGCCCCGGCCAGCGGCCGACGGCGATCCGCAGGACCGATCGGAATCGGGCTGACATGGAAGAACGTACGGCAAAAACGGTCTTTCGCGGGGCTATCGTGCTGGGCGCACTCTGGATCGTTGCGGGCCCCGCGGGCGATGTCGAGCTCAGCGCGCCCGCGCGCCGCGTGGGGTGACGCCGCGCGGATCACTGTCCGGGTACGAGCGGCGGTGTTCACTCGAGGAATCTTGCGCCTACCGCGCTCGGCCACCAGAGATATACAGAATCGTAAAGCTGGAAACGGACTGAGTTCCGAGACGTCGAGACCATAGGCCAATATCATTGGGTAATCCGAATATCTCCACAGCGCCGAGGAGGCCCGACGTGGTCAAGCGATGCTTTCTACTTCTCGCCGGAACCTTACTGGCTCCGGCCCTCTGGGCTGGCGAGCCCGCGACGGCGGCGGAGTCCGTCAAGATGACAGTTTACAAGTCGCCGACCTGTGGTTGTTGCGCGAAGTGGGTGGAGTACCTGGAGGAACGCAACTTCGACGTCTCGGTCGTCGATCAGGCCAACCTGCAGACCGTGAGGGGACAGCTCGGGGTCGGGCCGCAGTTGCAGTCGTGCCATACCGCCGTGGTCGACGGTTACGCGATCGAGGGACACGTCCCGGCGGAGGACATCCTCAGGCTGCTCAGGGAGAGGCCTGCCGTGGCGGGCCTGGCCGCACCGGGAATGCCGCCCAATTCTCCGGGAATGATGAGCGTCGAGCCACGTGGCTACGACGTCCTCACGTTTACACGCTCCGGGGAAACGACGAAGTACGCTTCATACTAACGAGCCGCTCAGGGTTGAGACGGTCGTGCCCAAGGCCGACCGTGATGTCGGCGAGGAATGGCCGGACGCGCGACGTGCCGGTCACGCGGCCTCTCGAACCGTCACCTGTCGATCAATCCCTGCGGCAGTCCTCGAATGTGCTCGGAGCCCATGTTTCGGCCGCCTTCCGCCTCTATGCGCTAGGTTTCCTGTCGCGTGATCGTCCTTGGGGCGAGTCGCCTCCGTCTCGCCGCGCGCGGTGGAGCAGGACCCGGGATCCATGATCGAGGCAGTGAACATCGGCCCGCTCCTGGTACCGACGTGGCCCGCGGCGGTCATCCTCGCTCTCTTGATCGCCGTTCTCGCCACGAACCGTCTTGTCCCGCGGGCACAACTCGACCGGTCCCTGCTTCGAGGCGTAGCCGAGGGGACCGCGTGGGTGGGGATCCTAGGCGCACGCGTCGGTTACGTGGCGGCGAACTGGGGCGCTTTCTACGCCGAACCGTGGACCGCTCTCTATCTCTGGCAGCCGGGGTATTCGGCCTACGCAGGTGTAGTCACGGGCGCTTGCTACGCGATCTGGCGAATCGCGCGACGTCGGGAGTCGAACCGTTGGCGCTATCTCGAAGCGTTGTGTAAGGGATACGCCGTCGGAACGGCGGCCCTCGCCATCATGATCGTGGGACTGCATGCCTTCGCCCCCTCGACCCTGATCGGCCGTGGCGACCGGGTACCGGACTTCGTCCTCGAAGGCCTCGACGGCAGCCGGGTGCGACTTTCCGACCTTGCCGGACGTGCCGTCGTGCTCAACTTCTGGGCGACGTGGTGCCCGCCGTGCCGGCGAGAGATGCCACTCCTGGATGCAGTTCATGCCGAGTATGCTCGGAGAGGGCTATCCGTCGTCGGCGTCGCCGTCGGGGAGAGTCAGACCGTTGTCGGCCCATTTGTCCATCGGCTCGGCGTTCGATATCCGATCTGGATCGAGCCTGTCGCACCCGAACCAGCCGGCGACAGCACGCGGGCCCTTCACGACCGGTTCGCCGGCGCCGGGCTGCCGACGACTATCTTCATCGACCGCGACCATGTCGTGCGAAACGTATACGTTGGCGAGTTCAACAGAGCGTTTCTCCTCGAGCAGGTCCAAGACCTCCTTTAGCACTGCGCCGCGCCGCGTATCCCGTGAGTGGCCATCTACTTTGCAGCCCTGGCGCCCTCCTCGCGCTGAAGCGCTGCGATCTCCTCCTCGGTGCAGTTCCCCATGATGGTCGTGTTCGCCACGTGACACGCCTGGTCTCTCATCAGGTCCGTACGTACGGGCAACGGGCCCGAGATGGACTCGCTCGTTTCGACCTGTTCGGTGAGCACGAAAAGCGCGTAGGCAAGAAACAGGGCCACGAAGCCAATGATCATCGAATGCTGGCGCCACCCGTAATGCCGAGTTGGAGTACGTCGGGAAGAGGACTTCTTCATTGTGTCGCCGAGACCTCGACATCGATGCCGTGCTGACGGAGATGCTCAAGACGATGCTGGAAGAAATGGCTGAAGCTTGGCTGAAGGCGATAGGTCTCGGTCAGGACGAACTCGAGCATCGATTCCAGGACGATCCGGGGGGCGCGCGACAACGGTCCCAACAGGGAGTCCCTCTGCTGACAGGATGAGCAAGCATGGAGCGGAATCCACGCCTAGTTCGCCGAGCCACGCTCTTTCGGTAGTGCGCCTGCCATCGGGTGCAGCGAACGGCTCCGAGGAGTCGAGGTCGAGGTTTAGAACGCTGAAGTACGCGAGCAACATCCGTGCCCTCCGGCCGCTCAGGGAGGTCTGTCGGAGAGCTGCGCAGTCAGAGCAGCGCTGTCTCGATACCAGGATTACGGTAGGCGCTGCAGTCTTACGTGCGCCCGTCGCGAGGGCCGTGCGGTCCTCGGTTCGCCTCCCGATGTTCCGCGCGGGGGTGGCGCGCGCAAGATCGCCAACTGCCTCCTCGGCAATTCCGGCCGTCGTATCCTGAAGAACGGTCGCGAGACGCTCGACGAACTCGGCGCTCGCGCGAGGGGCGTCGATTCGCGGGAACACCGTGGACACACCGCCCAGGCATCCCTTCACTCGGGATCCGAGATCAGCTTGTCGATCTCGGCGCGCAACCGCGCAAGCGGCACGGCGCCGGAAACGACGCGCACGCGCCCCGTCTCGTTGTCGAGGAGGATGTTCCCCGGCGTCCCGGAGATCCCGATCGCCTGGCCCTCCCGGAAGTCTTCCTGGACACGCTCGGCGTGGCGCTCGCTTTCGAAGCAGTCCGAGAACCGAGCCTGGTCGAGCCCGAGCTCGGCGGCCAGCGGTACGAGGCCGTCGAGCGGGAATCCCTTTCCGTTGGATCGGGTGCGCGCGTAGAGCGCATCGGCGTAGCGCCAGAACCCGTCGTTACCGCCGATCTCGGCGGCGCACTCGGAGGCTTCGGCCTCCTTCTGAGCGAGCGGATTGTGAAAGCCCAGGGGGAAGTGCCGGTACACCCAGTTCACTTTGCCGCCGTAGGCGTCGACTGCCTGCTTGGCGGTCGGATGGAAGCGCTTGCAGTAGGGACACTCGAAGTCCGAGTACTCGATCAAGGAGATACGGGCATCGGCACTGCCGTATATGTGGTCGCGATCTGGGGCAACTCGCCGCACGGACTCGGCGCGGCGATTGGCGGCGCGCCCGCGCTGCCCTTCCGCGCGCGCCTGCGCTTCACGCTGTTTCGCAACGTATCTCTGGATCCCCAGATCGATCTGACGCTGCAGAAAGTCGCTGTCCTCCAGCTTCTTCAGCACCTCCTCGGCGACCCTTCGTACCAGGGCGTCCTCGTCGATGCCGGCGCCCTTGTCCTCGTGACTGTCCGCCATCGCATGGGAGAAGAGCAGGAGCAGGGAACCGGACAATGCAAGCGCAAGGCGGCGGTGTGGTCTTTCAGTCATCATCGCGGTCTCCAAAGAGCGAGCACCCCGCCGCTGCGGGGGGCTCGGAAACGCTTGCGCTGCGCGGCTTCAGGCATCATCGGGGTTACGCCTAGACGGCACGCCGGTCGCCCGTGCGGGCACCAGCGCGCCGAGGCCCCGCTCGGCCTGTGCGCGGAACGCTGCCGCCTCCATGAACCCGACAACCCGGAAACGAGGTCGCTCCGTACCCTCTGGCCCGAAGAAGAGAATGGCGGGCGGCCCGAACAGCCCGAATCGTTCGAGTAAGGCCTGGTCCTCGGCATCGTTCGCCGTGACGTCGGTGCGCAGAAGCACCGCGTTGGCCAGGACCGATTTCACTGCCGGGTCGGAGAACGTGTAGCGCTCGAGCTCCTTGCAGCTCACGCACCAGTCGGCGTAGAAGTCGAGCATCACCGGGCGCCCTTCGCTGCTCGCACGCAGGAGCTCGGATTGCAGGCCGTCGATTCCCTTGACCGCCTTGAACTCGAGCGGCGCCCTCTCACCGGTCGGATCGCCACGCAGGCGTTCCAGGGGGCGAAACGGATCGTCACCGCCGCTCGCCGCCCCCATCAGCAACAGGACTCCGTAGGTCAGGGAGACGGCGCCGAACCCCTTGCCGAATCGGCTCCAGGCGTTTGGCCTCGCGTCCGGGTTGCTCCGCATCACCAGATTCGCGGCCACACCGATGAATAGTGCCGCCCAAAGGAGCAAGGACACCCACCCCGGGATCAGGCGCTCGAGCAGGTAGATCGCCACCCCGAGCAGAACTACCCCGAAAACCGACTTGACTGTCGCCATCCACGGCCCGGCCTTCGGCACCCAGCGTCCGGCGGACGTGCCGATCGCGAGCACCGGGGCGCCCATGCCCAGGCTCAGGGCGAACAGGGCTGCCCCGCCGAGGAGCGCATCTCCGGTGCGAGCGATGTAGATGAGCGCGCCGGCAAGCGGCGCCGCAACGCATGGGCCGACGATGAGCGCGGAGAGGAAGCCCATCACACCCACGCCGGCGTACGTGCCGCCTTGCTGCCGGTTGCTCAAAGCAACCAGTCGCTGTTGCAGGCGTACGGGGATCTGCAGGTGGTACAGCCCGAACATCGACAGCGCGAGGAGTACGAAGACGGCGCTGAACGTCCCGAGAACCCAGGGGTTCTGGAACGCGGCCTGGAGATTCGCACCGCTCAAGCCGGCCGCGACCCCGGCGGCAGTGTAGGTCGCGGACATCGCGAGCACGTATGTGAGCGAGAGCCCGAACGCACGGCGGGTCGTCAGCCGATGCCCCTGCCCGACGATGATGCTCGACAGAATGGGGATCATCGGAAGGACGCAGGGCGTGAAGGTGAGCAGCAGCCCGAGCCCGAAGAAAGCGAGGAGCACCAGTCCGGTATTGCCGGTCGCGAGAGCCCGCGCCAGGCGATCCTGCTCGGGAAGGTCCCCCGCCGGCTGCGACCCGCCAAAGAGCGGATAAGCCTCGGCGGCCACCGGTGCCGGAGGAATCGATAGTGCGACGGTCTTGGTCATCGGTGGGTAGCAGAGGCCCGCATCCGCGCAACCCTGGTACGTGACTGCGAGCCGAAGGTCGCGGCGCTCGTCGCCAGGGGCGGTCAGCGGGAGGCGCGCCTCGACCTCTCCGTAGTAGACCTCCTGGCGCCCAAAGTATGAATCCTCCTTCACCTTGCCCGGCGGCAGCTCGGCCGGGCCCAGGACCGTGCTCTCCGCCGGCTCCTTCACCTCGAAGTTGAAGCGTTCCCGGTAGAGGTAGTAGCCATCCGCGACGGTCCAGCGGACCACCGCCGCTTGCCCGGGTATCGCATCCGTGCTCAGGACGAAGGCGACGTCCGGCTCGAGGAACTCGTTGCCCGAGCGGCCACCGGTGAGCACCAATCCAATCTGCCTCAACGTCTCGAGTGGACTGAAGCCCGCGCTCGGGGATTCCTGCGTCGTGGCGCCGCCGGGGTGATCCTTCTCGTGGTCGGCGGAGACGGGGCCGGAGAGGGTGGCCAGCGCCGACAGCAAAGCCGCGGCAAGCGTCGCCGCACGCGTGAATCGTGATTTGGCGGGTGTGACCCGCCGTCTCGGGAAACAGAGCCGTTGCGTCAATCGTTTCATCAGGGCTTGCCGCTGCCTTTGTCTGACTCGAGCGAGTCGAACAGCTCGGGGGCGGGCATGTAGCCGCCGATCACACGCCCCGTGTCGGTGATGGTGAACGGCGTTCCCCGCAATCCGAGTTGCCGGGCGAGAGCCATGTGCTCCTCCACGGGGTTCGGGCACTCACGCTTGTCCGGCATCGCGCCGCGCTTTGCACGCGTCATCTCGGCTTGCTGGTCCGGTGCGCACCACACGGATACGGCCTTCTCGTACGACACCGAAGGGAATCCAGCCCGGGGGAAGAGCATGTAGCGGACGCGCACGCCCTTGGCATTGAGCGCGTCCATCTCGGCGTGCATCTTGCGGCAATAGGGACAGTCGATGTCCGTGAACGTCGTGATGGTGTGACGGGGCTCGGCCGTTGCATCGAAGACGATCATTCGCTCCTCGGGAACCGCATCGAGGGCGCTCAGGCGTTGCCTGGCGAGCACACGCTCGGTCAGATCCTCGCGCGTCTCGAGGTCGACCATTCGACCGCTCACGAGGTACCGGCCGTCGGCCGAAACGTAGACGACCTGACCGGGTAGCGTGAGCTCGTAGAGACCGGTCAACGGCGAGGGCGCCAATTCTCCGAGAGCGGCTGCAGGAAGGCGGGCCGCGATGCGTTCCTTTAACTGCTCGAGCTCGGTCTGCGCGGCAGCGGACGTGCTGACGCTCGCCAGTAGAGCCGCGAGGGCCAGTTGTTGAATGGTCGGTCTCATCTTGCACGCCTTCGGGTTGTATTAACGGCTTGTGCCGGCGCGAACCAAGTGCGCCAGCGTTGCGCTGATGGAGCCTGCCGGTCGGAAGGGTGGCCGCGAGCGGCCGGCGCTCAGGGCAACCCTGGAGGCCCCGTTGCCTCAGGCGTGTTTGGGAGGAGGAAGCTCGCGGCGCGGCGCGACCTGCTCGAGGTGCGCCGTGTATTCAGAAGCGGCTTCGGCCCGGTGCGCAACCATTGCCACGGGCCCGCTCGCAGGGATACCCGAGCAGGCCGGGCAGGAAGGACAATCGAGATCGGCCGTGTGGTGGCCGCACTCGTTCGAGTGATTGCCAGTCACCACGGCGTCATCTGCAGCCGTGGTGCCGTGGTCGTGGAGCGTCGCCAGCGCGGGCGCATCGAGGGCCGGTGAAAGGGGAGCCGTACCCACCGCCAGCACGCTCACCGCCATTGCGACGACTATCGCGAAATGTGCTATGGCGTTGATATTGCGCAATTCTCGGACGCTTCCACCGCGGCACCAAGGCGGTCCTTATCCAGTTAGCTCCGCACACCGGCACGAGGTTCCGTGTGGGTGCCGGCACGGAGCCACGCCAAACACAACTCTCCGGCATCGGCCGCACTCATACAGTTTCGAGGGTACCCGATGCCTTGGCGGAATGTGATTACGAGAAGTTGATTTTTCCGACGCCCGCGAACGGCATCCGAGGGGGTGCAATCGACCATGACACCAGCTCGCCGCCAGCGGTTGTCATGCAACTGAGCCGGACAAACGGCGCGGGGAACTGTCGCTTGCTGGATAATGTCGCAACGAAGAATCGGCGCGAGCTTTCGCGTCACTTGGAACGCCACCCCGGGGCTGGCTGGGAGAGACAAAGCGGTGTTGAAGAAAGGGAAACTCGGTGTGGGTATCGGGGCAGCCGCAGTCGCACTCACGGCCGTAGCCTTCGTGCTCCTCTCGCAGCGAACGGCGCCAGCGAAGCGACTCGATCCCAGCGATCGGCAGCTCGTGCAACGCGGCGCCGAGGTCTACGTGGCCCAGTGCGCTTCCTGTCATGGGGCTGAGCTCGAAGGTCAGGCGAACTGGCGGCAACGGCAGGCCAACGGTCGACTGCCCGCGCCTCCTCACGACGAGAGTGGGCACACTCATCATCATCACGACGAGCTACTGATGAAGCTCACGAAACACGGCCCAGCCGCGCTCGCAGGCAATTCGTACGAGTCCGACATGCCAGCCTACGCCGG
>JABAHS010130193.1_pt3 | contig 12346 bp, 10 predicted proteins | sample 7062111 | NCBI WGS metagenome assembly JABAHS01 (sample SAMN14534600, study PRJNA622989) | marine sediment metagenome | biome: marine biome [ENVO:00000428]; feature: marine pelagic biome [ENVO:01000023]; material: deep marine sediment [ENVO:00002113]; isolation source: pool of 4 deep marine... | reverse complement strand
TTGTGACCGATGATGATGAATATGCTGACCTGATGCGGGCTTTGCGCAACCAGGGCCGTGCCCCGGGGGATACATGGCTCCAGCATTCATATTTGGGTTACAACTACCGCATGGACGAACTCAGCGCAGTGCTCGGACGGAGGCAGGTCTCGCGCCTGGATGAACTACTGGAGAAGCGCGCCCGTGTCGCCAGTTGGTACAAGGAAAGACTCGGTGATTTGCCCATGGTGGAAATCCCCGAAATTGCCCCCACAACCACCAGGATGAGCTGGTTTGTGTATGTGATCCGGGTGGCGCCGGGCATTGACCGTGATGCATTAATCCAAAGGCTGGTGGAGGAAGGCATTCCTGCCCGGCCGTATTTTGCACCGATTCACCTGCAGTTGTACATGATGGAATTGTTCGGCTACCAGCAGGGTGACTACCCGGTGACAGAAGACCTCGGCAAACGTGGCCTTGCGATACCCTTCTCTAGTGTAATGACGGAAGAACAGGTTGAGACCGTTTGCCGGGCGCTGGCAGCAGTCCTNNACCTGTAGATTTAGAAATCGAGATAAAACATTGATATAACTCACTATGCTAGGGAGGAGAGATCATCCCAGCCGTAAGCCACAATTGCGTAAGCCTTATCCCAGCGCAGATACTCTGATTCCCCGACCAGTTTTCCGCCCAATGTCTCATAAAATTTACGGGAATCGTGGTTATCCTTCAATACCCACAGCATCAGCGAAGTAAAACCGGTTTTGAGCAACTCCTCAGCAACCACCCTCATCAATTTTGTGCCGATCCCCAGGCGGTGATATTCCGGCAAAATATAGATTAGCTGCAGTTCCGCCTTGAATGGGTAGTCGGGATTTGGCTGCGGATCCGCAGCAGCAAACCCAATCACGCCGGCTTTGGGTTGCTCGGCCACGAAAAATGCCGGATACCGATCTTCTGCGCGGATATTGGACTGCCACCTTTCTGTCAGTTCTTTTCGTTGGCTCTCCAGGCTGGCCAACCGGTCTGCTGGAAATATCCCGGCATAAGCTTTTTTCCAGGTTTTTATCTGCACATGGGCAATCGCGTCCCCATCTTCTGGGAGAGCTTTTCGGATGATGGGGTTAATTTGATCGTTCACTTGTTTTTTGTTTGTGGAAAATTATGGGAGGTTCGATTAAGCCTGTGATCGATGTTGTGCTACTGGTCCTGAACAAAGTTAACCACGGCCAGGTTGCGGGTACAGTCGTTGAACGTGTCGATGGTCACTAGGTCGGAGATGGGGTCAATGGCGCCCTGTGTATATAACCCAACAGTAATTTCTCCTGTGGTGGATATCATCTGGTCTGAAAGTTTGATCTCCCAGCCTGATTCGGAATAATTGGTATTGCTCCCGCTGAGCACTTCAATGTTGATTGGTTCCCCGCTGATCGTACCGGTGGCGCGCACGGTCAACAGCACTACCGGTCGGTCATCAATGTCAATCACATTCCCGGCCACATACACCCCGCTGCAGCCCCCGCTGTATGGGATATAAGCCGGGGTGCCCTCCTGGGCAGTGTAATGGGCAACACCTTCAGGGGTATCGTCCGGTTCGCTGGTAGAGAGTACGACATCTGTGGCTGTCGGGAACGGGATAGGCGTTTCAGTAGGGGTTACCTGTGGGGGTGTTGGTGGTATCGTGTTCGTTGGGGTGGGTGGTAGAGTCTTTGTGACCTGTGGANNGACCTGTGGAGTTGCGGTATTGTTTGGAAGATTGGTTGAGATTTCTTCTGTTTCCGCCGGTGTTGGCGGCATCAGTGGATTGATTGGGTTATAGGGATCTAAATAAATGACCAAATAGAACCCGATCAGGATGAGGGAAGCCGCCAGAAAAAAATACATCCCAAGAGTCAGCAAGATGCTGCCAGGTTTTCGTCTGGGTTTTTGTTCTTCGGGCTCTTCTGTAAAATCAAAGGCATCCATAACTTAATCCACCAAATACTCAAGAGCTACTTTTTCAGGGCAGCAAGATTTCAATCGTTGCCTGGGATCGCTGCTGCGCCAGCCAGTTTGCGACGGCCTGTTCTTGCAGCAGGAGTCGGTTCTCCGATGACAGCGGGCGAGCCGGGTCTTTTTCAATCACATATAGAATATGATACCCTATTTCTGTCTCGATGACTTCGCTGTGCTGACCTGGGGATAAAGCGAATACGATTTCTTCCAGCTCTGGTACCAGCAAGACCCCGCGTGGAAACCAATCCAGGTAGCCTAAATCGTTTGGATCATTGTTTTCGAGGACTGACTCAAAAGGGATACCGGCTTGAAGCTGGTCGTAGGCGCGTGAGGCTTGGAAGGGATCATAAAAGAGGATCTGACGGGCGCGCACCTGCTCCATGCTCTCGGGCACTCCTTCCGCAATCTGGTCGCGCATCCAGGCCGCTTCGATCTCCAGGGGTAATTCATAAAGAAAGGTTTCCAGGGTATAGCCGTTCTCACTGAGCCAGGCCTGAAAGACCTCTTCTCCGCCCGCCTGGGATGTGATTTGAGACAAACGCTCTGAAACGAGTTGTTCGTCAGCCGTAAACCCATCTGCCCTAGCAGCCTGGGAGAGCAGCGCCCGGTTAATCAGCGCTTGAATCACGCGCTCTTCCGGTGGCGGAAGTTCCTCGTCAAACAGCTCGGGATAATCCACCATTGCTTTTTCCAGCTGAAATAGACTGGCATCATAGCTCGACCGCCGGATTCCTTCTCCATTGACGGTTAAAGCATAGTCGATTTGCTCGGTAGGCGTGAGCGAGGGGGATGGTGTGTCTTCAACCACGGTAGGTACAAATGTGTCCGTCGGGATTTCTGCCGTCGGGGTGTTTGTTTGGGGGTTTAAGCTGCAGCCAAAAAGGGCTAGGCCAAAGAAAACAATCAGCCAAATCAATCTGAAATTTGCGTGGCGGGTTTTTTTATAAAATCTCATCAAACTGCAATTATACTCTCAAACCCAATCCATCGACAGGAAAACGGAGGTTTCGGTATCGGGTTAAATCTTCCATTCTGATGCATGATCCAACCTTCTGTTGATCGAGTGCGTTCCGGAGGCTCAAAGGGAGATGAATCTCGGCGGGAAACATCCGTAAATCCTGATTGATTTTCCCTCAGGCGGGTTGTAATCAATACCCCTACCGCCAATAGATTTTTGTGTGCATGACCAATGGATTGAAAAAGCGCCTTTCATTTTGACCAATTTCACGGGCGTTTAACTGTATAATGATAAAAACCTCCCATTGGTTTTGGTTAGCGCGCCCGTCTTGACAAGGTTAGGAGATCTTATGACCTCATCCAGCACCCAAATCATCCGCCGCCTGCAGCAGGAAAATCTCAGACTGAAAGGGGAGAACAGCAGCCTGCGTGATTATGTAGAACGCCTGCAGCGTGTCGTTTCAGCTTTAGTTGACCTGCAGCAGCATATTGATCAGATCAATCCTGAGACCAATCTCTTTGAAATGATCCACAAACTTTTAGAAGCCGCTATGGTGGCCGTGAATTCAGAAAACGGTTCGCTGTTGCTGCTGGATGAAGAAACCGGAGAGCTGGTCTTTGTTGAAGTGATTGGGGAATCGCGTGACCGGTTGCTCAATTACCGCTTACCCAAAGGTGTTGGCATCGCAGGTTGGGCGGTTGAGCACAAGCGCCCGCGATTGGTTTCCAATGCGCAGTCTGAACCTTCTTTCAGTAACATGGTCGACCGCTATACTGGATTAACCACCAAGACCCTGATATGTGTTCCGTTGTTTGATGGCGATCGCCGCCTGGGGGCTATTGAGGTCGTCAATTCGGTTTCAGGCCGTCCGTTTTCTCAGGCAGATTTGGAAGTCCTGCAAGTGGTTGCCCGTCTGGCATCCATGGCTATTGTGGAGGCTGAGAAAACTTCTGCATGACCGCTGGTTGGGAAAATGGATAAACGCGTCAAGTTGGCACGAATATTGCCATTATAAAAGAAGTGAACGACCCGCTCTCCATGGAGCGTCTGAGCAGAAAACCGCTCTTGTCCTCTTCGTTATCGTCGGTTTTTTGCCATAAGTGATTGGTAAACTACGAACATTACGGCACTCTCCGGCAACCCTATTCAAAAAAATGATTACACCTCTAGAACTCGAGACTCAACTCGATCAGGTAGGGAAAAATATTTCTGAAATTCGCTTCAGCGACCCGGCTCAGGGAGTCAGAGATTGCCTGGAAGCTCTCCACGAAGCTGAAAACATCAAGGATTCCTCCCGATCCCTCAAAAATCAAATTGGACGACTGAAGCTCAAATTGTCAGGGCTTTATATCCGCCTGTTTGCATACGATCAGGCGCTTTCCCATGCCTTGGATGCTCTGGCGATCTACCAGAAGATCAGCCTGCGAAGCGGGACCGTAAGGGCACGAAATGCCGTCGGGCTCAGCAACCTTTATCTCAGCGCATACGCTGAGGCACTGGACAATTTGCTGCAGGCGCTCCGCATCGCAACTGAGATGAATGACAGCCGTATGAAAGCTCGCGTGTTAAACAACCTGGGATTGCTATACATTCGAATGGAGGAGTATCCCCAAGCGCTTACCTACCTGATAGAAAGCCTGGAAACTGATACCAAAGATAACCATCCGGCTTTTCGAGCCGAACTGCTCGAAAATATTTGTGTCGCTTACCTCAACCTGGGAAAATACGACCAGGCACTTACACACAGCCAGAAAGGGATTGCGCTTTTTCAGCAGTCCGGAAATTTCTACGGAGAAGCCAAAGCGCTCAGTACCGCTGGAGAAATATATGCTGCCATGGGGCATACCATGCAGGCCATTTCTTATTACCAGAAATCCCTGAAGATCTCCGATGAAATCGGTGATGCTCAAGGTTCGGCGAAAGCACACCTGCTGATCGGGAACTTGAATTACAAACAGGGAAACCTGAACACTGCTCTGGAACAACTGCGATCCGCGCTTGACAACGCTGAACGAGCTCAAGACTCCACTCAACTTTCACGGGTTCACTATTTGCTCTCGCGAATTTACCGCGACCTGCAAGATTTCGAGAAAGGTTTGGCTCACTTCGAAAAATTCCATGATGTAAAAGAGACTGTTTTCAATGAAGATATGGCAACGAAAATCAAAAGCCTTGAAATCAGGCATCATGTCAAACAAACCAGGCAGGACAGCGAAATTTACCGCCTTAGAAACGTCGAGCTCACCCGGGAAATTGAAGAACGCAAAAAAGCGCAGTCGGAGCTTGAAAGGATTGTCACCCTGGACCCGCTGACCAATCTCTTCAACCGGCGCCATTTCTTTGAACTCACCCGGAAAGAATTGGAGCGTTCGCAGCGTTATCATCGCCCGCTGTCGGTCATCATGCTCGATATTGACCATTTCAAACAGGTCAATGATCAGTTCGGCCATCTGGTTGGAGACCGGGTGATCGTGGAAGTCGCCCGCAGAATCCAGAAGGCCCTGCGCAGCGTCGATATGGCCTGCCGCTACGGTGGAGAAGAGTTCGCGGTCCTTTTGCCCGAAACGACACTTATGCAGGCCGAGATGGTCGCCTCGCGGCTCTGGAAGTTGGTGACCAGGCAGCCCACTGTCAGCGGGGAATTGGTCTTAAAAATCACCGTCAGTGTGGGGGTAGCCACCTATCAGCAATCCGATGAGACTCTCACGGTGGATGCCCTGCTCGACCGAGCGGATAAAGCTATGTACGCCGCCAAAGAATCTGGCAGGAACCAGGTTGCTGTCTTTTCGGAAAAAATGAATGGGAAAGGCTCTGTTTGAGTCTAGAAGCGGTCCAAACGCGGGGGAAGAGTAAACCAGACAAAAGCCTGATCTTCGGGAGAGAGCCCCGTTAAATCAACATTGAAAAGGTAAGCATCATCTGCCCAGCCATCTGTAAGAATTTTATACGCCTGGTTGACATAGCGTTCGATGGTCGCAGTCTCAACATAGAGTTCGTCCGCTGCAAGCGAGGCGCGCATCCCAAAAAATACACGCAGCCAAAAACTTTTGATGATCTGGGGGGTTAATCTGGGATTTGGTTTCCAGATGGGAAGCACATGTGCCTGGGAGGGTCCAAAAGTATATTTTGAAGGCATCAGATCAAAGATGGATGGGGAAACAATCAACCCATTGATAGCGGCAAAACTGATTGCCGAAACGATCTCCATGCGAACTTCATTTTTGAGAAAATATCCCCTGGCACCAAATGTCATCGCAGTTTCAATTGTCTCATGTTCACCATATTGAGAGTTGCAAACAACGATAGCGTTCGGAGCTTCCACCTGGATGGCAGACAGCATCTCGTCCACCGGCATGCGATTAGCGGCATATTCGACATCAACAATCACAATATCCGGTGCCCCTTCTTCTTTGATATGGCGGATCAGCTCGCGGGGGGTTTCGGCTTCAACTGTGACCGTTGTACGCGGGTCACGCATCACCAGGGACGCGTTCCACTTCAGGGCATAAAAATCATCATCCATTAAGGCTACTTTGAAAGGCGCTCGTACTTTAAGCATTTAATTGAACTCTCTACAAGGGTGGTTGGGTTAATCTATTATACTCAATTTGTCCCCCAGATCATGTTTAATTCAGGGCTTTGCAGGTGATTAATTTGAGTTCTGAGTACATTAAAGAACCCTCTGATTGAAAGAGAAAACTTCTCGTCAGAGGGTTCTGGTTAATTTTCAACAAGCTTCGAATGACCTAGATCGCTGGAGGTACCTCCAAGTCTTCAATTTCTTCAGATTTGCGTGACTGTACCCAGGTGTAGATACCCGCACCCATTGGGATCAGCATCAGCAAAGCACCGATACAAATCGCGGGGATTGCAACTACCTGAGGATTACCGGTAACTTCCCAGCCATAGTTTTCAAGATTGTATCCCATGGCGGAGACCGTCACCCCAAATACGATTGCGCACAACCCCGGAAAACCGCACAATAAGACCGTCACCAGAGTAATGATTAATCCTGTTCTTTTTCTATCTTGCATCAGCTTGTCTCCTTTTCTCTTGACATCTGCCAGCATACCATCTGCTGGTTTGATTTGATCACACTGAACGGTTTAATGAAGACAGGGCTTACCTTTTTCATTGGTCCCGCAGTTGAGCGCTAATTTCGCGTTCCAGCCGCTTGACGATTTTACGGCGCAACTTTGCAACATCATCGTCCGTCAGGGTGCGGTCTTCCGCCTGGTAGGTCAGGCTGTATGCCAGGCTTTTCTTGTCTTTACCCAGCTGTTCCCCCCTGTAAACATCAAATAACCGCACTTCGGTTAATGTTTTTCCACCGGTTTGTTCGATTAAAAAGGTGACCTGCCCGGCGGGGATCTCCTCGTCAACAATCAGGGCGATATCTTCCAGTACGGGTGGATAAGACGAGACTGAATCGACCTGATACTTTTCCGGAACCAATTCAATCAGCTTATCCAGGTAGAAAAATGCGCCAACTACCGGAGAAGACGAAAAGGCATACTGGCTGTGCACGACCGGGTGCAGTTCTCCCATCACGCCCACCAGGCGGTCGGAAACTTTCACCGCGGCACATTTCCCGGGATGAAAGATCGGGTAGCGGTGCTGTTCGTATTGGACATCTTCAAGATGCAGACCATCCAACATGCTGTTTACGATGCCTTTCAGATCAAAGAAGTCGTAGGTCTCACTGTTGGATTCCTTCCAGGTGGGCAGCTGGCGCGGGCCTGTAAGCGCGATTCCGAGTCGCGGCAGTTCGTCCGGTAAAGCACCTTCCTCTGAGGCTAAAAAGACGTTGCCAATCTCGAAAAGCGCAATCCGGTCGCGGGTTTTTGCGTTGCTTTCTATCGTCTCCAAAATGCCGGCCATGATCGATTTCTGCATCACAAACCGGTCTACCACGACGGGATTGACGATTGTTACATACGGCATCTTGTCAGGCTCAACATCAGGTGGCAAGCGGCGGTTTTCTCGCTCCGGGGAGGTCAATTGGTAGGAAATAATTTCCTGCAGTCCCTCACGCACCAGTAAATCGCGCAGGGTTTCCTCGAAATCGAGCCTTGGCGTATTACGCTGAACAGGCAGCACGTCCGCCATGCGCGTTGCAGGGATGTTGTCGTAGCCGTAAATGCGGGCGACTTCTTCCATCAAGTCTGCCTTCCCGTTGATAGGATCGGTATCAATATCTAGGCGGTGGTCTGGTACCTGCGCCTGGACTGCGCCTTCTTCAACCTTGCAGGAAAACTCTAATCTGCTTAGCAATTCGGCAATTTCTGGTGCTGTGAGTTCTATTCCCAGCCAGCGGCGGACATCGTTTGGAGTGACCTCAACGATTACCTCTTCAGCCGGGAGGGGATAAGCATCCACCAAGCCTTGGCAAACGACACCATCCGAAAACTGGCGCATCAATTCCAGCCCTAACCGCACGCCGCGTTCTGCCATTGCGGGGTGCACCCCACGAGAGAAGCGGTAAGAGGCTTCGGAATGCATCCGCAGGTAACTGAGCGATTTCCGGATGTTGATATAGTTCCAGTTCGCCCCTTCCAACAGTACATTGGTCGTGTTTTCAGTGACTTCGGTCTCCAGCCCGCCCATGATCCCGGCGATGGAATGAGAACCAGCCGTATCGCATACCAAAACGGTGAAATTTTCTATCTGTCGTTCTTCTCCATCCAGTGTGACCAGCGTTTCTTCCGGATTGGCGGTGCGGGTGATGATGGTTGGCGCTTCGCCCTCTGCACGCGAGACGAGTTTGTCATAATCAAATGCATGCAGCGGCTGTCCGATATCGAACATGACGTAGTTGGTAACATCAACGATATTATTGATTGGACGCTGGTCGATCAGTTTCAGCCTGCGCTGCAGCCAGCGCGGGCTCGCCTTAATCTCCACGTTGCGAATCAGACCGAGGACGAAGCGCGGGTTGAGTTCGGGATCTTTAATCTCGATGCTGACTTTCCCTTCGATGGCGTCCCCCTCAGCCAGGAACGAGTAGTCTGGGGTGCGCAACTCGCGGTTAAAGATGGCCGCTGTTTCTCTTGCCACACCGAAAATGTTGGCGTTGCGGGCGATGTTGGGGGTGATGGCAATATCCAGGACGGCATCTCCCATGTAATCGGCCAGCGGCGTGCCTGGTGAAGCATCTTGTGATAGGAACATGATCCCTTCGTGCTCCTCAGAGATTCCCAGTTCCTTCTCGGAGCAGATCATTGAATAGGATTCCACTCCCCGAATCTTGGTGCGCTTGAGGGTGGCTTTAACAAAACCCTCCTGGTGCCCATCGTAGATGGTGGCACCCTCTTTTGCATAGGGGGACTTGAGGGTGGGGTTGAGCGGGCCCTGGCCTTTGAATTCATACAGGTTGGGGGCGCCGGTCAGCACTACATGTTCCTGTTGGCCGTCGTTCAGGCGGCAGAGCACCAGGCGGTCTGCGTTGGGGTGCGGCATCACCTCTAGAATCTCTCCTACAACGATCTTTTCGCGGTCCCAGGCCATCCCAGAGACCTTGTAATCATGCCGTTCCCCGGGAGGCGGCTCCAGGCCGATAAAATCAATCTCTTCCACTTCCAGCCCGGCCAGGGTCAGCCGCTGGGCTAATTCCTCAATCGGGATATCTTTTACATCTACATAATCATTCAACCAGGAAAGGGGTACTTTCATCTGTGTTCTCCTGTGTTATTGTTAAATCTTGGAGTGTATATCAACACTATTTGTGGTTAAAACTGCTCAAGAAACCTGAGGTCATTGCGCCAGAAGTTGCGGATATCATCCACCTGGTGGAGCAGCATTGTAATCCGTTCCGGACCCATGCCAAAGGCGAACCCGGTGAACTCTGCCGGATCGTAGCCGCCGAATCGCAGCACGTTTGGATGCACGACCCCGCTGCCGAGGATTTCGAGCCAGCCGGTATATTTGCACACCGAACAGCCTTCCCCGCTGCAGATCACGCACTCAACGTCCATCTCAGCACTTGGTTCTGTGAACGGGAAGTGCGAAGCGCGAAAACGGGTGCGCACCTCGGTGCGGAAGAGACGGCGCGCAAAATCTGAAAGGGTGCCTTTTAGATCGCCAAAGGTGATGTCTTTGCCCACAGCCAGTCCTTCCACCTGGGTAAACTGCATCTCATAACGGACGTTCACCTGTTCATAGCGGAAGCACATCCCCGGTAGGATCACCCGGATGGGTTCAGGGTGATATTCGCGCATCGCATGGATTTGTCCCGGGGAGGTGTGGGTGCGCAGGATGATTCCTTCCTCGCTGGTGTAAAACGTATCCCACATATCGCGCGCCGGGTGGTGAGCGGGCATATTCAGGTAGGTGAAGTTGTAATCATCTGTCTCCACCTCGCGGGAGCGGTACACCTGGAAGCCCATCTCCCCAAAGATGCGGTAAATGCGCCGCAGCGTTTGTGTGATGGGATGCAGGCGGCCGACGGCTTGGGGTCTGCCGGGCAGGGTGACGTCGATTTTCTCGGTCTTGAGGGCGTTTTGGAGTGCCTGAAGCTTGATCTCCTCCCGGCGGTCTTCCAGGGCTGCTTCGAGCGCCTGGCGCACCTCGTTGGCCCGTTTGCCGACTAATGGACGTTCTTCCTTGCTCAGCTCGCGAAGGGCGGTAAAGGCTTCCATCACTGGTGATTTCTTGCCCAGGTACTGGTTGCGCCACTGCAGCAAGCTCTCTTCATCCTGCAATTCTTGGAGTGCAGAAAGCGCTTCTTTGTGGGTTTTTTCCAATTGTTCAAGCATAACTTTCTCCTGCCGATTTTCTAAGAGCATAAAAACTGCCCTATTGTACTTTAAACAATAATGCCCGCCCACAATTGGGACGGGACATCTTAATCACATTTCCCGCGGTACCACCCAAATTAATCATTGGCATGATTCGCTCGATAACCAACAACTAGAACCAGCGATTGGCTCCCACGTTAACGCTTGGGCTGCGTCTCGGACTACTAGGAGTGATCTTCGGAAGGTGAGAATTTTCCTGCAGAAAGTTGCTCCATTCACCCGAGCGGCTCGAGAGGGAACTTCAACTCGTTTCGACTGAGCCGGGGTTGCAGTCTGTGCCCCGGCCTCCCTGGCAGCGTTCGCCAGTTTACTTTCCTCTGTCTTAGCCAGTCATAGATTGTGTTGATGCCCTATTATGCGAAAGTTTCCCCAGCCTGTCAAGTGCTGAATTTCAAGATAGCCAGTTTTGTGTGCTTAATGATTTGGATTTGTCAGGTATGAATTCACTAACCCAAGTCGGGAGAAATGTCCAAAGGTAATCATCTCGATCATCATTCGGCCGCCAAACAAAGTTTTGGCGATCTCCCCCGGGCGCAAACCCTGTCGGTGCAGGTCCAGCACTTTTTCGCCGGTTTCTTCCAGGTAAGCGATTTTTTTGGTCAGCGCTTCAGCCGGGTTATCCCTGACGCGGGCGCTGCCGGGAAACAAGCGCGTCAGCGGCAGTTTCGCTACCAGCTTGAGGGAAGCGACGATCTGCCAGATATCGTAATCCACGCGTAGCGCCCGGTCCTTGCCGCCGACAAACAAATCTCCCGTGAACAGCCAGCCGTGTTCGCGCTCATACAGGCAGATGTGATCTGCGCTGTGACCCGGTGTGTAGATTACCTGGAAGGTATAGTCATCTGTTTGGATCAATTGGTTGTCAGAGACGGCTTTCCCCTCGGAGGGTTTCGGCCATCCCCATAATATCCGCCGGTACGGTTGGAGCGGCTGGGTGCCGCGCGGGTCTTCGAGAACCGGAATGGCGGACGGATGGGCCAATATTTCCAGCCCGGCTCGCTGCTCCTGCAGGACACCGTTGGCACCAATATGGTCCTCATGGCTGTGTGTGTTTACGATGCGCGTGAGTTTCTCGTTTTGTAATACACCAGCCAACTCTTCACCAGTATGTGCACAACCCGAATCAACCAGCATCCCGTCCACCAGGTAGGCGGTTGTCCAATACCGTCCTTTACCCCCGATGGTTCGGGCGGAATCAAAACGGGAGACGGCTTCAAAATTCGATCTTTTAATCATCTTTTGATTTTGTAATCCAAACCATGGTTGACTTGGATTCTATGTTCAGCCCGCAGCCACCTTCTCCAGTGGACATTTGCAGGCAATTCCTTCGCCGTGTTCCTTCGCCCAGCAGTTATTGGCAGAAAGGCATTCTGAGCGTTCTTTGGTCCCTTGGCGCAGCTTATTAGGAAAATCAGGGTCGTTGATCAGCGGCCGGCAGAGTGAAATAAAATCTGCTTCCCCGGCCTTCAACACCCGCTCCATCACCCGGCGGGAGCGGAAACCGCCCACCAGCATCAGCGGTAAATCGGTAACGCGGCGTGCTTTTTGAGCAAACTCGAGGAAATAGGCTTCATCGTCCTCACGCCGGATTCCCTTGCGCACATTGACAAAATGTTTG
>JABAHS010030115.1_pt1 | contig 12350 bp, 9 predicted proteins | sample 7062111 | NCBI WGS metagenome assembly JABAHS01 (sample SAMN14534600, study PRJNA622989) | marine sediment metagenome | biome: marine biome [ENVO:00000428]; feature: marine pelagic biome [ENVO:01000023]; material: deep marine sediment [ENVO:00002113]; isolation source: pool of 4 deep marine... | reverse complement strand
AAGTGGTATTATTCAATGATTTGTCCAAATCTTCTTTTAGCTTTATCATGATGAAGCCGCAGCACATTTGCTAGATGCGCTGCGGCAGGCGATGTTGACGGTTTGAACACGAGAAAGCGCGTTATTTCTTGGCGGAAGGTTCCCCTTCGTCGGCGTTTGACAGACGAGCTTTTAGGCTGTCAACATCATCTTTCATTTTGTAGACCGTCAGGCTGAGAGCTGTCAGGTTGTTCTCCAGCCGTTGTAGACGGTCTATTCCGGCTTGTCCTTTTTGCCAACGGTCAACTTGGGCCTGCAAAACCTTGAGTGCATCCTCAAGATGCTTGACTTGGGCCTGTAATTTGCGATGGTTGCTATTGGCGTCAGCTTGGGTTTCATACAGGATGCCAAGGTGCTGTAAGCTGTGCCCCATGGCCGTTTCAACAGTCATTTTACCGTTGGCATAGTCTGACAGAACTTGTTTGTAGTCGTATGTGCCTATTAGTTTTACCTCCTTTCATTGGGGGTCTAGGGTTACGATACGCTTGCTATCCTATAGGATAGCAAGAATAATAACACAGTAATTTATGTCTGTCAAATCCTATAAACAATTTATGAATCTATGAAAAGGTTTGGGGAAAAATTGCGCACCTTGCGCCAACGAAATGGGTTGACTCTGAGACAGCTTGGGGACATGCTTGATGTTAGTAACACTTTCGTTTTGCGTATGGAGCAAGGGAAAAAAATCCCCAACGCAGCGATGATTATTAAAATAGCTCAACTCTTCGAAGTTTCCACCGACCAATTGATGTTAGATGACCAAGAGCTAGATTGATGAAGCATGAAACGATTTGGGGAGAAATTGCGCGCTTTACGAGTGCGGCATGGTCTCACCATAAGAGAATTAGCAGAAATGTTAGGCTTTCATAACACCTATATTAATAAGATCGAGACAGGTAAAAGAAGTCCATCGGCAAAGATGATTCTAAAAGTAACACAGCTATTTAACGTCTCCGCTGACCAGCTTATAAGAGATGATCTCGAACTCGACGATTGATACCCCGAAACAAAGAGAGGCCAGCTTTGAGAGCCGGCCTCTCTTTATTTTCTTCATCGCATCTTTATAGCTACCATTTTGAGGTCTCCCCTAGGCGAATTATAATACGGGGGCTGACACTCTTTTATTTGTAGAGCTACGATCGAGGTCATGATGACATCTACGAGTACTCCGTACCCCGTACCCCAGGGGCATCTGACGAGAGGGCATCTTCGAGAGGGCCTCTCCGACTTTTTCACCGCTTTGGCCCAACTCTATCCCCCCCAGCGGCTCCTGGACCGACCGGCGCAACTGGCCCCCTACGAGTCAGATGCTTTGACCGCTTTCAAGGCCCGGCCTCGCGCGGTTGTCCTGGCAGAAACACAGGATGAGGTCATCGAAACCGTCAAACTGTGTCACCAGTACGACATTCCCTTTGTGGCCCGGGGGAGCGGCACCAGTCTTTCCGGCGGCTCCCTGCCCATTGAAGATGGGATCGTCATCGCCCTGAACCGGTTGAATCGTATCCTCCGCCTGGACCCTAAGGAACGGGTCGCCGTGGTTGAGCCAGGGGTGGCGAACCTGGCTGTCTCCCACGCCGCCGCCCCTTATGGCCTTTACTACGCCCCTGATCCCTCCAGCCAGCCGGTTTGCACTATCGGGGGAAATATAGCCTTTAACTCCGGCGGGGCCCATTGCCTGAAGTACGGCATGACCAGCAATCACGTCTTGGGGTTAAAGGCCGTCCTCCCTGACGGCGAGGTCGTCCAGCTCGGCGGTGATAGTCTGGAGAGCGTTGGCCCGGATTGGGTGGGGCTATTTGTTGGCTCAGAGGGGTTATTCGGCATTGCGCTGGAGATCACCCTCCGTTTATTGCCCAAACCAGAAACGTACCGTACTGTGCTGGCCGCTTATGACAGCTTGGAGAAAGCGGGGCAAGCGGTGGCGCAAGTGGTGGCCTCTGGGCTTCTGCCTGGGGCTATGGAAATTATGGACCGGCTGGCGATTGAAGCAGCCGAGGCCGCGGTTCAGGCTGGCTATCCAGAAGGGGCCGCGGCGGTGCTAATTGTCGAACTGGACGGGGAAACTATTCAGGTAGAGCGGGAGTTTGCCACGCTGACCGACCTCATCCATGCCTCCGGCGCTTATGCCGTCGAGGTTCCCCGCGACGAAGCCCAGCGGGCTCGGGTTTGGAAGGGGCGTAAAAGCGCCTTTTCGGCGGTAGGTAGACTCAGCCCCGACTATATCGTTCAGGATGGTGTGGTTCCCCGCAGCCGCCTGGGGGAAGCCCTGGCGGAGGTAGAGCGCTTGAGCGCTGCCTATGATATCCGGGTAGCCAATGTCTTCCACGCCGGAGACGGTAACCTGCATCCCCTAATTCTCTACGATGGACGCGAGGCGGGCGCCCTGGAGCGGGCCGAAGCCCTGGCCAAAGACATCCTGCGCATGTGCATCCGCCTGGGCGGTTCTATCACCGGCGAACATGGCGTCGGTATGGAGAAGCGCGATCACATGCCAGATATGTTCACCGAGACTGACCTTGAGGCCATGCAGCGTCTCAGGGAAGCTATTGATCCCCGAGGCCTGGCCAACCAGGGCAAAATGTTCCCTCAAGGTGAGGCCCCGGCCTTACACACGGCCCCCCCTTCCTCCCCCCCAGTGGGGGGGAGGAAGGGGGGGGAGCGGGCCGGAAAGATTTTCCGCTAATACCCCGGAGGGCACACGTGAGTCTTCAACCGACAACACCTGCAGAGGTACAAACAGCCGTGAAAGCCCATCCCCGGCTTCTCCCCCGTGGGGGTGGCAGTAAGCCGGCTCTTTCGACACCTTCAGCCGAGGTAGAGAGCCTGGATTTAAGTGGGTTGAGCGGCGTCCTTGAATATCAGCCTCAAGAGTTCACCTTCACCGCCCTGGCCGGAACGCCACTGGCGGAAGTGGAGACATTATTAAATCAACAGGGCCAATATCTCCCCTTTGATCCGATTCTGGTTCAGCATGGGGCCACCCTGGGAGGCGCAGTCGCCGCCGGGACGAGTGGCCCGGGGCGTTACCGTTACGGAGGTGTCCGTGACTTTTTGCTTGGGGTACAGTTCGTCGACGGTCGAGGGGAGCTCATTCGAGGCGGCGGCAAGGTCGTCAAAAATGCGGCCGGTTTCGATTTTCCTAAGCTGATGGTGGGTAGCTTAGGCCGGTTAGGGGTGTTGGTTGAGCTAACTTTCAAAGTTTTCCCCAGCCTGGCTGCCTATATCACCCTAAGTTTGACCTATAATGGACTACACGAAGCCTTGACCGCCCTCTATCGCCTGATGAGCGCCTCCCTGGACCTGGAGGTCCTGGATTTGGAGCCGCCGGGAAGGCTTTGGATACGCTTGGGCGGTCTGCCAGAGGCCCTCCCTCCTCGACTGGGCCGTCTGCGGGAGTTCCTGGGCATAGACCGAGATGCTGGCGAGGTCCACGAGGGAGAAGAAGAGACAGCGCTTTGGCAGCGAGTTCGAGAATTTGAATGGCTATCCGAAGGCTGCTCACTGGTGAAAATTCCCCTGACTCCAGCCCGCATTCCCGCCCTGGAAGAGTATTTCCTTCACCCCGGAGAGCACAGGCAGACCGAGGCTCGACGACGTTATAGTGTGGGCGGGAATATCCTCTGGCTGGCCTGGCCGGAGAGTCTCTCGGCCTTGGAGACCATTCTGACTGAGCAGAATCTAACCGGACTGGTTTTAATAGGTCCACCAGACCCAGCTCGCTTAAGTCAATCTCCCTTGCTTGGTCGACAACCTGGCGGGGCCTTTAGCCGCCGGGTCAAAGGGGCGTTAGACCCAGACGGTCGATTTTTGCCTGTGCCCACCGGGGTATCGGAAAGTTAATCGCTCACTGACGAGGTTTAAATGCAGCACCAAATTTCCCTGGAAAAACTTGGTCCCCCAGGCGAAGCCATGACCCACGCGATTGAAGCATGTGTCCACTGTGGCTTTTGCCTACCTACCTGCCCCACCTATCAGGTCCTGGGTGAAGAAATGGACTCACCTCGGGGACGGATTATTTTGATGAAAGAAGTCCTTGAAGGCGCGCTTTCTCTGGAGGAGAGCATGCCTTATCTTGATCGTTGTTTGGGGTGTCTGGCCTGTGTCACTGCCTGTCCTTCAGGAGTAGCCTATGGAGAACTCATCACCCCTTTTCGGGCTTACGCCGAAGCGGGGCGTTCGCGCCAATCATTAGACAAAGTCAGCCGCTTCTTGATCCACGAAACCCTGCCTTATCCTCAGCGGTTTCGCCTGGCCGCTACCTTGGGCAAATTCGCCAGACCGATTCAGGGACTCCTGCCGCGAGATTCGCGTGCCCTCCGGGGTATTGGAACTATGCTGGAACTGCTACCCGAAAGCTTTCCTTCTTCCGCTCCCTTACCAATGCATTATCCGGCGCTGGGAACTCGACGGGCTAAGGTGGCCCTCCTGGCAGGCTGTGTCCAACAAGTCCTGGCTCCACAGATCAATTGGGCCACCCTGCGTGTTCTGGCGAGAAATGGCGTCGAGGTCGTCATCCCCACCGCTCAGAACTGTTGCGGCGCTTTGGCTATGCATACCGGCGAAGATGAACGGGCCCGGGCGCTGGCCCGACACAACTTTCAGTCTTTTCCTAGCGACGTGGACGCCATCATTAGTAACGCTGCTGGGTGTGGCTCTGGTATGAAAGAGTACGGCCTGCTCTTTAGAGGTATGGCTGAGGAAGAAATCGCCCATACTTTCGCTCATAAGGTTAAAGATGTCAGCGTCTTTCTAACTGAACTGGGCCTTGAACCCCCTCCTCCCCTCCCCCAACCCCTAAAGTTGGCCTACCATGATGCTTGCCACCTGGCCCATGCCCAGGGGGTCCGGGCCGAGCCGCGCCAACTGCTCACCAGTATCCCTAACCTCACCTTGCTGGAAATCGCTGACGGAGATATCTGCTGTGGGTCGGCCGGCACCTACAACCTGGAACATCCGGAAATCGCCCACCAACTGGGCGAACGCAAAGTAAATAGCATCCTCAACACCGGGGCTGAAGCTGTGGCTACTGGTAATATCGGCTGCCTGGCCCAAATCCGCGCTCGCCTGGCCGATCGAGAGCAACCCTTATCGGTCTACCATACCATTGAAGTGTTGGATTGGGCTTATCAGAGTTCTCAGTAAAGCACTGCGTAATCCGTACTGCGTAATGCGTAAATGTCTTCTTGAGGCAGCAACCCTTACGCAGTACGCAGTAGACCCTATAACTCAGAACCTTGAACGCTTATTGGGGAAACTACCACCCGATACCCAACGAGGCTGTACCTGAAGAGGTTCTCGTCCCTGATACGACAAGCGCAGCGGGCGTCGTCCTGAAGGCTGTCCCACGAGCCGCCCCGCAGCACCCGGAGTCCTATTTCTGCCAGGTAATCCGACGACCATTCATCTTCGGCCGTATCGTAGGGATAGGACTTACCCTCTTTCGTCGCGCACCACTCCCAGACATTGCCGGCCATATCTGCCACACCGTATGGGCTGTCCCCCTGGGGTGAATAGCCGCCGGCTGGGGTAGTATCTCTCACGCCACCTTCTCTGCTGTTCAACCTGGTATTGTCCCACTCATTGCCCCACGGATATAGCCATCCATCCGTACCTCGGGCGGCCTTCTCCCATTCCGCTTCGGTTGGCAGGCGGAATATTTGGCCTGTTTCCTGGCTCAACCACTGGCAGAAGGCAACCGCATCGGCCCAACCGATTTGCACCACGGGGTGATCGGTTTTGCCGGAAATATCACTGTCCGGGCCACGGGGATGTCGCCAGTCCACGCCTGAAATTTGATCCCATTTCTTACCTGTCCAAACCCACCCCTCCCCTTCTTTTTCCGCCATCGTCTGGTAGCCAGTCGCCTGCACGAACGCCGCGTATTGGGCGTTGGTCACCGGCGTCTTGGCTACATAGTAGTCAGGTAAAAAGACCGTATGTTGAGGCTGCTCATTGTCATCAGTATATTTGTCTATCTTAGGATCGCTGCCCATTAGAAACTCACCGGCTGGCACCCGCACCAATTCAAGCTCAATAGGACTGCTGATGGTTAAGACATCCGGGTTCCGGGTTCTGGGTTCTGGGTTCTGGGTTCTGGGTTTAACGCTGAACGCTGAACGTCGGAGATGCCCTCCGGGGTGCTGAACGCTGCCCAGGGCCTCAGCCGCTGCCGCTGACACACTGCGGCTATCGTCATTTGCCAGGTGCTTCAGCGCTTCCTGGGCTGCTAGCGCCAACCCCTTGTCGTTGCTCTGCAACAGGCGCCCCAGGTAACGCACGGCTCCCTCACGCACCCAAGGTCGTAGATCTTCGATGGAACCTCTCATTTCAGGTAACAATGGGGAGGTATGGGGGTATGGGGATGCGGGGGTGCGGGCGATGATGAGGTCACCTTGCTGTTTGTCGGAGATGCCCTCCAGGGTATAGGTCCATTTCCCAGGCGTTTGTGTGGGCGTCTGGCTCACAACCTGCGCGTACACATAATCGTACCATTCATCCAGCGTCACTTGGCCATCGCCATCTATGTCCGCTTCCCCCGTCCGTAGTCCCTGCACCAGGTAATGCGTGAAAACCGAATTCTCCGGCTCACCGATCGCCTGGTCGCCATCTAAAGCGTACTGGGTCACATCACTGGCCGTCAGCACAAACCGGCCAAAGCCATTCCCCTCAAACGTCCTAGCTGTCCCTACACTGGCCCCCGGTACGCCTTTGGTTCGTTCAAATGCGCCACTGTGACAGCAATCCAGGATTAACACCTTGCGTCGGGACCGGCTCTTGTCCATCTCGTCGGTGATGTCAGTCGCCGGGATGGCTGTTGCCCCTGGAAACTCAAGTTCCGTATCGGTGACGGTCAGATACAAGCGGCCCCAGTCATCTAACACCCCGTGCCCGGAGAAGTAGAGCAGCAATAAGTCATTCCTACTTTTGCGATGGAAAAAGCGGGCCATCGTGCGTCGCACGGTACTGAGGGGTTCGTTAATCAGCGGCTGCACCTCGTCAAACCCGCCAATCGTCGGGTCTTGCAGCACCTCAGCCAGGGCGGCCACATCCTTGGGGGGCGCGAGCAGTTGGGCTAAGCCCGGGTCTTGGTATTGGTAACTAGCAATCAGCAAAGCCAAGCGCTTTTCAGTCATTGATGATCAATACCTCCTCTCTGCCGCCTTAGCCAGACCTCAAGGCCTCTCGTTGAAACTCCGTTGGGTTGCCCGGTATTTGACTTTTCGGCGCTTACACTGAGTTGTCAAATTCATTGAGTCACCACACTTCACGATTTTTGAGGAGGCGTAGGAGGAATCGAAAGGGCTAGCTGGTCTGGCGTTATCAACCCGGCGCGTAAAAATTCCTGGATTACAATTTCGGTTATTTCACTGGCGAAAGAGAACTCGTAACGGATATCCAACACATAAGCCTTGAGCCGCATTTTGAGCATCGACCGGCCATAGTGCACCTCATTAAAGACGATAACCTCAATGGGCTTATTGAGATAAATATATCGAGAGACAGCCGCGGCCCGATAGGCGATCTTTTTTGCCCGCACCAGGTCAATATCCGGTGGCAAAAAGAATTCCGGCACAACCTGGCAATTCGATTCGCCCGAATTGGCATTAGACACCGACTGGTTCATGATCTCTCCATTGGGAATCGACACCTGGCTATCGTCCGGGGTGACAATCCGGACCGAGCGCAGGCCGATTTGGGTAACCTCCCCGTAATAACTGCCCACCTCAATCTTATCGCCTACCTGAAAAGGACGGTCCAATAAAATGGTAAAGCCGCCAAACACATTCTTTAGCACATCTTGGGAGGCAAAACCAACGGCAATCCCGGCCGAAGCCGAAACAGCAATGAGGGTTTGCATAGATGGCGCAAAGACATCGATGATGATTATGTAGAATACCATGGTCCACCCGACAATGCGAATTGCCGGGATCAGACGTTTGATGGTTAGGCGCAGGTTTGTTCTCGGTTCGGACATTCTTTCTAAGGTGCCGGTTAAATACTTGATGGTAAACATACCCATTGAAAATATGACCAGCGCCCATAAAACTTTCCCCACCGTAATATGCCATTCTACGTCAGTCCATAGGCTCTGAACATCATCACCCGGCGGGGCAGTTTCGAGTTCCGAGTTCTGAGTTCCGGGTTCTGAGTTCTCAGTTGTATCCGTCGTATCTATCGCAGTTGTGGTCGGTGTGCCTTCTGGGTCTTGGGCATAGAGAGGACGCACCCCCAGGCAAAACAGGGACAAAAACACAACGATTACATAATAAAGCATCTTGCGTCCAATACCCCGGAGGGTATAGGTTGAAATATACTGGAGATCAATCATCATAGCCTCTCCTAATGAATGATATTATCTGATTGCAAAACACGGACGATGGGACGATAGAGAAAGGGGTGAATATGGTAGCCGTTTGCTTGTTTCACCAAAAAGCCCTTGTTGGCCATGCGATTTAAGAGGAGATGGCTTTGTTGAACATCTTGATGAAAGACCAACGCATGATCTTCCGTGCTTAGCGTATCGTGTTGTAATAAGGCGGCCAAGGTAAACAACTCTTCCGCTGGCAGTTGATAGAGAAAAGAGGAGTCGAAATTAATGGTAGCCGGCAGGATTAATTTATTTTCAGAGAATTCTTCGTATGAGCGCAACCAGAAAAGCATGGCCACACTAATATTACCGGCCGCTAGCTCAGTTAATTGGCCAAAAAATAGGCTTTGCAAATATTGCTGACGCTCCCAGTCAGTCTTTAGTTTCTTATACCGGCGTGACTGGACGATCTCATCCGTCGGCTTAAAAAATAATTGGTAGCCGCTGGCTCTATGGCGTTTTAAAATAATCTCCTCAAATTCCGTCTGAGGCAGAGACTCAAAAACTATTTTTTGCTGAACATATTCGTCAATGTTAAGGACTTTGGCAAAGTATTCCCAGCTATAAAGGGAACAGGTCAGGATCCAATGTATTTTTCGATGTGTCCGGGAGATGAAGAGCATAAAACGCTCCAGGGCGTCAAAGCCGTAAGTCGTACGTAAAAATAACTGCTGCAAGTTTTCGGCAAAGACGATTTTTCGCTTCACCAGGGTATTAATCTCATCTTCCAGGTCATCAATATTTTTAGGCTCATGATTGAAATCGAGCTCTTGGAAAGTGGACTTTAGTAATTGGAACAACGCCTCATCGGTGAAAATAGTTCTTCCCACTAAAAAATCCAGCTTAATAATTGGGTAATCCTTATAAATTTGCTGCCTGGCAAAGTTTAGCAAAGTCGTTATCCCACTTCCCCGCTCACCAATGAGGGCTGTAATGGTAAATTTTCCATTTTGCCAGCGCTCAAATTCCTGCTTGAGCAAGTCTAACTCTGCCTTCCGGGCCGCAAAAAATCGGTCGTCGCTTAAGGGTGCCAGTCGAAACAGCCGTTGATATACATATGGCAGCGCCTTAATGTGTTCTTCTGTATCGGTCAGGAATCGGGATAGGTTTTCGCCGGCGTCTGCTTTATCCGGGGCTAAACCGGTCATTTCACGCAGACGAAAATAGTTGCTTTGAAATTGGCGAATGGTGTTAATCAGCACCTCAAATAAGGTGGGCAAGGCGGCCCTCGCCGTGATCATAAATTTACGGCGGTAATTCCACAACTTTTCCTTTGCTGTCGCCCTGGCCAATAAGAGATATTTCTCGATCTTGTTTTCTGCATCCGTATCCGCTAAGGTCAATAACTGGTTCTCAAACGTTTTAGTCAGTTCCAGTAACTTCTTTTCACTCTCCACGAATAGTTGTTTTGCTTGAGCGATCAACTCATTCACTTGGGCAGAGACTTGTTTTAGGTCTTCAATAACTGTAGCTCGTGCTTCTTCAAACTCTCTCTGATTTTTTGGCCGTTCAAGGCGCAATAGAGCTGCTTCAAGGGTATCTTCAATGAGCTGATCAATCTCAGAAATGCCGCGAATAATCTTCTCAATACGATGTTGATATTCAGCATTAAATGTTTGGTGTCCTTGCTTGAATTTCGAAAACAATTCCTCTAACACAATCGCCTTGAGGAGATGTGTATCATCTGTTTCGGACTTTGGTACAGAGTTGCTTAAATCTCGCCTAAGAAAAATGACATGGCCATCAGAGAGGACTTCGATGGCCTTCCGGACTCGCAGGGCGTAACGTTTGGTGAGGTCATCCAGTTGCACTTTTATCAGCGTATCCATCATCAGGGGCATTTTTTCTTGCTGTAAAGATTGGAACAAAGCCCGATTCTGTTTCGCCGTAGCACTTTTTAAGTCGAAGATGCCCTCCGGGGTGCTGATGTCATCCGCTATTTTCATTGTAGCAACGTTTTTTGAAAAGGCAGCCACAGTTTCCAGAGTACTATTGAAAGTCGGAATAAGCTGGGTATGGATGTTTTGGGCAACACTGGTCAATGTATCACAGTAAATCTGAACTGTTTGCAGTTGTAGCAAAGATAACTCAATACCTGCCTGCCATTCCCCTTGTTCAGCTTGAAAATGATCGATCCAGCTCTCCTTGCTTTTTGCTAACTCTGCCTCGAGGTATTTCCAACACTTAGCAATTGGTCGTTCGCCAAAATCAGCGTTTGACAAAATACGGGTTCCGGCAAAAGACCAATGATATCCCATTTTCTGATAGATGTCTGTTTCTTGAAGTTGAAACCGTTGCCATGCTTTTGCTTTAAATTGATTGAGCTCTTCAATATGAGCTTCTACCGCCCTAATGTGGCCTTGTAACTTTTCGAGCGGCGTTATGATTTTCGATCGGTCGAGTCGCAAGAAAGCTGTTCCGAAGTCATTTAAAAATAAAAAGTCATCCCTGATTTCTACGACTCTGAGGTGTAAAGTATAGAACTGTTTAGCAATCTGCTGTAAAAATTGCAGTCTTTCTACTAATAAAAACTCGGCCGTTGGTATTTGCAGAAAATATGTCAAAAAAGAATGGAGATGAAAGTTTCGAGAGGCGGGTGATGGGTCGAGTGGGACTTTGCCAAATAACCGCCTGATATGATTAAGAAGCGTAAAAATTGGGCCCTTAAAGGCCATTTCAGTTTGGGCTCTTTTTTTCCAAACCTGGATGCGAAAGGTATCATCCCATTTTGCCGTCCAATAATCTGGCGGGAGCGGGATCTCGGCTGTTTCTGGAATAGGCTTTAATTCATCAATGAATTGATTTTTCAAGTCCTTCCAAATATCGGCGGAAAAAATGTCTTGGGTCAACAATTCAGACCATTGATGGATTGCTTTCAGAGCTAATTTCAACTCCTGCCGCACTTGGCTGGTGGCAGCTACCCTCTCCCCTTCTTGTACCCCGGAGGGCATCTCCGACAATTGCTCAAGTTTTTTTGAAAACGTTTCAAGAATAGCGACCAATTGATTTAATTGTTGCCGGTAGCTATTTATCCAACTATCTATAGAATGCTCCACAACCCTATCAATCGTTGGTTGAAACTGCTTGATAAGCCTCTCGATATTAAGCGCATCGTCTTCACCAAATTGAATGAATTCCGGCGATCCTACTCCAGGAGAGGCATCTTCCAAGAGAGAATCCAGCAAAGCTTCTAATTCTCGCGAGTTAGTTTTAAAATTCGTTATCACAATGTCCTCCTTCTTCCATCAAGCGTACATGATGATAACTAAAACATCTGAACTGTTAAGTTGAAGGTCGTCACGAATCTCTTTTGAGGGATCAGTTTTCAGTTTTCAGTTTTTCATTTTCAGCTCTGATTCTGACTGGAAATTGAAAACCGGAAACTGTACCCCGGAGGGCATCTCCGAGAAACTGAAATAAGGTGAAACGATCGTTTCACCGGGCCAGACATAGTTTCTCTGATCAGGACCGTGTATCTGGATACCCCCAAAAATGGCGTAATTACGCTGAAGTGGATGATGCGTTGTATCTGCTGATGATGCAACCAGGTCAATCATGTGTTTAAGATCTTCCAGGATGATCTGGTGGGTCAATTTGACCAAGTTCACCAGACTGGGTATCTGACCAGACTTGACTTTTCGGAAGAGATTTTGTTTTAGACGGTTCTCTTTTTTGTCATATGGGTCAAGCTCCACGCTTAAGTAACCGCTTGCTAGCTCTCTTCGAAAGGCGACCAATGCGCCACAAGCACTGGAGGCTCCGGCCCGGCTCGGTCGCTGGCAGAGGCCAATCTCACCACCGGAACCAATCGTAATATGTGGCATGGTATATATAACGTAGCGCTCTCCTTCGTCCATCTTGAAAATATCCTGGTTAACAGTCCTAAAGCCCGCCTTACCTATAAAGAGTATCCCAGCCATGCTAGATAAATTAAAAACTTCTC
>JABAHS010028440.1_pt2 | contig 12356 bp, 10 predicted proteins | sample 7062111 | NCBI WGS metagenome assembly JABAHS01 (sample SAMN14534600, study PRJNA622989) | marine sediment metagenome | biome: marine biome [ENVO:00000428]; feature: marine pelagic biome [ENVO:01000023]; material: deep marine sediment [ENVO:00002113]; isolation source: pool of 4 deep marine... | reverse complement strand
ATGCTGACATGGTCCTCCTGGTTCGCCGATGTCGGAATGCTGTCGACGCTGGCCGGATGCGCCAGCGCCTTGTTTTCAGAGGCGAGCGCCGCGGCCGTAACCTGCACCATCATGAAACCGCTGTTCAGACCGCCCTCCTTGACGAGGAATGCCGGCAGGCCGCTCATGTGCTCGTCCACCAGCAGGGCGATGCGCCGCTCCGAAAGCGCGCCGATTTCCGCGATCGCGAGCGCGAGATAGTCGGCGGCGAATGCCACGGGCTCGGCGTGGAAGTTCCCGCCAGATAACACGGAGTGCGACTCGGAGAATACCAACGGGTTGTCCGTGACTGCGTTGGCCTCGACCTCGAGCACCTTGCAGACGTGGCGAAGCACGTCGAGGCACGCACCGATCACCTGCGGCTGGCAGCGTATCGAGTACGGGTCCTGGATGTGCTCGCACTCGAGGTGCGACGCGCGAATCTCGCTGTCCTGCATAAGCTGCCGCAGCACGCCGGCGACCGCCGTCTGTCCCACGTGCCCGCGCACGCTGTGTATACGGCGATCGAAGGGCGTGTCACTGCCCTTTACCGCGTCGGCCGCCATGGCGCCGGCAACCAGCGACGCCGCCATTACGTTTTCGCAACGGAACACCGCGGCCAGGGCAAGCGCCGTCGATACCTGTGTGCCATTGAGCAGTGCGAGCCCTTCTTTAGGCGCCAGCCTGATCGGTTCGATACCCGCGTGTGCGAGCGCCGCCTCTGCGGTGACGAGTTCACCGTTCACCCTTGCCTCGCCGACACCGATCAGCACGCTGGCCATGTGCGCGAGTGGCGCGAGATCGCCCGAGGCGCCGACCGAGCCCTTGGCAGGGATCCGCGGATAGACGTCGTGGTTGATCAGCGCGCAAAGCGCGTCGACCAGTTCGAGGCGCACACCCGAGAAGCCTTCTGCGAGCGCGATCACCTTCATGAGCATAATCAGGCGCACGATGTCGTCATCGAGGTCCTCGCCGACACCGACTGAGTGTNNGTTGGCCGAAGCCGGTATTGACGCCGTAGATCTCGGCGCCGCTCCGCACCACGTCGCTGATGTACTCGGCAGACTCCGCGACTGCGCGGCGCGCATCGATGCCGAGCGACACGTCAACGTGCCCGCTCCATGCCCTGCGCAGTTCTGCGAGGGTCACGAGTTGCTTGTCGATCACCAGTCTCACGATTTCTCTCCCCGGCCGACCATCGGCAGATTCAGGCCATGCTCCTGCGCGCATGCGATCGCTTCCGGGTAGCCCGCGTCGGCGTGCCGCATCACGCCGGTGCCCGGATCGTTCCACAGCACGCGCGCGATGCGCCGGTCGGCCTCTTCGCTGCCGTCGCAGACGATGACGAGACCCGCGTGCTGCGCATAGCCCATGCCGACCCCGCCACCGTGATGGATCGACACCCAGGTCGCACCGCTCGCGGTGTTGAGCAGCGCATTCAGCAGCGGCCAGTCGGATACGGCGTCGGAACCATCCCGCATGGCCTCGGTTTCACGATTCGGGCTGGCCACCGAGCCACTGTCGAGATGGTCGCGACCGATGACGACGGGCGCCTTGAGTTCACCATTGCGAACCATTTCGTTGAAGGCGAGGCCGAGGCGGTCGCGCTCGCCGAGACCCACCCAGCAGATGCGCGCCGGCAGTCCCTGGAAATGAATCCGCTCACCGGCGGCATCCAGCCACTGGTGGAGATGCTCGTCGTCCGGGATCAGCTCCTTCACCTTTGCGTCGGTGCGATAGATGTCCTCGGGGTCGCCCGACAGCGCCGCCCAGCGGAACGGGCCGACGCCGCGACAAAACAGCGGGCGCACGTAAGCGGGGACGAAGCCCGGGAAGTCGAAGGCGTTGTCGACGCCCTGGTCCAGCGCGACCTGGCGGATGTTGTTGCCGTAATCGAAAGTCGGCACGCCGGCCTCGTGGAACGCAAGCATGGCGCGCACGTGCACCGCCATCGACTTGACGGCCGCAGCGACTACCGCGTCGGGATCCGACTCGCGGCGCTCGAACCATTCCTCGACGGTCCAGCCGATCGGCAGGTACCCATTGGCGGGGTCGTGTGCCGAGGTCTGGTCGGTAACGGCATCCGGACGGACACCTCGCTTAACGAGTTCGGGCAGGATCTCGGCCGCATTGCCGAGCAAGCCGACCGACAGTGGCTTCCTGTCGGCAACGGACTTGTCGATCATGACCAGCGCATCGTCGAGCGTCTCCGCACGCGTGTCCAGGTAACCGGTCTCGAGGCGCTTGTCGATGCGGTCGGTCTGGCACTCGATCGCCAGCATCGACGCACCGGCCATCGTCGCCGCGAGCGGCTGCGCGCCGCCCATGCCGCCAAGCCCCGCGGTCAGTATCCAGCGACCCGACAGGTCGCCGCCGTATTGCTGGCGCCCCATTTCAACGAAAGTCTCGTAGGTGCCCTGGACGATTCCCTGGCTGCCGATGTAGATCCAGGACCCCGCCGTCATCTGGCCGAACATCATCAATCCTTTTCGATCCAGCTCGCGGAAGTGCTCCCAGTTGGCCCAGGCGGGCACGAGGTTCGAATTCGCGATCAGCACGCGCGGCGCGTCGGCATGGGTGCGGAATACGCCGACCGGCTTGCCGGACTGCACGAGCAGGGTTTCGTCCTCACCGAGTTCCCTCAGGCATTCGACGATGGCGTCGAAACATTCCCAGTTACGCGCCGCCTTGCCGATGCCGCCATACACCACGAGGTCCTGCGGCCGCTCGGCCACGTCCGGATCCAGGTTATTCATGAGCATGCGCAGTGGCGCCTCGGTGAGCCAGCTCCGCGCGGACAGCTTCGTGCCGACTGGCGCCTTGATCACACGGGGTTTGTTCATCGCTGTAAGTTCTCCAGTTGCACGACGTCTCCGGACGCCGATTTCGTTGTTCCGGGAGGCGTGTAGTGTCCCGTCAGTTCATAGCGGCTGCCCGGATGGTGCAGTCGCGCGAAGGTCACCGGGCGGCCGCGCGCCCAGGTGCGCCGCATCACCACCAGGCAGGGTTCGTTCTCCGGCATCTGCAGCCGTGTGCGCACCGCCGCGTTCGGCAGCTGCGCGCGCACGATCTGCTCGGCTTCCTGCAAGGGCGCGATCGAAGTCAGGTAGGCGCTGGGTGTCACCGTGCCGAAATCCTGTTCGGCGCAGCAGGGCGCGAATTCGGCCAGCACGTGCCGGTCTTCGACCTGGATCGGCTTGCCGTTCTCGTAGTGCACCAGCAGCAGGTGGAACACGTCGGTACCCTGTTCGACGTGCAGCGCTTTCGCGATCTCGCCGCGGGCATGTTGCCGCGAGTTGCGCAGGACGTCGCAGGTATGCCGATGACCCCGCTGCGCGATTTCGTCCGCGATGTTGTGCACCTCGAGCATGTGCGAGCGGGAACGGAAGTCGGTTACGAAAGTGCCGCGACCCGCGATACGCTCGACGTAACCCTCGTCGGTGAGTTCGCGCAGCGCGCGGTTCGCCGTCATGCGCGACACCTGCATGCGCTCGACGAGTTCGTTCTCGGACGGCACCCGGTCGTGCGGGCCCAGTTCGCCCGACGAGATCTGCATAATGATCAGGTCCTTGACCTGCTGGTAGCGCGGTTTCTCGCTATTGCTCATCATCTCGCTCCCAAGGCGGCAACGGCGTCACGGAACGCAGTCCGCGAGTCCTCGCCGGATTCGTGCTCGCCGTTTGCAACCAGCCACTCGCCGTGCACCATGACGCCCTCGATCGGCAGCCGGTAACCCGAAAACACCAGCGCGTCGAGACGCGATTCGTCACCGTGTCCCACCAGCATCGGGTCGTCGTCGTAGAGCGCGACGAGATCGGCCGGCGCGCCGCGACGGATCCCCGCGATCCCCTGACCGCTCGCCTGTGCGCCGCCTTCGACGGCGCGTTCGAACAGCTCGCGGCCGACGTGAGCGCTGCGGAACGCGGTGATGTTGCGGGTCTGCGTCGCGAGCCGTTGCCCGTATTCCAGCCAGCGCAGTTCCTCGAACGGATTGATCGTGATGTGGCTGTCCGAGCCGATGGCCAGCCTGCCACCGTGCGCGAGGTAATCCGCCAGCGGGAACAGGCCATCGCCGAGATTGGCTTCCGTGCTCGGGCATACGCAGACGACGGCGCCGGATTCGGCGAGGCTCTTCGATTCGTCAGGGTCCATGTGCGTGGCATGCACGAGGCACCATTGCTCGTCGACGCCAACATTCTCGAGCAACCAGCGAATCGGGCGTCGCTCGTAGGCCGCCAGGCACTGGTCGACCTCGCGTTGCTGCTCGGCGATATGCAGGTGGATCGGACCGCCCGCTTTTTGCCCTGCCGCCGCGATCGCTGCCAGCGACGCTGCACTGACGGCGCGCAGGCTGTGGGCACCGATGCCGACATCGAGCTTCGACGACTGCCTGGCCTGCGCCGCTTGGTAGTGATCAAGGAATTCGTCAAGCGACAGCGCGAACAGCTTTTGCGGTCCCTCCGGTCCCGACGCATGGAAGCCGGCGCGTTCGTAGAGGACCGGAATGTAGGTCAGCCGGATTCCGGCATCCCCTGCCGCGGCGGCAAGCGCTTCGAACATCTGGCTGCCGCCTGCATCCCTGGCCGGGTCGCGGTGCAGGTAGTGAAACTCGACGACGGTCGTATAGCCGCTCTGCAGCATCTCCGTATAGACCTGGCGGGCGATGGCGTGCAGCAGGTCGGGGTTGATCGCTGCCGCGAGCCGGTACATTCGTTCGCGCCAGGTCCAGAAGTTGTCGCGACCCGCCGGCGAGCGCTCCTCGGTGCGGCCGGCGAGCGCTCGCTGGAAGGCGTGGCTGTGGGCGTTGCACAGGCCGGGGATGATGCAGCCCACGGAAATCGTCTCGTCGTTGCCCGCATCACCCGTGACGATCTCGTCGATCCGGCCGTCGCTGATGCGCAGCAGGACGTCGTCGGCCCAGCCGCCGGGCAACAGCGCTTTCCTGGCGAGAATCGAGGTCATACGGGGATCCTGAAGTTGTATATACAGGCTAGTCCATGCTAGGTTGCTTTGCAATTGGAGAGACTGATGGCCGACTGGGAATTGCTGCTGACCGACGCCCGCATCGCGACGATGCGTCCAGGCGCGCCGGACTACGGCACGATCGATACGGGCGCAATCGCGATTGCCGGCGGACGGATCGACTGGATCGGGCCCACCGCCGACCTGCCCGACCGGGCTGCCGCAGAGACCCGTTCCCTTGCTGGCCGATGGCTCACCCCCGCCCTGATCGACTGCCACACGCACCTGGTGTTCGGCGGCCAGCGGGCCGAGGAATACGAGCGCCGCCTGAACGGTGCCAGCTATGAAGATATTGCGGCTGAAGGTGGTGGCATCCTGTCAACCGTCATGGCAACGAGGGCGGCGAGCGATGAGCAGCTCCATGCCGATGCACTCACCCGGTTGCGGACACTGGCGCGCGAAGGCGTGGCGACGGTCGAAATAAAGTCGGGGTACGGGCTCGACCTGGACACTGAACTCAAGATGCTTCGTGTCGCACGGCGGCTCGGCGACCATTTCGGGATGAGCGTCCGCACGACGTTGCTCGCGGCCCATGCCGTGCCGCCCGAGTTCGCCGGCGATGCGGATGGCTACGTCGACCTCATTATCGACGAAATACTGCCGGCCGCCGCCCGCCAGGGCCTCGCCGACGCGGTCGATGCTTACTGCGAGTCCATCGCGTTCGATACCGGACAGGTCGAGCGGCTTTTTGCGCGCGCGCGCGAATTCGACCTGAGTGTCAAACTGCATGCCGATCAGTTGAGTGACGGCGGGGGAGCGGAACTCGCCGCACGCTTCGGTGCACTGTCCGCTGACCACCTCGAATATACGTCGGCCGACGGCGTTCGCGCCCTTGCCGAATCCGGCACGGCTGCCGTGCTGCTGCCCGGCGCGTACCTTACCCTCAACGAGACGCAGCAACCGCCGGTAGCGGCGCTGCGCGGCAGCGGCGTACCGATCGCGCTAGCGACCGACTGCAATCCAGGCACGTCGCCGCTCAGCTCCATTCACATCGCAATGGGCCTCGCATCGCGACTGTTCGGAATGACCCCTGAAGAGTGTCTTGCCGGCGTAACGCGCGAGGCAGCACGGGCGCTCGGGCTAGGCCACGACCGCGGCACGCTCGAGGCCGGCAAACGGGCGGACCTCGCGATATGGGACTTCGGCCACCCACGCGAACTCGCATACTGGCTCGGCGCGCAACCGCGGGCAGACTTGCTCGTCGCCGGGCGGTCCCTCAGCTCAGACCCGTAACCGGCCCTGCAGCCGCACTATGAAACCGAATCTTGTTGCCAGGCGGAGCTTCGTGCTCACGCTCGGACTGCTCACGGCCACCGCGGCGCTAACGATCGACCTGAGCCTGCCCGCCATCCCCGAGATGGTTCGCGCGCTCGCCACCGACCTGCCCCGCGGCCAGCTCATCGTCGGCGCGTTCATGCTCGGCATGGCCTGCGGGCAGATTCCCGCCGGGCTGTTTTCCGACCGCCTGGGTAGGTTACCGGTGCTTTACGCAGGCATGAGCCTGTTTGCGCTCGCCGCGATCGTCGCCGCACTCGCGCAGAATATTGACGTCATGTTGACCGCGCGCTTTGTACAGGGATTCGGCGGTGCCGCGGCCGTCGTGCTGTCACGCGCCATTGTCCGCGACATCTCGAGCGGCAAGGAAGCCGCTAAATTGATGTCGCTGATGACGATGATCTTCACCGTGGCACCCGTTGTCGCACCAAGCATCGGCGCGCAAATGGTGGCGCAGTGGGGCTGGCGAGCGCCGTTCGCCGCCATCGCCATCGGCGGCATGCTGATTCTCGGCGGTGTCCGCAGCAACCTGGTTGAAACTCGCGCGCCGAACCCTGACGGCCACCCGCTGCGGCAGCTGCAGAGCAGCATTGCCGAGTTCTTCGGCCACCGGCAAAGCCTATTCGGCCTGCTCTTGATCGTCGTGCCGCCGGCGGGCTTCATGTCCGTGATCGCGGTATCCGCCGCGCTGGCTGTCGAGATCTACGGTTTCTCGGTGCAGGCCTACGGCCTCCTATTCGCGTGTGCCGGCCTGTCGATCCTCGTGGGCTCGATCGTCAACCGTTTCCTCGTTTCTCGCCTGGAGATCGTCCCGCTCATCGGCATCGGCATATCGATGATGGCCCTGGCATCGCTGCAGCTCTTGATCGCGGCGTGGATAAACGGCGCTCCTTTCGCCTGGGTTTGGGGCTGCATCTGCCTGTTCTTCTTCGCGGTTCCGATTGTGCTTGCCAACGCGATGGTGCTCGCGCTCGACCCCTTGCCGCGGATCGCCGGCGTCGCATCATCCATCATCGGCACGATCCAGAACGTCATGGGCGCAACGGGCGCGATACTGGGTGCATCGATTTACAACGGTACGCTGCGTAATGCCGTGCTGATCATTGGCGGAGTGGGGATCGTGATGCTGGTGGTCTTCCTGCTGCGGCCGCTGATCTGCGGCGGCCCGATCGTGCACCGCCAGGAAGAATTGTTACGGGACTGACGGACTGCGGTCCGCCAACAGGGCCTATATGATCTCCGCCTTGGCGCGAAGGCTTTCCCAGTCGCCCGTTCGTTCGGCCTGGAGAACACGCTCGTACATTTCGCCAAGCGATCGGTTCACGTCGTCAAGCATCACATCGAAGCGCTGATCGTCCCTCAGGCTGGCGAGCAAGGGGTCCTGTTCGAGAGACCAGAGATCCGTCAGGACCGGTTCCACAAAGCCATCGTCGATCAGGGACCGGAGCGCGCCGAGCGCATCCTCCTTGCGGCCCAGCAACGCGAGAATCCGAACCTCCTGGATTCCCTGTCCGAACCAGCCCAGGCGAGGTTGCTCCCGCACGACCGGAAGCGCCGCCAGCAGCAGCTTCTGCGCGTAAGCCCTGTCCCCTTCGCGCTGGCTGATATAGGCAAGCCGGATGATCGACGGAATCGTGAACTTGTCGATCCGCAGTTCCGTGTCCTCCCGGAGTATCGGCTCGTCGATGAATACGAATTCCCGCGCTAGTTTGTAGTCGCCCAGCAGGATCGCGATCTGTGCCGCTGCGCCCGCGGGGAACTGGCTGGCATCGCTGCGCTCCGCGCTGTCGATCATCGCCGAGAAGAAGTCCAGCGCACCCCGGAAATCTGCGTCGAGGAGCAGTAAGACCCCGTCTACGTATTTTGCGAAAGGATGATCTTCGGGCAGGGTCTTCACGAGTTCTGCTGCTCTGTCCATGTCGCCGAAGGCCACGAACATGCGGATATTGAACAACTCGGGTATCTGGTCCCCACTCAGCTCAGCCGCCCGTTCTCTCCATGCCATGGACTCGTCAAAACGTCCGAGGCCCGCCAGGTGCTGGGCAAGGAACTGGCGCGGTATCGGCCATTCGGGATGAATCTGCATCGCCTCGAGCCACAGTCGGATTGCCTCGTCATTCTTGCCGCGCTGCGCATACAGGGTTGGCAGATTGGTGTAGGGGACGCGACCCAGCGGGTCGAGCTCCATCGACCGTTGAAACAACTCGATGGCCTCGTCGTCCCGTTCTTCTCCATCTCGCAGCGAGGCAAACCACATGTAGGCGCTGGCATGATTCGGGTTCAGTTCGATGGCGCGGCGAAACGCCGCCTCCGCCTCGACGTTGCCGCGGCCTATCCGTGTCTGCTGCCAGGCCTTGCTTTCGAGCAAACCCTTGACGGCATAGGCGTCCGCGAGGCCCGGGTCCAGTTCGAGCGCCTTCGCCAGGTTCTCCCGGGCGATCTCGAATGCTTCCTCCCGCGGCAGATCCTGGTGATTGTTCTCCAGCAGAAGCACGCTTTCGGCGAGTCCCGCGTAGGCGGCTGCGTACTCGGGGTCGTATTCGATCGCCTGTTCGAAATTCTCCCGCGCGCGACGCAGCGGCTCCAGGCGCCGCAGATTCAGGTTGTCCCTGCCCGAGACATAGGCGCTGTAGGCGCGCAGGTCCGCCGTCGGTCGCGCCGCCATTCTTACCTGCTCCGCCGGCGTCAACTCCGTCTCCAGCGCCGAGGCGATCGCCGCCGAGATCTCGCTCTGGATCGCGAAGATGTTCTGAGCCGTCAGCTGCCGGTCGTAGCTTTGCGCCCAGATATTGACGTCGTTCTTCGCGTCGACCAGCTGCACGTTGATACGCACGTTGTCGCCGACACGCTGCACAGATCCTTGCAGCACCGAATTGACCGCCAGTTCGTCGCCGATCTGGCGCACGTTCTTCGTGGTGTTGCGGTACTCCATGACCGACGTGCGCGAGATCACCTTGCAGGAGCCGATGCTCGCGAGCTGGGTGAGGATGTCGCCGTGAATGCCGTCGGCGAATATCGCATTGTCCGGCTCGTTGCTGAGGCTCGTGAACGGCAGCACCGCGATCGCGGGCTTCTCCGCGACAGCCTCCTTTACCGCCGGGTCCCCGTTGCGAATGCCCGTCACATTGAACGTGATGGACACGCCCAGCGCCAGTGCGAGAAGTCCGATGATCAGGTAATTCATCGTCGACTTCGATCGCGTGTCCCCGCGGTCGTGTCGATCGATATCCCTGTCGAGCTTCACGCCCTCGGGCGTAATCTCGAAGATCCATGCCAGAACCACGGCCACGAAGAAGCCGATCAGGACGATGATCACGTAAACCTGGAAGACGCCTTCCGTCGCGCCGAAGGTCGGCAACAGTACCGAGCCTGCCTCGATGATGATCCAGGCGACCAGCGCGTAAGCCGCTGCCACGCGCAGCACGTTGCGGCGACGAAGTTCGGAAAGAAAAGAAGGCATCGAACGGATTATAAGCGAACGATTGCGGTTACGGCAGTTCGGACAGGACGGCGTCGAGCCCCTGACGCTTCTGCTCGGGCGTGATTTTCGGATAACCGTACCAGAGCAGGCCGGCGACGAACTCCCTGTCCGGATCGATGCCGACGATATCGAAGAAGCGCTCGTCGCGCGTGATTTCGCCCGTCGTCCACTTGCTGCCGATGCCGGCTTTCCAGAGGTAGAGCATGAAGTTCTGTATGGCAACCGAACACGCCGCGTAGTCCTCCCGCTGCAGCAGCTCGTCATCCGAGCGCCTGCACGTCACCACGAGCCAGCCCGGCTTCTCCGACCATTGCTCGCGTTTGAATTCGCCGGCTTCCGGGCTTTTCCTGGCCGTAACGATGTCACGGCACAGGTCCAGGCACTGCCCTATGGTTTCGCGCCCGAACAGGTAGAAATGCCAGGGCTCCGTCACGTGGTGGTTCGGCGCCCATGTCCCGGCCTCTATCGCACCGCGAACGAGTTCGCGAGGTACGGGCGTCTGCAGATAGAGGTTAATGGTGCGCCGCCCGCGAATCACCTCTGCAAATTCACGCAGCGACTGCGTTTCGTAACTGGGTGGTGCCTTTTTACTCATGTCCTCTCGATGATCATCGCAATGCCCTGGCCTACGCCGATGCACATGGTACAGAGTGCGTAGCGCGCAGCCTTGCGGCGCAGTTCGTAAGCCGCCGTCGTCACGAGTCGGGCACCCGACATCCCCAGCGGATGCCCGAGCGCTATCGCGCCGCCGTTCGGATTCACGTGTTCCGCATCGTCATCGACACCGAGCCGCCGCAACGTCGCAAGCCCCTGCGCCGCGAAGGCTTCATTGAGCTCGATGACGTCCATCCGCGAAATATCGAGCCCGGCGAGCGCCAGCACTTTCTCCGACGCCGGAGCCGGACCGATACCCATGATACGCGGCTCGACGCCTGCCACCGCCCATGCGACCACGCGCGCGATGGGCTCCAGCCCCTGGCGGCCGGCGGCGGCCTCGGAAGCCACGAGCAACGCACAGGCGCCGTCATTGATGCCGGAGGCGTTGCCGGCAGTCACAGTGCCATCGCTCCGCACGATGGGCTTCAGTTTCGCGAGCCCCTCGATCGTCGACCCTGGCCGCGGGTGCTCATCCGTGTCCACGATGACCGGCTCACCATGCCTCTGCGGCACGCGTACGGCGACGATTTCTTCGGTCAACACCCCGGAATCGATGGCCGCCTCCGCCCGCTGCTGGCTGCGCAGCGCAAACGCGTCCTGGTCCTCGCGCGAGATACCGAATTCATCGGCGACGTTCTCGGCGGTCTCTGCCATCGAGTCGATCCCGTACTGCTCCTCGAGCGTTCGGTTCACGAAGCGCCATCCAAGGGTGGTGTCGTAGATTTCCGCGTTGCGCCCGAACGCGTTTGTTTGTTTCGCCATCACGAACGGGGCGCGCGACATCGACTCGACCCCGCCGGCAATCGCGAGTTCGATGCGGCCGGCACGGATTGCATCCGCCACGTTGGCAACCGCATTCATCCCCGAGCCGCACAGGCGGTTGACGGTCACCGCCGGCACCGTCGCTGGCAAACCTGCGAGCAACGCCGACATGCGCGCAACGTTCCGATTGTCCTCACCGGCCTGGTTCGCACAGCCGTAGGCGACGTCTTCGACAGCGGCGGGATCGAGCGCTGCGTTCCGCAGCAGCAGAGCCGCCATGGGAATGGCGCCCAGATCGTCGGCACGAATCGATGACAATGCACCAGCGTACCGCCCGATCGGCGTGCGCACCGCGTCGCAGACAAACGCTTCAGACATCGACTCGATTCTCCATTTCAACTCGGGCCCTCATGCGCGCTTCCGCACCCCGGCGGAATGAGCACGTGATTCATCGTGAATCTCGCGAGTGACCGCCGCATCGTACCAACGCCCGAGCGCGAGGCCGACGGCCGCCCAGATAAGCGCGACAACCGCACCGATCACCGCGACGGGGGCCATGCCGAGACCGATGGTGGTCGTCAGTAACGCGAATGCCCAACCGGAGAATACGTCGCCACCGCGGTAAACGACGATATCGATAACCTGCTTGGTCTTGAAACGGTCCTCGCGGCTGACATTGGTGTAGAGCATTTCGCGACCCGGTCTCGTGATCGCATAGTTGCCGGCCTTGAGTATCACCCAGCCGACGATCATGACGGCAAGCACGGGGTTGACGAAAACGAGTAGCAGAGCAACAGCGACGAGGACCGGCACCAGGGCCAGCGTCTTGCCAACGCCCATGCGCCCGGTGATACGGCTCGTCAGGAACCAGGCGGTAACTATCGTGATGCTGTTCACGGCGAGATTGATGCCCGCCCAGATCGCGGTGTTCGTGTCCCGGTCGTTACCGGCCATCAGGTTCTTCAGCTCGAAATAGGCGAACGAACCGATGAACGTGTAGAGGAATATGAAAGCGCCGATACCCAGCAGGTACGGGTTGCGCACGAATTCCCGAAATCCCGCGAAAGGATTGCCGCTCAGCGCCTGTTCCTCGGCCGTCGGGGTGTGTTCCGGCTGCGCGGCCCTGCGCAGAATCGCTACC
>JABAHS010059554.1_pt1 | contig 12359 bp, 13 predicted proteins | sample 7062111 | NCBI WGS metagenome assembly JABAHS01 (sample SAMN14534600, study PRJNA622989) | marine sediment metagenome | biome: marine biome [ENVO:00000428]; feature: marine pelagic biome [ENVO:01000023]; material: deep marine sediment [ENVO:00002113]; isolation source: pool of 4 deep marine... | reverse complement strand
TGGAAGTCGGACAGCATCTCCAGCAGGAGCGATTCGAACTCGTGGTCGGACTTGTCGACCTCGTCGATCAGCAGTATGCAGCCCGCCTCCTCCTTGAGGGCCTTGAGCAGCGGACGCGGCTCCAAGAATTCCTCGGAGAAGAAGATGTCGCCGAACTCGTGCAGGCGCGTGACCGACTCGGCAAAGCCTTTGGCGCCCTGCAGCACCTCGTCCAGGGTCTCCTTGAGCACCTGGGTGTAGAGCAGCTGCTTGCCGTACTTCCACTCGTAGAGGGCCTTGGCCTCGTCGAGCCCCTCGTAGCACTGCAGGCGGATCAGTGGCAGCGCAAACATCTCCGCCGTTGTCTTGGCGAGCTCCGTCTTGCCGACGCCGGGAGGGCCCTCGATGAGGATCGGCTTGTGCAGGTGGTAGGCGAGGTAGACGGCCGTGGCGATCTGATCGCTGCAGATGTAGCGATGCGCTTCCAGGGCGTCCTTCAGGCTGCCCACGGACTCGGTGAGCTCTTCGATGTTGACTGCCGCTTCGGCCACTGCTTCCCCCCGCCCGGCTCTTCCCCGAGCGTGCGTATTTCGCGCTGCACAAAACCGCCTATTATCGCTGCTCGCCTTCGGCCTTGTATACCGCGCTTGTAACCGGCCCGAGAGACGGGAAAATGGAGTGGTTGGTTCAGGGGGAACGGACGATGACACGCGACCTGCGTTCCCGGTTGAGGTGCGGCCTGATCGGTGTGCTGTGGAGCCTGCCCGGGTGGAGTGCCGAGCCCACGGTCATCCACGCCGGCGCGCTGATTGATGCCAGGGCCGGGAAGGTGCTGTCGCAGCAGACCATCGTCGTTGCCGACGGCGTCATCCAGGCCGTGGAGGCCGGCTATCGCGCGGCGCCGGACGCCATCGATCTCACCAGCGCCACCGTGATGCCCGGGTGGATCGACATGCACGTGCATATCGCCACCGAGCAGAGTCCGGAGCGGCAACTCGAGCGCTTCACCCTGGAATCGTCGGACCATGCGTTTCGATCCGTGGCGTTCGCCGAGCGCACCCTGCTGGCGGGCTTTACCACGGTGCGGGATCTGGGCACCGTCCACGGCATTGCCCAATCCCTGCGCCGGGCGGTGGACGAGGGCTGGGTCGACGGGCCGCGCATCTACACTGCCGGCAAGAGCCTTGCGACCACCGGAGGCCATGCGGATCCGAGCAATGGGGCGCGATCTGACCTGCGCGGTGATCCCGGGCCGGCCGACGGGGTCATCGATGGCGTTCGCGACGCGTATGAGGGCGTGCGGGCCCGTTATCAGGAAGGAGCGGACCTGATCAAGATCACTGCCACCGGCGGGGTTTTGAGCCAGGCCAGGAGCGGGCAGAACCCTCAGTTCACCGTGGAGGAAGTCGAAGCCGTGGTCGCCGCGGCCCGGGACTACGGCTTCAAGGTCGCCGCCCATGCCCACGGCGCGGAAGGCATGAAGCGCGCCGTTCTCGGCGGCGTCGACTCCATCGAGCACGGCACCCTGATGACCGACGAGGTGATGCGTCTGATGAAGCGCCAAGGAACCTGGTACGTACCGACCATATCTGCGGGACGGTTCGTGGCCGAGAAAGCCGAGGTGCCTGGATATTTCTCTGAGCTCGTTCGCCCCAAAGCGGCGGCCATCGGCCCGCAGATTCAGGCGACCTTCGCCCGCGCCTACGCGGCCGGCGTTAAGATCGCCTTCGGCACCGACTGCGGCGTTTGCCCCCACGGCGAGAACTGGCGGGAGTTCGGCTTCATGATCGAGTCGGGCATGCCTCCCATGGAGGCCGTTCAGAGCGCCACGGTGTCTGCGGCTGAGCTGCTCGGCGCGGCGGACCGGCTCGGCGCCATCGAGCCGGGCAAGCTTGCCGACATCATCGCCATCCCGGGCGATCCCCTCAGGAACCCGGCGCTGTTCGGGCGCGTCAGCTTCGTGATGAAGGGTGGGGTGATTTACCGGAACGACTGATTTGGGGCCCGTTCACCTGCTGAGCACGATCGGGGGGCCATGGAGCGACGAACCCTTCGGTTTTCGCTGATCAGTCGGCTTCGTGAAGCCGGATCAGCCCTTCCTGGGCGGCTGACGCTACGAGCTCCCCAGTCCGGTTGTAGATCAGGCCCCGGTTGAGGCCGCGGGCGCCGCTGGCGCTGGGGCTGTCCTGGGCGTAGAGCAGCCACTCGTCGGCGCGGAACGGGCGGTGGAACCACATGGCGTGGTCCAGGCTCGCCATCTGCATGTTGTCCTGCATGAAGCTCACCCCGTGGGGCAGCGTGGCGGTGTCGAGCAGCGACCAGTCGGACAGGTAGGCGAGCACGCACTGGTGCAGGCGCGGATCGTCCGGCAGGCGGTCGCGGCACTTCATCCAGCACATCTGCTGGGGTGGGCGCTTCTCCGGGGCGAAGATGTCCACGGGATCGATGGGGCGTACCTCGATGGGCCGCTCGCGGTCGAAGGCGACCTCCAGGGGCTCGGGGAGCTTGTCGGCCCACGCTTTGCGCAGCTCGCTCTCGTCGGGCAGCGCTTCGGGCTCCGGCGCGTCGGGCATGGGCATCTGATGAGACAGGCCGGGCTCGTCAATCTGAAAGGAGATGGCCATGTTGAAGATGGCCTGGCCGTGCTGAACGGCGACCACCCGACGGGTGGTGAAGCTGCGCCCGTCCCGGATCCGGTCGACGGTGTAAAGAATCGGCACGGCGGTGTCGCCGCCGCGTAGGAAATAGCCGTGCAGGGAGTGCGCGTGACGGTCTTCGGGCACTGTGCGAGAGGCTGCCACTAGGGCTTGTCCCAGCACCTGGCCGCCATAGACCCGCTGCCAGCCCTCGCTGGGGCTGGTGGCGCGGTAGTGGTTCTTCTCGATCTCCTCCAGATCGAGGAGATCGATGAGATCGGTGACGGTCTGGTCCTGGCTCATGGGTGACGTCTGGCCGGCTGTAAGAGGAGCGCTATTGTAGTCAGCCGACCCGCCGGGGAGAATGGCGCCCCCATCACGAACGCCATCGGGCGGGAGCATGACATGCCGTCGCGTCGCGAGCTCATAGCGCTGACCCCTGACGAGATTGCCGACTACCTGGCCGAGCGGAAGACGTTGATCATCGTATCCAACGGAAAGGACGGCTTTCCGCACCCGGTTCCCATGTGGTTCTGGACGGATCCGGATGGCTGTCTTTACTGCACGACGTTCACCAAGGCCCAGAAGGCGCTGAACTTCCGGCGCGATCCCAGGGCATCCCTGCTGGTGGAGAGTGGCGAGGAGTATGCGCAGCTCAAGAGCGTGCTGATCTACGCCGCGGCGGAGGTGATCGACGATTTCGACGCGGTCTGTGACGCCCTGGTCAACATCAGCACCAAGGGACGTGATGAGGTGTCCGAGGCGGAGCGTGCTCAGATCCGGGACGCGGTGGCAAAGACGGCGGAGAAGCGCGTTCTGCTGAAGTTCACGCCCGAGCGCTACGTGACCTGGGATCACGCCAAGCTCGGTGGCCGCTACTGACGGGTAGGCCTCAAGCCCCCCTCGGACGCTGGGAGAAAAGGTAGGCCACCGCTGCCAGCCCGGAGGACCCGAAGATCATGCACATCACCACGATCTGGTAGCGCACGGCGATCAGCGGATCGACGCCGGACAGGATCTGCCCCGTCATCATCCCGGGCAGGGAGACGAGCCCCACGGCAAGCAAGGCGTTGATCTGGGGAATGAGCGCCGCGTCCAGGGCCGTGGTCCGCGCCTCGACGTAGTCGACGACTCGGGCCTGCTCGGACTCGAAGCGCTCGGCGGCGAGGCTCACGGTGTTCATGGCGTTGGCGAAGATCATGCCGGCCAGGGGCACCACGAAGCGGGGCTCGAACCATCGCGGCAGATCGATCACCACCTGGCTCACCAGGGCCAGCATGGCCAGGCCGCAGATCGATATGGCGGCCAGGGACTGTACGTATTTTCGCGCGCCGCGGCTCTCCAGGGGCCGCAGCGCAATCCAGGCCGCGACGCCCATCATCACCACGAGCACCGCGGCCACGATCCACGGGCTTTCGGTGTCGAAAACGAACAGGAGGACGTAGCCAATGGCCAGGAGCTGCACGAGCATTCGCACGTTTGCGATAAGCGCCTGACCGGCCTCGAGGGACCAGGCACGCATGACGGCCAGCAGGGCCAGGCTCGGCAGGAAGGCGACCAGCAGGGCGCCGATGGAGACTTCCGGTAGGCCCTGCATGGCCGATCGGCTCCCGGGCGCTTAGGGTCAGGCGCCCAGTACGAACAGCCAGATCAGGCTGACCAGGGACCCCATGAACATCAGGGAGCGCGCGGTCGCCCAGCCGCCGATGTAGCAGACGGCGTGCAGCACCCGGAATGCCACGAAGGCTATGGCAAGCTGGGCCGATCTCTCCGGGTCCGCCCCCAGCACGTGGGCGGTGAGCGCCGCGGCGGTGAACAGGGCCAGGGCCTCCCAGGCATTCTGCTGAGCGGCGTAGGCCCGCGACCCGGGCCCAGTCAGCGACTTTATCTGCTCTCGGGGATCCTCGTTGTCCAGCGCGCCGAGTTGCTTGGTTCGAAAGTAGCCGCCCACCCCCGCCAGGACGATGGGCATCAGCATGATGATCAGCAGGCACCATAGCGGTGTGGTCATGTGTCTCTCCTAATACTTGTACGACTCCGGCTTGAACGGTCCGGTCTCTTTCACGCCAATGTATTTTGCCTGCTCCGTGGTCAGCTTGGTAACCACCCCGCCGAAGCCGGCGACCATGAGCTCTGCGACCTCCTCGTCCAGCTTCTTCGGCAGCACCTCCACGGTGATGGGCGCCCGCTGATTTTCCGGCTGGTCTGCCCAGCGCTGCTCGTAGAGGTGCATCTGGGCCAGCACCTGGTTGGCGAAGGAGCCGTCCATGACCCGGGAAGGGTGGCCCATGGCGTTGCCCAGATTCACCAGGCGGCCCTCGGAGAGCAGGATCAGATAGTCGTGGGGATCATCGCTGCGGAAGATCTGGTGGACCTGGTCCTTGACCATCTCCCAGCGCCAGTTTTCGCGCATGTAGGCGGTGTCGATCTCGTTGTCGAAGTGGCCGATGTTGCACACCACCGCGCCCGCTTTGACCGTGCTCAACATGCTGGCGTCGCAGACGTTGGCGTTCCCCGTGCAGGTTACGATGAGATCGGTGTCGTGCAGGAGGCGGGTGTCGATGTCCTCGATGCGGCCGCTGTTGTCGCCGCCGAGGTAGGGCGAGACCACCTCGAAGCCGTCCATGCAGGCCTGCATGGCGCAGATCGGGTCGATCTCGGCGACGCGCACGATCATGCCCTCCTGGCGCAGGCTCTGGGCCGAGCCCTTGCCCACGTCGCCGTAGCCGATCACGAGCGCGCGCTTGCCCGCCATCAGCATGTCGGTGCCGCGCTTGATGGCGTCGTTGAGGCTGTGGCGGCAGCCGTAGCGGTTGTCGTTCTTCGCCTTGGTGACGGAGTCGTTAACGTTGATGGCCGGGATCTTCAGCTCCCCTTTTTCCATCATCTCGTAGAGCCGGTGCACACCGGTGGTGGTCTCCTCGCTGATGCCGTGCATGGTCCCGAGCATCTCGGGATACTTGTCATGGATCACCTCGGTCAGATCGCCGCCGTCGTCGAGGAGCAGATTGGCGTCCCAGGGCGCGCCGTCCTTTACGATCGTCTGCTCGATGCACCACCAGTACTCCTCCTCCGTCTCGCCTTTCCAGGCGAACACGGGGATGCCGGCGGCCGCCATGGCCGCCGCGGCGTGGTCCTGGGTCGAGAAGATATTGCACGACGACCAGCGGACTTCGGCGCCAAGAGCCACCAGGGTCTCGATGAGCACCGCGGTCTGCACTGTCATGTGAATGCAGCCGATGATCCTGGCGCCCGCTAGCGGCTGCTGGCCCGCGTACCGGTTCCTCAGCGCCATCAGCGCCGGCATCTCCGCCTCGGCGAGGGTAATCTCGCGCCTGCCGAAGTCCGCCAGGCTCAGGTCGGCCACTTTGTAGTCAGTCATCTGTGTCTTCCTTTTCGATGTGTCGGGTTCGTTTTCCTAACTGCGGCTGTGCGTCGTTGCGGGCGTAGCCGTGGATCTGGATCTGAAAGCCGTTCTTCTGGGCCAGGTACTGGGACTCGACCAGCTCGAGCCCCGCCTGGGTCGCCCACCGTTGCAGCTCGCCCGGCTCGAATCCCAGCCACAGGTCGCCGCATGCCTGGGTGACCCACTCCTGCTCGTGGCGGTCCAGCTCGGCGACGATGAGCAGCCCGCCGTGACGCAGGATGCGCGAGGCGTGGCGAAAAAAGCGCTGGGGCGAAGCCAGGTGGTGCACGACCATGGCGGCGATCACCGCCCGGTAGCGGCGAATGGCCGGCAGCTCGGTGAAATCTTTCCGGCGCAGCTTGACGTTGGGCAAGCCCTCCAGACGTTCGGCGGCCTGGGCAAGCATGGTCGAGGAGCTGTCGATCCCGGTGAGGTCGTCGAAGTTCCCGGCGAGGGCCGCGAGCAGCTGACCGCCGCCAGGACCGACCTCGATGATAGGTCCCTCGTCGACCCCCGCATGGTCGAGTAGCTCGGTGATGGCCGGAACGTACACGTCCGCTTCGCAGATCAGCGCCTGCTGATCGGCAAAGCGGTGCGCGTTCTCTGCAAAGAAGGCGTTGCTGCGTTCGCTGCGCTCGGCGTGAACCTCGGCCGCCCGTTCCTCCAGGTTGGTGGCAAGGGGCGTACCGTCCACCGTCTCGAATATGCGCTGGCGCAGGCCATCGTCGGGTTCGGTACAGCGCCGATAATAGACGTTGTTACCCTCCCGGCGTTTGGCGACCAGGTTGGCGAGCAAAAGGACTTTTAGGTGATGGCTCAGCGCCGGTTGGGGGATCTGAAACAGGTGGCACAGCTCCGTCACGCTGTACGAACCGTCGCTGAGCACGCGCAGTATGCTCGCGCGCAGGCGATCGCCCACGGCTTTGGCGACCTCGACGACGTCGTCTAGGTCCGCATGCTGCCCTGCGGTCTGGGCCATGGGCGCTGTCGCCTCGTAGGAACGAGTCCGCGATCCTAACAGCGCCGTCAAAGAATATCAAAATTTTTTGATATTGATGGCCCGAAGATCGCCGTGTCAGAATGCGGCGATGATTTGGAGCTCCCCCGATCTCGTCAGCAAGCTGCCGGACGTGCAGACCACGATCTTCACGGTCATGTCCGCGCTCGCCAGGGAGGAGGGCGCGCTGAACCTCTCCCAGGGGTTTCCCGATTTCGACGGCCCGTCCGAGCTGCTGGAACGGGTTCAGTACTACCTGACCCACGGCCACAACCAGTACGCGCCGATGACGGGGGTCGCGCCGCTTCGCGAGGCAACGGCGAGCAAGATCGCGGAGCTTTACGGTTGTGAGCTGGATCCCGAGCGGGAGCTGACCGTCACCTCGGGCGCCACCGAAGCGCTGTTCTGCGCGATAGTGGCCGTGGTGAACCCGGGCGACGAGGTGATCGTTTTCGACCCCGCCTATGATAGCTACGCGCCGGTGGTGAAGCTTCAGGGCGGCGTTACCCGTCACGTTCCGTTGCACCCGCCCGATTACCGGATCGATTGGAACCGGGTGTCGGACAACCTGACCGATCGGACCCGGTTGATCATCATAAACACACCGCACAACCCCACGGGAACGATGTGGGGCGAAGACGACATCGACGCGCTGCGCGCCGTGATCGACGGCCGGGATCTGTTTCTTCTGGGCGACGAGGTGTACGAGCACATCATCTTCGACGGGCGCGAGCACACGAGCCTGTGCCGGTATCCGGATCTGTTCGCCCGCAGCTTCGTGGTCTCGTCGTTCGGCAAGACCTACCACACCACGGGCTGGAAGATCGGGTACTGCGCTGCGCCGGCGCCGCTGTCCGCCGAGTTTCGTCGGATTCATCAGTTCGTGACGTTTACTTCCATCACGCCCGTGCAGCTTGGGCTGGCCGACTTTCTCACCCGGCACCCCGAGCATCACCTTCAACTCGGCGCCTTCTACCAGGCCAAGCGCGACCTGTTCTGCCGCCTGCTCGAAGGCTCCCGGTTCGGCCTGGTGAAAAGTGCCGGCACCTATTTTCAGCTGCTCGACTACAGCGACTACTCCGACGAGCCCGACGCGGATCTGGCCGTGCGCCTCACCCGGGAGGCGAAGATCGCGTCCATCCCGCTGTCGGTCTTTTACGCCGACGACCCCGGCCACCGGATGCTGCGCTTCTGCTTTGCCAAGGATGACGCTACCTTGCGTGCCGGCGCGGAGATACTCTTAGCCCTTTGACGCCGACGGCGACCGCGTCACGGATGCGCCCGCTCGAGGTAATTTCCGGATCACGAACCTGAGGAGATAAACGGAGTGAAACGCCCACTTCTGGTAATGCTGGTCTGCTTCGCGTTGGGATGCGCGGAGTCGCCCGAAAAGGCGCCGGCAGCGACGGCGGCCGGTGAGGAAGGTCCGGCCGCAGCCGCACATCCCGGGGAACAGACCTACAAACGCTTCTGCTTCTCCTGTCACGCGGCCGGGATTGCCGGCGCGCCCCGAACCGGCGACGCGCGGGCCTGGGCCCCGCGGCTGGCTAAAGGCGCGGATCAGTTGCTCAGGACGACGATCGAGGGAATCCCGCCCGGGATGCCCGCCATGGGGTTGTGTCGGCAATGCTCCGAGGACGACCTGCGTGCGGCCATCGACTATATGATTCCGGATGCTTAGCCGCCTTCGCCAGAATGTGGCGCGAACCGCGCTCCTCTGCCGGTGTCTCTGGGAAAAAGCTATTGAGATCAATGAGTTGAATAGTGGAACGGATATTGCTAAACAAACGTCTAGACGAGTAGTCGAATAGAATATGCAATCTCGGCGGCAGGGCCATCTTTCCCTGCGGCCGGCTGACAGGACCCTGAACGTATGACCCGATATCTTCCTGGAGACATCGTCGCCCGCCGCAAAGGCCTCGTGATGCACAAGGGTGTGGCCACGGGGGATGGCCGTATCCTCCACAACACCCCGTTCCGCGGTGAGCACGTCTGCACCGAGTCGGAGTTTCGCGCCGGCAAGCGGCTGTACGTGCAGCGACAGGACGTCGAGGCACGCCGGCGGGCGGTGGAGCACGCCGACCGCCATGCCGGCGGCAGCTACAACCTGTTCACCAACAACTGCGAGCACACCGTGTACCGGGCGACTTCCGGTGTCGGTCACAGCCCGCAGCTGAAATCCTGGGTTGCCGGCTTGGGTCTTGCTACCGTGGCCTTCGCGGTCACCCGCCACCCGGGAGTGGCGGCCGCAGGCTACGCCCTGGGAAGCCGGCTGGCCAGCCGCTCGGCTGCCCGCCGACGCTGAGCTAGTCCCCCTCGCCCTCTGCGGGGTGCCCCAGCCAGTCCCTCCCGACCGGGGCCCGGAACGTGCCGTACACGGGAACCACGAGACGATGACAGTGCAGCTGCAGCCGGTCGGCACGCTGCAGCGGATCCGCCGGCCGCCCGTAGAGGTGGTCTCCGACGATGGGGTAACCGACCCAGGACAGGTGCACACGCAGCTGGTGTGAGCGCCCGGTTCGGGGGGCGAGCAGCAAGAGAGATCGCCCATCGCCCTCGCTGAGGGTTCGCAGCCGGGTGATGGCGGCATGTCCGTCTGTATCCGGTTCGGTCAGGCACCAGCGCTGCCCCTGGCGTCGGATGTGCTCCCGCGGGCCGGCAACCCGGAATCGGCTTTTCCTGCCGCGTCTCAAAGGCAGATCGATGGTGTGTGTCGAGCTCAGCGCCAGGGAGCCGACGACCCAGGCTACGTAGAACTTGCGCACGGTGCTCTGCTGGAAGGCGCGCGTCAACTCGCGCTGGACTTCCTGCCTAAGGGCCACCAGCAGCACGCCGCTCGTGCCCTTGTCCAGGCGATGGACGAGGTAGGGCTGCCGGTCGCCGAGCGCCTGCTTCAGCGCGTCCCAGTAGCAGGGCGCTCCGCTTCGGTCGGCGAGTAGAGCGACGTTGGCGGGCTTGTTCAGGACTAGCAGGTCGTCGTTTTCGTGGATGACGTCGATTGCTGGGGTCATTCGCTGGCGGGAAGTGATCTCTGCTGGGTGGTGGGCGGCCTCGGCGGCAAAGTAACATACGCGCCATGAATCTGAGAGACCTGAAGTACCTGGTGGCGGTGGCCGAGCACCGGCATTTCGGCAAGGCGGCCGACGCCTGCTACGTCAGCCAACCGACTCTGTCCACGCAGATCAAGAAGCTCGAGGAGGAGCTCGGCGTCGTTCTGCTCGAAAGAACCAATCGTCAGGTGATGCTCACGCCGGTGGGCGAGCGCATAGTCGCCCAGGCCCAGCGCGTGCTGCGGGAGGTCAACGATCTGGTGCACACCGCCGAGGAGTTTCGTGATCCCTTCGGCGGCGAGTTTCGTCTGGGTCTCATCCCGACGGTGGCGCCATACCTGCTGCCCAAGATCTTGGGCTCCATAAGGAAGTCGTTTCCCAACCTGAAGATCCGGCTGACCGAGGGCCAGACGGCGGTTATCAGCGAGCAGCTTCGCATCGGTGACCTCGACGCCGTCATCCTCGCCCTGCCTCTCGACGAGGAAAATGTGGTGGAAGCCGAGCTCTACCGGGAGCCCTTCTACTTTGCCGCCTCCAAGAACCACCCGAAGGCGGCGAAGCGGGAGGTCGCGCTCAGCGATCTGGATCAGGAGCAGGTCCTGCTGCTCGAGGATGGGCATTGCCTGCGAGACCAGGCCTTGGAGGTCTGCAACTCTCAGAACGCGGTTGAGAACACGAACTTCCGCGCGACCAGCATCGAGACGCTGCGCCAGATGGTGGCGGCAGACGTTGGCATCACGCTCATGCCGGAGCTCGCCGTGCCGCCGCGGCAGGGCGCCGTGCGCTACATACCCTTCAAAGGCAGCCCGCCGCACCGCCGAATCGGGCTGTGCTGGCGGGGCAGCTCCAGTCGGGCGGCCCTGCTGCAGGACATGGCGGGGGTGCTTCGCGAGGTCATGAACGAAGGCTGACGGCCCGCGCGCGTCGCCGGGGGCGGCGCGCGGTGCTTAGGTCGTGCTACGTCGGGATCAGCTCAGATCCCGTGTCAGGCTCTCAGCGCTGGCGCCATCCAGCGTCACCGTCTCCTGCAGCGCTTCGTGGTCGATGCCGGCCCGGATCGGCGCGCCTTCTTTCGCTGCCTGGACCGAAGCAGCATCCAGCTCGAAGCGCAGGAAGTGCACGGCGGCCGCCTTGCCTTCCTCCGAGCGCGGCATGTCCTCGTTGGCGATGGCGTGGATGCGCGGCCCATCGCCGATCTGTACCCAGATCGTGTCTTCGATGCCGCCCATGGTGGCCAGGGCGCGGCGCCGTTCCTCCACGTCCGGGTACTCGATGAGAAAGGTGGCCTTCCAGTTCGCGCCGTCGGGTATCAGGGGGTTGTAAGCGTTGAGCTCGTCCTCGATCTCCGCGGCCTCGAAGATTTTCTCGACCCGTAGCATTTCCTGGATCTGGTACTTCATGGTGAGGGCATCTTCGAAGCACAGCGTGGCGTGGGGGCCGATGGCCACACGGCGGGGCTTCTTGTGCGCGATAACCTCCGCTCGGAACGCCGGGCGTTCCACTGAATACTGCTCGAGGGTCCACAGGTCGGTGCGGTTCAGTTTCTGCATTTCTTCAAACTCCGTAAGCGCGTCGGACCATGGTGATCGGATGCTCGGCGGTGCCCTCGTCCTCCATTCCGTGAGCGATCAGCCGGCCCGCCATGGGGCAGTCCGAGCCGAAGGTGTCGGCTTCGGCCTGCTTGACCCGATTGACGACTGGCCGGGCGATCTTCATGGCCTTTTCGTAGGTTTCGCTTTTGACAGCGTAGGTCCCATCGTGACCGGAGCAGCGCTCGATGGCGTTCACTTCGGTGTCGGGGATGAGATTCAGAAATTCCCGGGTCTTCATGCCGATGTTCTGGACCCGCTGGTGACAGGCAACGTGGTAGGCGATTTTGCCCAGCGGCTTTGTGAAATCGGTGTCGATCAGCCCCGCCTTGTGACGCAGCACTAGGTACTCGAACGGGTCGAAGAAGGCTTGCTTGACCCGTGTGATCGCTTCGTCCTCGGGGAACATGAGCGGCAACTCCTGCTTGTACATCAGCACGCACGAGGGGATGGGCGCGATGATGTCGTAGCCGTCCTCGATGGCATCCAGGAAAAGCGGCAGGTTTGCATCCTTGAGGCTCGCGACCTTGTTCAAGTCACCGAGCTCCAGCTTGGGCATGCCGCAGCACTTGGCGTCCTTGAGGACCTTTACGGGGATCGAGTTGTGATTGAGGACGGCGATGAGGTCCTCTACCACCTCGGGCTCGTTGTGGTCGCCGTAGCAGGTGATGTAGATGGCGACCTTGCCCGTGGTCTTCTCGC